>Ga0316196_10000259_pt1 | contig 19257 bp, 16 predicted proteins | sample Eddsed2cm_MG_FD_204938 | JGI IMG/M metagenome (GOLD analysis project Ga0316196, IMG submission 204938) | Coastal sediment microbial communities from Maine, United States - Eddy sediment 2 cm | ecosystem: Environmental > Aquatic > Marine > Coastal > Sediment | place: USA: Maine | collected... | reverse complement strand
AAGACGATCGGGTCCCCCTCTTCCACATACGCCATCTCCGACCCGAGCACCTCGACGCGACTCTTCTCCATGGTCCTCCTCTCGCACGCGATCGTAGAGATCCCGTCGGCCGATAGCATCGAGCCTCGTGACTGCCCCAACCATCATCCGCCGCTCCCTCCTCGAAGGAGCGGAAGGTGTGTCAGGAACGACGGTTGTCATCGACACCTTCCGGGCTTTCTCCACCGCGGCCTACCTCTTCGGCCGAGGTGTCGACCACATCGTGCTCGCCGAGACGCTCGACGAGGCGCGCACGCGAGCGCGCACGATCCCCGATTCGATCCTGTGCGGGGAGGACGGAGGTCGCAAGCCGGACGATTTCGATCTCGGGAATTCGCCGGTCGAGGTCGGAGCGTTCCCCGATCTAGCCGGCCGTACCGTCATCATGAGGACATCCGCCGGGGCACGAACCCTCGTGCGGGCCCTCAGGTCGGGGGCCGATCCGCTCTACGCCGCAAGCCTCGTCGTTGCCGCGTCCACCGCCGCAGCCGTTCGACCTTCACCCCGAGTCACGATCATCGCCGCGGGACTCGGAGGTGTCTCAATCGCCGACGAGGACGAGGAGACAGCCGGACTCATCTCGGACCGGATTCTCGGTCGGGCCGACGACCCAATGCGCACCAGCCGCATCCAAGGCGGCGGGGGTGCGACACGCCTCCGATCGACACCGTGGATCGACCCTGAGGACCTTGCACGGTGCCTCGACGTCGACCGCTTCCCTTTTGCCCTCCGGGCTCGCCTCAACGAGGGTGTCGTCACCGTTCGTGCCACTCGCTCCGGGGGACCCTGCCCCGGCGTCTGAAAATGACGCGCAAATGGGTTCAAGATTCTCAGGCGAAAACCCGATATACCCGCATGCGTTGGAAGAAGCGGCGAGATGAAGGTGCCAGTCGATCTGACCTGGCCCGTCACGAAGAAGTCACGAACAACCGGTTTCGGGATGTTCTGTCGCGTGGATACGACTACGGGGATCAGGATCCCAAAGAAGTCGAGGCACGCTTGAGGAACATGGTCTACGGGACAAATCGGAAGTAGACGTCGGGAATCGATCCATATCGTCGAAGCCTTCAGGTTTCGACGATTTCCCGCGGACGGAAGAACACGGCCATCTGCACAGCAGCGGCCAGGACTCCCCCTCCGACGAGTGCTGCGCCGAACCAACCGTCGAACACGTCCTCGAGGCCCATCACGGCATCGATGGAGAATGCACCCGGGCCGGCAATGGCAATCGCGAGACCGACGCTGCCGAGCACCAGGACGTACTCCCATCCTTCGTCCGGCCGCGCCGTGACCCAGAACCCGGCCGCACGGTGGACCGTCCAAAACGCGACCACCATCACAGCCACAAGGCCGGCGGCGGCGAACGAAGTCCCGAGGCCAACGATCAGCAGGATCCCGACCCCGATTTCCGTGGCTGTCGAAGCGAACCATTGCAGATCCGGCATACGGAACCCGATGCTGCCGAACCAGTTCGCCGTCTTGGCGCGGCCCCGGGCATGTTTGATGCCGTGCGCCAGCAGGATCACACCAGCCACACCGCGCAGCACCATCATCGCGCAGTCGATCGAGTCATACATGTCCGTGCTCCTTCGCGCCACCGTCGAAGATCCGACGGGATCTCCCCTCGCTCCCGTTGCTCCGTGGCTCTACGGGAACACTGACTAGACCGTTTCTTGTTCCCGCGTTGACCCTATGCGTGACGCCGATACACAAGTACCATCATGGTGGGCGGCCGGAGCGGGAAAGGAAGACCATGGAGTTCGAGTCGGTCGACGTCGAGAACTATTCGTTCGATGTCGTGCGCAAGGGCTACGACCGACTGCAGGTCGAGGACTTCCTCACGAAGATCAGCCGATCCATGGCGCGCCTCGAGGAACGCAGGAAACTGGCCGAGGTACGCACAGAGAAGGCCGAACGAGAACTCGACAAGGTACGCGTTCGCGCCGAGACGACAATCCAGGAGACCGTTGCCGCTCGCGCGGAGTTGCTCGCTTCGACTCCAGATGCGCGCGGCGCTGCGGCCGGAACAGATGATGTCGCCGTCTACGCCACGGAACGGGCGCAGATCGAGGCACAGCAGATCATCGAGAAGGCGAACCATCACGCCACCTCAATCCATGCAGAGGCCGAAGCGGTCCTCGCGGGGGCACTCTCGACCTCGGCAAAGATCAACGATGACCGGACCGAGGTGCTCGGATCCGTGAGCGCCGAACGCGAAGACCTCATCAACGCCGCGCGCGACGAGGCTGACAAGATACGCCTGGCCGCTAGCGAAGAGGCCGAACGGACGAAGGCCGAAGCCGCAACTCGTGCCGAAGAGATCCGCCAGCAGGCCGAGATCGATGCGACTGAGCTGCTCAGCGAAGCCCGTGCTCGAAGCGTCGAGATCACCACGAGCGCCGAACGGAATCGGGAAGAGCTCAACGCAAGCGCAGAGCGTTCCCGCGCGGCGATGGCAGACCCGGTCCACTCCGGCGGCGATCCACTCGGCGATCCTGGAGCAGCTCCGGTGCGCGACTCGGACACCGAGGAAGCGGACCTGATCTCAGTGGATCTTCGTGACGATGCCGCGGATAGGGAGCTCGAACCGGTTCACCGTGAGCCGCGGGCTTCGCGCTACAAATCTCGTTCCGCGAATCTGCCCCACCTCGGCGACGATGCCGGCTCGGTCATCGGTGGCCTCGAGTCGCTGAGAACGAAGGACAAGTAGGGCCGACGCCCGCGACTGATCAGCGAACCAACTGCTCGAGCTGTCGAATCGCAACAACGATCGCTGCACTGTCGGAGACACCATCGCGTCGGAGCGCTTTCATCAAGCGGTTCATGCGGGCAATCTCCTCTTCAGATTCGGATGCGAACGCCCCAAACGCCTCTCCCGAATCGAAATCGGTTGATGCTGCGAGCATCTGCTCGACGATCAGCCGCCGCAGCGTCATGAGCTCTCGCTCGAGGCCGATGATCGCCCAGCGCTGCCACCGTGTGTCTGCGGACATGTCCTCGAGCTGCCGCTCGAGCCAGTCGATGTGGAACACCGTGCCGGCGCGGAAGAACAGGCGTCCCACCTCCTCGACCGGGCGTCCGTTTGCTGTCGCGACGTCGATGATGTCGGCTGCGTGGATGAGCTCGGTCTGATAGGCGTGACCGGCGGCGATGTGCTCCGGTACACCGAGCCGAGTCATGCGGGCCACGGTCCGCTCGAGGCGGTTCTGCCAACGCTTCGGCCCCATCGCGCGAATCCCGGCAGCCAGCTCCTCGAAGCCGGCCAAGTAGTGATCGATCCGTTCTTCGATCGGTTCGTCACTCGGGTGGGCAATAAACCAGCGGGTCAGGTCTTCGACGAGTTCATCGACGCCCAGGAGGAGTTGGTTCACAACATCAGCATCGATCGCCCCCGCGAGATGTTCGACCTCACGCCAGCGGTCAGACGCACCGGCGACACCTCTGGCCGTGCGATAGGCACGAACGATCTCTGGCGATCCGGCTCCGGTCTCGGTCTCGAGGCGTGACACGAAGGTGATCCCCTGAGAGTTCAGCATTTCGTTGGCGATGATCGTCGCCGCAAGCTGGCGCCGCAGCGGGTGGTCCGGTATCAGCGATCCGAAACGCTCCACGATCGGTCGTGGGAAGTAGTTCATGAGGAGGCCTTCGAAGAACGCCGCCTCGGGCAGGTCTGATGCGACGAGATCGTCGGTAAGGCTCTGCTTTGCGTACGCAAGAAGAACGGCAAGTTCGGGGCGGGCCATCTTTCGACCGGCCCGCGCGCGCTCCATCATGGTTTCGGTGCTCGGGAGCTCTTCAATGCCCCGATCGAGACCCGCGTCTGCCTCGAGGCGAACCATCAGGTCCTCGTACGCCTCGATCCGTTCTGCTGAGACCGTCGCCTCCTGGGACAGGATCTGGGCCTGGAGGAAGTTGTCGTAGACGATCGCCGCGACCACATCGTCGGACACCGCTTCGATGAGTTCGTTCCGCTCCTCGCGGGTCAGCGAACCAGACTGCTCGGCCATTCTGAGGAGGATCTTGATGTTCACTTCGCGGTCCGAGCAATGAACACCTCCGCTGTTGTCGACGAAATCGGTGAAGATCCGGCCCCCGGCTCGGTCGTACTCGATGCGACCCGCCTGCGTGAACCCGAGGTTTCCTCCCTCGCCGACCACCTTGCACCGAAGCTCCTTGCCATCGATGCGCACCGCGTCGTTCGACCGATCCTGAGCATCGTCGTTCGTCTCGCTCGACGCCTTCACATAGGTGCCGATTCCGCCGTTCCAAAACAGATCAACCGGCGCCTTGAGGATCGACGACATCAGCTGCTGGGGAGTCATCTCGGTCACCGACGTGCCGAGCGCCGACTGCATCGCTTCGGTGAGTTCGATCTGCTTCAGCGACCGTGGGAACACGCCGCCGCCCGTCGAGATCATCTCGCGGTCATAGTCGTTCCACGACGAACGCCCGCGATGTGCCAGCCGTTCGCGCTCGACGAAGGACCGCTCGGGATCGGGGTCCGGATCAACGAAGATGTGACGATGGTCGAAGGCCGCGACAAGCTTGATACTTCGCGACAGCAACATGCCGTTCCCGAATACGTCCCCGGACATGTCACCGACACCGGCGACGGTGATCGGATCCGTCTGGACATCAATATCGAGTTCGGCAAAGTGGCGCCGCACGGACTCCCAGGCACCGCGGGCCGTGATTCCGAGCGCTTTGTGGTCGTAGCCCGATGACCCACCTGAGGCGAATGCGTCGTCCAGCCAGAACCCCCGCTCAGCTGCGATATCGTTCGCAGTGTCGGAGAACGTTGCGGTGCCACGATCGGCCGCGACCACGAAGTAGGGGTCTTCGCCGTCGAGGACCTGGACACCTTCAGGATGGATGACTCGACCGCCGTCGAGGTTGTCGGTCACATCGAGAAGGGCCCCGATGAACGTGCGATAGGCATTCTTTACCTCGTCGGGGTTCGGGCCGGCCGACGAATCGGCGAAACGCCGAAGCACAAAGCCGCCTTTGGCTCCGGTTGGGACGATGACGACGTTTTTCGTCATCTGTGCCTTCATCAGCCCCAGCACTTCCGTTCGATAGTCCTCGCGCCGAATCGACCATCGGATGCCGCCGCGTGCAACCGGGCCGCCCCTGAGATGGACACCAGCCACATCGGGGGCGAAGACGAAGATCTCGTACAGGGGCATTGGCTCGGGCATCGCGGGTACAAGGCGTGAAAGCAGCTTGAAAGCGAGAACGCCGGTCTGCGCGTAGGCACTCGTTCTCACCGTCGCGTCGATCAGCCCAAGGAAACCTCGCAGAATCCGATCCTCGTCGAGCGACGCAACCGCATCGAGTCGGGCTAAGAGCGACGCGCGCAGGGCCGATTCCGCGTCGGCGTCGGCTTCAGGGCCGAACCGAGATTCGAAGAGCTGCACGAGGTCTCCGGCAATGTCGGGATGGGCTGCGAACGCGCCTGCAACGTACGGCTTCGAAAAAGCAGGGTTCACCAGATGCCAATAGGACCGGTAGGCGCGAAGGATGTTGATTTGGTCGTGGTCCAGATCCGTGAGCACGAGCAGCCGGCTGAGACGGTCCGACTCGCTCTCACCCATCAGGGTGGCAGTCAGCGCTGTGGCCACGCGCGTGCCACAGTCTGCGACATCGAGGCACCGGCCGTCGAACCCCAAAACACCGAAGTCGTGCGAAAACAGGTCGTCGGTGTCGTTCTCCCCGGACAGGCTCGTCGGAATCTCCTCGATCACACGAAGGCCGAGATCCTCGACGAGCGGCAACATCTCGGAAAGGTCCCTCTTGCCGTCCCGGCTGTACACCACGATGCGTGTCAGCGGCTCATCCGAATCGATCTCGTTGTGGATCCCGACACTGATGGGTTCGCCGGTGACAAGCAGCGCGTCCACCTCCGCCACTGAGTGGGCCGCCTCGTCGAGGGGTGCCGAGACCCGGAACGAAGACGGGTACCTTCGTGCATGCGCATCGACGAGTGCTCGCGCCTCCGCCTGGTCTCGGGTCTTGGCCAAGGTCTCCGCAACCCGATCCTCCCATGTTCGTGTGAGCGCATACACCTCTCGCTCGAGATCGTCGAACGGAACCAACGGAATCGCCCCTTCGACCCAGACCGTGAAGTGGATCCGAGCATCACCGGTCTCCCCGAGGGTCAGCTGATAGTCGACGGAGACACCTTCGTATCGCCGGAGAAAGAGGTCCTGAAGATTCCGCCGCAGATTTGCGTCGAATCGATCACGCGGTACAACAACCAGAATGGAGATGTTGCGCTGGAGGACATCCCGCCGCACGAACAGCCGCACGTGCTGGTGTTCCTCGGCCTCGAGGAGTCCGAGAAGGCTCGTCCTGAGGTCCTCGTAGCTGATACTGAACAGCTCGTCTTTTGGGAACGACTCGAAGATCTGGGAGATCACCTTGTAGTCGTGCGACCCGGGGAGGAGGTCTTCCTCTGCGAGGATGGTGCTGAGCTTGCGTCGGAGGATCGGGATCGTCGACGATGCCTCCATATATGCCTTGGAGGTGAAAAGGCCAACGAGGCGGGCCTCGCCCTTCGGCGTGCCGTCGGGGTTGGCGCGGCGCACCCCCACATAGTCCATCCGTGCGTCACGATGGATTGTGGCTTGGCTGTTCGTCTTCGAGATCACGAGTTGACGACCGTGCTCATAACGATCGCGCAGATCGGTGGGGAGCGATGCCAACGAGACTGGTTCGACGAAGCGGCTTGTCGAGTCGTCAGAGAGGATGCCGTAGCCGGAATCAGGGATTGCGACGATGGCTGGACCAATCCCGTCGTCGGTGATCTCGTATTCACGGTACCCGAGCAGGATGAAGTTGTCGTCGAGGAGCCACTCGAGGAAAGCGACCGCTTCCGTGACGTCACCCTGGTCGAACGCCGTGGCGTCCTCGAACACGTAGTGCGCCATCCTCCGCACTGCGAAACGCATAGGTTCGAAGTCGCGAACAGCTGAGCTAACCTCGTTGAGCGTCGTGAGGATCCTCTCTTCGAGCTGTGCCCGCTCTTCGGACGCCAGCGTCTCGGCGAGTTCGTAGTGCTGGATCGACTCTCGATGGTCGGCGTCCCGGCCGGGACCCACCTCGACGAGCGCACCCGACGCATCCCGTGTTGTTCCAACGACCGGGTGATAGTGGCGAACGATGGTGTACCCGAGTGCTCCCAGCCGGCTTGTGACAGAATCGATCAAGAACGGCATGTCGTCGATGACGACCTCAACGACGGTACCGGGCGCGCCATATCCGCAGGTTTCGACCGACGGATTGAACGCCCGCAGCGCGAGCGGGGACCTAGCGCGCTCGTCGACGAAGTCGAAGAGGAAGCGGATCTCAGCGTCGAGTTGTTCGCCGTCGATGGCCGGCGTCTCGTCCTCCGGCATACGTCGCGTGTACGCCTCCGCGAACGCCTCAAGAGCATCAGCACGCCTCATCTCCGAATCCCCTCTTGTCGGCGGTGCGACACTACTTCGTTCGTTGTGCCGGTGCCGCTGCCGCTGCCGAAAAGCGAAGTAGTGGAGCTCGTGTCTTGCTACGGCACCACCAGGACCGGACACGGGGCATCCTGGACAACGTGGTTCGCCACCGAGCCCACGACCATCCTCCTGAAGAGACCGGCTCCGCGCCGTCCGACAACAAGGACATCGGCGCCAACCCGACTGCACACGTCGATGAGTCGCGAGGACGGCTCGCCGATCTCTTCTTGGGTTTCGAAGTCGATGTCGGTGAGGTCCACCGCTCGCAGCGCCCGATCGAGCACGTCACGCTGCGCAGCGGACAGCGAGTCGCCGAGGGCCTCGGCGGTGGGCGGGGATCCCACGATGCCCCACCACCCTTCTGGTGGACGAACAACCGTGACGATGTACAGCTTCGCGGAGCTGGCGCGGGCGAGATCGACTGCCGTACGAGTTGCGTCAATCGACGCTTCGGATCCGTCAACCCCCACCACGATGACTCTGGGTTCCCAACCTTCCACGGCGAACCTCCTTACGTCTTGGCCTCAGCGTATCCGCAGGTGTGCCGATCGGGAAGGGCCGAACGTCGGATTTTTCCCCGGGCCGGAAGCCACCGCGCCCATACTCGCCGGAACCCTCCGCCGACCTCGAAGACCGCAGCGAAACATCCGTCCATCGGCCCTACTCTCAACGAGTGTGACCCTCCACACTGCAGCATGGAGGTGGCGATGTATCTGATCGTCGAAGCAGAATCCATTGCGCCCGATGTCCGACGAATCGTCGTCGAAGCACCGAAGATCGCGAAGAAACATCTGGCTGGTCAGTTCGTGATTGTGCGCGTCACGCCGGACGGTGAGCGCATCCCGCTTACGATCGCCATTGCCGATCCCGATACCGGTTGGATCACGCTCTTCGTCCAAGCCATCGGCCGAACCACTACGCTCATGAGCGAGTTGGGGGCTGGAGACTTCCTCGTCGACGTCGCCGGTCCGCTCGGACGAGCGTCGGAAATCAGGCAGTACGGCACTGCGGTCGTCGTCGGCGGGGGACTTGGAACAGCGATCGCCTACCCCATCGCTCGGGCACTCGCCGAAGCCGACAATCGCGTGATTGCGATCATCGGCGGACGAAGCCGGGAGTACGTTCTGCTCGAAGACCAACTGGCGGCCCACGGCATCGAGGTCATCCCCTGCACCGACGACGGTTCGTACGGACGGCCGGGATTCGTAACAGAAGCACTCGCCGACGTCATCGTCGCCGAAGATGTCGACGTCGTGTTCGCAACAGGGCCGGTGCCGATGATGCGAGCCGTTGCCGAGGTGACACGACCCGACGGGATCGAGACGATCGCGTCGCTGAATCCGATCATGGTCGACGGAACCGGTATGTGCGGCGGGTGTCGCGTCGAGGTGGGAGGCGAGACGAAGTTCGCGTGTGTCGACGGACCGGAGTTCGACGCACACCAAGTCGATTTCGGCCTCCTCCAGCGGAGGAACACCTCGTACCGGGCTTTCGAGACGAAACGCCTCCAGGAACTCGAGTCGCTCGACGCAGCACACCACGAGCAGGTACTCGCTCCGGTACGCGGAGCGTGTGCAACCGAGGCCGGGGCATGACGAAGATCTCCCGCCGTGCTCTCATGAAGCTCGACCGAGTCGAGATGCCGGCGAGGGACCCGCTCGAGCGCGCCGCGTCGTTCGAGGAGGTCAACACCGGTCTGACGCCCGAGGAGGCCACCGTCGAAGCGATGCGCTGCCTCCAATGCAAGACACCGACCTGCATCGACGGCTGCCCGGTCAACATACAGATCGACCAGTTCATCGATCGGGTTGCCAACGGCGACATACGCGGCGCTGCGGACGTGATTCGGATGGACAGCCTGCTCCCAGCGATCTGCGGAAGGGTCTGTCCACAGGAATCACAATGCGAAGGCACGTGCGTCCTCGACAAGAAGCACAAGCCGATCGCAATCGGTCACCTCGAGCGGTACGTTGCAGATACGGTGCGCCGGTACGGTCTCGAACCACCGGTAGAGCATGCTGCATCGAGCGGGAAGAGCGTCGCCATCGTCGGGAGTGGTCCGGCGGGGCTCGCGTGCGCTGCCGATCTAGCGAAGAGCGGTCACAAAGTGACCATCTTCGAGGCCCTCCACAAGCCCGGCGGGGTGCTCATCTACGGGATTCCCGAATTCCGCCTTCCCAAAGACATCGTGGCTGCGGAGATCGATGGGCTGAAGGCACTCGGCGTCGAGGTCGAGACCAATGCGATTATCGGCAGAACCACCACTGTCGAGGAACTCCTCACGGACGAGGGATACGACGCTGTGTTCGTCGGTGTCGGTGCCGGACTCCCGAGATTCCTGAACGTGGACGGCGAGAACTTGATCGGGGTCTACTCGGCAAACGAGTTCCTCACCCGGGTGAATCTCATGGGTGCCTATCGAGAGAACACTGAGACGCCCGTGCTCGATCTCACCGGGAGGCGCGTGGTGGTATTCGGAGGCGGGAACACCGCGATGGACAGTGCCCGGACACCGTTGCGACTCGGCGCTCAAGAGGTTCGCGTCGCCTACCGAAGGACCGAGGCGGAGATGCCGGCCCGGGTTGAGGAGATCCACCACGCAAAGGAAGAGGGGATCGTGTTCGACTTTCTCGTCTCGCCTGTCGAATTGCTCGGCAACGACGAGGGATGGCTCACCGGCGTCCGACTGCAGCGTATGGAACTCGGCGAACCCGACGACTCGGGCCGGCGACGTCCGGTCCCGATCGAGGGTGACATCTTCGACGTGCCGGCCGACGTGGTCATCGTCGCCATCGGAAACTCCCCGAATCCGCTCCTCCCCGCAACCGAACCCCGGCTCGAGCAAACGCGCTGGGGAACGCTCGCCGCTGACGAAACCACGGGGCGCACCACGATGCCTGGAGTTTTCGCCGGTGGGGACATCGTCACGGGCGGAGCGACGGTGATCCTCGCCATGGGGGCCGGGCGTATCGCTGCGGCGTCGATCGAGCGGTATCTCGAGAGCGGCGTCTGGCACGAAGCCCCGGAGCCGGCTTCGGTCTAGGGGTGCGCGGCCGGAGTTCCCGACGCCGATTCGCTACTGAAGCGTACGGAGGAACGACACGATGTCGGACAGATCCTCGTCCGTGAGCCGGGTGTTCCCTCCGTAGGGTGGCATCGCTATTCCTGTCTCGTTGTCCGGAGCGTCGTTCGCTCTGCCCTCTTTGATGAACACCACGAGCTCATCGTCGGTGTGGTCCTGGATGAAGGTGTTGTCGTAGAACGACGCTCCGAGACCGGGCACACCCGTGAAATCCTGACCGTGACACGCAGAACATGACTGGCTCACCAACTCCTCGCCGTGAGCAACCTCAGTCGGGGCATCGCCTCCCGGGGCTCTGGGTGGCAGTTCCGCGCCACCATCACACCCCACCGCAACCGAGGCGAGCACGACCAATCCGAGCAGTAGCGACGCGAGGCGCCCACCAATGGCACGGGAGCGCCGCGTGTTGGCCTCGGTTCCAGACATCGTCGTCCCTCCGATCGGTGAACTCGGGAACGATACCGGCCATCTGGTTGATTTATTCCGTCTGCGCTGCTGCGCGGGAAGCCCGCCCCTCACGGTTCGCGGGTTGGCAATGTCGAAGGAGTGTGGCGAGAACATCGAAAGGACGGTCGACCCCTCCGAATCTGCAGGATTGGTAGCGTGGGCGCCATGCCAAGAGATACCCCCGACTACGTCTCGAGGAACCGCACCGCGTGGGACAACCAAGCCGATTGGTACGCGAAACCCGGCGAGCGCAACTGGGCCTCGGAGGAGCCGGTGTGGGGCCTCTGGGGCATTCGCGAAGATGACGTCGGCTTCTTCCCTGACCTCGAAGGGCGCGATGTCCTCGAAGACGGATGCGGGACGGGATACGTCTCGGCGTGGATCGCACGGCGCGGCGGCCGCCCGATTGGCCTTGACAACTCGTCGGCACAACTGGCAACGGCCCGACGTCTCCAGGAACAGCACGATCTGCGGTTCCCGCTCGTCCACGGGATCGCGGAACACCTGCCGTTCAGGGATGAGTCGTTCGACGTAGTGGTCTCCGAGTATGGGGCGGCGATCTGGTCGGACCCGTATCGCTGGATCCCGGAGGCAGCGCGCGTGTTACGTCCCGGAGGCGATCTGGTCTTCATGGGCAACTCCGGGCTGCTTATGATGATCGTCGAGGATGATGAGGACGTCCCTGCCGGGCGCACGCTGCTGCGCGACTACTTCGGCATGCATCGATTTGACTGGCCGGACGACGACGGCCTCGAGTTTCACATCGGCCACGGAGACTGGATTCGGGTCCTGCGGGGAAACGGATCCGAGATCCTCGACCTCGTCGAGCCACGCCCTCCCGAAGCTGCGACGACCGCCTATCCGTTCGTCACGGCCGAATGGGCACGCCGATGGCCGGCCGAAGAGATCTGGAAAGCCCGGAAGAGGTAGATCGCGTACCCCTGGGTACGCGGATTCGGTCGATAGCATCCTGCGCATGCCCTCCCCCTCCTTTCGGAATGTTGCGTTGATCGCGCACGTCGACCATGGCAAGACCACCCTCGTCGACGCCATGCTCGGTGCAGCCGGCGTGTTTGCCTCCCACGAATCGCGCGTCGACCGCGTCATGGACTCGAGTGACCAGGAACGCGAACGCGGCATCACCATCCTCGCCAAGGCGGCCTCGGTGACGTGGAAGGGCACGAAGATCAACCTCGTCGACACGCCGGGCCACGCCGACTTCGGCGGGGAGGTCGAACGAGCGCTCACCCTTGTCGACGGCGTCCTCCTCTTGGTCGACGCCGCCGAGGGCCCGATGCCGCAGACTCGCTACGTCCTCTCAAAGGCGCTCGCACAGGGACTCCCCGCCGTCGTCGTGATCAACAAGGTCGATCGGCCGGACGCCAGAATCGACGAGGTCGCCGACGAGATCTACCAACTCTTCTTCGACCTCGACGCCGACGACCGCCACATCGAATTCCCCATCATCTCCTCGATTGCCCGTCACGGCCACGCCATGGTCGGAACCGGCATCCCGGGTGATGACACCGATCTCGCTCCGCTCCTCGATGCGATCGTTGAGAACATGCCGGAGTCTTCGGGAGATCCGAACGCCCCGCTCCAGGCGCTCGTCACCAATCTCGACGCATCCGACTACCTCGGCCGTCTCGCGATCGGGCGGGTCATTCAAGGGACCCTCCGAGCGGGCGAGAAGGTCGCGCTCTGCCACTCAATCGAAGAGGAGCCGCCGCTCAAGCGCCGACTCACGCAGCTCATGGGTTTCGAACACCTCGGCCGAATCGACGTCGAAGACCGTGTCGCCGGCGACCTGTTCGTCGTCGCCGGTTTTCCCGAAGTCGAGATTGGCGACACGATCGCCGATGCGGCCGACCCGCAGCCGCTCCCGCGCCTCGAGGTCGACGAGCCGGTGCTCCGCATGACGTTCGGCGTCAACACCTCCCCGCTCTCCGGCAAGGAAGGGCGTTTCGTCACCTCCCGCCAGATCAAGGAACGGCTCGATCGCGAGGTGCTCGGAAACGTGTCGATCCGGATCGGTGCGACCTCATCCCCCGAGGTCATCGAGGTCGCCGGGCGTGGCGAATTGCAGCTCGCCGTGCTGATCGAATCCATGCGCCGCGAAGGTTATGAGCTCCAGGTCTCCCGGCCGGAAGTGATCATCCGCGAGATCGACGGACGGCCCCACGAACCGCTCGAACGGGCGGTGGTCGATGTGCCGAACGAACACGTGGGCACCGTCACGCAGGCCGTCGCACCCCGCAAGGGCCAAGTCACCGACCTGCGTCCAGGCGACGCCGGACGAACCATCGTGACCCTTACTGCTCCGGCACGCGGCCTGCTCGGATTCCGCTCACTCCTCATGACGGCGACACGCGGCACCGCGCTGATTCACCAACACCATGCCGGCTGGATGCCGTGGGCCGGCGAACTGCCCCACCGCCAAGGAGGCGCAATGATCGCCGACCGGCTGGGTGCTTCGACAGGATTTGCCCTCGACAACCTGCAGAAACGAGCAGAGCTGTTCATCGGGCCGAACACTGATGTCTACGAGGGCATGGTCATCGGGGAGGCCTCCCGTCCCGAGGACATGCAGGTCAATGCCACAAAGACGAAGCAGCTCACCAACATCAGGACCCACTCGACGGACGAGGCGATCAAGCTGAAGCCGCCACGCGAGATGACTCTCGAGATCGCGATCGAGTGGATCGCCGAAGATGAACTCGTCGAGATCACACCAAAGGCGATCCGCGTTCGCAAGCGCTACCTCACCGAGAGTGAGCGCAAGCGACAGAAGAAGCGCTAAGAGCTTCAAGCTGCGAACCGCCGGCTGTCAGCACAGCCTCGAAGGCTGACAGCAATGAGGTTCCCCGCCCTGCCTATCGTCGATGCTTCCGACGGAGCACGATGACACAAGACAGATCCATCCGCAGCACGGCACTGACCGACGGCGTTCGCGCCTTTGCTCCTCTCCTGATTGCCGTGATCCCGTTCGGGCTCGTGTTCGGCGTCGTCGCGGCCGGATCGGAGGTCGGCCCGTGGCTCGGCGGTGCCACGTCGTTCATCATCTTCGCGGGCGCCGCACAACTCGCCACCCTCCAGCTCATCGATGCGGGGGCAGCGGGAGCCGTCGTCATTGCCACCGCACTCGTCATCAACGCACGGCATCTCATGTACAGCGCGGCACTTGCCCCAGCGTTTCGTGAGTTCCCCAAGGCTGCCCGGTTCGCGCTCCCCTATCTTCTGACCGACCAGGCCTTCGCCATCTCGATCGTCCGGTTCGGAGAAACGGAAGATCCCGTGTATCGGCGGTGGTTCTTCACCGGAGCGGGCCTGAGCCTCTGGGTGCCCTGGCAGATCTTCACGATCACCGGCATCGTTCTCGGTGCTCAAGTGCCCGCGTCGTGGTCCCTCGATTTCGCCATCCCCCTCATGTTCGTGATCCTTCTCGTTCCGACGATCAAAGGCAGACCGGAACTCATCGCCGCCGTTGTCGGTGCAACGGTTGCAGTTGCTGCCGCAGACGTGCCCTACGGACTTGGGCTCATTGTCGGTGCGGTCAGCGGGATCACAGCGGGTGTGATCGCGAATCGGTTGGCGCAATGAGCTACCTGGGGATCATCTTTGCGATTGGGATTGGGACCTACCTCCTCCGTCTGTCGTTTATCGGAATCGTCGGCGACCGTGCGATGCCGGAATGGGCTCTCGTGCCGCTGCGTTTCGTCGCCCCTGCCGTCCTCGCCGCGCTGATCGCCCCCGCAGTGCTCCTCAACGATGGCGCACTCGACCTGTCTCCCGCCTCAAACCCGAGGGCTATTGCCGCGCTCGTGGCGCTACTGCTCGCGTGGAAGACCAGAAGCGTCCCTGTGGTAATCGCCGCCGGATTGGCCACGGTCTGGGCCCTTCAGGCGATGTTCTAGCACCTGTGAATCCCTGCGAAAGCGGAACGCGTGCACGTACGATCCCTGGATGCGGAAACTCATCGTGCCCATGGCGGCGCTCGGCGCGCTCGCCATCGCGACACCTCGGCTGCTGAAGCGAGCCTTCGCTCCTCCCGTCCGCGACGTCCACAGCGAACCCGCCGACCACGGGCTTGCGGGCACCGATATCTGGATCGACGGGCCGAACGGCAAACGCCTGCACGGATGGTGGATCCCTGTCGAGGGTCCAGCGCCGGCCGTCATCGTTCTGCACGGGTGGGGTGGCAACTCGGCAGACATGCTGCCGATCGGTCCAGGCCTTGTCACCTCTGGATTTCATGTTCTGTTCCTCGACGCCAGGAAACACGGTCTCTCCGATGACGAAGACTTCATGTCGATGCCGCGGTTCGCCGAGGATCTCAGTACTGCGATCGAGATGGTGTACGCCCGCAACGACGTAACCCGAATTGCCGTGATCGGTCACTCGGTAGGAGCGGCGGCGACGATCTACGCGGCGTCCACGGATCGGCGGATCGACGCGGTAGTCGCGGTTGCCTCCTTCGCCCATCCCGCCGAGATGATGCGTCAGAACTTCCCGTTCCCGGCGCCGGTGACGTGGGCTCTTCTCGAAGTCGTCGAGCGGATGATCGGCCACGACTACGACGACATCGCACCGAGGAGCCGGATCGCCGCTGTCACCGCGCCGGTCATGCTCATGCACGGCGACGCCGACGCCGTCATTCCGATTCGCGACTCGATCGATCTGCACGACCGCTTGCCCGGGAGTGAACTCGTGGTGGTGCCGAACGGCACACATGCCGATCTCGACCCATTCCGTCCGTTCTTCCCAGCCGTTGACGCCTTCCTGCGCCAGAACCTTCGTACGTCTGCTTCTCCCAAATCCTGAAACCGACCTGTCCCGTATCGTCTCTGAACTCGCAGCGAGGACCCATGGAACCCACCGACGAACGCACCAACATCTCGCCCCCCGCAAACGATCTCACCCCGATCACCCAGATATGGGGCACGATCCGACAACGCGAAGACTGGACCGATGACGAGCGAACCGAAGTTCTCAACGAGCTCTTCCCGGACGACGAACGGATCGTGCCCTACATCAAGCGCTTCGCCACGTTGATGGTCCTGTCGACAACAATCGCCGCATTTGGCCTGATCGCCAACTCGGCTGCGGTCGTGATCGGAGCAATGCTGGTGGCACCCCTCATGACCCCCATGCTCGCCCTCGCCGCTTCACTCACCTATGCGCAGATGCGACGCTTCGTCGGATCGGTCAGCCTGATCGTGATCGGCACGGTCGGCGCCATAGCGACGGGCTGGGTTGTTGCACGGATCGCAGGTGGATCGCTCACCGCGACGTCGCTGTCCTCAGAACTCCTCACGAGGACAACGCCAAGTCTCCTCGATCTCGGCATCGCGATCGCTGCAGGGCTCGCAGGCGGATACGTCCTCACACACAAGGGAGCGGGCTCGTCACTGCCGGGGGTGGCGATCGCCGTCGCGCTCGTTCCGCCGCTCGCCACCGTTGGAGTTGCGCTCGAGCTGCAGGCAACCGACCAGGCGCTCGGTGCGCTTCTGCTCTACTCGACGAACCTCGTCGCGATCGTCCTGTCCGCGTCCGTCGTCATGGTCGTTTCCGGTTTCGTCCCGGACTACATCCGCCAGGCGGCCCGGGGGAAGATCGGCCTCCGCCTTCTCCCGTGGGGTATCGCGCTCATTGCGGTTGCGTTGCCGCTCGCAGCTCATACGCGGGCAATCCTTGAAGATGACGCGTTCGCTCGGGACGTTACGGCAGCAATCGAAGTGTGGGATCCACAGGCGGAGATCGTCGATATGGATGCCGACCGCTCAGGAGACCGAGCTACCGTCTCAATGACGGTCGCGACGTCGGCCGACCGGCAATCCGCCTGGAAACTCGCCAAGGCCATAACTGCCGACCTCCGAGTCGATCTTGACCTCGACGTCAGATACCAGCAGGAGTCCACCGATGCAGCTTCGACGAGTTAGCGCTCTGCTTGTCGCTGGTGCGGTGGTCGCCACAGCCTGCTCATCGACATCGGTCGATGAGCGACCCGTCATCGAGGTATTCGGAACATTCCGCGAGGCGGATGCGCAGAACTTCGGCGCAACCGTCGAGCCGTTCGAAGAGGAGCACGGCGTTGAGGTGCGCTATGTCGGATCTGGATCATTCGAGCAGGAAATCAGACAGCGGATCGCCGACGCTGACTACCCCGATATCGCCCTATTCCCCCAGCCCGCGCTCCTAACCGAGTTCGCTGCCCAAGGCCTTGTTCGTCCGCTCTCGGCAGAGACCGCCGCGGCCCAGCAGGCCGCCTACGGAGACAACGTGGTCGCAACCTTCGATGGAGATCTCTACGGCGTGTGGTTCAAGGCGTCCGTCAAGAGTCTCGTGTGGTATCGATCAGACACGTTTGCGGCACGCGGCTACAAGATCCCCGGTTCTTGGAGCGACCTCGTGCAGCTCACCGAGCAGATCGAGGCCAACGGAACAACACCGTGGTGCCTTTCGATGGAGAGCTTCACGCAGAGCGGATGGGTGGGAACCGACTGGATCGAGGACATAGTCCTCAGGCAACAGGGCTCCGATTTCTACGACGACTGGGTCGATGGCGCCGTCTCGTTCGAAGACGACGCAATCGTTGCCGCTCTGGAGACATTCGGCGACGTAGTCCACACTCCGGGACGGGTTGCCGGGGGCGTGAACCGGATTCTGAACACGCCGTGGCAACGCGCTCAGGACCCGATGTTCGATGAAGAGCCCGGGTGTCTCATGCATCGACAGGCTTCGTTTCAGGAGGTGCACCTGCCAGAGTCGGCGGTCCTTGGTGAGAACACCGACGTCTTCCCCTTGCCGAGCATCGACGGATCAGAGCCACCGGTCCTCGTTGCAGGGAATCTCGCTGCAGCGTTCGACGATCGGCCAGATGTTGCCTTGCTGATGGAGTTCCTCGGCACTCCTGAGGCCGGACGGGTCTGGGCGTCGATGGGCGGCTTCACCTCCCCCCACCCAGATTTCCAGACCGAGTGGTACACGAGCGAGTTCGACCGCCGCATCGGTGAAGTCCTCAGGAAGGCGCGAACCGTTCGATTCGACGGTTCCGATCTGATGACTCCGGCAGTTGGGACCGGTACGTTCTGGTCGGGGATGCTCACTTTCGTCCGCACCGCAAATGCGAGAGCAACCGCCGCGGAGATCCAGGCGGGCTACCCCGGCGCCGAACCATTCGAGGAATGACCGCTACTGCCAGAGATCTTCGAGTACGTCTGCGACGGGATCGGTTCCGTCCGGCGGGCGATCGATCGCATCGTCGTGTTTCGGCGGGGCGGCCGTGACCTGTTCGAAATGGTCCATCGCTGGATCGAGAAACCGGCTCGGGAGTGCGTACGAGTGCTCCGGACTCCCGGAGAATCGTTTGTGATAGAACCGTTGCGGCACCGTGACATGCAGGTGATCCCTCGCCCTCGTCAAGGCGACGTACAACAGACGTCGCTCCTCCTCGAGGCCGCCCGGATCTGAGATCGCCATGTCGGACGGGATGTTCCCATCGGCGGCGTGAATCACGAACACGGCATCCCACTCGCCCCCCTTTGCCGAGTGGATCGTTGACAGGATGAGGTAGTCGTCGTCGAGATGGGGCGGCCCGGCCAGATCACTCGTGCTTGCCGGCGGGTCGAGGGTGATCTCGGTGAGAAACCGGCTGCGGGTGCCGAATTCCGCGGCGAGCGCCGCGAGCTGGCCGAGGTCGGCGAGGCGAGCAGTTGCATCGTCGTACGCCCGGTTGAACACCAGCACGCAGAACTCCATCAGGCGTTCGATCTGCACTGATGGATTCGGCTCTGCGCTGCCCGAGCCGCGGCAATCGGCCAACGCCGCTCGCAGTTCGCGCATCGGGGTCCGTGCCTCGGCGACGACCGCGTAGTCCTGCTCGATGAACATCTCGAGGCGGTCGGAGCTCGCCTTCGCAGCCTCACTATCGAGGTATGCGGTCAGCTTCGCGGCCGTAGCCGGCCCAACCCCTGGGACCATCTGGATCACACGATCCCAGGCCAGCTCGTCTTTGGGGTTGTCAAGGATCCGCAGCATCGCCAGCAGGTCCTTCACGTGGGCAGCTTCGAGGAATCGCAGCCCGCCGAACTTCACGAACGGGATGTTTCTGCGCGACAGTTCGATCTCGAGGCCTGCGGAGTGATGACCGGTTCGAAAAAGCACAGCCTGATCGCGTAGTGGAAGGCCGGCCTCACGATG
>Ga0316196_10000250_pt1 | contig 19420 bp, 22 predicted proteins | sample Eddsed2cm_MG_FD_204938 | JGI IMG/M metagenome (GOLD analysis project Ga0316196, IMG submission 204938) | Coastal sediment microbial communities from Maine, United States - Eddy sediment 2 cm | ecosystem: Environmental > Aquatic > Marine > Coastal > Sediment | place: USA: Maine | collected... | reverse complement strand
GATCTTCATCGGTGATGCCGAGTTCGGCCGCGACGATCGCAAATGGCTGTTTGACAAGTGGAAAATTACCCTGCCATTGATTGATGAACTGGCGCCCTGTCTCATTCATTCACGGGTTGCTCAAGTGGCAAAGGAAGTCGGTTATTTCGGTAGTCCGCGCCGCGTTGTTTGAAGCAGCGCTTGCTGAACAGAACCTCATGCTCGACGCCTTGCAGGCCGCATTGCTGGACGATGAACTCGACCTGTTCAGTGACCGCGCTGCGATCCCGGCCATGGATCATGCTGAACAGGTTGTAGCGCCATTCGGGCAAACGGCGCGGGCGTTGATAACACAGCGTGACAAAGGAATACTGCCCGATGCAATGCCCGATCTCGGTAACGCGATTGTCGGGTAGATCCCACACCACCATGCCGTTGGCGCGATACCCCAGTTTGCGGTGGCGTACCACGACCCCGAAGCGTTTCAGGTCGCCACTGGCAATGATCTCCCTGATGCCGTTGATTACCGCGGTTTCGCTGCAGTTCAGCTGCTCTGCGATGGCGGCATATGGTCGTTTTACCAGTGGCAAACCCTCGCTGATAATCCTGATCAGCGCTGCCTGCAGGCAGGGGATCGGTGTCATGTCCACGGGTTTGTCGGCTCTCATATCCATTTCAGATCAAACCCCAGATCGATGAAATACTCGTTCAGCAAGGGCAGGTCGAGCACCTTATAACCGCAGCTGGCTTCAATTTCCCGCAGTACGCACTGCAGTCGCTGTTCGTCTTCGGCCACCGCCACGAACCACAGGTTGAAACGATGTTCGCGTTCATAATTGTGATTGACCTCGGCAAAGCTGCTGACGATATCGGCGACGTGTTGCAGTTCTGTTTCGGGTACCGCTATCGCCGCCAGCGTGCTGGCGCCGATGCGGTTGGGCCGGAATACGGCGCCGACACGGCTAACCACGCCCTCGGTTTGCAGGCGCTGCAGGGTTTCCAGTACGGTGGTTTCATAGACGCCCAGTTGATCGGCAATATCGGCGAAAGGCTCGGGCGTCAATGGCAGCCCGTGCTGAAACTCATTGAGCAGGCGTTGTTCGAGTTGGGAAAATTCCCTCATAAGCCGATCCGATGCGCGCGCGCACTGAGGAATATGCCGCTCGGCTTGCTCGCAGGAATCGTCGCTATGCGTTCGAAGCTGGCGGTGTTGTAAATTTCGACGCGCCCTTCGTCGCGCACCGACAACCAGACTTCCTCGCCACGTGGCTCGAACTCCATATGCAGCACGCCCTTGCCGGGTTTGAGTTCCTTTATCACGGCGAGCGACTGGGTATCGATCACCTGGATCGTATCGTTGTCGGGCAGGGCGAAGTTGACCCAGACATGGCGGCCGTCCGGGCGTGCCATAACGAATACAGGCTGGCCATGTACCTGGATGCGTCCGGCCTCCTGCCAGTTACTCAGGTTGATGACCAGCACTTCGTGACGCCCGACGGCGGGTACGAAGGCGAGATCGCCGGCCACGGCCCAGCCTTCGAGATGCGGCATCTTGTATACCGGTAGTTTCTGCTCACCCTTGCCATAGCCAGGCAAAATGCGTTTCACTCCGGCGTCGAGGTTCCACAGGTCGAGCAGGGCCATGCCGTCTTCACCGAACAGGCCGGCAATGTAGTAACGCCCGTCAGGGGTAATCAGGGCGTCGTAAGGTTGCTGGCCTATGTCTTTGAAACGGGTGATTTGCGGATTGTCGCGATCCGACATGTCGAGTACCTGGATTTCATTCGCGTCCCACAGCGCATATACGAACTTCTGTCCCGGAGCGTCGACCAGTCCGACGACTTTGGAGCGTTGCTGTTGATTGCCGTAACTGGCCGGAATATCGGCCACCAGGGCCAGGGTATCGGCATCAAATACCTTGACGCCACCGGGTTCGTAGTTGGATACGGCGACCAGGCGCCCATCCTGTGAAATAGCACCGCCGATGCTATTGCCTGCCTGCAGGACGCGATGAGTGATTTCGGTATTCAGTATGTCGACCCGGGTAAGACCACCGTCGCGACCAAAGATGTAGGCAAATCGAGCATCGCGCGAGTACACCGCCGAGGCATGCGAGAGATCACCCAGCCCATCGATGCGGCCGATGCTGCTATTGCCGCTGGTTTCGATGATCTGGATGCTGCTGCTGGCGCGTTCGATGATCAGCCCGAGATCCCCGGTGCCACGCGCGGCCTGCAGCGCTGTTGCCATTGGGAAGATCAGCAGCGCGAGCATGAAACGTTTCACGACCCTTGCTCCGACAACAGTCCGCCGTTGAGCAACAGTTCTGCCATCCAGCGCGCTTCGGTCTCTGAAATCAGCGGCCGCCATCCCGGCATTGCGCTGGCCGGGCGTCCGTCGAGTATGACGCTGCTGACATAGTCTGCTGACTTGCCCTGCAAGCTTGCCGGCAGCAGCGCCGGTCCCAGGCCGCCGTTCAGGGTAAGCCCATGGCAGGATCCGCAGTCCTGGATCATCAGATTGCGCAGTTCTTTCTCGCGTTCGCTGGAAACGGGGCTTGCTGCCAGCACGGGCAGCGTTAGCATCAGGCTAAGCGCGAGCCAGATTAACCGATTCATATTCGATTTCTCCGTCGTTGCTGTCGCCAGTAAACCAGTCGAGCTGGGTACTGAGCGTGACCACTTTGCCGACGATGGTGGTGACCGGTGACTCGAGCCCGGCCTGCGCCACGGCAGAGGCGAGATCGGCCAGGGTGGCGATGACCTTGCGTTGCTGCGCAGTACTGCCTCCGTGTATCGCGGCCGCCGGCGTAGTATCGGGCAGACCTGCACGAACCAGTTCAGCGCAGATAGAATCCAGATTGGTAAGCCCCATGTAAATGACCAGGGTGCAATCGGGGTCGGCTATCTTTTGCCAGTCGATTACCAGGTCTTCATTATTTTGCGCGTGGCCGGTAATAAAGCGCACGCCGTGATTGAGGCCACGATGCGTCAGTGGAATGCCACTGTAACTACTGCAGCCGGCGGCCGCGGTTACCCCGGGTACTACTTCGAAAGGTATATTGTTCTGTCGTAACACCAGGGCTTCTTCGCCACCGCGTCCGAAAATGTAGGGGTCACCACCCTTGAGGCGCACCAGGCGTCGCCCGGAAAGTGCCAGGCTGACAATGATTTCGTTGATCTGATCCTGGGGAACACAATGTTTTCCAGGTGATTTGCCGACTGAAATCTGACTGACGCCATGTGGAATCAGGTGCAGGATTTCGTCACTGACCAAACGGTCAAAAATGACCACATCGGCCTGTTGCAGCAGGCGCAGGGCTTTTACCGTCATCAGCTCCGGGTCGCCGGGGCCTGCTCCTACCAGTGATACAAAGCCTTTCATTGCCATATTTTCTCCTGAGATCCTGCCCGCTAAACCTGCTGTCGTTCGCTCGAATGATGCAGTTTCAGGGTATCGTTTGAACCCGAAGTGCCATAGCGATGATGGCAATCATTATTGATAATGCAGCGTTTTTTGTATTTGATAAATGTCAACCATAGCCAGCACCGGGAAAGGCTGAAATAAGTGTTTTTCGAACAGGCTATCTGCCGATAATCGCTGGGCTGGCCGAACTGCCGGAGACCTGTTGGCGCTGCCTGGGTAGAGCGCCACAGGACTCTGTTTTTCCACGAGGGCCGGGTTGATAATTGCCCCGCTTGTCCTGCTTGAGGAAACTGTCAGTGAGAATCTGTTGCCTGGTCAGCCTTGCCAGTTTTTCGTCCCGCTTGCAGTGATCGATACACCAGCAGCAGAAAGGTGATGCCACCGATAATCGATACCAGCCCACCCAGCCCCATCAGGCCCATACCGGCGATCTGTTCGATACCGCGCTCGGCAGAGGTTGATTTGCGGGCCACGTTGTAGCCTCCGGACCAGGCCAGGCCGATGATGTGCATTAGCTGGCCACCACCGTAGATTCCCGGCTGCCAACGCGCCATGCGCCCGCTTACCCGCGAGTAGCCCAACTGCCCCAGCAGGTGATAGCTGATGCCCATAAAGGCGATGGTGATGCCGACAATGGAGCCGTGGTAGTGGGCTGGTACGGTAACCGTGCTGCCGCTGATCATAAAACCGATGATGCCGCCGGCGCCAAACAGTAGCATTGAGAACAGCAGGGCATTGCGTTCTACCTCGAAGCCGGGGCTGGGTCGCCATTTTTCGACTATGGCGAGCGCTACCGCAGCACCAATCGGAACTGCCGCGATGGCACCCCCATACTTCATCAGCTGGATGAACCAGAACAGGTGGTGGCCGGAACTCACCTCGAAAGCCAGGTAAATCACCGGAGCCGCGAGTACCGGTTGCAATCCGAGGATGAATAGCAACAGCACGACGCGCGGCGAAAGTCTCAGTTTGGCTCCGCTCAGGGTAGCGAGCCATAACCACGCCACCAGCATTAACTGGGTATGGCTGAATTGAATGATGTGGCCACCGCCCCAGAACAGTCGATCATAGTAGGCCAGTCCTTCAAAGGTGGGGTCGATGCCGAGATAGGAAAACAGCAATGCGGCCAATGCGAACAACGAGGCGACCACGGCGACAAACAAACCAAAACGCAGGCTGGATTCACCGCTGCTCTGGTTGTTGTTGTCGAAAGCGGTCAGGCAACTGCGCAGTACCAGCAGCAGAAAGCCGATACCGAATATCACCAGCCCCGAGAAAAATACTGTATTTTGCAATACTGGAACGTAATTATTCATCAACGGATGGCTTTCACCGGTAAACGGTGAGATGACGATGATCAGGGTGCCGAGGCAGCACAGTAACAAAGCGCTCCATCCACAGGCGAGGCATCGATTCGAATTGGTGTAGCTCCAGAAAACTCCGCTAAAAGCGAGAAACCAGACCAGCACCGTCAGGTTTACGTGGACAACCAGGGCCGTGTGGAAGAAATCCCCCCAGGGAACGATTTCCTGAAAAAACGGGGTACGAGACAATACGACCAGTATGGTAAACAGGCCGCCGACCACCAGTGCCAGCAGGCCCAGCAGCAGCCATGCCGTGGTCAGGCGACCTGCGTTGCTATCGACGGGTGGCAGAGTAAACTGATTGGTAATCATGACATGGAGTTCAATTTTCGTGAGTAAGCAGCAGATGAGCCACACTGAATCGAGTGAGGTTGCCGCGGTGCCCGCAGGGCACGAGGCCCCTGTTGGTTTTTTTGCCGTCGGCATCGTAATCAACGTGGTACTGATCAGCGCCTATTTCATCTGGGCACGCAAGCAGTGGAAAAAGCCTGAGCGGCGCGACGATCCCTGATTTCGATCGAGTGTCCGCCAGGGCGGTAGCCTCGAAATAACGGGTTATTCTGCGATATTGCTCGGCCAGGGTTGATGCATAGTGCGGCTGTGAGAAGGTGGCTACCGATCTGCCTAAGGGGTCGACCAGAAAAATTGCGCTACTGTGTGCCACCAGGTACTGCCCGGGAGCGGTTTCCGCTTCGATCACGTATCCGGCACCAAACTGGCTGGCGAAGCGGTCGATCTGTGATTTGGCGGCGGTTGCCGCGATGAACTCGCGATTGAAGTGATTGATGTAGTTTGCAAGCGCCTGCGAACTGTCACGCGCGGGATCTACCGAAACAAAAAGAATTTGCAGATTATCGATCTGAATGTCGGCATCGTCCTGCAGCAGGCGCCAGAAAATCCTGAGTTCATTGAGGGTCAGCGGACAGACGTCGGGACAGGAAAGGTAACCAAAGAAAATCAGGCTCCATTTACCCCGCAGAGATTTTTCATCGAAGCGTTGCTGATGGTGATCAGTGAGCTCAAAGGGTTCAATCGGCCGGTAATGTGGTCGTAACACGCCCACGAGTTCGGGCGGTACGGGTGGCGGTTTGACCAACAGCCAGGTTGCCAGCATGACCAGCAGGAACAGTCCAAACAGAACGAGGCTGCCGATAGGGATAATATTACGATTCATCTGTGCAAGCCTGAAGTTCAGGCTAGTCGGCGGCAACGTGCCGATAGCGAATAATGTGCTCGTTGATCACTCCGGGCTTGATCAATTCCAGGTAGCCCTCACCCAGCCTGATAGTGCAGGGCGCAAGAGAGCCGCATTCGAACAGGATACGGTCTTCCAGGTAGCCATATCGCTCTACCTGTAAAGTTGCATCTTGCTCCAGCAGGTCGAAGCTGCCACGCAGATAGGCGCTGCTGGCAGTTTGTGCCCTGGCCGCATCAAACACTGCGGTTATGGTCGCACTGTCTACCTGCTCGGCATAGGGGTAAGGCAGGAACAGCATGGCCACCCATTGTTCCGGGAAAAAGCGGATGTAGATGTTGTTACCCGCAGCCTGTGCCGGGCTGCCATCGTTACCCTCGCGGGCGTAGTACCCGGATAAGGATTCGCTCGACGACTCTGTACCCGCACTGAAACCACTGCCGGGTAAAGCGGAGAGCAGCAGCATCGAAGCGAACAGTAGTGGCTTCCAGTTAATAATTTCTTTGCAGCAGTTTTTTCTTGGCATTTTGTATCAGATTTTTGAGTGTAAAGGAGTTGGCTTGTTCGTGTTCGCGCATGACGGCAAGCTTGTGCAGGCGTGAATCATGGGTTTTGAAATGGAGTTGAAACCAGTCTGACAATTTGCGTGTGAATTTGGCTTCGTCCAGTTGCAGGCTGGTTTCGAATTCGTCGGTAATGTCGCGAATGTCGTCCAGCAGACGTTCATGATCCGCCTTGTGTTCCGGGTAGGCGCTGTAGCTGTGTCGTTTCATCATCTGTTCTTCGAGCGCAAAATGCGCAGAGATACTGCCGTAGATTTCACCCAGGCTATCGATCACCTGCTCGCGATCGGCATGTTTGCTGATCAGGGCGTAAACATCATTTATCTGGCGGATCAGTTTTTCGTGTTCGAAATCAACGCCCTTGATTCCGGTACAGAAATCGTCTCGCCATTCAATTAGCGCCATGCAGGAAGCTCCATTGGTCAAATGACCGTTGCGAAGCGTCACGCTACCACGGTCATGAGAGACGCTAATTGATCAATGTCAAACCTCTCGGGGCCGATCTACGATCGCCGCGAACAAGACGCCCCGTCTGTTCGCTCGGGTTGGCACAGAATCGATTTGACTTTTATCAAATCAATTTTAGCGGTGCTTGGGTAATCTGCTAGCTGCCGAAACTGTCATCAACTGTGGCCCTATAGTCAGTGCGTACCATGAATGCCTGGGCGGGTAGAAGTGGTGGACTACAGGTCGTGAACAGAAAGGCCAACTAATAACAGAGGTCAGTCATGTCCGAATCAGACGATATTCCTAAACCCGAACGCGTGCCCTTTTTCCAACGAGTACTCGATAACCCCTTCCTGCTGTTGTTTCTGGGCATCGTAATGCCGACGGTTTTTTACATCCTGTGGGGCATTATGGAAATCGCCACCATTCCGATCGCACCTTAGAGTCCTTAGGAGAAACCGCAATGAGTTCATTCTTACCGCCATCAGAAAGAAACTGGTGGAGTACTCCCATCGGAAAACAGGAAATCATCTGGATCGGCATTGCCCTGGTGTGGTGCCTGATCATGTTCCTGATGATGCCTTACTGGCACATCTACGGTAAACAGAACCTCTCCAACGAGGCCTACCAGACGACACCCGCGCATTACCAGGTGAAGGTCGATGAAATGGTGGCCAAATACAAGGTGGGTGAAGAGGTTGGTATTCCGATCGTCAAGCCACCCGCTGGCAGCGATGTGTACATGCTGGGGCGTCTCTGGCAGTGGTACCCGATTCTCGAGCTCGAGCAAAATCAGAGTTATCGCCTGCACCTGTCGTCGATGGACTGGAATCACGGATTCTCGTTGCAACCGGTCAACATCAACCTGCAAATTGTGCCCGGCTACGAAATGGTACTCACGGTTACTCCCGATACAGCGGGTGAATTCACGGTGGTCTGTAACGAATTCTGTGGCATCGGTCATCACCTGATGCTCGGCAAAATCTATGTGAAGGAGAATTGAAAATGGCTCAGTTCAGAGTTTGCCCGGATTCGGGATTCTTTTTTGACAAGTCGGCCGAGAGCCTGATCAAGGCGAATGCGGTTGCCGCTGCTGTTTCATTGTTGATCGCTGGCTTTCTGGCGCTCGGTGTTATCCTGACGCGCTGGCAGGAAGTGCACTTGCTACCGGCTGATATGTTCTACCAGGTGCTGACAGCGCATGGTATCAATGCCCTGCTGTTCTGGATTATCTTCTTCGAGATTGCAATTCTGTATTTCGCCTCGTCGACGCTGTTGCGCACACGCCTGGCGGCACCACGTTGGGCCTGGGCCGGTTTCGCGCTGATGATTATCGGTATGGTGATGAATAACATCGCCGTGCTGCAGGGTAACTCGAGTGTCATGATGACTTCTTACGCACCCATGCAGGCCGAACCCCATTTTTACCTGGGCCTGATCCTGTTTGCCGTGGGTGCACTCATCGGTTGTTTCGTATTCCTGGGAACCTTGGTCATCGCGCGTGACGATCGTACCTATGAAGGCTCGATCCCGCTGGTCACTTTCGGCGCATTAACCGCCTGTATCATCGCGATTTTCACCATTGCCTGCGGCGCTATTATCCTGGTGCCGACTTTTCTCTGGTCGATTGGTTACATCAGTCATATTGACGCCGCCATGTACCGGGTTATCTGGTGGGGTATGGGACATTCGTCGCAGCAAATCAATGTCGCGGCGCACGTGTCCGTCTGGTATCTGATCGTTGGCGTATTGTTCAATGCACGTCCGATGTCGGAAAAAGTCAGTCGCTCGGCCTTCCTGCTTTACATCCTGTTCCTGCAACTGGCCAGTGCCCATCATATTCTGGTCGATCCGGGCATTAGCTCGGAATGGAAAGTGTTCAATACCAGCTACGCGATGTACCTGGCCGTGCTGGCGAGTATGATTCATGGCCTCACGGTGCCGGGTTCGATGGAAGTAGCGCAGCGTGCCAAGGGTTACACCAAGGGTATGTTTGAATGGCTGCGCAAGGCTCCCTGGAGTAATCCGGTGTTTTCCGGTTTCTTCCTGTCATTGATCATCTTCGGCTTCATTGGTGGTATCACCGGTGTGGTTATGGGTACCGAGCAGATCAACATCATTATCCATAACACCATCTACGTGCCCGCGCATTTTCACGCAACGGTTGCGGTCGGCACCACGCTGACCTTCATGGCGTTGACTTACCTGCTGATACCGCTGCTTTTCCGTCGGGCATTGTTTCTGCCGTGGATGGCCAGATGGCAGCCCTATGTGTTCTCGGCGGGCATGACGATGATGATTCTGTTCATGCTCGGAGCCGGAACGCTGGGTGTGTCGCGGCGCCACTGGGACATGGATTTCACCGGTGCGATGCTGAGTTTCGAGTACCCGGGAACGGCCTATACGATGATGGCAGTCGCCGGAATCGGTGGTGTACTCGGCGTGCTGGGTGGTGCGATGTATTTGATCGTTACGGTTGGTTCGCTGCTGTTTGGCAAAAAGCTCGACGAATCTGCCGGCCTGTTCCAGAGTTTTGGCGTGCCACTGGCGTCTTCTGCCTACAACATCACTCAGCCGGAACGTCTGCCGATGGCGCCGAAGCTTGCGGTCGAGGAACACGGTTCGGCGGGTTTTGAAGCGCCCGGTACCTTCGCACTGGCGATGGCACTGCTGGTGTGTTTTGTCGTCTATTACTTCATCAATTGGGATTACCTGGGCTCCGTGTGGCCGCTCAGTTAACGCTTGAGTATGCCGCCGTCCGCTAATCAAATGGCGCCTGGCGGCTTAGCTTGATCACATCGTAATCTAGCGAGGACGCTACTATCACCATGTTCAGCCAGATCGTCAATTTGCTCAAACTGCGCATCGGAGTAGTGATGATGCTGACCGCGCTGGTGGCGATGGCAGTCACGCCCGGTCAACCCGCGAGCGCCCTGGAAATGGCGGTGCTCGCGTTTGCAATACTGGCGGCGGCCGGCAGTGCCGGCGCTTTCAACCAGTACTTCGAAGTAGAACTCGACAGGCGCGTAGCGCGCACCAGCACTCGCCCCTTTGTTACCGGCTATTTCAAGAAGGGTCCGATGTGGCTGTCGATTATCCTGCTGTTGCTGGTTGTCGGGGTAGGTTCTGCGGCGCTGGTACTGAATCTATCAGCGGCCTTCTACATTTTTCTGGGCGCTTTTTTCTACGCTATTGTTTATACCGTCTGGCTGAAGCGGCGCTCGTGGACCAATATTGTTATTGGCGGTGCTTCTGGCAGTTTCGCGGTGCTCGCCGGAGCGGCGGCGGTTGATCCTGCAATCGGCCCGGTCGCGATTATGCTGGCGCTGGTATTGTTCCTGTGGACACCGTCGCATTTCTGGAGCCTGGCGATAGCCAAGAGCAAGGACTACGAGAGAACCGGGATTCCGATGCTGCCGGTTGTCATCGGCAATCGACGCTGTGCCCAGGTGGTACTGGTCAATACCCTCATGCTGGTGGCGATTTCGATCCTGCCATTCTTTTATGGCATGAGCTGGATATATCTGGCAGCTGCGACCGGTGGTGGCGGGTTCTTCATCTACCACAATATTCGGATGCTGCGCGATCCGTCACCGCGAGTTGCCATGAAGAGCTTTTTCGCCTCGTTGCTGCAGCTTGTCTTACTGCTGGTTGGCGCAGTCATCGACGTCCTGTTGCTCGGCTAGTCGCCGGCAGGTACAGCGATGAATGTACGCGATTTGCTATTCGCTTCAGTGCTGCATTTGTCGTTGTTGCATGCTACTCCGGCGTTGGCGCAAAGCTCGTTGCCCGTTACCGCTGCAGTCGTGGAACAATCCGGTTTTGATTACGATCGAGCGCTTGCCCTTAGCCAGGCCGCCATCGGCAAACTTGTCTCCGATGTTCAGTTCACCGCCAGCGATGGGCGCCGGGTAACCATTGCCGATTTTCGCGGCAAACCGTTGGTGGTGAGCATGGTGTACACCAGTTGTTATCAAATTTGTCCGATGACGACGCGTTTCCTCTCCGAGGTGGTGGACAAGGCTCGTAGCGCACTCGGTGATGACAGTTTCGCCATCGCGGTAATCGGTTTCGATACCCAGGTCGATACGCCTGTCGCGATGCAATATTTCGGTAAAAAACAGGGGGTTGACGATAAGGGCTGGCAGCTGCTGAGCGCTGGCGGCGCTGAGATTGAGCAGCTGAGCGCACACCTTGGCTTTCAGTATTTTCCGTCATCGAATGGTTTTGATCACCTCATTCAGGCAACTGTGATTGATGCTGAGGGCCTGGTATATCGACAGGTCTACGGGCAGGTCTTCGACACCCCGTTACTGGTTGATCCGCTGATTGAACTGGTGCTCGGGCGCAGTCCCGCCGAGCAGCCGCTGCTGTCCGGGCTGGCAAATAAAATCAAACTATTCTGCACAACCTATGACCCCGTGCGCGATGGCTATTACTTCGACTACTCGCTGTTTATCGGTATGTTGATCGGTGGTTCCATCATCATTTTTACCGCCGTGGTGGTAGTGCGGGGACTTCGCAACCGGCCGGCCTGACTTGACTTTAGTCAGATCGAAAATCCGCTGCATCGGGTAGAGTCTTGACTCTGCCAGTCTGTTTAGAGAATCCTTACAGGTGATCATCAATCCGCTAAAGCGCGTTTATCTTGCGCTCGAGTCCTGGTTTAATCTTTCCTTCGGTAGCGAGTGGAACCCGCTCTATCACCTCGGCACGCTGTCCTTTTTCCTGTTCTGGATTATCCTGGTCAGTGGCATTTACCTGTTTGTTCCGTTCCATGGCAGTCTCGAGGGTGCGCACGCATCGGTAGAGGCCATAACTTATCAGCAATGGTATGCAGGCGGTGTCATGCGCAGCCTGCATCGCTATGCCTCGGATGCGGTGATCGTCACGGTGTTGTTGCACATGTTCAAAGAGTTTGCATCCGGGCGTTATCGTGGTTTTCGCTGGTTCTCCTGGGTTACCGGTATTCCCAATCTGTGGATGATCGTGACCATCGGTATCACCGGTTACTGGTTGGTGTGGGACGAAATGGCGCAGTTTATTGCGGTTGGCTCGGCGCAATTGATGGATGCGCTGCCTATTTTTTCGGGCGCCATGACACGCAATTTTGTCTCCGGTGGTATGACGGATCGATTCTTCATCCTGATCGAGTTCCTGCATTTGCTGGGGCAGCCGATGTTGTTGATGTTCATGTTGTGGTTGCACGTCAAACGCCTGTCCAACGTCAACATCAATCCGCCGCGAGGACTGGCGATTGGCACCTTCGTGGCGCTGCTGGCACTGTCGCTGGCGGCGCCGGCAACGAGTCATGCACCTGCCAACCTGGGGTGGGTGCCGAGCGAAATTCACATTGACTGGTTCTATTTGAACGTTTATCCATTGCTGGAAATCTGGCCGGCCGGTCAGGTGTGGATATTGACTATTGGTCTGACCCTGTTGCTGATGATGGTGCCATGGATACTGCCCAAAAAGGATGGTCCCAAGGCGGTCGTTGATCTCGAGCATTGCAATGGTTGCGGAATCTGTTTCGAGGATTGTCCGTTCGATGCGATTACCTTGCGGGCGCGCACCGATGGTGCTCGTTACGACCATGAGGTGGTCGTCGATCCGGCACTGTGTGCTGCCTGTGGCATCTGTGCTGGGTCCTGTCCGGCCTCGAATCCGTTCCGAACACCGCGCGGCGAGCTGAAGACCGGTATCGACATGCCGCAACTGCGCGTCGACGAACTGCGCCGAATAACACGCGAAGTCATCGAGCAGATGAGCACTGATGTCAAGATCGTGGTGTTCGGCTGTGAACACGGGATCGATGTCCTGGGCCTGGAGAGTGATGATACCCGCGGTGTTAAGTTGATCTGCAGCGGTATGTTGCCACCCACGCTGGTGGAATACGCCCTCAAGTATGGCGCAGACGGTGTGATGGTTACCGGCTGCAGGCAAAACGACTGTTATTACCGCTTTGGCAACCGCTGGACGAAGCTCCGCTTCGACGGTGAGCGCAAACCGAGTTTGCGTGCGCGCGCCGAACGTGAACGCATTATCATGCACGGTGCTGCCGAACCTGATGCGCCTGCGATCAAAAAGGATTTGATCGCGTTTCGCGAGCGCCTGTGCAAACTGCGGGAACTCGCTCGTGTCGAGGCCGGGAAGTGACCACTGATGGCTGATATCGACAACCGGCCGTTACGTTTTTTGTTGCAGGCGTTTAATTACAGCCTGTTTATGGGGCTGATCTGGTTCTTCTCGAATTCACCGTCGGTTAGCCTGATTGGCGAGAACGAAGCCAGGATAACCATTGCGTTCGCGCATGCCGGGCAATTGCGTGAACCCTGCCGCATGCTGAGTCAGGAAGAGTTGAACAAGCTGGCACCGAACATGCGCAAAATCGATGACTGCCCGCGCGAACGCTCACCGGTCGTCATCGAGGCTAAACTCGATGGCAAATCGGTCTATAGCGCTTCATTGCCGCCACCGGGTCTGTTTGGCGATGGCGGGGTCGATGTTTTTTACAGTGCGAAAATACCCGCCGGGCAACATCAACTGGATATGAAGATGAACGACAGTGTTCGTGTCGAGGGTTTTAATCATCAGTTCGCCCGCCAGGTGACGGTCGAGCCAGCGCAAATACTGTTGATCGCGTTCGATTCAAAAAGCGGCTTTGTGATCAGGCCTGTCATCAAATAAGCTGTTCATCGGGGCCAGGATTATCTTGTGCGCCACGAAGTGACTGTTCTTATTGGGGTGGCGAGAGTTGTCGGCAGTGGGTTTCGCGCAGCAACATGGTGCCGACGAGTGCTGCGACGTTAACCACCAGCAAGCTAAAAAAGGCGCTGCTGTAGTTGCTCGCAGAATAGATGCGGGCACCGGCTTGCATCGTGCCATCCCAGGTGGAATCCAGCAGCCAGCCGATCAATGGCTGCATTACCGCGCCTGCGCCGACGATACACATGTTCATCAAGCCGAGCGAGGTGCTCGAATAGTTGATGTCGTTGAGTTCCTTGACGGAACCGAAGCACACGGTCATCGCACTGCCACCGGCGCCGATGACGAAGATCAACGCCATTAACACAGCGGTGCTATTCGGAGTGGCGTAAATCAGGCAGGCCAGTGACAGCAGCGCGATCAGCGAGCCGACCCGTAAAATCAGGTTGCGTCGACCCATGCGATCAGAGGCCCAGCCGGAAAGCGGTGAAAAGATTGCCCAGCCGACAAAGATCATCGAGGTAATGCCAGCCGCTTCGGTGGTGGTATAACCGTGTACGGAATTGAGCCAGGGCACGCCCCACAATCCCCCGAAGGCGAGCATGGTGCCCGCCATGCCGAAACCGATTAACGAGCAGATCCAGGTTTGCAGATTGGTGGAGACGGCTTTCAGGCCCTTTAGCACGCTAACACCGGGAGCGCGCTGTTTCTGTTCACTGGAGCGCATTGGCACCAGCTTGAATAGCAGCAGTGCCATAACTAACGCGATCAGCGCGAGTATGTTAATGGTATCCCGCCAGCCGATGGATTCGACCATCTGGCGTAATGGTGCCTGGCCGAAGATGGCGCCACTCATGCCCATGGTCTGTAACAGCCCGGCAAGCAGGGCGTACTGCGAGGGTTTGAACCAGTAGCCGGCAATCGCGAGGGTGCCGACAAAACCAAAGGCCACGGTGCCGCCGATCAGGGCGCGACCGATCGAGGCGGTAAGCACCGAGTCAGACAGGGCAAAGCCGAGCGATGCCAGCGCGCACAGGGCCGCGGCAAAACTCATCAGCTTGCGTGGGCCGAAGTGATCGGTGAGCATTCCTACCGGCAGCTGTATCGAGGCGTAGGCGTAAAAATAAAAGGCGGATAGCGATCCCAGCGCCGCACCACCGACCGCAAAGTCGCGCATCAACTCGGCGGTCATTACACTCGGCGAAACACGTTGCACAAACGCGTACCCGAAGAACAGGGTGCCGAGCGCAAAGGCGATGATGGCCTGGCGATTGCTGACAGGGCGAGCTTGTGTTTCAGACATGGAAAGGGTTTGCGATTTCGACGAATTGTTAAACTAACACGATCGGCCGCAAAGCCAAGCTCTGATTGTTGGCGGCGCTAAAATAATGTCGGCAATGAACAGCGATCCGGCAACCACAACGGCCTGGATTTTCATGCACGACCCAGAGCTCGAGCATGACTCGCGCGCATCAGTTGAGAGTTTTGCAACGCTATTTCTGAGTGCCGTTACCTATCAGAAGATGATTCTGCGTCGAACACCTGATCGTGAATGTCGGCGGGATGTCGGCACAAAGTGTCTGCGCCCGCCTGCCTGAGTTCGTCTTCGGAGCCGTATCCCCACAACACGCCGATAACGCGGACCCCGTTGTTGCGCGCGCCGATGACATCAAAACTGCGATCGCCAATCATGACGGTGTTTTCCGGGTCCAGGTTTTCGCGTTTGATGATGTGGCTGATCAACTCGGTCTTGTCGCCCAGCCTGCCGTCCAGTTCGCTACCGTACACCAGGTCGAAGTAGCGCCTGAGTTCAAAGTGATCGATGATGCGTTCGGCATATACCGCCGGTTTTGAGGTGGCTAGGTGGATGGATTCGACCTTTGCCTGCAGTTGCTCGAGGCATAGCGGAATTCCTTCGTACAACTGGTTTTCAAACAGGCCGATGGTGGTAAAGCGTTCCCGGTAAAGACTCACGGCTGCTTCAACATCAGCCTCATTTCCACACAATGACCTGAAGGTGTCGCGCAGTGGAGGGCCGATATACGACTCCAGCTTTGTGTCTGCTGCAATCTCGATGTCGAGGCGACTCAGCGCATACTGGATACAGCTGACGATGCCCAGTTTCGGGTCCGTCAGGGTGCCATCGAGGTCAAATAGCAGGTGCATGTTTTACGCGCTCATGGAACTGGTGGTTGGCGCCGGTTAGCGGCACTGCAACGCCGGGTCAGGCCTTTGTGTCAATGCAGTTGACCTCGATTCCGATGGCGGATGGTGATTTCAGGAAAATCTGTGTCATACCGAGCTGGGACATATGGTTGGAAGAATATTCGATACCCGCAGCCTGCAGGCGCTGCAGCAGGTCATCCAGTTGTGTAGTCCGGAATGCGACGTGATCAAGATAACCCTGGTGTTCACCGGGCAAAATCTGCTCGCCCTGCGAAAGATGGACAATGGGCTGGTCAACGGAATAAAGCCAGTAACCCTTGCTCGAGAAATCAGGTCGATAACCTTCATGCAGCCCCAGCACTTCGCAGAAAAAGCGCTTCTCCGCTTCCATTAGCTCAGCCGGCGCCTTGATGTTGATGTGATCAAGATTCATTTTGCGATAACGGTTGTCATGATGTTCGCTACAGCAGGGCGGTTAAGCAGCACGCAAACAGCAGGTGGCTGCGCGGCATCTGGGATTTGATAACCGCCTCCGCAGAGGCGGGCTGAAGCGCTACCAATGGTTTGCCGACTTCGCGGAGAGGACGCCGAGCCAACTCATTATTTGCCGAGGCTCGCGTAGTAAGCGGCGAGGTTGGCTATATCCGCATCGGTAAGACCTGTGGCCATGGGCGACATCATCGGGTTCTGGCGGCCGCCATCGCGAAAGGCCGTTATCTGGGACACCAGGTAGCCTTCTTTCTGGCCGGCCAGGTTGGGCCAGAGGTCATTTGAGCTGATACCGTTGGCGCCATGACAGGCGCCGCAGGATGCGGCCCTGATTTTGCCGGCGGCGGCATCGCCGGCCATGGCTGTCTGGACGTTTAAACTGAGCGCTGCCAGTGTGACGATAGTGAGTAATTTATTCATGTTTCTGCCTGTCGGGTCAAATGGATACTGAAACTGAATACTAGTCTAATTTATGTTGGATGAACATGGGCTGAAGCGTCACGATTTGTGACACAGTCGCGGAATTCCTGCGCAAAATCGGTCGCATTAAAACTCTATGGGATTTATTCTGGCCGGCAAATCGTCATTGCGTTGCATAAAAATGGCGCGAAACATGAAACCGAGTTGCTCTCTTAATCCTCACTTTGCGGTGCTATAACAAGTGACAGCGATCATCCCTGATTCAACTTTAACCTGCCCAAATTGCGGCCATCGAAAGACAGAGACTATGCCAACAGATGCTTGCCAGTACTATTACGAGTGTGAGTCGTGCCGCAGCTTACTGAAGCCCAACAAAGGTGATTGCTGCGTTTTTTGCTCGTTCGGAACTGTAAAATGTCCACCGCTACAGGAAGGGATTTCCGCTTGTAGCTGAACGCACCCCGGGCGCGCACTCGGTTCAATTGTTTACCAGAACTTCGATAAGTTTGAACGTCGAAACCGCGAGTACCATGATGATCAGCAGGAACATCAGCGAACGCTGTCCCTCGAAAGGTTTGCCGCGCGCCTTTTCAATTTGTACAAGAATCCAGTCGGAACCAAAGTAGAGTGCGATGGCAGCGACAGTGTAGTAGAGGTATTGCATGGCCCGCCTCGCCTCGCTTAACTGTTGGGTGGGTAGATGTGGAATCCGAGCAGGTAGATTGCTACCCCGGAGGCGGATACGTAAAGCCACAGTGGCAAGGTCCAGCGTGCGATGCGCGGATGAAGGGTGAAGTTGCCGCGCAGCGCGAAAATTACGGTAATCAGCACCAGCGGTACGATAACCGCCGCGAGGATCACGTGGGATGCCAGCAGCGTGAAATAAAACGGTCGTATCATGCCCTGCCCGGCGAAGGGCATGTAGCCCACCGCGGCGTGGTAGGTCAGGTAGGACAGCATGAACAGGCTCGAAATCAGTAACGCCGATACCATGCAGTTTCGATGACGCTGTGGTTGTTGATTGCGGATGAAGTAGAAGCCCGCGCACAGCAGCAGGATCGCGGCGCTGTTCAGCAGTGCCTGGAAGTGCGGTAGATACGGGATCACTTCGTCGAGCGTCATGGCTGTTGGCGATCTTTGGCGTAAATTGACGTCATCGGTTTAATGGCTGGTGCCCGCGGAGCGGGTTATTTTGTTGTAGACATTGTACTTGCCAACGGGCTTGCGCATCGGGATTCGTTTCACCTCTTCGAGCGTGCTGGCATCATAGACGATGAGCGCGCCGTCCATGTCCCAGATGCTGAGCAAAGCATACTTGCCATCGCGCGTAAACTCGACGTGCGCCGATGTCTTGCCGGGCACCGGGCGCAGCGTTTTAACGATCTCGAGGCTTTGCTTGTCGATCACGTGCACTGCGTCCCGGTTGGGTCCGAAGAAGACGTCGACCCAGGCGTAGGGCGAGTTCTCGTGACTGCGCATGAAAAAACCCGGTCCGAGCGTTTCGATTTCCCTGACGCTTTGCCAGGTTTGCATGTCGATGACGCTGACCTTGCCACTGCGCAGGTTGGGGGAGGCCATGACCCTGCGTCCCTGTCGCTGCCAACTGATGCCTGAGCCGAGATGCGGCATGCCATCGAGTGGGATGGTCGCGATCTTGCGTCCGACCAGCAGGTTGACGACCTGGCCCTTGCGGTCGCCGCGCGAGGTGCCGATCAGGTGCTGGTATTCCTGGTCGAAAAAGAAATCGTCGAGGTAATCGTCGAGCACAATGCGACGTACCGGGAAAAGTCCTTCTTCGGCGAACCCCTCGCCCATGCGGTAGTCATGTACGTAGCTGTTGTAGATCGCTGGAGGGTCATCGAGGTAACTGATTTCCCAGACTTCCCTGAGATCCTTGAGTGCGACGATGAAACTGTCGCGCGGTGCGGCGGTGTAAACCGCGCTGACGCGCGAGGTAGCCTCGCCGTTGCGGTCAGCGACCGGAATGACCTTGACCAGGCTAAGGTCGACGGCGTCAAGCAGCACCAGCGAATGGGGCAGGTAGTTGCCCACCAGCACGTAGCGGTCGTCTGCCGAGACCGCCGCGTTGCGCGTGTTGATGCCGGCGCGCACCTCGGCCACTTTTTGCAGTCGGTACATGTCGTACTTGGTGATCCAGCCATCGCGTGAGGCGAAGTAAACATAGCGGCCACTCGCCGAGTACTTGGGCCCACCGTGCAGCGCATGGTGCGTCTTGAAGCGTTTCAGGGTTGCGAAGCTATCGCCGTCGAGCACCGAGACGTGATGATCACCGGCTTCAACCACCAGGAACAGGTTGAGCGGATCGGCGCTATAAACCGGTGGGAGTGCTGCGGCCGAGGGCTCCAGCAACTCGGGGCTCAGAATCCGCTGGCTCGCGCGAATCTGCTCGGCACCCCAGGTCGGCGTTTGCGCGAGCGGTGTGTAGATATAGTCGACCAGCGAACTGATCTGGGTGGCCGACAGTGTCTTGCCGAAGGCCGGCATCTGGCTCGCGGGCAGGCCGTTAGCGATCGCGAGCTCGGCGCTTGGTTTCTTGAGGCGCACGAGATTGCCCGGCAACAGCGCCGGTCCGCTCAGGCCCAGCCGGTCCGCTCCGTGGCAGGCGGCACAGTGTTGTTGGAATATTTCCGCGCTGTTCGCGGCAG
>Ga0316196_10000243_pt1 | contig 19649 bp, 13 predicted proteins | sample Eddsed2cm_MG_FD_204938 | JGI IMG/M metagenome (GOLD analysis project Ga0316196, IMG submission 204938) | Coastal sediment microbial communities from Maine, United States - Eddy sediment 2 cm | ecosystem: Environmental > Aquatic > Marine > Coastal > Sediment | place: USA: Maine | collected... | reverse complement strand
TTTGATCTGAGCCTCGGTATCGGTGACGTCATCGCCAAGCTGCCACAGGCCTCACTGGTTGATATATCCATGGTGTCGTTGTCGACGACGCTGACTACCAATTCGGTCGTTGAAGACCTCGGAGCACCTGTGTGCGTGCTGTTGCCGGGTTATACCCGGGAACAGGTCAAGCAGAGCGGCCTGCTGGACATTCTGCCGGCGCAGATGGTGGTGATTCTGGATGGTGGGTACGATGCGGTAGGGCGTGAGAGCAAGCCTTTGGACGAAGAAGGCGCGCGCGCAGCCATCGTGAAATTACAGGATGAAGTCTCGGCTTTTGCCATTTCCAGCATGTTCGGCACGCGTAACAGCAGCCACGAGAATCGCCTCAAGCAAATGGTCACCGAATTGACCGACATGCCGGTGATTTGCGGTCATGAGCTTGCCTCCAGCCTCGGCGCACCGCGGCGTGCTTTGACCGCGGCCTTGAACGCGCGCATGGTGCCGGCGATCAAGGAGCTGGTCGGCTCGGTGCAAACCATTCTTGCACGCCACGAGATCGATGCGCCGTTGATGCTGGTCAAGGGCGATGGGTCGCTGGCGAGCCTCGCCAATGCGATTGAGAAACCGATTGGCACCGTTCTGTCGGGGCCGGCGGCGAGCGTCATCGGCGCCTGTCAGTTATCGGGTCTCGACAATGCCATTATTGCCGACATGGGTGGCACCACAACCGATATTGCGGTTGTCAGCAATGGCCAGCCGGAACTCAGTGACGATGGCGCGCGTATCGGCGACTGGCAGCCAATGGTCGAAGCCGTGCGGGTCAATTCTATTGGCCTTGGTGGCGACAGCGAACTGCGGTTTGGCGGTCACGTGGGTCTGACCATAGGGCCGCGCCGAGTGGTGCCGACCAGTCTGTTGGCGCAGCTGTATCCCCAGGTTGTGCCACGGCTTGAAGCACAGCTGGCGGGCATGGTCAATGCGCGCAGTAATCGCTTTGTGATGCGGCTGGAAAATAACCAGGCACTGCTGAACCAGCTCGGCCCGGTCGAGCTCGAAGCCTGGGAACTGCTGTCAGATACACCCATCGAGCTGGAAGCCATCGTGCAGGAGGATCGCCACTTTGCGCGCGCGCTGGCCAGGCTGAAACGTCTTGGACTCGCCATCTACAGTGGTTTTACACCATCGGACGCGGTGCATGTGCTCGGCATCAATTCGCATTGGGATGCGCACGCGGCTGAATTATCGGCACGCATCTGGATGCGTCAGATGCGTTTTCTGTACGGCTATGGCAAGTGGGACGGCGACGATGTCGAGGCCGCCTGTACCCAGGTGTATGATCTGGTGACTTCAACCATTCGACGCCTGCTGATCGAGGTTGGCCTGAACGAGTTCGACCTTTCCGGTAAATCGGCCAGGGCTACCGGTATCGTCGATACCATCACGCGCATGGTTATCGGCACCCACGAGAACAAGGGTCGCAAACCTTTGTTTAAACTTGATTTTGCCGGTGATTATCCGATTGTTGCTGTCGGTGCTCCGGCGGCCAGTTACTATCAAAGCGTCGCCGACAGTATGCATATCGGCTTGCACCTGCCCGAGCATGCCGACGTTGCCAACGCCTTCGGTGCGGTCATGGGCAGCGTGATCCAGCGTGCCCAGATCACCGTCACGCAACCCCAACACGGTATTTTCTGCCTGTTTCATGGCGATCACCCAAAGACCTTTGAAAACCTCGCGGAGGCGCGCGCCGCGGCTGAACAACTGGTTTCCGAGATCGCCCGGGAAAAGGCGATCGAGGCCGGCGCCATCGATCCCTCAGTGACACTCAAATTCGACGATATTCACGTGCAGGATGAGGTCGATGGTGAGCTGTTTCTCGAGTCGACGGTGATCGCAACCGCCATTGGCCCTGCCTGTGACTGGCGTTAGCTCCACGCCCGGGGTTTATTTGTCCTGCCTGTCGATAAGTCAGTTACTGGTGCACCATGCAGCCTGCTGAGAAACTTGGCGATTGCCTGGCCGAGCATGGTTTGTTCGTCAGGGGAGTCACGCGCCTGGGCGCCGAAGAGATCGAGCGCTACGGTATCGACCACGCCAACACCGAGTTGGCTCTGGTTGGTAATATCGGGTCGAGCTACTGGCCGCAGTTCAGCCAGTCAGCGGAATTCGCAGATGGCGCGCCGCACCCGCTCGATCGCTGGAGTCGCCGAGTTGCCGAGGACATCGCACAGCGGCTGTCGCTGCAAGCTGTCTATCCTTTTGACGGTCCACCTTATTTTCCGTTCCAGCAGTGGGCGAAGCGCGCAGAAGGCCTTGAGCAATCACCCATCGGGGTGATGATGCATCCTGAGTTCGGGCTGTGGCATTCTTATCGATTTGCGTTGCTTGGTCGATTTGCGTTACCGGGCGCCGGGTCTGGAGTTGAGCAGGAGGTTGGTATTGAGCTGTCCGCCGACGAGTCCTCTGCCGCATCTACCTGTCTAAGCTGCGTCAGTAAACCCTGTCTGCATACCTGTCCTGTCGATGCCTTCGATGCCAGCGGCTATGCCGTCGAACGCTGTGCGGAGTATTTGCAACAGACCCCGCAGGCTGAGTGTCACCAGCAGGGCTGCCTGGCGCGAAATGCCTGTCCTGTGGCCCCGCAGCTGCGTTATGTTGCCGCCCAGGGTCGTTTTCACCTGAGCGCTTTTCTACAGGCGCGCTAAGCTAATCGCGTTTGATCCGGTTGTTTCAAATGGTCGCGATGCGTGATTTTGGTGCATCGCGCACAAGCTTCGCCCGAACGTGCTTAAAAGCTGCAATTCTGCCTACGATTTTGCTGGACTCATCTATACTCAAACCTTTAAGTAAACACATTCTCGAGAAAGTTGAGCAGCAACATAAAGCTGCAAGGTAGTACTGTTCCATATGGCAAAACTCGGAAATATATTTTTCAATCGGACTCTTAACCAGTTTCTCGAATGCGAGGACCCGGGTGGCAAGAAGGCCCTGTCGTTGGTGGAAAAGCTGAGAGAAGCGGCTGATACCAATCTGGACAAGGTGCTGGAAACCATCGCCCAGGTGGATGGCCAGCATCGCGAAGCGTTAAAGCAGCTTTGTTTTGAATCCGTGGATGGTTTTACCGAGGACCGTTTTCTGGCCGAGGAGACGCCTGGCAAGGTAAACGGCAGTGGCGGCGCAGCAGATATAAAGCCGATTGATGCCAGCAAGCTTTACCAGCGCCTGCAGGAACCAGGTGCCGCAGTGGGCGATGTTATCGAGCTCCTCGAAGTGCAGAAACGGTTCCTGCGCCCCGAGGAAATCATTAATTATTCTCTCAAGCTGGATCCGGAGTACGCGCTGATGCTTTTGCAGCTGGTGCAGGGCTCAGAGATTCCGGTTAACCTGTCCAAACTGAGCTTTCAGCTCGACAAGATCGAGAGTGTCGAGTATCGCATCAAGCTGCTGCACTACTTCGGCGGTGTCAATGAACCCAAGATTCCGTTGATCGTCGCTCGTTTCCTCGACGACAGTAATAAAGTCGTCATTCTGGAAGCGCTGAAAACCCTGGGACGCATGCAATTCAATTATGACGTGTCGGTATTGTTGCCTTATTCGCAATCGATGTCGGGTATCGAGCACGAGCAGGTGATGGAAATCATTGGAAAACGAGCCGATGCCGAACTGGTCCCGCATCTGTCCGCCTATCTGAACGGTGATTCCGAGGAATTGAACGAGTTTTTTGCCGAGATTGTCGCTACCCGGGCCGATAAGAAAAACTTTGAAAAATTTTTGCGCCGCCTGATCCTGGAAGAGACACCGGCGCAGCAGCATGCAATCGAATGCATTAAAAAGTTTGCCAACAAGAATCTCTCACGCATCGCGCATGAATTGAATGGTCATGATCAGGAATTTATTCGTAACGCGGCGCAATGCCTCGTGGTCAATCTGATCGAAGGTGAAGACCTCGACAAAATTGAAGGTTTTGCGCTTAGCGATAGCCCCCAGCTGCGCGAACGCGCTATCAAATCGCTGGGCAAATCGGCTAACCGCGGTGCCATATCGATTTTGCTAAAGCTGGTCGATGCCTGGCCCGAAGACACCGTTTTGGCGCTGCGAACGGTAAAGCAACTCGGTTTCGAGCACGGTCTTGAAATTGCCTTCGATGCGCTCAGAAGTCGAGATGCCAACGTGCAGCGTGCGGCCCTGGAAACAATCGAAGCCATCGCCAGTAAAACCTGTGCGGAAGACATTCGCGATAATATCGTGCGCAGTCTTGCGCGCATCGCCGACGAATTAAAGGAATATGCCAACGAGCTGATCGCACGGCTTACCAGCGAATACGGCCTTGCGGACATGCTGCTCTGCGATGATGATTTCAAGGTCAATCTGGATGTTGATACTGAGCAGAGTTCATCCACTACCGGCTCGACCTCGCGCCTGTCACCTCTGGATCAGTTGACCCCGGGTTCGGTGTGGATGGATCGCTACCACATCCAGAAGGAAATCGGGCGTGGTGCGATGGGACGCGTCCTGCTGGTTGAAGATGACATGGTAGACGAGACCCTGGTCATCAAGTTCATGTTGCCTAGCCTGACGGTCGACAAGAAGTCGACCGAGCGCTTTAAGCGAGAAGTTAAATACGCGCGCCGAATCAGTCACCGTAACGTGATCCGGGTTCATGACCTGTTGATCAAGGACGGCGTTTGCGCTATCTCGATGGAGTACTTCGAAAGTCGTGGACTGGAGATGATCCTTAAGGAAAGCAGGGTCCTCGAGTTACGCGATGCCCTTAAGCTGCTCTACCAGATTGCCAGTGGTATGACCGCTGCGCATGAACAGGAAGTTATTCATCGTGACCTCAAGCCAAGCAATGTGTTGATCAACGATGCCGGTCACCTGAAGGTTGTTGATTTCGGTATCGCGTCGGCAGGTACCGCCAGCGATTCGACCTTGACCCAGACCGGTTCAATAATCGGCAGCCCTGCCTACCTGGCACCGGAACGCGCGATTGGCGCCGATGCCGATGAGCGCTGCGATATCTATTCGCTCGGCGTCATGGCTTATTACATGCTGAGCGGTAAGCTCCCCTACCGCGGTTCACCTATGGACGTGATTATGCAGCATCGCAAGGGAAATCCCGTTCCGATTACCGATATCAATCCGGCTGTACCTAAAGAGGCGGTGGAACTGGTAGCCAGCATGATGACGGTAGAACCCGAAGATCGCCTGCAGACGATGGTCGATGTGCGCGACAGCATTCGCAAGCTGCTCGGCAAAGAAGACTGAACCTCTAGTCGTTCCAGCCAGTCCGGCGGTTTGCACTGTCACCAGCAAAACCGGGCGTTACTGCCGTGCCTGTGTTACCTCGATCCCAATATATCGGACCAGCAGGCGTGACCTGTTAACACATCGCCTGCACCGCTGTAAGCGCTATCAGGTTGTAAACGTCGTCGCTGTTGCAACCACGCGAAAGGTCGTTAGCGGGGTGGTTCAAACCTTGCAGGATAGGGCCTATGGCTTTGGCTGCGCCAAATCGCTGGGCCAGTTTATAGCCGATATTGCCGGCTTCAAGGTCGGGAAAAATCAATACGTTAGCGCGACCGTCGATCTTTGAGTCGGCTATCTTCTGTCGCGCGACAGACGGTACGATCGCCGCATCCAGTTGCACCTCACCCTCAATCGCCGTCTCCGGCATTTGCTCGCGCGCAATGCGGGTCGCCTCGCGCACCTTGTCGACCAGCGGATGGCTGGCGCTGCCGTCCGTAGAAAACGACAGCATCGCAACGCGCGGCTCGGAATCAAGAAACTGGCGCGCCGATTGCACGGTTGAAAGTGTAATTTCCGCCAGTTGCGCCGCGTCGGGATCTACTATCAGCGCGCAGTCCGCAAACAGCATTGTCTGCCTGGGGTCGTGATGTTCGGCCTCAAATAGCATCAGCATGAAACTGGAAACCGAATTGAAACCGGGTTTTACCCCGACAATTTGCAAAGCGGAGCGCACCCGGTCACCTGTCGTATAAACGGCGCCGGCAATCGAACCGTCAGCTTCTCCGGCGCGCAGCATCAGATCAGCAAAGCAGAGTGGATCCATAGCCTGTTGCTGAGCCTGTTCCAGCGTCATGCCTTTGTGCCGGCGTATCCCCCATAACTGCTGACTATACCTTTCGTGATATTGCGATGTTGCCGGGTCTTCGATATTAATGTCGGCCAGATCCAGACCTTGAGTCGTTGCCAGTTGTCGAATATGTGCTTCGCGTCCGAGCAGTGTGCATTGGGCGATGCCATCGCTTTGCGCGCGTTGTGCCGCTTCGATTACGCGAATATCTTCGCCCTCGGCAAGGACGATACGTTGCCGGTCAGTGCGTGCTTTGGCGATGATAGAATCGAGAAATTGCATGATGGTAATGGAAAAATCACATAGTCTGGTGACGACGAGTGGTGCAGAATGATGCACCGATAAAACAAATCTGTCCATGAGCAGAGACACGGGGGAGAGTTGCCGTTATTATCTGGTATATTGTATACCAAAATTTCGACTCTAATCTTAATCTTTAAATTTTGAATAAGCGTAAAAGAAATCCACCAAACAGGGCTGACTGATATGAAAATAGCTATTCCAGCTGAAATCCACCGGGGTGAGAAACGCGTTGCCACGTCTCCGGAAGTGATCGGCAAATTGATCGCGGCCGGTTTCGAGGTGATCGTCGAGTCCGGCGCCGGCGCCGGCGCAAATGTCAACGACGATGTGTTTGTTGAAATGGGTGCCGAGATTGCAGGGGATACCGAGTCCGCCTGGGCTGCCGGCGAACTGATTCTCAAGGTCCGTCCGCCTGAATTCAACAATGAGCTCGGTCGTCACGAGATCGAACTCATGGCGGAAGGCGCGCATTTGATCAGCTTTATCTGGCCAGGCCAGAATGAAGAATTGTTGCAGCAACTAGCGGCACGCAAGGCGACAGTGCTGGCAATGGATTCGATTCCGCGAATATCGCGCGCGCAAAAACTCGACGCGCTGAGCTCGATGGCGAATATCGCCGGTTATCGTGCGGTTATCGAGGCTTCACATCATTTCGGCCGCTTCTTTTCTGGCCAGATAACCGCGGCCGGCAAGGTCGATCCGGCGAAGGTCCTGGTTATCGGTGCGGGTGTCGCTGGCCTCGCGGCTATCGGCACGGCAAAGTCGCTGGGTGCGATCGTGCGTGCTTTCGATACGCGGCCCGAGGTGAAAGAGCAGATTCAAAGTATGGATGCCGAATTTCTCGAGCTCGAGTTCGAGGAAGATGGCACCGGTCAGGGTGGTTATGCCAAAACCATGAGCAAGGAATTCATCGCCGCGGAGATGGAGTTGTTTGCGCGCCAGGCCTGCGAGGTCGATGTAATCATCACGACCGCGCTGATTCCGGGCAAGCCGGCTCCCAAGCTGATTACCCGCGGCATGGTCGAAACCATGCGTGATGGTAGCGTAATCGTCGACCTTGCTGCCGAGCAGGGTGGTAACTGTGAAGCTACCGTGCCGGGCAAGGTAGTCCATCGGCACGGCGTCAACATCGTTGGTTATACCGATTTACCCAGCCGCCTGGCAGCGCAGTCGAGCCAGCTCTATGGTACCAATGTGTACAATTTGATCATGGAGATGTGCCCGCAAAAGGATGGCAAGATCACCATCGATATGGAAGATGAAGTGATTCGTGGCGCCACCGTGGTCAATCGTGGCGAAATCACCTGGCCACCCCCACCGATCGCCGTCGGTGCCGAGCGCAAGCCCAGCTTTGGCGGGCAGGCGATCAGTCCCGAGCAGGGAGAGAAGCAGGAAGCGCCGGTGGCAGCGGCTGCAAAACCCGGCGCAGTGGCGAATTTCCTCAAGAGCGTCTGGTTTCCGCTAATCGTTGGTGGTCTTGCACTGTTCGGTCTCGGCCAGGTCGCGCCACCCTCGTTCATGGCGCACTTCACCGTCTTCATCCTGTCCTGTTTTATCGGTTACATGGTTATCTGGAACGTCAGTCCAAGCCTGCACACGCCGTTGATGAGTGTCACCAACGCTATTAGTAGCATCATCATACTGGGGGCTTTGACACAGATATCGAGCAACAGTGTGTTGATTTATATACTCGCCGGGATTGCCGTATTCATTACCTGCATCAACATCGTGGGTGGATTTTCCGTAACGCAACGCATGTTGCAGATGTTCAAGGGGTAATGGCAATGTCTTCGAGTCTGATTACCGTAGCTTACCTCGCCTCCGCGGTGCTTTTTATTCTTGCACTCGGTGGTCTGAGCACCAACGATACCGCCCGTCGCGGCAACCTGTTCGGCATGATCGGCATGGTCATTGCGGTGGTAGTAACCATCGCCGCCTTCGTGACCCGCCACTTCGAATGGTTGATCGCAATCATGATCGGCGGCGGTATTATCGGTTTTGTATTATCGCGGCGGGTGCAGATGACGCAAATGCCGGAACTGGTAGCGATACTGCACAGCCTGGTGGGGCTCGCCGCAGTGTTGATCGGGATCGCGAGTTTTCTCGATGCCACGATCCAGTATACGGGGGTCGAGAAATCTATCCACGAGATCGAGATCTATATCGGGGTGGGCATCGGTGCGATGACCTTTACCGGTTCCATTATTGCCTACGGCAAGCTCAGTGGCTTCATTGGGGGCCAGCCGATGTTGTTGCCGGCACGTCACTGGCTCAACCTGGCCTTGCTGGTTGCCGTGATCGTGATCGGGGTGAAGTTCGTGGGTGCTGCTGATCATCAGCAGGCAACCCTGTTGCTGCTGGCGATGACGCTGCTCGCGTTGCTGTTTGGTATCCACATGGTCGCAGCCATTGGCGGCGCTGACATGCCGGTTGTCATCTCGATGTTGAACAGCTATTCGGGATGGGCCGCGGCGGCGACCGGTTTCATGCTGTCCAACGATTTGCTGATCGTCACCGGCGCGCTGGTGGGCAGTAGCGGTGCAATACTGAGCTACATCATGTGCCGGGCGATGAATCGACATTTTATCAGTGTCATAGCCGGCGGTTTCGGTACCTCGGGCGGTACCTCCAGCGGCCCCGCCATCGAAGGTGAGGTGCAAACCATCGATATTCCCGCCATGGCTCAGCTGCTGAACAATGCCAAAGACGTGATGATCGTACCGGGTTATGGCATGGCGACCGCACAGGCACAGCATGCGGTAGCGGAAATTTCACGCAGCCTGATCAAGAAAGGCATCAAGGTGCGCTTCGGTATTCATCCGGTTGCCGGGCGTATGCCCGGGCACATGAACGTGCTGTTGGCCGAGGCCAAGGTGGCTTATGACATTGTTTTCGAAATGGACGAGATCAACAAGGATTTCCCGAATGTTGATGTGTCTATCGTGGTTGGCGCCAACGATACGGTGAACCCGCTGGCACAGGAAGACGCGGCGAGCCCCATTGCCGGTATGCCGGTGCTGGAAGTCTGGAAAGGCCATACCACCGTGGTACTGAAGCGCGGCATGGCCGCCGGCTATGCCGGGGTCGACAATCCATTGTTCGTCAAGGAAAACACGCGCATGCTGTTCGGCGATGCGCGCGAAAGCCTGGAAGCCCTGTCGCAGGCACTTTAGCCGCCTCTGTTTTTCATCCTCCCCGCGCTAGCGGGGATCGTACCAGGTGACTGCCATTACGGAGCCCCGAACTGGTGCGCTTCGGCCTGTCGGCAATGGCCTGTCGCGACTGGCAGGCGCGGGGTTCGAAGGGCGCCTGTCCTGGACCACCGATAAATGCCGATGCGGTCACAAAATTCTTTTAAAGCGGCCTAAATCACTGAATTCAAGGACATTTAAATCATTTAAGTGATTCCGCTCTCAAATCCTGTAGTTAAACTGAATTAGAGTCAGTTCTTCGATGTGCTTACTTTAGCGCTTTGAGGTTAAGTTGATCGGTCCAGGTTTTGCAGGTTTCATCGGCCTGGCCCGACGCACGCGGGTTCAGATAGTTTCTGACCCCGTACTTTGGCAGCCACTTTTTGCGGCTGCTTTTTTTTGTCCCGGTTTTGCTGCAATTGAAGCGATTTCTGATTAAGATCAGGGCCTGCTTTGCCAGTTACTGCACACAGCCTATGTTTAACATGAATTTTGACAAGCCGGTCGTTATCCGCACCTCTGAAATGGAATGGGAAGCCAGTCCGATGCCAGGTGTCTGGCGCAAGCCATTGGCGCGCGAGGCGGCGGAACATGGGCATACCACCAGCGTGGTGCGTTACGATGCGGGTTCGCGGTTTTCCCAGCACCTGCATCCAAAAGGTGAAGAGATCCTGGTGCTCGAAGGGGTTTTTTCCGATGAGCACGGCAATTATCCGGCAGGTACTTATATTCGCAATCCTCCGGGATCGAAGCACTCGCCATTCAGCGAAGAGGGTTGCGTGCTGTTGGTCAAGCTGGATCAGTTCGATGCCGATGACGATGTCAGCCTGCGCATCGATAGCAACAGCGGAGACTGGTTCCCGGCCGAAGACGACCTGCAGGTGAGGCCACTGTATTACTTTTCGACCGAAATGGTGGCCTTGTACCGCTGGCCAGCCAACGGTCGCTTTCCACCCCAGCAACATTTCGGTGGCGAAGAGTTTTTTGTGCTGTCGGGAATGTTGCAGGATGAATTCGGCGCTTATCCCGCCGGTACCTGGGTGCGAAATCCACATAACAGCGAGCATTCCCGTTTCGTTGAGGAAGATACCATTACCTGGATCAAGACCGGCCATCTGCTGCCGGATTAACCCGCTGATCATTTATATCATCGCGGGTTAATCAGTCGCTTCAAATCAGTTAAACTTTTGTCCCGTAAGTGCTGTCGAATCTGCGCAGTCAAGTTCACGTAGTAACGGCGTAATCCAGCATATTCATCATCGTTTGAGAGGTTCACTTGTCACAACAGGAAATACTGAATTTAAAGGCAGCCGTGAGCGCCCGGATTATCGGTCAGCAGGGATTGATCGAGCGCCTGCTGGTAGCCATTCTCGCGGACGGACACCTGCTCGTAGAGGGTGCTCCGGGTCTTGCCAAGACGCGCGCTATCAAGGTGCTCGGTGACGGTATAGAGGGCAGTTTTCACCGCGTTCAATTTACCCCGGATCTTTTGCCGGCCGATCTCACCGGTACTGAAATCTATCGCCCCCAGGACGCCAGCTTTCAATTCCAGCGCGGACCGCTGTTCCACAATCTGATTCTGGCCGATGAAATCAATCGCGCCCCGGCCAAGGTACAGTCGGCCCTGCTCGAAGCCATGGCCGAACGGCAGATCACGGTCGGCAGCGAGACTTATCTGCTGCCGAAGATCTTTCTCGTCATGGCGACCCAGAACCCGCTCGAACAGGAGGGTACCTATCCCTTGCCCGAAGCCCAGCTCGATCGCTTCCTGATGCACGTGCGTGTCGATTACCCGAGTGCGGCGGACGAGAAGACTATTCTCGAACTAACCCGCGCCGAGGCGCGCTCACAGTCGCAGCAGCAGCCAGCCGTGGCGCAGATCAGCCAGCAGAGCCTGCTGGAGGCGCGTGACGCGGTACTCGATATTCATCTGGATGACAGCCTCGAGGATTACATCATCGAAATTGTCCTCGCGACGCGCGATGCGAGTCGCTACGGCGAGGAACTGGCTGGCTGGATTCAGCACGGCGCGAGCCCACGTGCCACCATGGCGCTGGATCGATGTGCACGTGCCTATGCCTGGCTGAACAATCGCGATTACGTGGTGCCCGAAGATATCCAGTTACTCGCACCCGATGTATTGCGCCATCGCATCATACTCAGTTTTGCGGCCGAAGCGGAGGGTATGACTGCCGACAGTTGCATCGCGGCGATCCTCGGTCGGGTCGCTGTTCCTTAAGAATCTGCCGTGCAAGCAGGCGACGATATCGTTCGAGTAAAACTGTCCACCCTGATTGGACTGAATCGCGACGCTGCCAGTATGCCGCTGATTTCGAATTCGGTTAAGGCGCAGATGGCGGGCGGGCACTTATCTGCATTTCGTGGACGTGGTATGGAGTATCACGAGTCACGGCCCTATCAGCCCGGCGATGATATTCGCAGCATCGACTGGCGGGTGACGGCGCGCAGCGGCCAGACCCACACCAAGGTCTACCGCGAAGAGCGTGAGCGTCCGGTCTTACTGTGGCTGGATCTGTCGCGGTCGATGTTTTTCGGCACTCGCGTCTGTTTCAAATCCGTGCTGGCGTCGAAGCTTGCCGCATTGCTCGCCTGGAGCAGTGTGCTGCACGGCGACAGGGTGGGTTACCTGGTGTTTTCCGAGCAGCAACACATCGAGTTTCGTCCGACGCGTGGCAAGCGTGCGGTGTTGCAGTTTATTCAGCAACTGGCGGCTCATCCAGCCTGGGATATGGAGGATTCTGGTGCCAGCGAACAGCAACCCGGTTTGCATGCGTTGATGCGCCTGCGCCAGGTGACTCGCCCCGGTAGCCTGCTGGTGTTGCTTAGCGATTTCCGCTTTCTGGACAGCGACTGCCGCGGACAACTGGCAGAACTGGCGCGCCACAATGATGTGGTTATGATCCACACCTACGACCCGCTCGAGCAGGTGCTGCCGCCGCCGGGATACTACCGCATAACCGATGGTGCGAGCAGCGTCGCCATCGATACCGCGAACCCCGAAGTGCGTGCACAGTATCAGCAGCGCTACGCCGAACAGCAACAGGAACTGAAGCAACTTTGCAACGAATTGGGACTTTTTCAACTGGATATCGCCACCGATGGCGACATGATAGCCGAACTTAGGTCTGGTTTTGGAATGCGCAAGCGATGAATCAGCCTGAATTACGCGACATCCATCTGCCCGAAGCGAGCCTGTGGTGGCCGCCCGCACCCGGATGGTGGATCAGTCTGGCGCTGATTCTGTTGCTGGCGTGGCTGTTGCCCCGTTTGCTGCGCTGGTTAAGGCACAAGCCGCTGCGGCGCCTGTCGCAACAGGAGCTTGCCCGCATTCGCCTGAACTACCAGCAGGGGCACAGCGACAGGGCCGTGTTAGGCGAAGTGGCCGCATTGTTACGTCGCGTCACCATGAGTTATTACGGGCGCGAGCAATATGCTTCGGCGACAAGTTCGCAATGGCTGGAACAGCTGCAAAGGCTCGCGCCAGGTGCCGGCTTCAGTGTCGAGCAGCTCGAGTTGCTGGCGCACCAACGCTATCGGGCGCATTGCGAGTTCGATGCCGAGGAATTGTTGCAGTCGACGGAAACCTGGTTGCGTGCCTTACCGCGGAGTCGAGACAATGTTCCAGCTTGAGTGGCCCTGGGTGTTAGCGATGCTGCCGTTACCGCTGCTGGTCTATTGGCTGCTGCCGGCCAGCGGTGGCGGGCAGCAGGCAGCCTTGCGCGTTCCGTTGATCGAGGATTTCCGCCTGGGTAGCGATGTTGTTGAGGGAGCTTCGCCGCGGCGCTGGCGTCAGTGGCTGTGCCTGCTGGCCTGGTTACTGCTGGTGTTTGCGGCGAGCCGGCCACAATGGCTCGGTGAGGCTGTTGCCCTGCCGGTCAGCGGTCGCGACCTGATGCTCGCTGTCGATCTGTCCGATAGTATGCGCACCGGCGATTTCAAAATCGGCGACAAACAGGTCAATCGTCTGCAGGCAACCAAGGTAGTGGCCAGCCAGTTTATTGAGCGGCGCAGAGGTGATCGACTCGGCCTGATTCTGTTTGGTAGCCAGGCTTATCTGCAGGCTCCCCTGACCTTCGATAGTAAAACGGTGAACCGGTTGCTGGATGAATCAGCCATCGGCCTTGCGGGAGAGCGCACCGCGATAGGCGATGCCATCGGGCTTGCAATCAAGCGTCTCGATCTGCAGTCGGATAATTCCCGAGTGCTTATTCTGATGACCGATGGCGCCAATACCGCCGGTGAAGTGACGCCGTTGAAAGCGGCGCAAATAGCCGCCCAGCGAGAACTGCGGATTTACACTATCGGTATCGGCGCCGATGAACAGATCACCAACACCTGGTTTGGGCTGCGCCGCACTAATCCGTCGGCACAACTCGATGAAAAAACGCTGCGCGAAATTGCGCGTTTGAGTGGTGGGCGTTACTTCAGGGCACGTGACAGCGAAGAGCTGGCGAAAATTTACCAGCTACTCGATGAGCTCGAACCTTTGCCGCGCGACACGCGCAGTTTGCGCCCCGTGGAATCCCTGTTTATCTGGCCACTGGCCCTGTCCCTGGTGCTTGGCGGGCTGCTGGTTGCAGCACAACTGTGGCCTGGTCTGCGCAACCGATCCCCGTTCGGTTCTTCCCGAGGGCGTGAAGAATTCAATGATTGAACAGTTCCATTTTATCCGCCCTGAATGGTTGTTTGCGTTAGTGCTGCCGGTCCTGGCCTTGTGGCTGTTGCGGCGTCGCGGGTATGACAGTGGCAACTGGCGCGCGGTTATCGATGCGCGCCTGGTGCCCTACGTGCTGAGCAGTGAGGGCAGCCGGCACGGTAACCGCCTGCCATGGATACTCAGCCTGGTCGCGACACTTGGCATCGTCGCGCTTGCCGGCCCGACCTGGGAACAACAACAGCAGGCGATGTACCAGCAGCGCTCGGCCCTGGTGGTGGCGCTGGATCTGTCGCGCTCGATGGATGCAACCGATATTCGGCCATCACGGCTGGCACGCGCCCGGCACAAGATTGCCGATATTCTCAATCTCAGAAACGAGGGACAAAGTGCCCTGGTTGTCTATGCTGCGGATGCCTTTGCGGTGACTCCGCTGACGACGGACGTGGACACTATTCTGGCTTTACTGCCGGATCTCGAAACCGGCTTGATGCCGGCCCAGGGAACCCGTGCCGATCGCGCACTGGAACGCGCCCTGGAACTGTTCGATAACAGTGCGGTGGCGCAGGGAGATGTGCTGTTGGTAACCGATGGTATCAGTGACCTGGAACTGCAGCGCCTCGAAGCTTTGCTTCTGAAGCACCCGGGGCAGCGCCTTTCGGTACTGGCTATCGGTACTGCTGACGGCGGGCCGATACCGCTGCGCAGCGGCGACTTTCTGAAGAATAGCCAGGGTGCCATCGTGATCACCCGGCTACTGGCCGCGAACATGCGCCAGATTGCCGAGATTGGCGGCGGTGCCTACGCGACCATCAGCACCGATGATATCGATATAAATACATTGAACTATGTCATGGAATCGGGCATCGATGATTCAGAGGCGCAAAAAACCGATCGCTCCGCTGATCTCTGGCGTGAGCTTGGTCCATCCCTGCTGCTATTCGCACTGCCGTTGGCGGCGCTTGCGTTTCGCCGCGGCCTGATCTGGCTGGCGCCGTTATTTCTACTGGTTATGCCGCCAGACGCCGACGCGCTCGACTGGCAATCGCTATGGCAAAACGACGATCAAAGAGCCATGCAGTTGTATCAACAGGGGGAGCACCAGCAGGCGGCGGAACTGTTCAGTAATCCTTCATGGCAGTCTGCGGCGAAATACCGTGCCGGCGACTTTACCGCCGCAGCCGAGGGCTGGCAGCAGCAGGGCGGTGATACTGCGGCCTATAATCACGCTACCGCGCTCGCCCGGCAGGGACAGTATGAGGAAGCTTTGGCGGCTTACGATCGTGTACTGGAGCAAAGTCCCGATCATCAGGACGCGCGCTTCAATCGACAGGCAATCGAGGACTGGCTCAAGCAGCAGGAGCAACAACAGCAGGGCTCGCAACAAGATTCGCAGCAAGAGAAAGCCGACGAAGCGGATGCCAGCGAGCAACAGGAGCAGCAATCGTCCAACGATTCCAATGGCGAGTCATCCGCTGGTGAACAGGGTTCTGGTGAACAGGATGCTGACAATTCGGCCAGTGATGAGCTCTCCGAGCAATCGAGACAGGGCGGACAGGCGGACAGGCAGGACTCCAGCACAGAGCAACCCGCAGAGGCGCCAAATGAGCCACAGGATGGTGAATCCTCAGAGGAGGCGCAGGCAGCACAGCAAGAAGAGTCTGATCCTGCCGAAAGTGAGGGTCAGGCGGATAGCGAGACGACGGCCGGCGAAACCACGGATAGCGAGACCGAGGCCAGGCTTGACCAGCAAATGTCCGATCAGGCAGCACAACAGTGGTTACGCAAGATACCGGACGACCCGGGTGGCCTGTTGCGCCGAAAATTTCTTTACCAGTATCGTCAACGTGCAGACGTCGACAAAGAGGTGGAATCATGGTGAGTTTGCGACGGTTACTAGTCTTCCTGCTGTTGTGGGTCGGGGTAATCCCGCCGCTGGCTGCCGAGGTAGAAGTCACCATCGATCGCAATCCGGTGCAGGTTAACGAGTCTTTTCAACTGGTATTCTCGCTTGATCACAGCCCTTCGCGAGATCCGGATTTCTCGGTACTGCAGCAGCATTTCCTGGTGCTCGGTAATAATCGCAGCAACAATATCAGCATCATCAACGGTGAATACAGGCGCAGCGTCAAGTGGACCTTGCAGTTGATGGCCAAGCAAATTGGTGAATACGTTATTCCCGCGATCCGCTTCGGCAATGAGCGCAGCGAACCCTTCCAGGTCACGGTGCAGCCGTCTTCGCTGGCCTCGATACCGCATGACGAGCACGTCCTCGAGCTGAGCGTTGATCGCTCCGAGGTGTATGTGCAAGGCCAGGTGATTCTGACCATGAGACTGTTGAGTGCAACCGATATAGCTGCTTACCAGTTCGGCAAGATCCCGGTAAAGGATCTTGACCTGGTGATTGAACCACTGGGCGATCTGCGCCAGTACCAGACGCGCATAGCCGATCGTTCCTACCTGGTGCTGGAACAGCAGTTTGCACTGTTTCCACAACAAAGCGGGCAGCTCGATATTCCACCGGTTCTCGCCGAGGTGAGTTTGCGCTCGCGCTCCACCATTGACCCGTTTAACAGTGGTGGTGAGGTTCGCCGCTTTCGCTCGCAACCCCTGGTCATCGACGTGAAGCCGATTCCGGCAGAATTCGATGGAGATTACTGGTTGCCGGCGGATCGCGTCGAGCTGCGCGAACAATGGCCTGCTGACCTCACTGGACTGGTTGCCGGTGAGCCCGTGACTCGCAGTATCGTGCTGATCGCGGATGGTTTGACCGCGGCACAATTGCCCGAGATCGAGGTGCAGGCGATCGATGGTATCAAGCAATATCCCGACCAGCCGGTGTTGGAGGATAGTCGCAGTAGCAAGGGGATACGTGCGCAACGGGCGCAAAAGGTGGCTCTGATCCCGGGTGGCCCAGGCGTTTACAGTATCCCCGAAATCAGTGTCAACTGGTGGAATCGGGCCACAGGTCGACTGGAGACGGCGACGCTGCCGGCGCGCGAATTGATGGTCGCCCCCGGAGTTGAGGCTGTCCCGACTGCGACGCTGCCACCGTCGACAGCTGTGGTTCCGGAATCCACGCCGTTGGTGGTTGCTCCCGCAGCCAGCCGGTTCTGGGCTTGGTTGAGCTTGTTTCTGGCCTGTGGCTGGCTGGCGACAATTGTTTACTGGTGGTTGGGACGGTCTCGCGCCAAACGGGTGCGGGCAGCATCGAGCCAGGTGGGAGGCAATCCCGGGAGCTTGCGTGAAGCCAGTCGAGTGTTGCGCGCGGCCTGTGAGAAAGGCGATTCTGCGGCGGCGCGGGCGGCATTGCTCGCCTGGGGTCAGGCCCTGCTGGCGCCTCGGCGCGTTGTCAACCTGAGCGAACTCGTCGACTTGCTGGGAGACGAGTTAGCGCAGGAAGTTGCGGTACTTAACCAGAGCCGCTACGCGGGGCAGGCTGCAGTCTGGCAGGGAGGCTCACTGTGGACCCTGTGTGAGCGCCTGCAACAGCAGGAGACGGGCGCCACGCGAAGCGCTGTCAACGACAACCTGTTACCCCTCAACCCTTAGGCTGCGAAACCGTTATTCGCCAGGTGCATTATTCCCGCTGGCGCAGCAAGGTCTATATTCGGGGCGGTTTCTAGCCTGTTGGAGCGTAACAAGCTCTCGCGAGCTGATCACATCTCGGTTAGACTGCGAGCATATTTTCGCATGATCCGACCAGCATGGAAGAAATCACCAACGTCAATTTAATCTGGATCATTGCCGGTCTCGCAGGCCTCGTGCTGGTCGGGCTGGCCTTTGGCCTGCGCCAGTATCAAAGCGCCAATTCTGAGCTCAGAAGGCGCCTCGAAGTTGCGCTGCAAAGCGAGTACGCCCTGCGCGAAAGTCTGCACGCGGCGGAAAAGAGTATTCAGCACAAGCAGCTGGAACTGGAAAAAGAACGCGAACTCGCCGCGCAGAAATTCGAGCAATTGGAAGACAATCGCAAGCGGCTTACCGTCGAGTTCGAAAACCTGGCCAACCGCATTCTCGATGACAAGGCGCGCGCCTTCGACAAGACCAACAGGAACTCGCTGGAATCCCTGTTGAAGCCGTTCCGTGAGCAGGTCGAGGGCTTCCAGAAGCGTATCAATGATGTACACAGTGAATCGGTAAAAGGCAACGCCTTGCTGGAAGGCGAAATCAGGAAGGTGCTCGAAGTTGGTCTCAAGATCGGCAGCGATGCACAAAACTTGACCGACGCGCTCAAGGGTGATTCGCAGAAACGCGGCAGCTGGGGCGAAACCCAGCTTGAGAAAACGCTGCAGATGAGCGGCCTGCTGGAGACAAGCCACTACGAAAAGCAGACCTCCTTTGTGGACGCCGAGGGCAAGCGTAAGCAGACCGACTTCCTCATAAAACTGCCCGATGACAAGCATATCGTTATCGACAGCAAGGTCTCCCTGGTGGCCTATGATCGCGCGGTCGCCGCCGAAAACGATGAGCAGCTCGAGCTCGCGCTGAAGGAGCATATCAAGGCGGTGAAACGCCACATCGACGACCTGCAGAGCAAGGATTACAGCAACCTGATCGGCATTCGCAGCCCCAGTTTTGTGTTGATGTTCATGCCCATCGAACCGGCCTATATCGAAGCACTCAAGTATGAGAAAGACTTGTTTTCCTATGGTTATGAACGCAATATCGTGATGGTGTCGCATACCACCCTGATTCCGATCCTGCGCACGGTGGCCAACCTGTGGTCGATGGAGCGCAGCACGCGCGAGGCGCGTGAACTGGGTAACAAGGCGGGTGATATTTATAACCAGGTCTGTGCCGTGGCGGAGAGACTCGGCAGGCTCGGTAGCAGCCTGCAGGCCGCCAACAATCATTTCAACCTTACCGCCAAGGCGCTGACCGGACGCCAGGGTTTGCACGGCAAGGTCGAGCGCTTTGCCGAGGTGTCGAGCAAGGTAACCAAATCGATGCCGGAACTCGAACCCCTGCACAGCGATCTGCAGACCGAGAACCTGCAGTTGGTGGCGGAGCCCCTGGGGACTGGTGTAGTCGCTGAAAACGAGGCCGCAAGCGAAGCCGAAGCGGTGGCAGAAGAAGCGGCAGAAGAAGCGGCAGAAGAAGCGGCAGAAGAAGCGGCAGAAGAAGCGGCAGAAGAAGCGGCAGAAAAAGCGGTAGAAGAAGTTACGGAAAAGCTGGCTGGCTCTTGAAAAACCCCACAAAATACCTATCTATCGGGGGTCGCATTAAGCCAGATTCAACGTGAAATATCAGGATTACTATCAAATTCTAGGCGTATCGCGCGCCGCCGATGAAAGCGAGATCAAGAAGGCTTATCGCAAGCTTGCGCGCAAGTATCATCCGGACGTGAACCAGGATGCAAACGCCGAAGACAAGTTCAAGCAGGTCAACGAGGCCTACGAGG
>Ga0316196_10000240_pt1 | contig 19729 bp, 17 predicted proteins | sample Eddsed2cm_MG_FD_204938 | JGI IMG/M metagenome (GOLD analysis project Ga0316196, IMG submission 204938) | Coastal sediment microbial communities from Maine, United States - Eddy sediment 2 cm | ecosystem: Environmental > Aquatic > Marine > Coastal > Sediment | place: USA: Maine | collected... | reverse complement strand
TTGTACTCGAACAAATCAGTGGCAATCTGAACAGCTACGAGTGACCTGGTCGAGACACTGAATATTTACAACTTCGCAGGCTTTGTATCCAGAGCCGGATCAGGTTGATGCCCACAGGCACTGGTCATTCACTTATCACTTCAAACACCAAGGCCGGCACAGGGCGGTTACCAGTTATGCGCATGGAGTTAATCCGAAACTTTTCGATTATCGCTCATATTGACCACGGGAAATCCACGCTTGCCGATCGCTTCATTCAGCTTTGCGGGGGCCTGAGCGAACGCGAAATGGAATCGCAGGTACTCGATTCCATGGATCTGGAGCGCGAGCGTGGCATTACCATCAAAGCGCAGAGCGTTTCCCTGACCTATCCCGCGCGTGATGGCAAGCAATACACCTTTAACATTATCGATACACCAGGGCATGTGGACTTTTCTTACGAGGTCTCGCGCTCGCTGGCTGCCTGCGAAGGTGCCCTGCTGATCGTTGACGCTTCCCAGGGGGTCGAAGCGCAGAGCGTAGCCAATTGCTACACGGCTCTCGATCTGGATCTCGAAGTCATACCGGTGTTGAACAAGATCGACCTGCCGGCAGCGGAACCCGAGCGGGTCAAGGAAGAAATCGAGAATGTAATCGGGCTCGATGCCTCCGAGGCGATCGAGGTAAGCGCCAAGACCGGTATCGGCATTGAGGATCTGCTGGAACAGATCATCGAGAAAATTCCGGCGCCGGTTGGTTCTGAAAACAACAGGACCCAGGCCCTGGTAATCGATTCATGGTTTGATTCCTATGTCGGTGTGATTACCCTGGTGCGTGTCATGGAAGGACAGATCAAACCCAAGCAGAAGATCAGGATGATGTCGAGCGGTAGCGAGTTCCTGGTGGAGAAAGTCGGCATCTTTACTCCGAAACGAAAGGAAACCACGGAACTGCTGGCAGGAAGCGTCGGGTTTATCATTTCCGGGATCAGGGATATCGAGTCCGCACGGGTCGGCGATACCATTACGCTGGCGCAAAATCCGGCAACCGAACCCCTGGCCGATTTCAAGCAGGTTCAGCCACGAGTGTTCGCAGGCCTTTTCCCGATCAGTTCAGATGACTACGAGGATTGCCGCGAGGCGCTCAAAAAACTGAAACTGAACGATGCCGCGTTACAGTTTGAGCCGGAAAGCTCGCAGGCGCTCGGCTTTGGTTTCCGTTGCGGTTTTCTTGGTATGTTGCACATGGAAATCGTGCAGGAGCGGTTGGAGCGCGAATACGACCTGGACCTGATTACCACGGCGCCTACCGTGGTCTACCAGGTGGAGACGACATCGGGTGATCTCGTCGAGATCCATAACCCGGCCGACTTACCGCCAGTCAATAAAATCAACGCTATACTCGAACCCATTATTCAGGCAAATATCCTGTTGCCCGAGGCTTATATCGGTGCGGTGATTACACTTTGCATCGAGAAGCGGGGCGTGCAGAAAGATATGCTGTTTCTCGGCAGCCAGGTATCGCTGGTCTTTGAGTTGCCATTGAGTGAAGTGGTGCTCGACTTTTTCGACCGGCTGAAGTCGGTGAGCCGCGGTTACGCGTCCTTTGATTATGAATTCCTGCGTTTCGAGGAATCTAATCTGGTGAAACTTGACGTGTTGATCAATGCCGAGAAAGTCGATGCGCTGTCGCTGATAGTGCACCGCAGTAATGCTGAATACCGTGGGCGCGAGCTGGCATCAAAGATGAAGGAGCTGATTCCAAGGCAGATGTTCGATGTCGCGATACAGGCCGCAATCGGTTCAAACATCGTGGCCCGTACCAATGTCAAGGCCTTGCGCAAGAATGTGACTGCCAAGTGCTATGGAGGCGACATTACGCGTAAGAAAAAATTGCTCGAAAAACAGAAAGCCGGTAAAAAACGCATGAAACAGGTCGGCAGTGTCGAAATACCACAGGATGCGTTTCTTGCAGTTCTGAAAGTTGATACCTAGGGAGCCTCTGATTAATTCTGGGTCATTCAGCTGCGTAGGGAAAATGCCGGAACGCCGGACCGTCCAAATCAAGACGCCAATCGCGGGTAATAGCCAGTCTAAGGTTGGCCCCATGAGCGGAGCGAGTGTTTTGGGCCTTGCCAGGATTGGCAACGCAGCGATGCGGCGTTCCGAGTTGGCGTATTTTAACAAGCAGATGTTGATTCATGAACTGATCAGAGGCTCCCTAAGCGTTTTAACCTGCCGATTCCAATAACAGGCCAGTACCACACTCCAAGGACAGATTGAATGATCCATTTTGATTTTGAGTTTTTACTAGTAATCATGACCGCAATATCCGGGTTGTTGTGGCTGGCTGATACTCTGTTGTTTGCCCGTTCCAGGCAAAAATCTGCGACCAGTCAGGCGCTTAAAGAGCCCCTGCTTATCGAATATTCGCGTGCCTTCTTCCCGGTTTTGCTTGTCGTGCTGGTGTTGCGCGGTTTTATCGTCGAACCATTTCGCATTCCTTCCGGTTCGATGATGCCGACCTTGCTGGTGGGCGATTTTATTCTGGTGAATAAATTCAGTTTTGGCTTGCGCTTGCCTGTCACCCATTACAAGGTTACCGAGGGTGATAAGCCCAAACATGGTGATGTGGTTGTATTTCGCTATCCTAAGGATGAATCCCAGGATTACATAAAACGGGTAATTGGTTTGCCCGGTGATCTCGTTAGTTACTATAATCGGAGGTTATCGATTAATGGGGAAGCGCTTAACATCAGGGATGACCACATTTATCAGGGTCTTGGTGACCTTAATCAGATGCAGGGCGCCGGTGGCTGTGACAGGGTCGGGGCTGGCTGTGAGGTATTTGTCGAGTCGAACGGTGGCGTTGATTACACCATGATGACAAACCCTGGAACGACCTATGGTATCAACGGGGAGGTGGTTGTTCCCGAGGGCCATTATTTTGTGATGGGCGACAATCGCGATCACAGTAACGACAGTCGTATATGGGGTTTTGTGCCGGAGGAAAACCTGGTTGGAAAGGCTTTCCTGATCTGGATGCACTGGGACTGGCGCGACAATGGCAGTGGATTGGACTTGTCCAGAGTAGGTCGCAAGATTTCGCAATGAGGTAATCGTTATGAAGAAACAAGCAGTATCGGGTAGCCGCCAAAAGGGTATGTCGACCGTTGGCATAATCGCCATCATGGGAATTTTCGGCCTTCTCGTCATCACCTTCTTCAAAGTTTTCCCGATGTACTACGGCAATATGAAAGTTCAGTCGGCGCTGGAGGCATTGCAGCAGGATTCCAGGGTGGATCCGAAATCCAAGCGCTCCATTTGGGAATCGCTGAAAAAGCGGCTGTATATCGATGACGTCAAGGAAATTACGCTCGAGCACGTCACCATGGTGCGCAAGGATGGCAAGACCACGGTTACCGTGACTTATGAAACCAGGGATGACTTTATTGGCAATCTGTTTATCGGCGGGGCATTCAGCGAAAGTGTAGTGATTGATCGGTGACCACCGACAAACTTCTCGCATTAACCGGTTATCAATTCAAACGCAGGGAGCTACTCGAACAGGCATTGACGCACCGCAGTTTTTCGCGTGGTGCGAACAACGAGCGACTCGAATTTCTCGGCGACAGCGTGCTCAACCTGATTATTTCCAATTTTATTTATCGGCGTTTCGAAAGTGCCAGTGAAGGCCGCTTGAGTCGCATCAGGGCGTCGTTGGTCAAGCAGGATACGCTGGCCGAGGTGGCGCGTGAAATCGGACTTGGCGATCACATTCAACTCGGTGGTGGCGAACTCAAGAGTGGCGGTTTTCGCCGCGCTTCGATTCTTTCAGATGCGCTTGAAGCGTTGATCGCCGCTATTTACCTGGACAGCAATTACGCGCAGGCTGAGAAAACCGTATTGCATCTGTTTGATGATCTACTGCAGTCGGTCGATGTCGGCAGCAGTTTGAAAGATGCCAAAACGAAGTTGCAGGAATATCTGCAGGGACGACAAAAACCCTTGCCGCTTTATAAAGTGATACAGACCAACGGTAAGTCGCACGACCAGGTTTTTACGGTCAGTTGCGAATTGAGCGATCTCGATCTGCACAGTGAGGGTAAGGGATCAAGTCGCAAGAAAGCGGAGCAACAGGCTGCGCACAACCTTTTGCAAAAGCTGGGTATATGAAGAACGAATTTCTATGTGGATATGTCGCGCTGATCGGTAAGCCGAATACCGGTAAGTCGACCCTGATGAATTCGCTGGTTGGCGAAAAGCTGAGCATTACGGCGCATCGACCGCAAACCACCCGTCACCAGATTCTGGGTATAAAGACCACTGAGGAATACCAGTGCATTTTCGTCGATACGCCGGGTATTCATGACAGCCGCAAGAAGGCTATACACCGCTACATGAACCGTGCCGCTACCAGCATGCTGGAAGACGCTGATCTTATTTGCGTGTTGATCGATGTAAACGATTTTACCCATGATGACGAAAAAATCCTGCAGCGGGTGAGCCAGTATCGCAACGTGCTGGTGGTGCTCAACAAGATAGACCAGTCGGGGCGCGAGGCTGCACTGCCGATCATGCAGAAGGTGGCAAAACAGGGCCCCGACTTTGAATCGATCCCGGTCTCCGCACTGAGTGGTGATAACCTCGACCGTTTGCTGGAGATAATCATCGCACGACTGCCGCCGGGATTGCCGCAGTTCCCGGACGACCAGCTCACCGATAAATCGATGCGTTTTATCAGTGCTGAAATCATTCGCGAAAAGCTGTTCCGCGTGCTCAAGCAGGAACTGCCTTATTCGATTACCGTCAGCATCGACCATTATATTGAAGAAGAAGACATCACGCGTATTTCGGCGACTATCTGGGTCGAACGCAAATCACAGAAGGCGATCGTCATCGGCAAGAACGGCAGTCAGCTGAAAAAAACCGGTTCTTTGGCGCGCAGCGACATCGAACGTCTGATCGGTGTCCGTGTATACCTGCAGCTCTGGGTCAAGGTGCGTGCTGACTGGGCTGATGATGAACAGTCATTGGCGTCATTTGGATATTCCGATGGAAGCTCGGGTCACTGACCAGGCGTCGTTCATTCTGCGACGCAGGGAATGGCGCAATTCAAGCCTGATTCTGGATCTCTTTACTCGTGATCACGGCTGTGTAAGGGTGCTCGCCAAGGGTGCCCGTCGCAGTTCGGCACAGGCGCAATATCAGCCATTCGTCATGCTCAACATCAACTGGAGTGGTCGCCAGGAACTAAAGACCTTGACCGGCATCGAAGGCCAGGTGCTGCCCATCGCCGAAGAGAACTACTTTGCATTGCTCTATGCCAACGAGTTGATTGCGGCCATGTTGCCGCCAGCGGAGCCGAATCCGGATATTTTTGTAGCTTATCTGTCGTTGTTACAGCATGCCGTGGTCAGGCTGGATGAATCCAGGTTACGTATTTTTGAACTCGACCTGCTGCGATGCCTGGGCTACTTCCCCGAATTGCAGATAGACGCCGAAAGCGGCCTGGCGGTGCAGGCGGAGCTTCACTATCAATTTGTCGTAAATCGAGGATTCGTAGCCTGTGCGACGGGGTCACGCGATTCGATCAGCGGGCGCGTGGTGCTCGACTGGTGCCGGGGTGATTATCAGGAGGAATCCGTTATCAAGCTGGCTAAATCGGTACTGCGCAGCACGATAGACTTTAACTTGCAGGGAAAAACGCTAAAATCGCGCGAAGTATATGCACAAATGATGAGGCGTAAATGATTCACCCAATCACACTCGGGGTCAATATCGATCACGTTGCCACACTACGTCAGGCGCGCGGAACGCGTTTCCCTGATCCGGTTTATGCCGCCCAGCTCGCCGAGTATGCGGGTGCTGATTCGATTACCTTTCACCTGCGCGAGGATCGTCGACATATTCAGGAACGTGATGCCTGGCTGCTAAAGCAGGTGGTTAATACTAAATTGAATCTGGAGATCGCGATCACCAATGAAATGCTCGACTTCGCCTGTGACTTCAAGGCGGAGGATGTTTGCCTGGTTCCCGAGAAGCGTGAGGAGCTGACGACCGAAGGCGGGCTCGACGTGGCGGGGCAGTTCGAGCAGATCAGGATTGCCTGTGACCGTCTCGCCGAGGTGGGTACGCGGGTGTCACCCTTTATCGATGCCAGCCGCGAACAGATCGACGCGGTTGTAGCCTGCGGGGCACCCTGCATTGAGATCCATACCGGGCATTATGCCGATGCCGACGGCGAGGCACAGTCCGCTATGCTGGAAAACTTGAACGATGCGATAGCCTATGCTCATGCGAAGGGGCTTCAGGTCAATGCCGGACACGGGTTGAATCGCCATAACGTCCGTCCGATTGCCGCGAACCCGTTGGTGAGTGAATTGAATATTGGTCACTCCATTATCGCCGACGCGGTGTTCCTGGGGCTCGAAAAAGCGATTCGTGATATCAGGGAAATCATGCTGGCGGCGCGAGCCCAGGGTTCATGATCGTCGGCATCGGCGTCGATATTGTCGAGATTGCACGTTTTGAGAAACTGCAGGAAAAGTTTGGTGATCGCTTTGCCGGCCGAATTTTGACCGCGGATGAATTAATCGAATACGCGCGTCGTGGCCAGAGCTGCAGTTATCTCGCGCTGCGCTTCGCCGCCAAGGAAGCCGTGGCCAAAGCCTGTGGAACCGGCATCGGTGCGGAACTGGGTTTTCAGACGATGCAGATAGATAACGATGACCTGGGTAAACCGGTGCTGCGTTTTCTTGAAGCAGCAAGTCCCCTGGTTGAGCGCTTGCAGATTCGTAATGCCCTCATTTCACTTTCGGATGAAAAACACTACGCAGTGGCGATGGTGGTGCTCGAATCTTAGTCGGGTAAAGATATGCCTTCCAACCTGGCCAGATAGCGCTTCACTTCCTGCGCGACGGCTTCGAGTTCCCCGTCGAGCTCTCCCTCGAGTCGACCCAAAGAGCCAGTGGCTTCGTTATCGAGCTGCTGCTGGAGGGTTACCACGCTGCGTCTCAGTCGTGGCAGACTGACGTAGCAGGTCACCCCCTGCAGTTTGTGCGCCAGGGCCCCCAGGCGCGCATAGTCGCCGTCAGAGAATGCGTCCGCGAGTTGTCGACGTTGCTGTGGAATATCACGTTGCAGGATCTCAAGAATCTGTTTCAGCAGGTCTTCATTGCCGACAGACAGGCCCAGCGAGCGGTTATAGTCGAGTGAGCAATCCTCTAGCGTCGAGCAGGGCAAATCCTCTTCTGCCAGTGAGCGGCGGGCGGGTTGTCCGTCGAGCAGGGCGCGAAACCGAGTTTCGTCGATTGGCTTGCCGAGGAAATAGTCAAAGCCGAGTTCCAGCAGGCGGCTGGCTTCACTTTTTTGTACATTGGCAGTCAGGGCGATAATCGGTGTATCGTCTGTCGGGTTAAATTCGCGCATCAACTGTAACAAACTGATGCCGTCGATATCGGGCATTTGAATGTCGAGGATTACCAGGTCGAATTTTTCCTGTTGGTATATTTCGAAGGCCTGTTCCCCGTGCTCAGCCTCGTGTACCTGATGTCCCCACAGGCGGATCAACTCGCTTGCCAGTTTCAGATTGATCGGGTTATCGTCGACCAACAGCACTTTTTTGCAGAGTTGCGAAACAGTCGGCTCATTTACCTCGAAGCCTGCATCCTCGAACGCAGCACGGTAAATAATCTGCGCAATGCGACGACTGGTGCTTATGATTGATACGAATTCGGCCCTGTCAGAGCGCGTCGGTAAGTTGATACCCGGGTCATAGTCCATGACGATAATTCGCAGCGTGTCCAGCGCCTCCAGGTCGATTAATCGGTCCACAGCAAGATCGAGATGGCGCAGGTCGAACACCAGCAGATCGAGGCAGCCGAGATTACGCTGGATTGTTTCCAGCAGTGATTCGACTCCTGCCTGGGTATCAATCAGCTCGCCTTCGGTAATAACCCCTGCACGGTCGAACAGCGAGCGCAGTTCCATCAGATCGGCCTGCTCGGTGGCAAAGATTAAAGCGCTTAGTGCTTCGGCTTCGCTGCCTGCAAGCGCGTCACCGGGCGCCGCCAGCTTCAGGGGCAGCCGCAGGCTGAATTGCGAACCTTGCCCCGGGGTTGATCGCATGGAAATGTTGCCACCCATCAAACTTGCGAGTTTCTGGCTGATCATCAGACCCAGACCGGTGCCGCTAAAGCGCCGGGTTTCGGAACTTTCCACCTGGCTGAATGCCTGGAACAGCAATTGCTGATCTGCCTCGGAAATGCCGATGCCACTATCTTCCACGCAAATCAGGACCTCGACCCGCTCCTCGTTCAGCTCCTCCACACTCACTTTGACGACGACCCGACCCTGGTCGGTAAACTTTATCGCATTGCCGATCAGATTGAGCAGAATCTGTTTGAGCCGCAGCTTGTCGCCAATCACCCATCGCGGAGTGTCGCTGAAAATGATCAGGTTCAGATCGATGCTCCTGGTCAGCACGTTGATAAACAACAGGTCGCGGGTTTGTTCGATAACTTCATGAAGGTCGAATGTTTCGTCGACGATGTGCAGCTTTCCGGATTCCATTTTTGAGAAATCGAGTATTTCGTCGACGATGGCGGTCAGATCACCGATCGACTTCTTGATGATGTCCACATATCGTTGCTGCGGTGCTTCGAGGCTGGCCTGGTCGAGCAGGCCGATGAATCCCTTGATGCCGTTGATTGGCGTGCGTATTTCATGACTCATGTTAGCCAGGAATTCGGACTTGTTGCGATTGGCATCCTGTGCCAGATCACGGGCGAAGCCAAGTTCACGATTCTTTGACTCGAGGTCGGTAATGGCTTGATTCAGCTGCTGCGTGGCCTGCTGGATGCGGTGGTTGAGGTGACGCCGGTTGGCGAGCAGGGACTGGGTCATACGGTTGAAGCCCACCTGCAGTGCGCCGATTTCGCTAGCCTCGGTCGCGTCGATTGTTTTACCGAGCTGGCCGGTTTCGACGAGACGCAAATGTTCGACCATGCGCGAGATCGGTGCGGTAATGCGGCGACTGATGATGGCGGTAAGCAGTATCGCCACGGCCAGTATCGCTACAAAAAAGACGAGCGCCTCGGTAAGACTTTGCATCGTCTTTTGTCGCAGGTGCAGGCGTGAGAGGTAAAGGTTTACCGAACCCAGCAGCTTGGGTTGTTGCTGCTCCTCCAGGAGCGGCGTAATTGAGTCGGCATGTTCAATGCCCGGCGACAGTATCTCTTCGCGAAAGTAAAAGTAATCGGGGGAATCGCTGTGCTTGAAGTCGATACTGGAGGTCTCGGCAATCAGCTCGCCGTCGCGATCATAGACCGCAGCCAGCATCACATCCCAGTCGTTCACGGACTGGTCGAGCAGACTTTGTATCTGGCTGGTATTACCGGTAGACAGGTTGAATTCCGTAGCACCGGCGATCTGGCGGGCGATAATATGACCCTTGTTGCGCAGCATGTCGTTTCCCTGATCGATGCTGCTGTTGACATGCGCAATGGTGAAAAAAACATCAATGAGCAACACGGGGATCAAGGTGATCAACAGAATCTGATACTTGAGACTGAGGTTCCTCACGATTGTATCCGCTCGAGCTGTACCTGCAGGTTTTGTCTTCGCCAGGCATCGGCTTCAGGCCGGAAGCTGGATTTCGATAACAATCTGATATGCGTGGCGGCGATCGTAGCGGTTTTGCGCATTGCGGATGTCGCATCGAGATGAATGATGTCGCCTGTTTTGACTTTGACGGCGGCATAGATCGAGTTCGCCATGATCGACGGTGCTGCCCGGCTCGGTAGCAGCGCCGAAACTAACTCCTGTAAGAGGCTGATACCCAATCCGCACCGGCTAATTTCAATTTTGCCATTTATAGGCATCAGGCTATGCCCCGCGGTAACCATTGCATCAGGCCGTTGCATCGAGCCGCTGCATTAAGCCGCCGTGTCGAAGGCGGGCTACTCCTGATTGACTAAAAATTTCGATGTAAATGATTTCTCTCCGAAGGGTAGAAATCGCTTATCTGCGTTTCGTCATTACAGTAGAATCGTCTGCGGAATCCCGTGCCGGGCCGCTTCGCGTTAAGGAATATGTTGCTGCAAGATTATATCGGAAATACACCCCTGGTGACATTGCAGCGTCTCGGAGCCGAGCTGGGAAATCGTATATCCGTAAAACTTGAAGGCAATAATCCTGCCGGTTCTATTAAAGATCGTCCGGCCTATAGCATGATTTACCATGCCGAAATGCGTGGTGACATCAAGCCGGGTGACGCCCTGGTGGAGGCCACCAGTGGCAATACTGGCATAGCGCTCGCCATGGTGGCAGCGATGCGCGGTTATCGGATGACCCTGGTGATGCCCGATAACATGAGCCACGAGCGCGTTAGCACGATGCGTGCCTATGGTGCCGAAATAATTCTGGTGAGCGCACAGGAAGGCATGGTGAAGGCGCGTGATATTGCCGTCGAAATGGATGCTGCGGGCAGGGCGAAGATGCTGGATCAATTCGCCAACCCGGACAACCCACTCGCGCATTACGAGACCACCGCTGCGGAGATCTGGCAGCAAACCGAGGGCAGCGTAACGCATTTCGTCAGTTCCATGGGTACCACCGGCACCATCATGGGTTGTTCGCGTTTTTTCAGGGAAGTGAATTCGCAAATCCAGATCGTCGGCGTACAGCCGACCGATGGCTCAGCCATTCCCGGGATTCGCCGTTGGCCGGAAGCCTATGTTCCAAAGATCTACCAGCCGCAGGCTGTCGACCGGATTATTGACGTGTCGCGTGCCGAGGCCGAGAAATTCACCCTGGCGCTCGCCGCGCAGGAAGGCATTTTTTGCGGTATCTCGTCCGGCGGCGCCTTGTCTGCCACTCTGCGCCTGTCCGCAGAGTTGACGGATGCACACATCGTGACCATCATCTGCGACCGCGGTGACCGATATCTGAGCACCGGAGTTTTTCAGTAAAACTGAAGCGAGCCTGTTTATGAATGTATTTGTGTTCGATATTGAAACCATCCCCGACATTGACGGCTGTCGACGAATTTATGATTTGCACGGTCTGTCCGATGATGATGTGGCGCGTGCCGTGTTTCAATTGCGCCGCCAACAGGCGGGCACTGACTTTCTGCGTCATCACCTGCATCGTGTCGTGGCTATTTCAGCGGTTCTGCGCACCGGTGACCAGTTCAAGGTGTGGTCGCTGGGTACCGCGGAATCGGACGAGCAGGATTTGTTGCAACGTTTTTTCAGTGGCATCGAGCGCTACACGCCGCGCCTGGTCTCCTGGAATGGCAGTGGATTCGACCTTCCGGTAATCCACTATCGCTGCCTGCTGTATCCGATCAATGCCGCGCATTACTGGGAAACCGGCCAGAACGACACCAGTTTCCGCTACAACAACTACCTGAGCCGTTTCCACGAACGCCACACCGACTTGATGGATGTGCTGGCGGCGCACCAGCCACGCGCGAGTGCGCCACTGGATGAAATTGCCGGTCTTTGCGGGTTCCCGGGGAAAATGGGCATGAGCGGCGCGAAAGTCTGGGATGCCTATCAACAGGGGCAGATCGAAGAGATTCGCAATTATTGCGAAACCGACGTGTTGAACACTTACCTGGTCTTTCTTAATTTTGAACGTAGCCGTGGCAACCTCGACCAGGTCCAGTATCGCAGTGAATGCGAGCGGGTGCGTGACAGCCTGAAGGCGTCGGAGTTGCCGCATCTTATGGAATTCGAGTCGGCCTGGCACGATGTCTAGACGAGGACGGCGTAACAGGCGGCCCGAGCCGCAGCAGGTCACCATCGAGTCGATGTCGCACGAAGGTCGTGGCATTGCCCGTATCGATGGCAAGACCGTCTTCGTCTTCGGTGCGCTGGTCGGTGAGACGGTGTTGATCCAGGTGTTGAAGAGTACGCGTAATTTTGATCAGGCGACCACGCTCGAAGTCATCGAGGCATCGCCGCAGCGCATTGCGCCGCGCTGTGATGCTTTCCAGGTCTGTGGCGGCTGCAGTCTGCAGCATCTCGACAATGATGATCAGGTGAGTCTCAAACAGGCTTCGCTGCTGGAGATGATGGCGCATGCCGGCCTCGAGCCGCAGCAGCTATTGGCACCGCTGCGCGCCGACGCCTGGGGATATCGCAACAAGGCTCGTCTCGGCGTGAAGCATGTCGCCAAAAAGGGGCGTGTGCTGGTCGGCTTTCGCGAGCGGAATACACCTTTCATCGCCGATATGAATCGCTGTGAGGTATTGTTGCCGGCGGTGGGTCATCAGCTCGAGCTGTTATCCGAATTGATTGGCGGACTTGACGCGCATGCGCAGATACCACAGATCGAAGTGGCTGCGGATGCAGACCAGGTGCAACTGGTGTTCCGACATCTGCAACCGTTGTCCGAGCATGACCTTGCACGCCTCAGAGAATTTGCCATAGCGCATAAGTTTCAGGTTTTGCTGCAACCGGGCGGCCCGAATACGGTAGAGGCCCTGTATCCCGAACAGCCGGAACTCTACCTGCAGCCGGACCGCGACAGCGACATCCGTATCGGCTTCAATGCGCTCGATTTTGTGCAGGTCAACAGTGATATCAATCGCCAGATGGTGGCGCAGGCGCTTGACTTGCTGGAGCTTGGAGCGGGGCACAGGACGCTCGATCTGTTTTGTGGGCTGGGCAACTTCACGCTGCCGCTGGCACGGCGCTGTGCGCAGGTAACCGGCGTCGAGGTTGACGAGGCGATGTTGCGGCGGGCGCGCGTCGCTGCGCTCGCCAATGGTATCGAAAACACCGAGTATTTTAGCGCCGACCTTTTCCTGCCGGATCCTGATGCCGACTGGATGGGTCGGGAATACGATCGCATTCTGCTCGATCCACCACGTTCGGGAGCACAGGAAATAGCGCAGTTGATCGGCCGCTTCAACGCCGAGCGCATAGTATACGTTTCCTGTCAGCCTTCCAGCCTGGTGCGTGATGCTGCTATTATCTGCGCGCAGGGATATCGCATGTCGCAACTGGGCATTATGGATATGTTCCCGCAAACGGCGCACGTCGAGGCGATGGCGTTATTTGAGCGTGTAACACGGGGGTCAAAGTGAAAATAGTCAGTGCAGTGATCAAGCCATTCAGGCTGGATGATGTCCGCAGCGCCCTGTCAGATATTGGCATCAATGGCCTGACGGTCTACGAGGTTAAGGGTTTTGGTCGCCAGAAGGGTCACACCGAGCTGTATCGTGGTGCAGAATACGTGGTCGATTACATTCCCAAGGTGAAGATCGAAGTTGCCATCGACGATGATCTGCTGGACCAGGTTATCGATACCATCGTTGAGTCAGCGCGCACCGGCAAAATCGGCGATGGCAAGATTTTCGTGACCAACCTGGAGAACGTGGTTCGCATCCGTACCGGTGAATCAGGCTCTTCTGCTTTGTAAATCTAAAGATAGATTCCATAGTCCCGCATTTTGCGGACCGCATAGAGTGCGATGAGTGCGAGTCTGATTTTCGACACCGAAGCATTGACGAGTGTTACGTTTGACGAAAATCCATTATTGCGTAACTCTCTGATAAAAATAAATAAAGTGGTGTCCCCGGCAGGAATCGAACCTGCAACCTACGCCTTAGGAGGGCGTCGCGCTATCCAGTTGTGCCACGGGGACTTTTCATATCAATCAGCAAGCAGCTTTGTGCGATGTTGTCCAAACGGGAAATTATACGGGATATCCAACAAAATATGCCTGAAATGGGGATTTTATAGAGAAGGGAAGGTGAGTGCCATGTTTCCTGCTATTCCAAGGAAAATTTTGTATATCCCGAAAAGTGAAACCGACAAAACCGGCAGAAGGTATTGGAATTCATTCCAAAGCGCAGGCCCAGAAAGTCCCGATGGTAGTGGCACAAAGCGACTCCGCTGAGACGCTTGGCAGCGCCCCGAATTGGTTTATTCGAGTAGCCGACGAGGTCAGTTTGCGCCAGCCAACCAGGCAAATTGCTGCGCGCAAAAGTAGCGGCAGGTAGCCGGTGCAGGGCGGTTGAAATGTGGCAGGATCGACCGATGAGGAGGAGCAGCTTTGCGAATGTCGGCGAAAATCAGTCAGATTCTGATTGTTCCAGAGCTGAACTGTGTCGTGTATCTCTTTCTTTTCCTGGTGGAACAAGGAAAATCGAGGATTAATTCTTCACTATACTTACTTTGACTATGGATCGAAGGAAATCATCACATATCGTACCGGAAATCTATGAAGCGACCATAGATCCCGCCCATTGGGACTACGTGGTGACGATGATTGCCAAGCTTACCGGCTCCAAATCCGCCTGTTTGTATTACAAGAACAAGGATATGGAAATTGCCAGCACGGTTGCGCAATATGGCTTACCCCGGGAAACGGGTCTTACCCCGGGCAAACAGTTTGACAAAATCAGTGACATGTTCAATACCAGGGAATCGTCCCGTGGAAAACATGAGGCAGTTTGCACCCAGTTTTACCCCGGCAGTAATGGCCTGATGGCGGCCGATTCCAGGTTTTATCTCGAATGGATGAAACCACATAATATCTTCCATGTTGGCGGCGCCCAGTTTGCCGATTCAGAAACGCACCGTGCCGGTATTGCAATTCTGCGTGATGAATCCAGGGGTGCCTGGGCCGACGGCGATTTGCGCGTCATCGATGAAATCCTGCCGCACCTGCGGCGTGCGCTCAATATTCATTCTGAATTTACCTATCTGCGCCTGAAGCAGGATGCGCTGCTCAAGGGCCTGGACAGGCTGGTTATCGGTTTGATTCTTTATGATCAAAATGGCAGGTCGGTTTATATCAACCCTACTGCTGAAGCCATTATCGAGGCGCATCCTGCCCTGGCATTACAGAATGGCGAGTTGATATTGACCAATCCCGACGATGAAAAGAATTTACGCAAAACCATTGTAGATACTGCTGATATCGACCCCGATGATTCCTGGAAACAAAGCGTGGCCATCGGCATTACCCACCCTGAAGTGGAAGCGCCTTTGCCCATCCTGGTAACGCCGATGCATGGAAATTTGATCACTTCGGATCTCGATTATGACGGCGCCAAAGTTGCCGTGTTTATCAGCGACCCGAATTTACAGCAACCCATTTCAATCGATGCGCTGGTCAGTGTCTACGGTTTGACCCCGTCCGAGGCACAGGTTGCAATCAGCCTCGCCAATGGGCACAGCATCGACGAAATTGCCAATACCTCCAGCCACAGTACCCATACCATACGCTCACAGTTGAAATCGGTGTTCCGCAAAACCGGTGTTACCCGCCAGAGCGAGTTGATCAAGATGCTGATCACTGGTCCCTTTGCACAAAGAAAGCGATCCGGTGGTAATAGTGCGGCTGCAGACGAATGATGCACTTGGGTCGTTCTCGTGGCTATCGATTTTACTGAGAACTTGACGATAGTCGTCAGCCCGATTACCTGGGCTGTGGAGAAAAAATACTCCCAGGTCTCATTTCTCGGCGACGACAGGCGACCCAACGCGGATCAATGCCTCGGCTTCCAGGTCTGCAGATATAGCTAACTTAATTTATGTTCCTGGACCGAGCCTGACATGCTTGAACAATAGAACAGCAGGGGACAGGCCACGTTTTTCTTGAGCCGGGGAAACCGAATTTGATCGTGGCCTGCTCCGTGACGGGGAAGAGGCCGGGGATCCAGCCTTAGTCCTGATAATAGTAGTCGTACTTGACCAGCAGGTTGCGCATGAACTCCCAGGCTTCGTTGTAGGTCAGGCCACTGTCTTCCGGGATGATGATCTTGACGTAGAGATTCTTGCCCTGTTCGAGCTTGAGCCGATCCAGTCGCTTTTCTACCTCGGCCAGGCTGAGTCGGCTGAAACCGCTGTCGCCGGGTTGCCGATAGCGAATCACGACGCCCGAATCATCCTTGACGTAATACACCTGGGCGATGTGCTTGCCTTTGGCGCTGCGCGCCGGCTTGATCAATTCCTCGTACTGCGATTTAACCGTTTCGTAGTCGCCTTTGAGGGTGAGTAATTGCTGGTTATAGGCAGTTATATCCTGTGACAGCTGTGTCTTTTCGGCGGACAGCTGACTGATCGTCTGTTGTTGCTGGCTGCTCGATGCTGACAGTTCGGCGATCTCGAGACGCGCGCTGTCGAGTTGCACGCGCGCTTCGTCGCTGGCCTGCTGTTGTTGCGCTAACTGCTGGTTGAGCAGAGCTATCTGGCGTGCCATTTCATTGAACTGTGCGGTTGCGGTATTGATTTCGAGGTTGGCGGCATCGAGTTCAGCGCGGTTTTGTGTCAGTGACGCTTGCAATTCCATATTCTGCGCTTCCAGCGCAGCTATGCTCGATTCCTGGTCGCGGATCGCAGTTCGTGCGTTGCTTAACTCCTCGTCTTTTCTCATCAGGCGCAGGCGCATGATGGAGTTGGCCTGTTCGGCGTTAGCCAGGCGCTCTTCCAGGGTGGCATTTTCCATCGAGGTTGATTCGATCATCTGGCTGGCTATCTGTTCGGCGGCGATGCTGTCCTGCAATTCGGCAACCAGTTGCCAGTTGCGCACCACCAGAATGCTGGTTGCCATCAGGAAAATCAGTGTTATCACCATCATGACGTCGGTAAAAGAGGGCCAGAAGCTATTCTCCCCGCCGATACCGTCGTGGCTGCTGCCTATCTGGACGAAACCGTTGTTCACAGCTGCTCGTCGTTGCGATCCGTCGGCAGACGAAAACCTTCCCGTAGGATATGTTTCATCTGCACCTGCTCCTCGGCAAAGCGGTCAGCCTGTTGTTGGTTGGCGGCGAGCGACTGCCGGAACCCCTCGTGCAAGATATGTCTTATCTGTATCAGTTCTTCGGCCTGTTGCGAATTGGCGGCGATCGTCTGCTGCAGCGTGATCGCCGCATCATGATAGGTTTCCTGGGTCTGTTTGAGTCTTTCCGCGGCGAGGATCACGGATTTGATCAGGTTACTCATCTTGTGCACGATGTCATCACTACTCTTGACGTAACGCGGCAACAGGTAGATCGAAGTCAACTGTTCAATGCCGCTCAGGCAATGCGTTTGCACGTCACCGAGGCGCGTATAGAAGTAGCCGAACAGGGCGTAGGAAACGATAGCGGTGATGGTGGTTGACAGAGCGGTCGACATGCCGTGGATAACCAGGCCCATACCACCGAGGCTGGCGTCAGCCGAGTCGATCAGGTCGGAAGCGCCGAGTAACGCGATCGACAGCGATACGATGGTGCCGAAGACACCGGTCAGAATCAGGATATTGTTGATGAAACGGATCAAACCGAACTGGGTTGCTTGATCGGCGTTCAGCATTGCTGCCAGCGCACTGTGGTTGATTTCGCCATTCGAATTCTGGATCGTGCGCATGATGCCATGGCGTTGCGCGATGATCGAATCGACGGGTACGCCTTCGAAGTAGTCCGGGTTGAGCGCTTCGACGTTGTTGATAAAGGTTGCGATAGCGGCTTCTTCGCGTCGGTAGCGCAGCAGGTGGAGCAGGATGCTACCGATGCCGAGCAGGAACAGGGCGACGATGGCGCCATTGATGATGATGCCGGTGTTGGTGAGCTGATGCTCAGCGTAAAACGGGTAGATTGAGCCGAAATTGAACGCGATCAATGCCAAAACCACCGAGGTCACAATAGCAAACTGCGTCAGGATTTTGTTGCTAAGACTGGTAAGCAGGCGCTTGATATCCATCGCGTGTGTCTCTGATTGAAGGTGAGTTTCAGTAACCGAGTGGAACGGTGCCGGCATTTAATAATGTTTTCTGCAGGAAGTCAAAATGCAACGCTTCACGGGGCGGGCGGAAACCCGCAGCATTCCTGCCGCGAGGGCATGATGGATTAAGTCGGGTCATCGCCTGAATGCGCTACGAAGGCGCGGCGTGGATCAGGTCGTGGTTTGGCGCAGGTGGTTGATCAGGTCGATCTGGGTAATCAACCCATAGAAATTATCCTGGTCAGCAATAATGGCAACCTTGTCCTGCTTGAACAACTCGACGATCGTTTCGATACTGGCGTCCGGTGCTACCGTTTCCAGGTTGCGAACCATTACTGACTCTACTTTCATCTGGAAGCTGTCCTTGTCTTCGAACAGGCCCAGCAGAATATCGGATTCGTCGATCAGGCCGACGATCTTGCCGTTGTCAAGGACTGGCAGCTGCGAGACGTCAAACATGCGCATGCGCTTGTAGGTCGTTATCAGGTTGTCTTCTGAGGTTACCGTTACCATGTCGCCACTGTCCATCGGGCGCGCGATGATGTCGCGCAGGTCACCGTGGTTGGTGCGTTCCAGCAGGCCCTGGTCGGCCAGCCACGAGTCATTGAACGACTTGTTCAGATACTTGTTGCCAGTATCACAGGCAAAGGTCAGTACGCGTTTCGGTACGGTCTGCTCACGGCAGTAGCGCAGCGCCGCGGACAGCAGGGTGCCGGTCGAGGAGCCGGCGATAATGCCTTCGCGCCGCAGCAGGTCGCGCTGCGTTTGAAAGGCTTCGCGGTCACTGATCGCATAGGCTTTCTTCACCAGGCTGATGTCGCAAATGGGCGGCATAAAATCTTCACCTATGCCTTCCACCAACCAGGAACCGGCTTCTGGCGTGGTGCCTTCATTGATCGTTTCTGCGAGTATCGATCCTTCCGGATCAGCCACAATCATTTCACATTTCGGGTGATGCTCATGGAAAAACTGTCCGAGGCCGGTGACCGTGCCACTGGAGCCGACACCGATGACCATGGCGTCCAGATCGTTCTCCATCTGTCGCAGGATTTCAGGCCCGGTACTGATTCGATGGGTTTTGGGATTGTTGGGGTTGGAAAACTGGTCGATAAAATAGGAATTCGGAATCTCGGCGGCGAGCCGCTTGGCGTAATCCTGGTAATATTCCGGGTGTCCCTTCTGTACATCGGAGCGGGTCAGACGCACGTCGACGCCCATCGCGCGAATGTGGCGTATCTTGTCCGGACTCATTTTGTCGGGGATAACGAGGATAAGCTTGTAGCCTTTCTGTGCGGCGACCAGTCCAAGCCCGAGCCCGGTATTACCGGCCGTGGCCTCGATGATGGTGCCACCGGGCAGAATCTTGCCTTCCTCTTCGGCCGCTTCGATCATGGTGACCGCGATCCGGTCCTTGATAGAGCCGCCAGGGTTCTCGGATTCCATCTTGATGAACAGATCGCAAACCCCGGTATCGAACTTGCTGAGCTTGAGGATCGGCGTGTTGCCGATGAGTTCGAGTACTGAATTAACAATGGCCATAATCGGGTACCTGGATCAGGGTTAGAAGCGGGAGCCAGTATAGCTGATGCGATAATCGCTAAGGGCTATCCATTCGGGGTTTATCTCGATGCCCCAGCCGGGTTTATCCGAGATCATGACGTTGCCGTTTTTGATCTCGAACTCGGGCGTGAAAATGTTATTTTGCCAGGGGTAATAATCGCTGCCCTCGATCGAAAACTCGACGTATTTGCCGGCGTTTTCGATGGCTGCCATGAAGTGCACCGAAAACAGCGTGACCAGGCTCAGGTTGGCGGAGTGCAGGGTGCAGGGAATGCCGGCCTGCTTCGCGTAGTTGGCCACCTGCAGGGTGCGCGTGATGCCACCCATGTAGCAGATGTCGGGTTGTACGATATCGACTGCATGGGTGTCAATCATCTGTTTCCAGACGATCATGTTGTTATCCTGTTCGCCGCCGGTGACATCGATATCGAGTGCCGAGGTGACTTCGCGCGTCCAGTCGAGTTC
>Ga0316196_10000239_pt1 | contig 19777 bp, 24 predicted proteins | sample Eddsed2cm_MG_FD_204938 | JGI IMG/M metagenome (GOLD analysis project Ga0316196, IMG submission 204938) | Coastal sediment microbial communities from Maine, United States - Eddy sediment 2 cm | ecosystem: Environmental > Aquatic > Marine > Coastal > Sediment | place: USA: Maine | collected... | reverse complement strand
ATTGCAATTCCGTCTGTTTCATCAAGTTCAATATTTATCATACATTTCTCCTATGTAGCATCTTATAAGTGACAAACGGTTTATTTCCATAGCGGAAGCCTATTTAATTCCACAAGCCATGGCAGATACAAATAGTCTCATTATTCTCAATCTAAAGAACTTTCTCCCAGAACAGGGCCTTACCCATTTTGGGATCCAGCTCATATCCGGAAAATCCAAACTTCGTGTATGCGGACTGTGCGGGGTAATTCCCTTCAAGCACTTCCAGCGTCATTTTGCAGCAACCCTTTTCTAGTGCAATATTTTCTGCCTCGTTTAGTAACATGGTAATGATTCCCTGTCCCCTATATGCTGCATTTACGAATGCATCGTGAATATTCAATAATGGCTTGCATGAGAAAGTTGAGAAACCTTCCATGCAGGTTACCAGTCCTACGGCTTCATTTTCAATGTATGCCAATATGACATCGACATCATTTCTTTCAATGAGAGCTGTAACCAGGTTTGCTTTTGTAAAATCAGATAATCTCCTGCCACCACCCATTGGGTCTAAGGAATACTCCTGCATCAAACTGATAAGTGCTTCCGTATGTGCTGGATTTGTTAGGTCGGCTCTGATTATTTCTATCATCTTTAGACCAGCAATAAACAAAATATGATCAAGTAATCATGCCGATACCAATTTTTCAACCAGCGTGATAATTTTCGAATTCACTCTTTCTGGCAGTGCTGGGTGGGGCTGTTTACTTATCATACCTGTAAAAATTGTTCCTACTGTCTCGGCTCCGATTGTTTTTGCTGTCATTTTTAACTGACTATGGGTTCCATATAACCATCGACCAAGAACACCAGGGGCGGCACATGAAGAAATCAGAATTGCTTTTTTCTTCACCGAATTCGCTTTTCGATACTTGGGAGCATTCATTTCCCACGACCAGTGGGCATATACAACCAGCCTCTCCATAAAACGTTTAAATATTGCAGTCACCGAGCCAAAATTTGTCGGTGCAGCGAGAATATATCCATCCGCCGACTCAATTTTATCGACCAGCTGTTTCATGCCGTCATGTTGTACACACTCAGCAGGCATATCCCCGGGTAACTGGGTACACTCCCGGCAATTGAGGCAGAACTCTATTGGATAATCTCGCAGAAGAATTAGCTCGACCTCCGCTCCAAATGCTTTTGCTGCACTCAGCATTTTGTTTACTGCTTGATCGGTAATTCCGTCATCTCTATATGATCCATTTATTGCCAGTATCTTTTTCATTCCGGTACCCTATTAATTACCACATCAGGTCATCTGGAACCTTGTAATCCGCGTACAGGTCATCGTCGTCGCTATCTATTGCACTCACTGCGTTACAGAGAATGACACAAGATGAATCACGCAGTGCGATTTTCTCTGCCACCTTTACGGGGACCAGGTCATACCTATTTTGCAGTTTGATTATAGCCAGCTGCCCACGAACCAGTTCGTCCTGAACTTTTTCACTTACGTAAATCTGCTGTACATTGCTGTCATCGACAAAATTAAAACCAATGTCACCATCATCATCGATACGGTTCATCTCTATAAGCTGCCTTATCTGTGCGGCGATGGCTTTCTGCTCTGCAGCCTGCTTCTGTTTTAGATTGAGCTCACGATCACGTGCTGCCTGCTCCACCTGTACCTGTTGTGCACGCAGCTTGCTTTCATCTGTCTTCCCGGCCTTCTTGCCTTTCTGCTGCTTACTCTGTAAATGCTTCTTCTTGCTGGCCTGCTGCGCCTTGTTTTTATCCACCAGCCCGGTTTTCTTTAGCTGATCGAACAATGAACCACCCATTTCCTACTCCCCTCTATATGCCTTTTCCAGAGTACTGCAAACTGCTTTAACTAGTTTAGTGGTCATAGAAAGTGACCACAGCAGTATCCATATCGTACATTGCCCCAACTATCCTGATTTCGCCATTCTGTTCCATGCCACTCAGTATCATACTATTATTTCGAATATATTCGATTGTCATCCTGACATTCTGCTCTGACACCAGGTGCACATAATCTTCATTCTGGCTCGTCCGGTCACCAGGATAATCCGTAAAGCGCTCAATTGCCGGCTTAATATTTTCGAGCATAGGCGTGATATTTCCCAGCTCGACCCCGTCAATCGCACTCTTTATTGCACCACAATATTCATGACCAAGCACCAGCACGAGCTTTGAACCAGATACTTTACAGGCATATTCCATGCTACCGAGGATATCCGTGTTAGCAAAATTCCCAGCTACACGAGCAACAAATATATCGCCAATACCTCTGTCAAACACATCCTCTACCGGCACTCTTGAGTCGACACAGGAAAGGACAATTGCTATCGGGTATTGACCATTTGTTGCGGCTCTCACCTGCATGGAATGGTCTCTGCTGGTGAGCGTATCCGAAACAAAATTACGATTACCCTGCTTTAACATCTTAATAACTTCATCAGGAGTCAACTTATCCTGCTCTTCCCGTGTCAGCACTTTTTCTACTAGCGGATTACGCATCTATCTTCACTCCAGAAATCAGGTTAAATGGTAGAACTATCTCACATGCAATTTCATTACAATCAATAAGCCACAATTGTTTTTGCCATGTAAATATATAAGTGGTCATTTAATGTATAGACAAATGTCACGCACAAGTCGCTAGCTTTCCTGTGATATGCAAAAAATACAAAATTCTCTTTTTCTATAATATGTATATTTCTGTTGCGCTCGAACTCGACTACTGTATACAAACACCTGATAATTTTACTAGATCATGACAAATCAACATTCGGTAATGCTAACAGCAAGGCCACCTAACGATGTTTCCTTGTATTTATGTGACATCTCCAACCCTGTTTGCTTCATCGCAGCAATGCAGCTATCCAGAGGCATAAAGTGCTGACCGCTTCCGCGCATGGCAAGCGAAGCCGCTGTATAGGCTTTGATTGCGCCAAAACCATTGCGTTCGATACAGGGCACCTGCACCAGTCCGTTAACCGGGTCGCAGGTCATTCCCAGATGGTGTTCAAGAGCAATTTCTGCTGCATTTTCAATTTGTTCAGATGTACCACCTCGCACAGCGCATAGACCGGCAGCAGCCATAGAAGCAGCAGAACCCACCTCACCCTGGCAGCCAACTTCAGCACCGGAAATAGAGCTTCGATGCTTGATCAGACCGCCGATCGCACTGGCTGTCAGCAGAAACTCACGAACCTGCTCTTTTGTTCCACTTTGATGTTTAACAAAATAGTAGAGAACGGCTGGGATCACCCCGGCGGCGCCATTGGTAGGAGCTGTCACCACCAGATGGCCAGCTGCATTTTCTTCATTCACCGCCATCGCATAGGCACATAACCAGTCGTTTATGTTGGCTGCTTCTGGCCCGTCTTTTAGCTGCTCATAAAGAATTTTGGCCCGTCTGGGCAACTCCAGGCCACCGGGTAATTTTCCCTCTGCGGTCAACCCTTTCCCGATACAGGTACACATTGCCTGCCAGGTTTCATCAAGGCCATGATTTATTACCCGTTCTTCTCTATATTGGAGTTCATTGACCTGCTTCATTGCAGCGATTGTTAAACCGCTTTCATTAGACATTTTCAGCATAGAATCGGCAGAGTCAAAAGGATATGGGCATGAGACTGCAGACTCCATTTTCAGTGGTGCAACCAGCTGATTAATCTCCGCCAGTGTACTGATGAAACCACCGCCTATTGAGAAATAGGTTTCTGTAAGCAACACTTCCTGCGACTGCCCGATCAACTCAAAAATCAATCCATTCGGGTGCGCCTTTAGCGGCTCCCCGTGATCAAATACAACGTCTTCCGGAGAAAACTGAAGTACGCAATTCTCTGCTATAGCAACCTCAGGTTTCATATATATACGGTCAATGACGGCATCAACATCCTCATCTGCTACATCTCTAGGCATGTATCCATGCACGCCGAGAGCAACTGCTCGGTCAGTTGCATGGCCCTTGCCGGTAAAGGCCAGTGAACCCTTGAGGGTACAACAGAGTTTGATATTCTGATTTTCGGGGTGGGCCATTACATACTGGCTCGCGCGATCGATAAAATCTTTAGCTGCTATCATCGGCCCCATAGTGTGTGAACTTGATGGACCAATACCTATTTTGAAAAGCTCCAGTACACTGATGAACATTGGAATTCTCTTCTATCCTCTAATTAGCATAAATCTAAAGACCATTAACTGCTGAAACATGATTTATCTAAAAAATATTCATATCCAAACACTGGGTTTTCATACTTCAGTCATAAGATATGTATAGTGATTGACCGACACAGAGACAGGCAGCAGAGATTGGCACTATTGTGGAGCTATCGCTAAATTAAGGCTATAACCACTTCTTCCATTTAAATATTGCTATTTGTAGCATCACAATAACGACAAGAATTATAATAAAGATAATGAAGGCATACGAATTTTCAGCACCCGGTATACCACCCACATTGATGCCTAAAAGTCCTGTAAAGAAACCAAGTGGTAAAAAAATCGCCGCGACGACTGACAATACGTACATACGTTCATTCAGCTGCTCTGAGACACGGCTGAGCAGTTGTTCATGGGTGACCGCTGCGCGCTCTCTTACTTCATCAATATCTTCTATATGACGAATTAGCCTATCGCTCACTTCCCTTAATTCCATGCGATGTTTGTCGTCAATCCAGCTGACATCCTCTATTATCAGTCGTGCCAGCGCATCACGCTGAGGTGATAAGTATCGCCTGAGACTTATTGTTTGTCTGCGCAATGATGCAAGATCAAAGCGGAAGTCTTCATTACTATCTGTCAGGATACGATCTTCAAGAACATTAATCGTGTCTTCATACGTATCAATTGTACCACTCATGCGCCAGACCATTGCGCCAGCCAGACCGACAACAATACCAGCAGTACTTCTTGGCCCTTTGCCTGCCCTGAACTGCTGCATCAGGTCCTGAACGGACATAAGAAGACGCTTCCTGGTACTGATCACGCGGTCCTTTTCTGCCCATAATCTTACTGAAACCATATCATCAGGTTCAGATCCCGGATTTAAATTTATTCCACGCAGCGCAATCAGCAACCCATCTCCGATATTCGTCGTCCTTGGCCGCGTCTCTTCTGTAAGCAACGCTTCTGCTGTCAGTTTATCCAGTCCACTGTCATTTCTGATCCATTCCTGAACCCTGTCATCCGTGTAGTCACAATGCACCCAGAGCGCCCCCATTGAAGCATTCCACAACAGAACTTCATCCCATGAAAGTAATCGCCCTCCGCCTTTTCCATCAAGAAGAATCGCGTGAATAAGTCCATTTGATTGTGTGCTGCTCATAGTTGTCTGCTCATGGTTAAAGTCTTTTCACAGTCTTTGCAAATGAATTGATTGATGTTCCCAGTTTGACGACATCATGCCGCCTGGCTATATCAAATTATTCCGACTGGCACTCTACTGCGATAAAACTGGCTCACATGCCACTTGCCTTTCACTCATTAGCTACAACCGCCGAATGGTTATTTTTTGTACGCTAAACAAAAACATTAAAAATATACAGTGGTCAGTCTATTGTTGTCCATTCTCTGACACATTCCCGCTCTGCCAGTGATTAGCTAGCACATTATTACTATCTATCACTATTATCATTTTTTAGCTCTGTACCAGTTGGCTTTGAAAAAAACACAAAAGGAATTGCCAGGGGTCCAAAAACCGCACCCAGGACACCCCAAAATACTGCATTAGCGTTTCTGCTGCTGGCTATAAAATGACACAGAATTGCGCTAATGAAAAAGGTTAAGACAAGCAATGCTATATACATTTCTATTATTCTGAAGACTTCTATATCCAGGTATCATTAATCGCACACATTGCATGATAGAACACAACATGCGCCAGCATACTCTTTTATCACTCACAATCTGTTAATGTTATCGAACTCATCTCTGTTAATTCTTACCTGTTGCTGAACATGTTATAGATTGCTGTCAGCCCAGCAGTTGCGGCATAAACAATGATGCCAGGCTAAGTACCAGAAAAAATCCTGCCATGTCGGTAACTGTTGTCAGCAGCGGCCCGGAGGCAACGGCGGGATCGACACCAAAACGTTTGAGAAGAAGAGGTACTGTGCCGCCAATTGAAACTGCAATCAGGGTATTTACAGAAAGGGCTAAGCCAATAACAAGTCCAAGATACGCATTGTCTTTCCATAACCATGCGACTATTCCAATCAGGATCCCCAGGACAATACCATTGATAATGCCTACACTGAGCTCCTTTCGCAGAACATGGAATACGTCAACGGGGCGCGTTAAACCCAGCGCCAGTTCACGCATGCTGACGCCTACTGCCTGATTTCCAGAGCAGCCGCTCATATCCGATACCATGGGTAGAAAAATGGCGATAGCTATTACAGCCGCTAGTGTTTCCTCGTAAGCAGAGATTACGCTGGCTGCGATAATATTAAGCACGATGTTTGATGACAACCACGCCAGTCTGTGCTTTGAACGCAGCAAGGTCGGCATTGAGCGTAATTCATCACCAACTTGCTGTCTCGACAGGCTATCGAGCTCAGCACGCTCCTGCTCAGCTTCCGCGATCTCAATCCTGGAGACAACACCCAGCAGTATTCCACTGTCATCAACAACCGGTATGCCGAGAAAAGGATTCTCATCAAAAAGAACTGCCAGTTCGTTCATGCTTGTTTGCGGTGAAACTGATATAGCTGGGCTCATAATATCGACAAGCGGAACAGCACGTCTACTTCTCAGAAGACTGCGCAGAGATACAACTCCTACCAGCCTGCCGGATTCATCGACAACGTACGGATGCTGCCCGCGATGGCGCTCAAACTCCTCATCATCACTCAGCATGCTTTTGACGACATCGTTTACTTTTTCATCATTAAAAAAGGAAAACGCCTCCAGCTCCATCAGACCGCCTGCTGAATCCGGGTCATATTGCGACAGACTCCTTACATCAGCAGCAGTTTCGGAGTCCATGGCAGAAAGGATGGATTCAGCATTATCCTTGTCCATCTCCTGCACTATGTCAGCCTGTGTAGCAGGCTGCAGCTCTTCCATGATCTTTGCAGCTACGGAAGTCTCGAGGCCTTCTATCATCGTCGCGGCAAGAGTTGCAGGCGCCTCCTCGACCATCTCTGCCGCCAACTCCGGCGTCATGATCGACATCATTTGCTCGCGATCATCTGCCTTCATCAGCGAGGCCTGCCTTAAAGCCTCCTGGCTCGATATCGACTCTACTATTTCCATTACCTGCTGTTCATCGGCCGCATCAACCGCTTCCTGTAATGAATTCCCAAGCGATTCAGTCAGTTCGTCTTTTTCCTTTGCGGGAAGATCACTCATAACCATAAAATCCTGTTCTTGTCATACCATCTGAACTATTTTGCATATGCCTATGCCGCTGTTATCGCTCTGTCATCAGTTTGGTTCTCACTGATGGCTTCTAAGGATGAGAATTCCTGCAGACAACAATCAGTTGCGATATGCATAATTTTATTTACGAATATCTTTTATGTACATCGCGTTGCCGTCATCCCTCATTTCCACCTCAAATAATTTACTGGCACGGATTAAATCACCGAGTTTTTTGTAGCCATAGTTGATTGATGAGAACGAACTGTTGTTGGATATGTAGTGGCCAACCCTGCTCATATGTGCCCAGCCATCATCTCCTGAAGTTTGTTCAACAGCGGTTCGTAGCAGCTTAACCAGCGATGTATCTCCTCTGAGATTACTGGTTTTTTTCTTTGCAGGCTGTTTCGGCACATCTGTTTTTTCTTCCTGCTCAGTTACGAGATTTTCTGTATATATAAAAGGCGAGCAGGCATCTACAAATGGCTGGGGAGTTTTCTTTTCACCAAAGCCGTAAACGGGTAGCCCGCTTTCAAGGATCCGCAGAACGAGTGGGGTGAAATCACTGTCGCTGGTCATTAATGCAAATGCATCAATATTGCCGCTATAAAGCAGGTCCATCGCATCAATTATCATTGCTGAATCAGTAGCATTTTTCCCTTTAGTATAGGCGAATTGCTGCATTGGTCGTATAGCATGCGGGTGCAGCCTGTTTATCCAGCCGGACAGGGAAGGGTTGTTCCAGTCGCCGTGGGCATGGCGAACATTCACCATACCGTATTTTGCGAGCTCTTCCAGTACACCTTCTATCGAATTATGACTAACATTGTCACAATCAATTAAAAGTGCAATTCTTTTCATTTTTGACACGAGTCTCTCCTGATTATATTTAGCATTTTATGCAACCGCGGGGTATTCTACCCTGCATGGTGAGAAATGAATTATCGCGGTAGCTATTTAAACTGATTGCAATCCGTTTCTCGTGTGAACAAAACGAGTAACATTGCCAACGCCAGCCAGGCAAGCATGAGCAAAAAACCATCTCGGTATGCTTCGAGGCTGTAGATTCGCACACCATCCATGGTATCTCCATCCCACGCACGATCCAGCATCCAGCCAACGGCTGGTTGCAATAACATCGGACCCATCATTACGCCCATATTAATAACCCCTGAGACGGTACCTGAAAGATGCGCAGGTACTGATTCTTTTGCATAGGCAAATCCAATAATCATATTACCTGATGCAAAACCGACCACGATTAATAAAGCTACCAGTAAAGGAACGGGCAAGTCGGGCACCAGAAGTATAATACTCCAGCCGCAGAGCAATATGACACAGCCAAGTGCATAAAGTGGTTTGCGATGACCCAGGTGATCAGACAGCCAGCCGAACACCGGGCCACCAACCGCCCAGGATATCAATAGTGTCGAACAGACTGCTGCCGCTGCCGTTTTTTCCAAACCGTAATGACTGGCAAGAAACGGAACACCCCAAAGCCCGGCAAATGTGATGGCGCTGCCAGCAACACCACCCGGGATCAAATAAAGCAGCCATGTATTCCGATAGCTCAAAACTTCTTTGATTCCTGCCATAGCATTGCCACTGGCACTAATACCTTCGTTATCAATGTCTGCGGCATGGCTAAGATAGCCTTTATCTATAGGATCATCACGTACCAGCAGCCATATAATTATTCCTATAGTAAATGTGATTACTGCCGTAACAATCATCACCGGACGCCATCCAAATGCATCGACCAGCAGGCGCAGCGGGACTCCAGCAAAGACAGCTCCGATGATGCCGCAAAAAAGTGCCAGTCCTGAGGCCAGGGCGAACTGCCGGGGAGGCATCCAGTGGCTCGCCAGCTTAAGCATACTGACAAAGGCTACAGCCACCGAACCTCCTATAAGCAACCTGCCAGCATTTGCCCACAGTGCATCTGGAGCCATGCCAAACATTAGCGTACCCAGTCCGGCGACTGCAGCACCCAGCGTTAGTAACCGTCTCGGGCCCCAGTGGTCTGCAAGTAACCCGGTGGGAACCTGCATGGCGACATAACTGTAGAAATAAAAGGCGGATAAATTACCCAGAGTAGTGGCGGTAAGAGCAAAATCAGACATTAGCTCCGTGGTGAGGACTGCCGGAGCGACACGTTGAAAGAACGCGATAACGTAGAACAGCGCACCCAGGCCCCAGACCAGCCATGAAAGCCGCAGCGGTGGGAAGCCTGGATTATTCATCGAGTGATCATAAATTGTGATACTTTGGCTTGTTTAATGCGGCCAGGACTGAACATCATATATAAAAAGATACAAATTATATTGTTTCCATTAATTGACCGTACCAACTCATACAGAGTCATTATTCAGTCTCTTCCAGCTACAAATTATTTAACATAAACAGAATACTTTGCCGGTTTTGCTTTCATATTCATCTTAACCAGGCATCTGCATCAATTCTGACACTTCGAGTGAACCGCCAATTTCGAGAAAGGGGCAAGCTTTTGCTACCTCCAGTGCCCTCTCCATAGTTTCAGATTCTATAATAGTGAATCCAGACATAGATGATATGCTGCCGCTACTAACAGAGCCGTCAGGATTAACTGTGCTCGTGTTCTTAAGCGGATTAGCGGGGCTGACTGCTGACTCGCCTAATGAAGATAACCATTCTTTATATTTTTCAAAATGCTGCTTGCCTTCCTCTGCGCTAGATGGCTGATTGCCACCCAGGTAAGCAATAATGTATTGCGCCATCTATGTGTCTCCTTTCAAATATATTATCTTTAGATCCAGTTATTTTTTGAAGATGCTGGTTTATCTTTTGCTCTTCGCATATGCCAATGATTGATATATATAATTCTCATATTCATTTTCATAATCTAATGAAATTAGGGCCCATTCATTGCCATGACGCAGAACCCGATATTTTACTATTCGATATTCACTAAATAGATTTCCCATCAAATAACTCTATGCTGATTGCAGTTGTATCAACTTCATCAATGCAGCCAAGATTAACGCGATACTGACCCGGTTTTCTCAATGTCTGATGAAATGGATAAATACCGCAATTCTTACAAAAATAATGTTTCGCTATATTTGTATCAAACTGATAGAGACACAGCATGCCATTCTCTGCTTGATAACTGAATGACTCAGGTTGAATAGTAAACGCTGACATAACAGCACCTTTGCGTCGGCAGATAGAGCAATTACACCTTAATCCTTTATCAATTGATTCGTGCTCAAAAGAGAATGATATTGCTCCGCAATGACAGCTTCCTCTGTATGCTTGCATGTAGAATCCTTTTTTATACTTAGTCTGAATAATGCCTGGCACTGCTAAATTTTCTCTGCCCTGGCGGATGCTTTGTAATTGCAATTTTGTAAGCTGATGCAACCACCTGCTTAATTGGCAAGTGGATCTTCACCCTTCTTCCAACTTGTCAGATACCTTTCAATCAGATGAAAATCCTCCCCCTTATGCTCAGTGAGAGTGATGTAGATATGTTGTTTGGGAATATTTAAAGATGTGTTAATGAGTTGCATGAACTCAATGGTCAGGGCTCTCCGTTGCTGCAGTGTCCGACCCTCCCTGATATCCGCATTCACCAGAACTATTCCTTTTTCTGGTTGCTTGACGCGACCGAGTGACAAATTATGGATTCCGAATTCACGAATGGAAATACTAATATGGTCGATTCCTGTATCCATAACATCGGAAAATATCAGCCGCACCTGCTCGGATAAAGCAATCTTTTCAGGGTCTGTTAGTGCCTTATTTATTTCAAATTGTAAGTGTGGCATACGTTCACCTTCAAATAGTTTGTCAAAATATAATTATTATTGCTGTCGAATTAGACAATGAAGCCATCGTCTAATCCTGATGTGCCAGGACCATTAATCTTTACTTTTATAGGCTGTAACAGTTATTTCTATGGCTGCACCTAATGCAAGTGCAGTAATTCCAATGGTTTCTCGAGATGGCTTATGTTCACCGAGCCTTTTCGCATAAACGGCGTTCATATTGTCAAATGTACTCATGTCAGTAAGATACACACTGAGGCGGGCAATATCAGTTAATCCCAGGTTCACACCTTTTAACACTGCTTCGATGTTATTAAATACCTGCTCAGTTTGCTCTTCGATCGTGCCGCCAATTAAATTCCCTGTTGTAGGATCAATCGGCAACTGGCCAGAAAGATAAACTGTATCGCCTGCAATAGTAAGCTGGGAATAAGGACCAACTGCCGCAGGCACATCTGCAATATCATTTACTAGCTTTACACCAGTTGCCGTGTTTGGCACGTCAATATCACTCATTTGTTCTCCTATATCCTCAATAAAACTTACCATCAGGCAAACCTTCTATAATAAAAAATAGCGGAACTGCCGTCTGACCCAGAAGTATGAATTCCTGAACTATACATGCTGATCGACAAGAACTGGATTATCGTCGGGGTCAATTGCGATAAAACTTGCCGGCCCGCTACTTTCCTCATCTGCTTCCACCAACAGTACCACCCCTAGAGATTTTAACTGTCGTTGTAGATCACGGACATCAGTGAAAGTATCAACAGGCATTGCATTGTCATCCCAGCCAGGATTAAAAGTCAGGGTGTTTTTATCAAGCATGTCCTGAAAGAGGCCGATTGTATGATTGTTGTTTCTTAGAATTAGCCAGTTCTGTGAAGCATCTCCAGCAATCACCTTGAAGCCGAATTTTTCATAGAAAGCCCTTGATGCATCAATGTTTTTGACCGCCAGGCTGACTGAAAACGCACCGAGTTCCATGATTTTCTCCTTTGATGATATACAGTTAGATATTATGACAACTTGTTACATGCTACCTGCCAACTGAAATGAATTGCATGACTGCTTTTGTTCTTTCTTCAAATACGCGTTTAATGCCAAGCCAAAATATTGAACAGATGCCTGGAAAACTGCGGCTATTGATCCCATATATCGTTCAGTTATCGTTGCATTGAGCCTTTAATTCTGGAACCAGCTGAAAGTTTCTAGTCATTAATAATGTAAGAACAGCAGTAATCAGTGAGGCTTTTGACGTTTAGACTGAATTGCGACCTGGCAGGAACTTCAAACACATCTCCACCCCTGATAACTTTCCATCCTTCTGAATCGGCTATTAATACATCAAGCTCACCAGAAATGATTTCCATAATCTCTTTCTCATCAGTATTAAACTGGTATTCTCCTGGCATCATTATCCCGAGTGTTTTACGAGACCCATCCGCAAACAAGACAGTCCGGCTGGTAACTTTACCATCAAAATAAATACTGGCCTCTTTAATAACGGTTACATCTGTGAACTGTGACATCAGCTCTCCTTTTAGTTAATTATTACTGTTATCCATATAGACATAGTTTGGCTCCCGTCTCACCGTGTTTGCAGTCTCCCGGTTTCCTCGTGCTGAGTGAATACAGTGATTCATCAGCTTGACTCCAGCTCATCGTACCCATAGTAGCCATTTTGAAATTGATTCTTGTGTTTAGCCAGAAAGTTATCATAACTCCAGTTGTCATTAGACAGTTGATGAGCAGATTTTGTCGATATGACGTAAGTCTGTGAGCTCACTCGCTCACCATTATTGAAAATCACTTCTACCTCAATTCTTTCGTAAAGAGACCCTTCAAACTTGTCGAGACGTTCAATATCAACCAGCGAAATATTGAAATAAACAACTCCATCTACGGAACACCCACACTGCTTAATTATCGCGGGATAGACCTCTCCGCGCACAGTCCTGCGACTATACTCTTGAAGAGTAGCTTCCTGAGACTGGTATGCAGAGCCTGTAACTCGACCCATGATGTCTGCATCCATTAATGTGCCGTATACGAATAGATTCATTACTAGCCTGCCCTTAATGCAATTGCTGATGATCTGTGAGTTCGTCTTCCTGGGTGATGGTAATAGAATTAAATATTATTTTTCACTCACTTATTTCTGCGTGGTTTGTTTAATTGTTAGCCTACTTTCAGAATCCGGGACTTGCTAACAAAAGTAAATATGGTATTCCCAGGGCAACACTTAATGTTAATAAGAACTGGAGTAACGACCATTCTGAGAATAATTTAATTTTATTTGAGAGCCGGGAAACTATAAAAAGAATAATACTTATTATCCAGAAAATAATTACAGGAATTATTCCAATAAGAATCAATGTTGTGTAAGTTCCTAATATTAAACATATAGATTTAATCAATACCGTCGACATCTAACGCCCCGGTCCATCAGCATGTTATAGGCCCATCCGCTGATGTAGATTATTAGCCGTAATTTTCCGCACAGTTTTGAGCGATAACAAAAATTGAGTCACCTTCTTCGAATTCTTCATAGTCATGGGTATCGAGAATCGTAAAATATTTAGCAACCAGGCTGATTAACCGTTCTCGATCATGAAACATGAACAACATACCCTCCATTGTAAATTCTTTATCTCCTAACCAAAATGTATGTGCAAATATGCCATTTTCTTGAATCACTTTTTGTTGTCGTTTAAATGACTTTTCTAATTGCTCCATAGTCAAGTGATGCAACACCTTATTTGAATACACACAATCAAATTTTTTATCTATATTGATTGATACCGCATCTAACTGTACAAAAGGGATACCTGGAAATCTTTTTTTACATCTAGCAAGAAATTCATCGGATAAATCTGAACCCGTAACTAAGTATTTCTTAAGCAAATAATTAATATCATTACCAGGACCGCTACCTATTTCTAGCAAGGTAGATTGTTCCGCAAGATACTGATCTAACACTTTATATAGTTCTGTGCCGTCGTACCCTTCGCAGATTTTTTCATATTCATCGACTTTTAAAGGATCGTTATAAAAGTCCACATCTTTTCTCCGCATATTGGAATAACAATCTGACTTCCCGGCTCTCTGAAGCGTAGCAGAAGTACATTCTGATAAAGCGATATTTTATATGTCTTCTGACGTAAAGCCGGTATCTAAATCTTTTAGAACACCATTTTCAATACTGTAGATGCAGCCGTGTACAGTAAGGTCTTTCCCTGTTTCCAGACATTCTTGACAACAGTAGTATTGCATATATTTTTAACTTGCTCTTTTACATTGAACTCACAAAGCAAACCCAGTTTCCTGTCATGTTCAAACCCTTCAAACAATCGCGCATTGAAGCGAATAACATCTTTTACGTGTCGTAACCAGTTATCTATCAGACCATGCTCCTGGTTTTCCAATGCGGCTTTGATACCACCACAGCCATATGACCACAAAGTATAATATGTTTAACTTTTAGGATTTCACCAGCAAACTGTATTACTGAAAGGCAATTCAGATATGTATGCACTACAACATTTGCAATGTTACGATGTACAAACACCTCGCCAGGTTCTAAGTTGATAGTCGCGTGAAAAATTTCGGGTCTTTTTACTTAGCTGATTCAGCCCAAACCAGGTTGGTATCTAGTAAATGTTTTAATGATTTCAATCTTTAATTATTCATGTCGTTGCTTTCTTCAGATCACCACCAGGCCAAATGATTCTAAGCATTCGTCAAAAGAACAAAATATTGTTCTGAGATTAGTAGCGAGTTTACCAATAGAAGCGCTCACAAAGGCAAGTGCGTTGTTATGCTTAAAATGTTAACAACTTGTCAGATACCTGAATAACTTCGTATAAATCAGCCATTGTTGATAAGGGACATATATCAGAACCTTCAGATTGCCTGATTTTGAGGCACGTACCGCAAGCGAGTATTTCTCCGCCTGATCGAATAAATTCACTCATTTCATTTGTAACGTTAAATTTATCAGTGTCCAAAGACTCACATTCGACCCCTTTTGCTAATAAAAATACTTTCACTTGATCTTCTTTTTTTAAAGAAAATATTCCCAGTCTAAACGCATTCCATACTGTTTCAGGATCGTTTGAATAAATGACTAAACCTAGTTTCATCTCGGAAATCCTCTACTGCTTAATGTCGGCATAACGTTCTAAAAAAGTGCGCGGCGTCCAGGGTGCTTTTTAAGGGCGATCTTAGTTGCCTTTTTATATTATCTAGGCATTGTATAAAGTAAAAGCACCTATCATGATAAAACCAAGACCCGCGATGTAATGCAAATATTTCTCATTAATGTATTCAGAAAAAAGGCTTCCGGCTAACACACCTAGTGCCGATGCAACGATTAAAGCAGCAGATGCAGCAAAAAAAACAGTGTATTTGCTTACATCTTTGTCAGTAGCAAATAACATGGTTGCTAGTTGGGTTTTATCTCCTAGCTCCGCTATAAATACTGATGCGAAAATTGTAATAAATATTTTCCAGTCCATAGAATAATTTTTATCCTTATTGACACATAACGTTACAGTTAGTCAGGAGGCATACTTTTACGCCGATCTGGTTTAACGTTTTATTAGCAATCATTTTTAATATGACTCTCGCCAATACTTTGGATCATTGAGTGCATCAGCACATAACACTTGCCCGCTAACACGCCGAAAAATCCGCGCATCAAGCTATTGAACCATCCATCCATCAGAATTCTCAAGCGGTATAGGATACGGCGCGTCGAATCTTTTTATCCCAGCAGATGAAATGCCATATGTTGTGTAATAGCCAGGATGCGCGACGCAGTCACTCATCTAAAGCAAAATCAACCGGCCCATCAAAATATACCAGTGCAACTAATTCGCCGGATCCAGCATTAATTTCTGCATGAACGGCTCCTCCAGGTTGAACCGCGTATGATCCCGGACCATAGACTTCTGATACAGTAGTACCATCTGCATCTTTGCTGCGTGTTTGAAAATCACCTTTTATAAGCACTGAGTGATAAGTTGCTGAATGGCTATGCCAGGGTTCCTGGTATCCTTCTGGAAACCGAACCATAACTGCAGCAGGGCCTGTTTCTGGATCGCCCCATAGCATAGCTACTTCAACAGGGCTTCCCTCTGCCAGGGGTGCGAATTGTAAGTCTTTAAAGGCTGTAACATTAGTATTATTCATTTCAAGTACTCCTCCAGATTTATAATTTATGCTATGCATCTACATGCAGCATAAAACCAACGATTGATTTTAAAGGCGCAACGTTTTTTACACCGGACTCTCAATCACTTGATAAGTGCTAGCTGAAGAACTGGTTACTAGTTGCCACACCACACCTGCAAACTTTAAAACTGATTCACTTTCTCCACTTAGCCCATGGATCTGATCCACTCTTGGTAGATGGCTTTGGAGATTTCAACGATTCGCGTCCACTGTTCCGATTTTCACTATACCTGCCACCTCTTTGAGCACCAAAATTTTTACCCGAGCCCGAATCATACGCAGCTGATTTCTTCGCACGTTTTTCGCGCAAACGCTCAGCATCTTCCAGACTTAATTCCGCAGGCTCACCCGGTTTTTGCCCTTCAGGCACAATGCGGTCCCTGGGCGATAATTCAAACTGCTCGTCTGACGCTCTAGGTAAGTTCTTAAATTCATATAAATAGAAAGCTTCAACTTTTTCACGCGCCCAGTCCGTTTTTTTAAGAAACCTCACACTGGATTCAATACCAGGATTGTTCTTAAAACAATTGATATTCAAATAGGCATAAAGAATATTGAACCCATAGTGATTGACGACTTCAGTCAAAAGTTGTTTTAAACCAACGCCATGCAGAGGGTTATTCTGGTAATTAATCTCATCATTCATCGCAAGTTCCAAACCAGGGAAGTAATTAGCGTCACTCTACCTACCACAACACAGATGAAAAGAAAAACAACCGGTGATGTGTTGTTCGACTAAGTTGAATAAAAAGCGCACTAAGATCATTAGTGTCTGACTCCATCGATTTCATAAAGCCTGCAACAACTACGGTAATACCACGCTGCGTATTGGGCGTCAGACTGCTTGCACTTGTTAGATGAAATTTCGTACTTCACAATGAAAAGTATTCCTTAATTCCGACCAATACATTTGCGGTTGCAACAGAGGCAAGGATCAAGCCCATTACCCGACTGACAATGCTAGCTCCACTGCTGCCAATAAAGCGGTAAATCCAGCTCGCTCCAAGCATGAGTAGAAGAACGATCAGTAACACCGCAAGTATCACTGCTGCAGTCTGAGCCTGCTCAATAAGGCCGAAACGAGCATTCTCAGTCATCAAAACTGCCGCCAGTATTGCACCTGGTCCAGCAATAGACGGAACTGCAAGCGGAAAAATGGCAGTTTCACTACCGCTTACCGCCAATTTAACTTCTTGTTCAGGCTTGCTCTCACCGAAAATCATTGAAAGAGCAAATAGAAACAACACAATACCCCCGGCAATCTGAAATGCCGAAAGTGGAATCGCCATTGCAGTAAGGATGACTTCACCGGCCACAACGAAGAACAAGAGAATTCCTGCTGCAGCGAGTGTAGCTTTAACTGCTATTCCTCTTTTAGTGTGCTCATCGAATTGGCGGGTAACCGCGATAAAAACAGGTATCGTGCCAATAGGGTCGATCACCGCAAAAAAGAAGATAAACGTTGCCAAAAAATCGATCATAAGCTATCTCAAGTGGCGCCTAACATTTTAATAAGCGGCACGGTTGGCAGCCCCGGCACAATGCAATTGTTAGGAATTTTTCTCATATTTTATTTAAAACTTACCATTATCATTTTTCCATTCACTTTGTGGAGGGATCGCTTCGATTGTATCCCAGTGTTCGACGAGTTTCCCTCTATCGACACGGTATAAATCATAGATCGCCGAATGGACTTCATTAAAATACCCTTCGCACACAGATAGTACAAAATTTCCTTCAGCTAAAATTTTGTAGTTTTTTTCGTAATTCAGCCGAATTCCTTTATCGCAACTATCTTTCAATGCGTCGATTATCGCCGTATTCCCATCAACCATAGAAGGGTTATGTTGCGTAAACTGCTCTTTACTTATGTAGGTTTCGATCTTTGAAAACCTGGTGTTTATGAGAATCTCATCAACGAAAGAACCTACGATCTGTCGATTTTCGTCAGTACTATCGAGATCGCTTACCTCAGTCGGGCCACTCAACATAGAGTGAGTTGAACCATTTGGGCCTTGCCTCAACTGGATATTGTCCCAATGCTCTACGGTCATATCATCTTCGAACCTAAATACTTCAAAACCAATATTTGAATGAGCAAAATCATATTCAGTATGCGCAAAAACATAGTCACCATCTTCAAATATTCGAACAATGTTTACTCGAGGAGAAGTCAACGACAGTCGCTTAAAGAGCCTGGCTAAACCTTCTCGACCTTCGTTAGTTTGAGGGTTGTGTTGAATATACTTTTCGGGATTTATAACCTCGACCGAAGACGGCTCCCCGGTTTCAATACCTTTAAGTAATGTAATTATCCGATTTTTTCGTATTGATACCATAAATGATAAAGCTTCTTTCTATCCATGAAACCTACATAACCGGCAGTCATACCAAAGCCCTTGCTTTATCAGGCCGCAGGTTTTGGCTGTCGGCGTTGATGTGATTATTAGGTATTTATTCTTTTTTAGCCGAATTTCTCTTTATTTATAATCGAATGGATTCAGATAGCAGAACTTTGAGATAAGGCGCATAGGTCAATACCGCGCCTTGAATGATACCCAGATCGTTGAAGGCATCCACCATCTTCTGAAAAGCCTCTTCGTCTTGAGGTTGCTCTTTGAGTGTTTTAAGAGAAACGAGCAAGGGCCTGATCTCATCCTCATCCAGATAGGTTTTCAGCATGGCGATATCATTATCCAGTCTTTCTGCATTGACAGCCTGATGGCTAAATCTCTCTCGCGTCTCGTCATCTTCCTCGAAGTCCGGTGGTTCCTCATACACATTCCAACCAAGGGCTTCAGACCGTGAAGTTTCAGGGGATACTTCCTCAACTCCTGCATAGGCGTTGCCCTCTGCCAGGACTCTTTGCTTCAGCGCATCGACAAAGGTATTAAATTTCTCAGCATTGGGATTATTTATTAACAGTGATAGCAGAGGCTCACGCTTGGTTCGTCCATGAAACTCCAGCTCAGACCCGGACACCACCGGTTCAGGGTTTAGTATCGATAGACCCACAGTCGACTTTTCCTCTTTTAGCAGCCCTTTCATCCGCACATATACGGCATCATCGATGATTTCGAATTCCCTGGTGCCTTTAAAAAAGCGTTTTTGTATAAGCTTCATAGTCATAGTGTTGTAATAATTTTCCAATACATAAGGTTTATAAAAGATTCATTATCAATAGTTTTTCATCTTGCCCCAAAGATCAATTAATGTGTTTCTATGGCATGTGCTTGATGCCTTCCTAACCGATGCCCGATTTTTTCGTTAGATCCCATATTTGTATGCCTAACGTCACAGCTAGCATGCGCGAGTGCGTTGGCGCGGGGTCCTTGTTGTCCTGATTTTCAGGC
>Ga0316196_10000237_pt1 | contig 19799 bp, 19 predicted proteins | sample Eddsed2cm_MG_FD_204938 | JGI IMG/M metagenome (GOLD analysis project Ga0316196, IMG submission 204938) | Coastal sediment microbial communities from Maine, United States - Eddy sediment 2 cm | ecosystem: Environmental > Aquatic > Marine > Coastal > Sediment | place: USA: Maine | collected... | reverse complement strand
GCGATCCCTCGTGCCAATCGGTAGATGCTGTAGGGTGCGCGCTCCAGGGAGTTGGCCAGGGATTCATCGGTGTCCTGGGAAAACTCGCCATTCATGATGTTCCAACGGCCGTGTTCGGGGCTATAGGCGCGCGTTCGTGAATAGATCTCGCTATCCATCGTGACGTACGAGCGCGGCCCCGTGAGGTCGAGAATCTCGTGCTCCAGGTAGCGGTCGGGCCGGTTCACGAAGTCCCATTCGTGCACGAAGTGCACGGATTCTGTGTCCCGCCAGACGGCCAAGCCACCCATGGCCTCGACCATGGCCTCTGCATCCGCGATCGCGGCCGGGTCGCCGCGAAGGCCCGAGGTTTCCTCCGCAATCGCCGTTTGGGCAGCGAGAGAAATCACCAGCAACAGAACGAATCTCGTCAACATGTGCATCTAATTAGCTCCTTGTCACAACTGGATTGGCAGTTCCCGAACCCGCTTCCCGGTCGCGGCGAAAATGGCGTTTGTTATGGCCGGTGCCACCGGCGACAGTGGTCCCTCACCGAGACCTCTGGGTGCATCGCGACTCTCGACGAGGTGGACGTCGATAATCGGAATGTCTTTCATGCGGCAGAAACGGTAGTCGTGAAAATTGCTTTCCTGCACGATGCCGTCCCTGACGGTGATCTTCCCGTAAAGCGCCGCGGCCAGTCCCTCGACGATGCAGCCTTCGACCTGGTTTACGGCCCCTTGCGGATTAATAACCAGGCCACAGTCCGTCGCGCAGGTAATTCTGTCGACCTTCAGGCGATTGTTCCGCACCGTGACTTCCGCAACTTCGGCTACCCAGGCACCCTGGTTGTAGCTTGCCGATATGCCGCGCCCGCTGCCTTTGGGGAGAGGCGCACCCCAGTCCGATCTTTCCGCGGCCACTTTGATGACATGCCTCAATCGCGAGGCATCAAAACGAAAATCCTCCCTGACCTGCACAAACTGCTCGTCGCCGACCAGGTTGAGCCAAAACGCTACCGGGTCGATCCCGGCCGCGTGAGCGAGTTCATCAATTGCGCCCGATACGACAAAGACGTTGCTCGAGTTGGTCGTGCCACGCCATTGGCCGAGCGGCACGCGAGCCGGCACGGCGATGTAGTCGAGCAGCAGGTTGGGGACAAAGCCGACAGGAAACTCGTAGTTGCCAATCTCGGCGGGATCGCCATCGCGCTCCAGGTAGATCTCCCTCGGGTGGCTGGCGACTTTCTGCTGCCAGTGGGTAATCGTGCCGTCGTTTACGGCGGCGCGAACGCGTTGCGCACTCGCTGAGCGAAAGTAGTCGTGACGCACATCGTCTTCGCGTGACCAGACCGTCTTTACGGGTCGCTTGAAGTGCCGCGACAGCAACACCGTGTCGGTGATGAAGTCCGCATAGTAGCGCCGCCCGAAAGCACCACCCGAACGCAGGACGTGGATCGTGACCTTGTCCTGTGAGATTCCCAGCACTTTTGCCGTAGCTTCAGCGGCCATCGGCGGGTTTTGCGTAGGAGCCCAGACCTCGACCCGGTCATCGTCTACGCGTGCCGTGCAGTTCATCGGTTCCATCGGCACGTGCGCGAGGAAGGGTAAGCGATACGTGACGTCGATGCTGTGTTCGGCATCGGTGAACTCAGGGTCGCCATCGCTTCTGACAACCTGGGCCTTTTCCTCGAATGCCTCCTCGAAGCGGCGCATGAGATCGTCTGTGTCATCACGCGAATCCGGCATTTGCCACTCGACGACGAGCTCGCGGGCCCCTTCGAGTGCGGCCCAGGTGCTCGTCGCAAGCACCGCGACGCCCGAGACGAAATTGGGGCAGTTCGGCAGAATAATGCGGCCGCCATGATCGATATTTCTGAGCAGGTGAAAATCGACGACGCCGGGGACGGTTTTGGCATTCGTCGCATCGAATGACAGCGGTTGGCCGTCGCCGTGCGGGCATCGCCTCACTACCGCGTAGAGCATGTCCGGCAGAACCAGGTCGAGGCTGAACTGCTGTTGACCACTGGTGATCGGATCCATGTCGACATCGGGGACCGAAGTACCGATCAGTTTGAAATCTTTGTCGTCCTTGATTTCGGGTGCGTCGGGGACGGGTAGGGCAGCGGCGGCTTCAGCGAGCTCGGCGTAGCTGATTCGAGTATTGCTGCTCGGGTCGACAACGTGGCCCGACTCGGTGTGAAGCTCCGTAGCAGGTCGATCAAGCTGACTCGCGGCTGCGGCCAATAGCATGGCTCTTGCGCTGGCGCCGGCCTGGCGCATCGCCGCGTAGTTCAAACGAATGGTCAGACTGCCACCCGAGAATTGATTCTCGAGCCGGGGGTCCCAACCGGCTTGCTCTATCTCAATCGAGTTCCAGTCAACATCGAGCTCCTCAGCGATAATCATCGGCAAAGCGGTCTTCACACCCTGTCCCATCTCCGGATTTTGGGCATAGATAATGACGCTGCCATCCGAGCTGATCTTGATCAGTGGGTGCAGTTCCCTGTCAGAGCTTGCTGTTTGCCCAACGACAGGGATACCGATAACGAGTCCCATACTGGTGATGGCGCACAGTTGTACGAATTCTCTTCGGTTCAAATCAGTCATCGGTCGGCCCCTTTCGAGACAGTTCGGCTGCGTGATGGATCGCCTTGCGAATGCGTGGATAGGCGCCGCAACGGCAAATATTTGTGTGGTGGCGATCGATGTCGTCGTCGCTTGGCGAAGGCAGGCGCTTGAGCATCGCCGCCACCGCCATAATCTGGCCGGTCTGGCAGTAGCCGCACTGCGGCACGTCGCCCTCACGCCATGCGCGTTGCACCGGGTGCGATGCGTCGGGCGACAGGCCTTCGATCGTCGTTACCGACCGACCTTCGATGCCCTTGATCGGCAAGACGCAGGCGCGACGGGCCTCGCCATCAATATGCACGGTGCAGGCACCGCACAGACCGGTTCCGCATCCGTACTTTGTGCCGGTGAGGCCCGCGCTGTCACGAAGGACCCAGAGCAGGGGTGTGTTTTCGGGGCCCGGAAATGTGTAGCTCTCGCCGTTCAATGTAAACCGAATCATATTGTCCTCATTGTCTTTCGAGTGCGACGCCTTCCCTTATGTGCAAATACTGGTTCGCCGCGATATTGCCAAGTATGTCATGCCAACCGGACGGCCAATCGATGCGAAGTTCCTCAACGCTCGTCGCCTCGTTCAGGCCGAAATGCAGAACCGGCTCGTTCTGGCTGGCGTAACCCGTGCTGGTAGCCAGCCAGCGAGTCTGCCGTTCTGTCCGCCCGGCATGACGTGTTGTAATAGTCACACGGGCCCCCACGCCCATGCGATTCGAAGCGGTACCGGTCAGCCGCAATTTCAACCATGTCCCCTTCGAAAGGTTTCGATACAGACCATTGTCCTGGTCTCCACCGCCCCAGTTTGCAACAAACAGATCGAGATCGCCGTCCATGTCAATATCGGCCGTGGCAACGCCGGCAGAGATGTGCGCATCTGTGACGAATGCTTCGTCGCGCACCGCCGTGAAATTTGCGTCACCGTCGTTCAGATAGAGCTCGTTCTGAATATACTCCGTTCCCTCCGTGCCATTGGCGATGGCGACATCAAGGTCACCATCGAGATCAAAGTCGCCCCAGGTATGGCCCTTGGAAGGTGTATCAACGGGTGTCGCAAATCCCGCTTCGCGCAGGCGAAGATTTCCGTCGCCATCGTTCAGGTACAGTTGATTGCGGTCACCGCGGCCAATGTTGGTGACGAACAGGTCGGGGCTTCCATCGTTGTCCGCGTCAACTACCGACACTCCATAGGTAAGGGCTCGTGACTCGACGGCGTGACCCTGTTCCTGCTCGGTGAATTCGAAATTGCCGTGGTTGAAATACAGGTAGTTACGCTGCCTCGTCGGTGGACTCGTCGATGAATCGACGAAATTTCCAACATACAGATCAGGGTCTCCATCACCGTCGAGATCGGCGAGCACACAGCTACGGCCATCGCCGCCGGCCCTTCCGACGACATTTTCCGCAACGCGTTCGAACGATCGGCCCTCGAGGTTTCGATACAGTGCATCGCGCTCGCCGGCACGGTTCACGACAAAGACGTCGAGCCACCCATCGCCGTCGATATCGGCCCAGCAGGCCATTGAGCTTGTCGAGTGGACCGAGCCCAGGTCTCCGGCGTCGGCCTCCGCAAACGACCAGTCGCCATCATTGCGATACAGGCTATCCAGGCCGTCGGTACGGGCAGCGAAGATATCGAGATCGCCGTCATTGTCGAAATCGACCCAGGTGACGCCTTCGGTGAAGCCGCCAGCCAGGGACGGCTCTGTCTCCATGACCTGAACGAATCGCTCGCCGTCGTTGCGGTAGAGAAACTCCGGGTAATTAATCGTGTTGGCTACCAGGAGGTCCGGGTCACCGTCGCCATCGGCATCACCAAACGCCACGCCCCGCGACAGGCCACCATCGACAGCGGTCGCGTGATCCGGAACCGCAACGAACAGCGGTTCGGCGCGCGCCGACGGCGCAATGGCAACAAGCAGTAGTACAGACAACAGGTACACGCAAGACTCCCCGAAGATACCTGTCCTATTTTGACCGCTGGATTCCACTATGTTTAGCGGTTTGCAGCGAACAGACGGGAATCTGCAGTAGGCGTCAGGATGCGGCGGGCAAAACTGACCTGAGCCTGCGTTGGCCGCTGCGGCTGGCGTTGCGGCAGGTTCCATCGGTCAGCGTGACCGAGATAGAGCCGCTGTTGCTTGTCTTCAGGTCACGGACCTCATTGACGTTAACGATCGTTGAGCGATGTATGCGTATGAAAGCACTCGGGTCCAGTTCGTCCTCAAGCCTGGTGAGCGATCGGCGCAACAGGAAACTACCGTCGTCTGTGTGCAGCGCCGCATAGTAGCCCTGTGCTTCTATCCAGCGGATGTCTGCTGTGCGAACGAGATGCTGCGAGCGCCCGGTTCGAACCGCGAAGCGTTCGGTTGTTGCGGTGCTTGCCGACTGCTCCTCGATATCGTTGTCCCTCGCGGGTCTGGCCAGCACGCCCCAGTAGAGCAGCAGATCGATGAGAAACCAGAAGACGAAGAAGAACGCAAAAGCGCCGAAGCGAGTGTCCGGATAATCGAGAAACGGGCTGGTAAGACTGCTCACCTGCCAGAACCAGACGAGATGAGATGCGGCGATGAGCAGCGCTGCGAGAACGTGCAGCACCAGACCAGCCAGCGTCGCATCCTGGTAGGTACCCAGGCGACGGACGAGGTAACGCACCGCGTAGTAGTAACCGACCCAGGGCAACCACACGAGCAATTGCCACCCGGCTATCGGCAACAAAGTGGGTGCGTCGGGCCGGTGTGCAACGCGCCATGCGATCGCGAGCGCCATTACTACGGCTATCGTACACACACCAACGAAGACCTTGATGAGCCCGCGGGCGAATGTTTTTTGGTGCGTGTCATTCATACTGGCGATTCTACCAAGTCACCGGGCGCTAATCGTCAAAAGGAACGCGTCCTCTTTTTCCGGTGGCGGGAGTGGAACGAGTACCCTGAGAATATGGAATAATTCCGGCAACCAACTCGTCTTATATAGACCGATGCGCAGTTCATTTGTAGAAAAATCCTCCCGTGTCCGGCGGGCCGCAAGCGCGGCCCTCGCCGTATCGCTGTTGTTGCCGGTGACGTCGGTCGTTGCGTCCCCGGATGTCCGCGTGACCGAGGGCAAGCAGCTGGCAACCGAGCGCAGCAAGGGTAACTGCCTGGCCTGTCACATGATCGAGGACGGCGAGTTGCCCGGTAACCTGGGGCCGCCGCTGCTGGCCATGAAGGCCCGCTTTCCGGAGAGGGGCGCCCTCACGGAACAAATTTGCGACGCGACGGTGCGCAATCCGGATAGCCGCATGCCGCCGTTTTGCCGGCACGGCATTCTTACGGAAGATGAAGTGGAATTAATCGTCGATTACCTGTACACGCTGTAGATCGGCGCGAATTGTTGGAGAAATTGAGTATGCAGTTAAGCAGAAGACTGGTGTTAAGAGGCAGCCTGGCGTTTGCGGCCCTCGCAGCGCTGCCACGAACATTGCTGGCCGCGGCCTGGCCGGAGAAGGCGTTTTCGGAGACCGCCGCTGCGGACGCGATGAAGGATTTGTTCGGCACCGACCAGACCACCGCTTCGGACCAAATCACGATGAAGGTCCCGCAGATCGCCGAGAATGGTGCGGTGGTGCCGGTAACGATCACGACGACGCTCGAGGATGTCGAATCGATCAGCATTGTCGTCGCAAAGAATCCGCGTCCGCTGGCCGCAACATTCGAGCTACAGCCCGGGACGCTCCCCGAGGTGGCCAGCCGCATCAAGATGGGACAGACATCTGATGTCATGGCGGTCGTGAAAACGAGTTCGGGGCTTTTCAGCACGACGAAAGAAGTCAAAGTAACGATTGGCGGTTGCGGCGGGTAACGCCGCCGGAATTTCGGGAGACGAATAATGGCAAGCAAAATCAAGGTGAAAACCAAACTCTTGGGTGATGTCGCGGACGTTAAGTGCCTGCTGCTGCACCCGATGGAGACTGGCGCCCGCAAAGACCCGGATACCGGGGAGCCGGTGCCTGCACACCACATTACACAGCTGACCTCGACGAACAACGGCGAGGTGGTGATGCTGGCGAACCTGAGTACGGCAATTTCCACGAACCCGTATTTCAGCTTCAAGTTCAGCGGCGCCAAGGCCGGCGATACGCTGAAGATCGGCTGGGTCGATAACCTGGGTGGCACCGACGAAGTCGAAACGACACTGTAGGGATGCTCGTGCTCGAGCGCAGACATCGCAGCATTAGAGCCGGCGCATTCGTCGCGCTGCTTGCTGCCGCGATCCTGCCGCACGCGGTGTTTGCCGGGCCGGAAGAAGACCGCCTCGATTTTGTTGGCTACTTCCAGTCGCGTTTCCCGAACGTCCCGTTCGACGAATTCGCTAACGGCATCTACGCGATCGACGAAGACGCACGAACGCAGTGGCTGGAAATCGAGGAATTTCCGCCCTACGAATTCGCCATCGAGCGCGGCGAGGCCCTGTGGCAGACGCCATTTTCGAACAGCAGCACGTATGCGGACTGTTATGACTGGCCGCTTGGCGAAATCCGCGCCGCGTACCCGAAGTTCGATGCTGCGAGAGGAGAGGTTGTCACGCTGGACCTGTCCATCAACCACTGCCTGGTCGCGAACGGCGAGACGCCGTTGGCCTATAACTCGAGTGAGATGATCGACCTGACGGCCTATCTCGCCTGGGTGGCGCGTGGCCAGAAAATCGATGTGCGGGTGCCGGACGATGAGCCCGGCTCGCTGGCCGCCTACGAAGAAGGCAAGCGCTTCTACTACAGCAAGCGCGGCCAGCTGAATCTCGCCTGCGCCGATTGCCATGTAACGTCGGTTGGTATGTACGTTCGCGCCGACCACCTTAGCGCCAGCCTTGGGCATCCGACGCACTTTCCTGTGTACCGCTCGAAGCTCGGGCGCATGATCTCGATGCATGAGCGGTTCTATGGCTGCGTGCGCGATGTTCGTGCCAGGCCCTTCGATCTGCAGAGCCTCGAATACCGTAATCTCGAATATTTTCTCGCCTATATGAGCAATGGACTGACGATCAATGGCCCCGGCGCGCGCAAGTAAATTCATTATTACGATCGCTATCGTTCTGCTGGCGGCGCCTGGTGTGGCGGCTGATATCAATATCCGGCTTGCGGAGGCGCAAGGCCTGCTGCAACAAGCCGCGGACGCTGGTTACGAGTGGCTCGAAACGGCGGCGCTTCTCGAGCAGGCACGCGCCGAGATGGAAAACGGCGATCTCGACAACGCCCTGGCGTTGATCGAAAAGGCGCAATTCCAGGCAGAGGCCGCGCTCATACAGGCCGAACGCGAAGCCGAGGCATGGCGATCGCGGGTATTGCAGTGATGCCGGGACCGGGCAATGGATAGGCGGGAATTTCTGCGCCTGTTGGCGATAGCCGGCATCGCTTCGGGACCCGCTGCCTGTGCGAGCCGCGGCCGATCGACGAGTACCGATCTGTATACCGCGGCGCCTTTCGGACAAGCGCGGCTCATCCATTTCACGGATTGTCACGCGCAGCTCCTGCCGGTGTATTTCCGCGAACCCAACGTCAACCTGGGCGTCGGCGACGCCAAGGGCCGGCCACCGCACCTGGTGGGTGGCGCCTTGCTCGAGTATGCCGGCATTACTCAGGGAACGCGGTTTGCCCATGCCGTCAGTTACCTCGATTTCACGGAAGCGGCGCAGCGCTATGGCAAGGTGGGCGGCTTCGCGCATCTTGCGACGCTCGTCAAACAACTGCGAGATGAGTCCGGGCCCGGTAACTCGCTGCTGCTGGATGGTGGCGATACCTGGCAAGGCTCGGGGACAGCGTACTGGACACGCGGACGCGACATGGTCGGCGCCTGCAACCGGCTGGGCGTGGACGTCATGACAGGCCACTGGGAGTTCACCTACCTGGACGAGGAGGTGTTGCGCAACATCGAGGAATTCGGCGGCGACTTCGTGGCGCAGAACGTTCGCCTGACCGATGACGCGATTTTCGACGGTGCACCCGCCTTCGATGAAGACAGCGGTCACGTGTTCCAGCCCTACACCCTGCGTGAGGTCGGCGGTCGTGCGATCGCAATCATTGGCCAGGCGTTCCCGTATACGCCGATTGCCAACCCGTCACGCTTTATCCCGGACTGGACCTTCGGCATTCGCGCCGGCGAGCTGCAGGAGCTCGTGGACTCGATTCGTGCACGGGAAAATATCGACGCCGTCGTGCTGCTGTCACACAACGGCATGGACGTGGACATCAAGCTTGGGTCCGTGGTGACAGGTCTGGATGCGATTCTCGGCGGTCATACGCACGACGGCATGCCGAAGCCCGTGATCGTCAATAATTCCTCGGGCCGGACCATCGTGACCAACGCCGGGAGCAATGGAAAATTCGTCGGCACGCTGGACCTCGACTTTGGTCCGGACGGCGTGCGGGATTTCCGCTATCGCCTGCTTCCCGTATTCGCCAACCTGCTCGAGCCCGATGCGGAGATGGCCGCGTACATAGACGAGGTGCGCGCGCCGCATATGGACACGTTAAACGAGGAGCTTACCGTGGCCGGTCACCTGCTCTATCGGCGGGGCAACTTCAACGGCACGTTCGACCAGGTTATTTGCGACGCGCAAAGGCAAGTCGGCAACGCACAGATAGCGTTATCCCCGGGATTCCGCTGGGGCAGCAGCGTGCTCCCGGGTGACACCGTCACGATGGAAAGGGTCATGGATCAAACCTGTATCACGTATCCCGAGACCTACGTGCAGGACATGACGGGTGAGCAGCTCAAGGCAATTCTCGAAGATGTTTGTGACAACCTGTTCCATCCCGATCCTTTCTACCAGCAGGGTGGCGACATGGTGCGCACGGGCGGTCTGGACTATGTTTGTGAGCCGCTGGCCGCGTCCGGGCGACGCATCTCCGCGATGACACTCGATGACGGCACAGCCGTCGATCCGGGCAAAAACTATCGCGTCGCAGGCTGGGCCAGGGTAGGCAGCAAGGCGCCAGGCCCGCCGATCTGGGAGGTCGTGGCTGACTACCTGCGTGAGCAGGATGTCGTGCACATCGATAAGCTGAACACGCCGGTACTCAAGGGTGTCGGCAACAATCCGGGAATATCCAATTACCCGACTAAAATCTGAGGAGTCGCCGCGATGAAACCTGTAATTAAGCTGTTGCTGGCTGCACTGTTGCTCGCGTTTTCGCTACCGACGCTGGCCCAGGAGAGCGACAAGCCGTTCGCCGAGGCGCACGTCGTGCTGCAGCTAGCGGACGGGGATGAAGAAACCCAGGCGCGGACACTGAGCGTGGCGAACAACCTGATCAAGCACTACGGTGGTCCGGATTTCATCGACATCGAGATCGTAGCCTACGGTCCCGGCATATCACTCCTGTACCCGGACAACGCCAACCGCGAACGCATTGAAAGCCTGATGGCCAACGACGTTCGCTTCGTCGGCTGCGGGAATACCCTCGCTACAATCGAGCGGACGACGGGCGAACGACCCGAGCTGATTGCCGATGTGATTCTTGTGCAGACGGGCGTCGCGCGGCTCATCGAGCGCGCGCAGCAGGACTTCGTCGTAATCAGGCCCTAGTAATCAGGCCCTAGAGTCGTCTTACTCGTCGCCTTCGAGTTCCAGTGTCGCGGTCACTGCATCGATGCCCGCCTGCGCGCAGGCGTGATCGGCCGCGGCGGACGGTGCCCCCGAAATACCGATGCCGGCGACAATCGAGCCTGACACAGTAACGGGAATGCCACCGCCGATCATCAGCACACCGTCTATCTGGCGAGCGCCGGACTGTGGCGACTCAGGTCCCGTTCTTTCAGCCAGTGATAGCGTGGGCGCGCGAAAACTCACGGCCGTATAGGCCTTGCGCACGGCCGTATCCGTGGTGTGCGGCCCGGCGAATCGATCCCGCAGAACGACCTGGGTAACCCCCATCCGATCAACCACGGCCACCGTCACCTGGTAGCCCTCATCACGACAGTTACTTAGCGCGGCCTGCGCCATCTCGAGCGCCACGTCCGGCGCCAGCGACCTGAACGTGACGAGTGTGTCCTCTGCGTGCAGCGGCGCGGCAAGCCCGGCCGCGACCAGGGCGATCGCAGCCCGACTGCAAATCGGTTTCGGCTTGTTCACAGGGACTTCAGCGCAAGCTCGTCTTTCGTTGCCGTCAGGAAACCATAGCTTGCGTAGATCGCCTGGGCTTCATCTGTGGCGAGGTAGTCCAGGAAGATTGCTGCATTGTCCTGGTTCCGGCCATTCTTCATGATGCCGATGGCGTAATTGACTTTGTCCTGCTTGTTCAACGGAGGAGGTATCTCGACACCGTCGATCGGCCGATTCTCCGCTTTGGCGTGCACCACCTCTGTTGTCCAGACGATGCCGACGTCAGCTTCTCCTTTCTCGATTCGATCCGGCGTCTCGCGATGGTGCCGCGACGTAAACCACGTCTTGTCTTCGACTGCCCAGCAGCTGCGGCACTCTGCACCACCCGTGACCTTTTCGAACAGGCCCAGGTCCTTGAGCATTTCGCTGCCGTAGAACTTGAAGATGCCCTCGGTCAGCGGATTGGGATGAGACTGCACGAGATCATCACGACCCAGATCTTCAGGCCCCTCGATGTTCTTCGGATTACCCTCGGCGACCATGAGCTCGAGCTTGTTGTGAATGTAGATCGCGTGCTCATCCATCAGGTCCTTGCCGTGCAGGTTCTTGAGGTGATTGATATTGACGCTGGCAAAAATATCCGGGTTCATCGCGGTCTGCTGACCGTCGATCTCGCCCTGCTTGAGTAACTGGTTCTTCAGTATCTGCCCAGGCGGAATGGTCTCCACGTAGACGGTCTCGATCTGCGGGTTCTTCTTCTGGAAATCGGTAATCAGCTCCTGCATGACCATGAACTGGTTACCCGCCAGGTACATGACCAGGTCGGACGTGTAGGAGTCCTCGATCGATCCGTACTCGATTTCACCGCTGGTATGAAACGTGCGGTAATCCTTGCCGTGCCCGGCGTCCTCGGTCTCCGCATAGCCCGGCATGGCCAGTGTCGCTAATAACAACAAACACAAGGTTTTTACAGACGTTTTCATATCGCCCCCCTTAGCAATATCCTGTTTCGCCGCAATCTCAGATTTTTTCGTATTTCCAGCCTTCCTGCATTCGCGTTACTACGCGATCCAGGGCCGTATAGTCCGCATTGGTGTGCGGTACGAGTTCGACGTGCACGCCGCTGTCTCGTAGCCTTTCAATCGTTCTCGAGCAGGCGTAGAAAACAACGTCGTTCTCCTGCAACCTATTGATTTCCCGTGCGTATGGCGTGACATCGAGGCGCAACAGGTCGAGGCCTTTCTCGTTGGCTATGATCTCCACTCGCCGCTGTTCGCCCTCTTCGGCCGCCTCGAGCAGCGCTTCAGCATGCTGCAATGCGGCATACATCTGCTCCGGATCGCCGCTCGTCACGTGCAACAGGTAGTTGTTGACTTCGGTAACGGGCTCCGCAACCGATGCCACATTGACCGCGGCACTCTTGTCAAAGTAATTATGCGTCAGCATCCCGGCGGCGAGTCCGACCGCCAGCAATACACCAGCGGCGAGCGCCCGGCCGAAGAAACCGCCGCCACCCAACGGCGCGCGAGGCGAGCGCTTCGGCTCCGGCACATTGTCGTAGGCGTGCTTGACAAGTTCCTTTACCTTGCGTTGCCGGCACAGGCGCTGGTCCAGTTCCTCAGAGCGGGCTGCATGATTGTACAGGCGGCTCGTCTCTTCCGGATCGAGCTCGCCGTCCACAAATGCATTTACCTGCTCTTCAGAAAAACCTTCGTCTTTCTTCATTTCACTCTCATCAGTTTTGTTGTGCGGCCTTCATCTATTTGCGGCCGAACATCGATTAAATATTCTTTCAGTGCGCGGCGTCCCCGGCACAGTCGGCTCATAACCGTTCCGACAGGAATTTCCAGGATCTCGGACACGCGCGCATACGTAAAACCCTCCAGGTCTACCAACGTGATGACCTGACATTGTGGCAGTGGCAGCTTCTGTACGGCCCGCCGCACCGAGTTTACGAGTTGTTGTTCCTCTGTTTCGTGCTCGGGTGTCTTGTCATCGACAATCACGAGCTCGTCATCCGTCAAAACCTCGCGCTTCGCGCGATGATAATCCTTGAGGCAGTTGGACATGATGCGGAACAGCCACGCTTCGGCTGCGCCCGGGTCACGGAGCTGGCGCTGATTGCTCAGGGCCTTGCACAAGGTCTGCTGCACGATGTCGTCCGCGAGGTGCGGATTATGCGTCCAGGCATACGCCATGCGATACAGGCGGTCCCTGCTATTACTCACCAGCTTGCGAAACGCTCTTCGTTCGCTGATTCCGAACATCGAACTCACTGCCATTCGCCTTTCCCCCGCTCTTTATGGCGCTGTTGAGTATAGACGAAGCAACGGGGCCATTTATTCCGTCTGGCACACCGTTATGCCATTTGAGCACCAATTCATTCCGACAAAAGGCAGTCCGATTTCAACTCGAGGGATTATTCTCGACTGCTCCAGCGTCATTAACTGTTAGAGCCTGCGCGAATACGCGGGCCCAACGTCATGCCGTAGAGGCAACCGGGAAAGTCAGGAGGTCAATTATGAATATTCGAGGGCTGGCAAAAACAGGCCTGTTAGTCGCGTTGCTGGCGATCGCCGCGCCGCAACTGGTTGTGGCTCAGGAAGAGAAACCGTTCGCCGAACATAAGTTTGTACTGCAGATAAGCGACATGGACCCGTCGAAGCAGACGTTGGTGCTCAACGTCGCGAGCAATATCCTAAAAGCATACGGAGCCGATCAGGCCGACGTTGAGATCGTCGCGTTCGGTCCGGGATTGCGGCTGCTGTTTGAAGACAACAGCAACGCCGGTCGAATCGATGGACTCGTATCGAGTGGCGTTCGTTTCTTTGCGTGCCAGAACACGATCAACAACATGTCCAACATTCTGGGCACACCGCTGAAAGTCAACACGCATGCCTCATCCGGCAAGGGCGGCATCGTGCGAATAAAGGAACTCGTCGACCAGGGCTACATGCTGGCCAAACCTTGAGTATTCAGACATTCGTATAACGAAGGGGGGATTTCACGTGCGAAATCAATTTAAGAAGACAACCGTCCTGCTGGGATCGATCCTGGCCAGCCTGCTCATTCTCTCGAGCAATGCATTCGCCGCCAACTGGCTTACCCTGCAGGGAACTGAACCCGCGGGCTCCGAGCAGCTCGGAAAGGTCTGGGGTTTTGTCCAGGTTCAGTACCAGGACGACTCGAGTTCGCCTGACGCGCTCGACCGATACATACCGCCAAAACTGATCGGGCCGAATCTGGATTCGCAGTCGGCGTTTAATGTGAACCGCGCGCGTATCGGCGTGCGCGGCGTTGCGATGCCACTCGACCCGAAAATCAATTACTTCCTGCTAATTGAAATGGGCAACAACGGCATCACCGAGCCGGAAGGATCGTTCGCCAAGGCGACCGACGCCAGCATCACATTCAACCATTTGAAAGGGGCGCGATTCCGGGCCGGACTTTTCAAATATCCGGGTGCCGAAGAGGGGCTGCAGGCTATCCATGTGTTCGATTACATTAACTTCACGTGGGTCACGCAGCAGATGATGCTCGAGCGGTTTGCGAATCGAACTTACACGCCAAATAACCCGCCTACGACGTTGCCGCCGGAGACCCGTCTGAATGGTTTTGACCGCGGTGTTGGCGCTTTCCGTGATGTCGGCGTGCAGATGTTCGACTGGTTTGACGTCGCTGACAGCTGGGAGTTGTCGTACGCGATCATGATCGGTAATGGTAACGGTCTGAACTTCTCCGACAATGACGACAACAAGGATCTGTATCTCTACGCGTCCGCCGAGAAAGTTTTTGGCGGACGGGGGCCGCGTCGTGAGGGCCTCAAAATCTTTGCCTGGTCACAAACGGGCAAACGCACGGCGGACCTGACTGCTGATTCGTGTGTCAATGGTAATGCCTTTCCAGCCTGCGGCCCAGGTGGCTCCGGCCGGGAAAGTACCGTATTTGATCCGGCGGAGTACGATCGGGACCGCATGGGCTTTGGTATCAAGTACCTGCGAAACGGTTGGCGTGCAACGGCCGAGTACATGGCCGGCGAAGGCATGATCTGGCAGGCACCTCACAATCCGACTTTTGCGCTTGGCCCGGGCCAGGGTATTCCGACGGCTCCCGGTGCTGGCGCATTGGCCGAGGCCAACGGTTACTACGTGGAAGGTGGCTGGCGCATTCCCAAGACGAAGTGGGAGCTTGATTTGCGCTACGACGTGTACAACCGGCTCGATGGCGACCAGTTTGAAGTCGAATTCAAGCGCACAACGCTGGGCGTGCAGTATTTCTTCAATCCGCGCGTGCGTATCGCGCTCAACTACGAAATGCGCGAGGGCAATGCGGTTAACTTCGCGGCAGGTGCGGGCCCAAATGCCCAGGTTGAAGGCATTGATGACCGTATTGCACTGCAAGTTACGGGTATCTGGTCACAGTAGTTCGTATGAGAATTTCGCGTTTGACCGAGACATCCGGGGCTACGGCCCCGGATGTCTTTTTCAGGCTGACGGCAGTTCTCGTAATGCTGAGTATCTGTAGCCTTGCCTGGAGCACTGCATTTGCGGAAGAGCGTGAGCAACGGGATGCGCGCGAGTATTTCTTCACACAGACCTTCGGCGATCTGCCGGAGGAGTTGCAGGCAGCGAGGGACGGCGACAAACTCGGCATGCTGCTGTTCTTTGAAGCCGAGTCGTGTCCGTATTGCCAGCACATGGTCCGCAAGGTGTTCAGTGACCGGGAAGTCCAGGACTGGTACGGCGAGCGATTCGTCAGCATTGCGATGGATATACACGGCGATATCGAAATAACAGATTTCGACGGCATCACATTGCCGTCCAAGATTATCGCCGATCACCGCCGCGTGTTTCTCACGCCGGTCATGACCTTTGTCGATCTGGATGGCAATGAAGTCTACCGGCACCTCGGCATGATCAGGACCCCCGAGGAAATGCTCGTCCTGGGCGAATACATTGCGGGTAAACATCACTATCTCATGGAGTACCGGACGTATGCTGAGAAACGTGGCATGCAGGACGCGGAAGGCGCGCTGATGACCCCCGCCGGAGAAAGCGAATGATGGAGTGGGAACCGGTCTACCGGGTAGCGATGCTCGGTTTCGCGATCGGCATCGTGTTCGGTGCCGTTGCGAACAAAACTAACTTTTGCACGATGGGCGCCGTGAGTGACTGGGTAAACATGGGCAGCAAGGACCGACTGCGTGCCTGGATCCTGGCAATCGGAGTAGCGATCCTGGCCACGCAGTTCATGGACGCGCGCGGCATCATCGATATCGACCAGGCAATATACAGGACGCCCAATTTCGGCTGGCTCGGGCACATTCTCGGCGGCGCACTGTTCGGCATTGGCATGACGTTGGCCTCGGGATGCGGACAACGCACGCTCGTACGCCTCGGCGGTGGCAATCTCAAATCACTCCTCGTTGTGCTGCTGCTCGGACTCACGGCTTACATGACCATGCGGGGACTACTGGCGCTGGTGAGGGTCAACGTGGTCGAGATCAGTAACATTGAGCTCGCGACAGCGGGGATTCCAAACCAGGGAATCGATACGCTGATCGGGGCGGCAATCGGCATCGAGAACAAGAACGTCGTCGCCTGGGCCGTGGCAGGTGTGCTCGGCCTCGGGTCGATTATCTATGCGTTCGCAAGCAAGACGTTTCGCGCGAGTTTCGACAACATCCTGGCCGGGCTCGTTATCGGACTTATCATTTCCGCCGGTTGGTACGTTACATCTGTTGTGGGCTTTGACGATTTCGATCCTGTGCGCGTCGAGTCGTACACATTCGTTGCGCCAACGGGCGAGAGCCTCATGTACCTGCTTACCTACACGGGTTCAACGATTGGTTTCGGCGTTGCGGCCGTGTTCGGCGTTATTTTCGGGTCGTTTCTCTACGTTATTTTGACGGGCAAGTTTCGGCTGGAGACGTTCAGCGATCGAGGTGACATGCTGCGGCATATCGTCGGCGGCATAGCGATGGGGTTCGGTGGCGTAATCGCGCTCGGCTGCACGATCGGCCAGGGTGTGACCGGCATGTCGACATTGGCGCTTGGCTCGCTGCTGACACTGGTCAGCATCGTGTTCGGCAGTGCGCTGACGATGAAAATTGAGTACTACCGTCTTGACGACATGTCATTTCTTGCGGCGTTGCGCGCGTCGCTCACCGATATGAGGCTGTTCCCGCGAGCCTAATCCTCGCCGGCATCAACCGTTGCTGGTGTCTTCCCGACACCCTTCACCCACTCGCGGAAGGTCTGCACGGCGGCGAACGCGGCTGGCACCATCAGGGTCCCCAATATTGCCGACGCGAGCATGCCGAAGAACACGGCGGTGCCGAGCGAGACACGCGACGCGGCGCCCGCGCCGGTTGCCAGCACCAGCGGCAGCACGCCGAGCACGAACGAGATCGCCGTCATCAGCACGGCCCGGAAACGCAGAGAGGCGCCTTTGACCGTCGCATCGATAATGGACAGGCCCTCTTTCTCACGCAGTTCCTTCGCGAACTCGACGATCAGGATTGCTGTCTTCGCCGATATTCCGATAAGCAGGACAAGCCCGATCTGTGCGTACAGGTTCAGCGGGATGCCGAGTGCCGTCAGTCCACTGAACGCACCGATCAATGCGAGCGGCACCGACAGCAGGATAGCGGCGGGGATGAGCCAGGATTCGTATTGTGCGACGAGAAACAGATACACGAAGATCAGTGCGAGCGAGAAAATGATCGGCGCGAGGTTGCCGGCGGCCAGAGACTGGTAGGTTACACCGGACCAGTCGTAGGTAAACCCTGCTGGCAGTTGCGACTGCGAGATTTCCCTCATCGCATCGATCGCCTGGCCTTCGCTGAAGCCGGCTGCCGGTATTGCATTAATCGTCACAGAGTTTGAGAGGTTGTAACGCGTCAGCATCTCGGGGCCGAGCTTGGGCGTCGTATTGACCAGCGTTGATATCGGCACCATTTCACCGCGTGCATTGCGCACGAAGATGCGGCCGATATCGGATTCCTTGCTGCGGTACTCGCCCTCGGCCTGGAGCATGACACGGAACGTGCGGCCAAACAGGTTGAAGTCGTTGACGTACAGCGAGCCCAGCATCGACTGCAGGGAACCGTATACATTCGAGAGGGGAATCCCCTGGTCCTTTGCCTTGACGCGATCAACTTCGACGTCGATTAGCGGGATTGCGGCGCGGAAACTGGTAAAGGCCTGAGCGATTTCAGGTGCGTCATTGGCTGCTATGACGACAGAGCGCGCCACGGCTGCGAGCTCGTCGGCCGGTCGGCCCAACAGGTCGAGCATGCGATAGTCGAGTCCGGAGACATTGCCGACGCCCGGGATCGGAGGCGGCGAGAAGGCCATGACCATTGCACCAGGGATCGCAAATAGCGGGCCTTGCAGCCGCCCGACGACGGCCTTCTGGTGCTGCCCTGGTTTTGGACGGTCGCCCCAGGGTTTGAGCACGGCGATTGAGAACGCACCGTTGCCGCTGGCAACGCCTTTGAGAAGCGAGTAGCCGTAGACCGTGACCACGTGTTCGACATCAGGGTCGGCAAGAATCATCTCGTTGACTTCCCGCGCGACCGCTTCTGTGCGTTCGAGTGAGGCACCGTCGGGTAACTGCATATCAACGAAGAACGCGCCCTTGTCCTCGTCCGGTACAAATGCACTCGGCAGGTTCGCAAGTAACAAACCGATAATTGCTGCCAGCGCGATGTACACGCCGATGGTCACCGGGAGGCGACGCACGCTCGCGCCGACAATGCCACGGTACTTCTCAGTCGCGTTGTCCAGCATTTTCGAAAACTTGCCGAGCACACCCTTCGGTTCGGTCTTCTTACCGATGAGAATTGCCGCAAGTGCCGGACTTAGCGTCAGGGCATTGATCGAAGAGATGACGACGGCGACTGCTATGGTTACCGCGAACTGGCGATAGAGCGCGCCACTAATGCCCGGCATCAATGTAACCGGCACGAAGACGGCGAGTAGCACGAGCGTTGTGGCAACTACTGGACCCGTCACTTCGCGCATTGTCTGCAGCGCAGCCTCGCGGCCGCTCATTCCGTTACCCACGTGACGTTCGGTGTTCTCAATGACCACGATGGCATCGTCGACGACGACACCGATCGCGAGAATAAGTCCGAACAATGACACCGTGTTTACGCTCATGCCGGTCGCGAGCATGAAAGCAAACGTACCGATCAACGACACCGGGATCGTCACAGCCGGTATGAGCGTTGCCCGCCAGTTGCCGAGAAACAGGAATACGACGAGGACGACAAGCGCAACCGCCTGGAACAGAGTGCTGACGATCTGCTTGATCGAGATTTCGATGTAGCGTGTCGTGTCGTAAAGGATGGAATAGGTAAGGCCGTCCGGAAATGTCGGTTGCAGCGTCTCCATGAGGTCGTAGATATTGTTCGCAACCTCGAGCGCGTTGGCGTCTGGCAGCTTGTAGACAGCGATGACGGCCGACGGCCTGCCATCGAGTTCGCCACGCCAGGCATAGTTCTGTGCACCGAGTTCTATGCGAGCGATATCGCGAAGGTAGACCACCTGTGCGTCACCACCAGCGCGTACAACGATGCGTTCGAACTCTTCGGCCGTTCTCAAGCGGCCTTGTGCAGTCAGCGTGTACTGGAACTGCTGACCCTCGGGAATCGGCGCGCCGCCGATCTGACCGACAGCGACCTGGACGTTCTGTTCCCGTATGGCGGCGACCACGTCGTCCGTGGTCAACCCGATGGCGGCCATGCGATCCGGATCCAGCCAGATGCGCATGCCATAGTCGAGCGCGCCCATGTTGCGCGCTTCGGCGACACCCTCGACACGCGCGATAACATCCGCCACGTTAATGGTCGCGTAGTTCGAGATGAACTCGGGTGACATGTCGACTTCGGGCGCATGGATATTGACGACCATGAGCATGTCGGTTGATTGCTTGCGAACCGTTATGCCCTGGCGTTTGACCTCTTCGGGCAATACGGGCTCGGCCTGGGCGACGAGGTTCTGCACGCGAACCTGCGCCATGTCCGGGTCCGTGCCGAAGTCGAAGGAGACGTTCAGGTTGTAGCTGCCATCGTTTGCGCTGGTCGACTGCATGTAGATCATGCCTTCGACA
>Ga0316196_10000236_pt1 | contig 19800 bp, 18 predicted proteins | sample Eddsed2cm_MG_FD_204938 | JGI IMG/M metagenome (GOLD analysis project Ga0316196, IMG submission 204938) | Coastal sediment microbial communities from Maine, United States - Eddy sediment 2 cm | ecosystem: Environmental > Aquatic > Marine > Coastal > Sediment | place: USA: Maine | collected... | reverse complement strand
CATCGGACGTCATTCATGCAGGTGGCCGAAACCCGCACCAATCAGCTGAAAACCTATCAGGCCACTCGAGTCGCCTTGACCGATTAGGGCCTGTTAACGCTATGCGGACGCCCAGCGTTGGCCCTCGAATGAGGCCAAGCAAGGCGCGCAAAGCGCAGTATGGTTATTCCAAATAAGCGATGTGCAACGCTGCATGGCCCGATTTGAGGGCCAACCCAGAGGGACAGGCCCCATTTTCCACAGGCCTGCGTTGCCGTTTCGCTCATGTACGGCAGGTACACAGCGCTCACTGCGCCTGGTCCTGCAAAAAATGGGGCTCTGTCGATGGGTATCCGCATAGCGTCAACAGGCCCTAACCAGATGAACGGGCGGTTCATCGGGCTGATGTCCGGCACCAGCGTCGACGCCGTGGATGCGGTGTTGGCCGAGTTTGGCGATCACCCACCACGCATCATCGGCAAAACCGCTCTCCCCATCCCCGGCGCCCTGCGGCGGAGAGTCATCGAGTTGTGCGCAAGCGGATCCGGTGAGATCGACCGTATGGGCGCGGTGGACAACCAACTCGGAGAGCTGTACGCCCGGGCGATAGAACAGGTTCTGGAATCCACGTCCATGGGGGCGTCCGATGTAAACGCCATCGGCAGTCATGGACAAACTGTTCGGCACCGCCCCGACAGCGCATCGCCGTTCACCGTACAAATCGGTAATCCGAGCCTGATCGTCGAGCGCACCGGCATCGCAGTGGTCGCGGATTTCCGACGCCGGGACATGGCTGCCGGCGGTCAGGGCGCGCCGCTGGCTCCGGCATTCCACAGCGCATTTTTCCGCGATCAAACCGAGGATCGGGTGGTGGCGAACATCGGTGGCATCGCCAATATCACCCATCTGCCAAGCAATGGCCCGGTAACCGGCTACGACACCGGCCCCGGCAACACGCTTATGGATCTTTGGCATGAGCGGCATCGGAACGCGCCATTCGATGAGGACGGCGCCTGGGCGTCCGGCGGGCGCGTATCCGAAGCGCTGTTGAACGTCTTACTTGAAGCACCGTTTTTCACGGCCCCGGCACCCAAAAGCACGGGCCGTGAAGGTTTTAATCTGATATGGCTGGAAAACGCCCTGGCCAAAACCGAGACCCCGTCGGAACCGCGGGACGTTCAGGCCACCCTTCTCGCACTGACGGTGGAAACCATCGCAGCGGCGGTGGAAGGGCTGGGACCCGGTGTCCGCCGTTTGCTGGTATGCGGGGGCGGCGCACGTAACGGTGCACTGATGCGGGGGCTTGAGCAGCGCCTGCCTGACCAGTCCGTGGAAACTACCGCGGAGTTTGGCGTGGATCCGGATTTTGTTGAGGCCACGGGTTTTGCGTGGCTTGCCTACCGAACGCTTGCCGGTCTTCCCGGCAATGTGCCGGAGGTCACCGGCGCCGCCGGTCCAAGAATCTTGGGCGCCATCTACCCTGCCTGACTGGACCGGCTTGATTGGCGGCGCTCAGATCGGGGGCGCCAGCCCCCTTCCCTCGTAAACCTTAGACCGAAAATGACGATCCACAGCCGCAGGTGGTGGTTGCGTTCGGGTTGCGAATAACGAACTGAGCCCCCTCCAAACCTTCGCTGTAGTCGATCTCCGCTCCGACCAGGTACTGATAGCTCAGCGGGTCGATCAGCAGCGTCACTCCACCATTTTCCACGGTGGAGTCGCCGTCGTTGACGTTCTCGTCGAATGTGAATCCGTACTGGAAACCGGAACAACCTCCGCCTGACACAAAAACGCGCAGCTTCAAGCCTGGGTTGTCTTCTTCCTCGATCAGTTCTTTAACCTTATGTGCCGCCGAATCCGTAAAGATCAGCGGGGACGGCATTTCCGGCATGGCTACTTCAGACATCTGCATGCACTCCAAAACATTTGAGGGGTATGGCACCGAAGTATGTGGTTCTTGAGTAAAACAGTCAACAATGCGTGGGCTGTCACAATGATGTTGGCAACGCCGCTCTCAGGGCAGCAGCGCCACCAGTTCAAGGCCCTCGGATTCGGCAAACCCGAACATGATGTTCATGTTCTGGACGGCCTGCCCGGCCGCGCCTTTAACCAGATTGTCGATGACCGAAAGCACCACCACAGTGTCCCCGTTCTCGGGACGATGTATCGCGATTCGGCAGTGATTGGCACCGCGCACGCTGCGGGTTTCGGGATGCTGTCCGGGCGGCAGCACATCGACAAAAGGTTCCCCCTGGTAGCGGCGTTCAAACAGGGTTTGCAGATCCTCCTGGTCGGCCAGGCCGTGGACGTACAGAGTTGCGTGTATGCCACGAATCATAGGCACCAGATGTGGCACGAACGTCAAGCCGACAGGCGCGCCAGCCGCCCGCTCCAGACCCTGGCGGATTTCGGGCAGATGCCTGTGGCCCGCCACCGCATACGCCTTGAAGCTCTCTCCCGCTTCGGCCATCAGATTGGCCACACTGGCGCCTCGACCGGCACCGCTGACGCCGGATTTTGCGTCGGCCACCAGACGGCTTTGATCACCCAGGCCGGCCTCCACGATGGGCAGCAGGCCCAGCTGCACCGCCGTTGGATAACACCCCGGATTCGCCACCAGTCGGGCCTTGGCGATGGCTTTCCGGTTGACTTCCGGCAAACCGTAGACTGCCTGGGATACCCACTCTGGGCTTGCGTGAACCATCCCGTACCACTTTTCCCAGGTCGGGACATGGGCCAAGCGGTAGTCCGCGGCCAGGTCGATAACCCTCGCTCCAGCATTCAACAACTCAGGCACCCGCTTCATCGCGATACCGTTGGGCGTGGCAAAAAACACCAGATCGCAGGCACCCAGATCAGACTCATCGGGTGTTGTGAAGCGCAGAGATGTAAACCCGCGCAGGTTGGGGAAAAGATCCGCGACGGCAACGCCCGCCTGGGTTCGCGACGTGATCGCCTGCAAACGGACACCGGGATGTTTGACCAGCAGGCGCAGCAATTCCACGCCGGTGTACCCGGTGCCGCCGACTATGCCCACGTTGATCATCCCAGCATTCCCCAGATTCCACCTGACGTAAGATGATAATCCGCTGCGCGGCGCTGCACCATGCCCGAGCGCTCTGGCATACTACCGGGCATGCCCGTACACACTCGAATGAAGGCGAGCCTGGAGACGCTTCTACAAGGCTGGTCCACACGGCTATCGGGTCCCGATGCCCTCTTGCTCCCCGCCCTGCTGGGAACCCTTGCTGGCGTCATGTCGGGACTTGTTATGGTGGCGTTCCGACTGCTGATCGAGCAGGGTCCGGTGCACCTGCTGGGGCTTGCCAATGCGGAAGCGCATGAGAGCCTCAGCCCAGCTGCTCACTTCCTGTTCCCCGCCATCGGCGGCCTGCTGGTGGGGGTGCTGTTCCAGTACCTGCAGCCGGCGACCCGGCAAATCGGCGTCGTTCATGTGCTGGAGCGACTGAGCTATCATGATGGCCAGTTTCCCATCCGAAACGCCATCGCCCAGTTCTTTGGCGCCAGTATCAGTCTTATGTCGGGCCATTCCGCCGGCCGCGAGGGTCCCGCAATCCACATCGGGGCGGCCAGCGCCAGCTGGATGGGACAGCATTTCGGGCTGCCCAACAACAGCCTGAGGATACTGGCTGGGTGCGGCGCCGCCGGCGCAATCGCAGCGTCGTTCAACACACCGCTGGCGGGCGTGATTTTCGCGCTTGAAGTGCTTCTGGCCGACCTTACCCTGGGCAGCGTCGCGCCGATCATTCTGGCCTCGGTGAGCGCAACTGCGGTCAGTCGGTTTGTGTTCGGCGACGAGTCGCTTTTCGATGTGAGTCTCGCCAGTGCCGGCCAATACGATCCGCTCCTCTATGCGGTGCCAATCGGTATTGCCATCGGCTTACTTGCATCCGCGCTGGTCTTCGGACTCGGCTTTTTCTCTACTCAACTGCGGACCTGGCCGGTGTGGTTACGCCTGACCTTGGCCGGAAGCCTGACTGGATTGCTGGCAGTTTTCGCTCCGGAGATTATGGGGATCGGCTACGATACGGTCCGGGCGGCAATCACGGGGGAACTGGTCGCGTCGGGTCTGGTGCTGGTTCTGGGCGCCAAATTAATGGCCACCGCGGCGGGCCTCGGCCTGGGGCTGCCGGGCGGAGTGATCGGCCCGACCCTGTTCATCGGCGCCATCGCCGGATCATTGGCCAGTACATTCGCGCCCCTGGCATCGCCCCTCTATCCGCTGCTGGGGATGGTGGCCATGATGGGGGCAACACTTCATGCACCGCTGGCGGCGCTGACTGCGCTGCTGGAGCTGACCTCCAATCCGGATGTGATCTTTCCCGGCATGCTGGCAGTGGTATCGGCCTATTTGACCAGCAAAGGATTGATGCGCAGTAAGTCGGTGTTTGATGCCCTGGCCGACGCGAGGGGTATCGATATCCACAGCGATCCGCTGTCCAGGTCACTGCGACGCCTGGCAGTTCCCAGGGCCATGAACACCAGCTTCGTCCGTGCCCCCAGGACCGCCACACGCGAGGGTTTGGCAGAACTGCTGACGGAACAGCCACAGTGGATCGTGGTTGAAGAGGAGAACGCATCGGCCAGACTGCTGCCGGCCGCGGAGTTGGCACACCTGCTCGAAGTCAGCGAGGAGCCAGAGTTGGATCTGATCGAACTGCCGCTGGTGCGCCATCGAATGGAAGCAATCCCAGTGCGATCAACCCTGGCTGAAGCCCTCCGGCGGATGGATGAATCCGGCATCGAGGCGCTGTATGTGGTCGCGTCAGCCACTGACGACAGGTTGCTCGGCGTCGTCACGCGGAGTGATGTGGCCCGCTGCTACCGGATCTAGGGAAGGTCTGATCAATTGATACGAATCGCGTTTCGGTCCACAAGGGCGCAGATGCGATGCTCCCGGCGCAGCGCCATAGTCATTCTATGGCTAAGCCGGGAAACGCGGCAGATGTGCCCTTGTGGGCGAAACCCCAACGGGGCCGGGCCTTTGCGCCCCTCGTACCGCGTTGCACCTCGCTCATTGGCAACTCACGCATTTGCCTTGGGCCAACTTGGCTCGGTGCGCCTTGTACGAGGCAGCGCAAAGACGCCGGCGCGATCGCAGCAATTGTACAGACCTTCCCTAGTGGGCCATGCGCCAAGAATCGTGACCAGCCTATTTCCATTCACAACCTGGAGAATCCAAAGTGTGGCTCAAAGCGTGGCATCTCATCTTCATGGTGACCTGGTTCGCCGGCCTGTTCTATCTGCCCCGCCTGTTCGTGTATCACGCCATGGCGGAGGACGAGGCGGGCAAAGAACGGTTCAAGATCATGGAAAGCAAACTGTTCTACGGGATCATGACGCCGGGCGGCCTCGCGACCTGGGTGTTCGGCATTTGGATGCTGATGGACTACGCCTGGGCCGCCTACGGGCAGATGGGCTGGCTCCACGCCAAGCTTGCGCTTTTACTGCTCATGAGCGTGTACCACGTCTGGTGCTGGAAACTGCTGCAGGACTTCAAGAACGACGCGAATCGCCGATCACATGTCTGGTTCAGATGGTTTAACGAAGTGCCGGTGGTGTTTCTGGTCGGTATTGTCTTGCTCGCCACGCTGAAACCGTTCTAGGGCGAATCGAATCAGGATCTCGCGCGAGACGAATAGCCAAGCTGCTCAAGGAAGCTCGTCTGGGTTGATCGCCAGCCGTGGATCTGCAACCGAACAGGGCTGAATCCAACAGACGCCTGGCCAAGCTGACTCTCGGGCAGTCAGGCCGAAAGAGTGCCCAGATAGACACGGGTCTCATACTCGAATGTCACGCCTCCGTCCAACTGATGCTGCTGGAACAAGGCTCGGAGCGCCTCAATCATCGGCGCATGCCGTGGATCCTCAGCTTGAGGTGCGTAGGAGGAAGACATCAAACGCCCCTTGAGGCCCTCATAGTCAAGCACCTGCCGATTGGACAGCGTTTCACGTCGATAGGGCTGGTCTCGAAACAATTGCGCGATGCGCGGCGGCTGGTCGTGTTCCCGGTCTACCAGCTTGGGGTCCGTGGCGTACTCCAACAGTAATGCATGGTAGTCCCGACCGAACGGGCTGTGGCGGCGATCACGTTCATTCCAGATCAATGCCGTCCAGCCCGGCGGCCGCAGGATGCGACGCCACTCCGCCCCCACCGCGATCGGGTCAAACCAGTGGAAAGCCTGGGCGGCGGTCACCAAATCGACACTCCGGTCCGCCAGGGTTGTGTGTTCGGCGCTTCCATCCACAGACCGAAACCGATGATCGGAGCACAGCTCGCGTTCGGCCCGTACGCGCATAGCCGCGTTGGGTTCAACGGCTGACACACACCAGCCGCCGGCCAACAGGCGACGGCTGAACACACCGGTGCCAGCACCCATGTCCGCCACTCTGGTCCCCGGCGCCAATCCGCACCGGGTTTGCAAGAGGCCTTCTATGGCCTGGGGATACCCGGGTCGATAGCGGGCATAGTCGTCGACCCGACTGCTGAAACGCTGTTTGGAATCCATGGTCAGCCCGACCCGAGACCCGGGTGCCGCATGTTTGTGAAAAGTCCCGACGAGTCAGCTACTATCAGAGCCACGTAGGTTCAAGAGGAACCGGGCATGAGCCGCGTACTCGCCTACCTGGGTCCCAGCATAGCCCTAAGCCGGCTGGTGCTGGAACCCACCTACAACCTGATTGCCCAGGCGCGCTCGCCCCGCGAGATGCACCACGCCGATCTGAACTCCGACGGATTTGGTTTTGGCTGGTACGCGGCAGACGACAGCGCGGCAGTGTATCGACGTCGGTCCCCCATCTGGCACGATCACAATCTGCCTGATATCGCCCGCAGCCTGGAAAGCGATTTGTGGCTGGCCGCGGTGCTTCATGACGAAGGACCCGCCGGTGATTTGCCACGCGGCATGCAACCCCTGCGAGAAGACGCACTGTTGTTCGTGCACGACGGCCGAATTCCCGGATTTCATGGAACGCTGACGGACGCAGTGTTTGATTTCGTCAATCCCGAAATCGCATATGCGTTGGCCGCCAACGCGCCTTCGGATCTGCTATTTGGCGTTTTGCGCCACTTGCTGGCGGACGATCACGAAGCCCGTGTGGAAACCGCCATCGGGCAGCTCTATGAGCTGTTGGAGGATTGGCTGCCCGCCGGCTCTGCCCAGGCCAACATCCTGATCAGCGACGGGGAGAGGCTGTACGTCGGACGACACGCGGTCCGCTCGGACTGCCCAACGCTGTACTACACAACGGACGACGACGCCTTTCCGGATGCCCAGGTGGTCGCCTCCGAACCTTTGACGGAAAGCGAGTTCTGGCATGTGGTGCCGGAAGACGCCGTATTGATTCTCGACCCGATGCAGCCGCCCGAATTGATCGCGTTAGAGACGCTGTCTGACCTCTGATGCGGTTGCGAACAACCGCGTGCTGCGGCATGCTGCGCCGCCCAAACAATCGGCGCACAAGCGTATGGATCCGACAGACCTCAAACATTCGGTGGCCAGCGCCTTGGCGGAAGACCTTGGCAGTGGCGATCTGACGGCAGAGCTTATTGCGGAGGGTGCCTGGGCTGAAGCCACGGTGATCAGCCGCGAAGCCGCCATTCTGTGTGGGACCCGCTGGTTCGACGAAACCTTTGCGCAAATCGACACCCAGGTGACGGTCACATGGGCGGCGGCAGACGGTGACGCAGTGGAAGTCGATCAAACGCTGTGCAGGCTGACCGGCCCGGCACGCGCGTTGCTGACAGGTGAGCGAACGGCGCTCAATTTTCTGCAAACACTGTCGGGCACGGCAACGGTAACCCGCCGCTATGCGGATCGGATCGACGGCACCGGGGCGCAGGTGCTGGACACCCGCAAGACCATCCCCGGATTGCGCCAGGCACAAAAATACGCCGTCGTTTGCGGCGGCGGCAAGAATCACCGCATGGGCCTCTACGACGCCATTCTCATCAAGGAAAACCACATCATGGCGGCCGGTTCGATTCTTCAGGCGGTTGCCAAGGCGCGGTCCATCGACCCGGCTGCGCCGGTGGAAGTCGAGGTGGAGAACCAGGCTGAGCTTGCGGAGGCGCTGGAGGCGGGGGCCGATATCGTGCTGTTGGACAACTTCGACCACGCGGCACTGCGCACGGCGGTGGCCAGCTCCCGGGGACGGGCCAAGCTGGAAGCGTCGGGAAACGTCGACCTGGAGACCATCCGGGACATCGCCGAGACCGGAGTGGATTACATCTCATCCGGCGCTTTGACCAAACACCTGCGGGCGATCGATCTATCCATGCGGTTTACCGCGGATTGATCAAACCCACCTTGCGAGGGCGCACCGGATCTATGGTGCGGCGGCTGCCAAGCGCTCGTCCTGGGCCCGCCGCGCCTCGTCGCGCTTGGCCAGAACCGACGCAACAAGCACACCCATAGCAACGACTCCAACCAGAATGGTTGAAACCGCATTGATCTCAGGTGTCACCCCCAGACGCACCTGACTGTAGATCTTCATGGGCAACGTGGTTGCCCCCGGTCCGGTGGTGAAACTGGCAATCACTAGATCATCCAGCGATAGAGTGAAGGACAGCAACCACCCGGAGACAATAGCGGGCATGATCACGGGCAGCGTAATGAGCAGAAAAGTGCGCCCCGGAGGACAGCCCAGGTCCATGGCCGCCTCTTCAATCGATCGGTCAAAACTGATCAGCCGGGACTGCACCACCACCGCCACATAACACATGGAAAAGGTAATGTGCGCGATGGTCACGGTCACAAACCCGCGATCAAACGAGATGGCCACGAACATCAGAAGCAGCGACAGACCGGTGATGACTTCCGGCATCACCAAGGGCGCATAAATCATTCCTGAGAACAGCACACGCCCGCGGAAGGCGCCAAACCTGGACAGCATCAAGCCTGCCACCAGGCCCAGGACGGTGGCCACCGTGGACGATACAAAGGCGACCCGGAAGGTTACCCAGGCGGCATCCAGCAAACCCTGATTTTCGAGCAGTGCCCCATACCACTTGGTAGAGAAGCCCCCCCACACGGTCACCAGCTTGGATTCATTGAAGCTGAAGATGATCAGCAACAGAATCGGGAGGTAGAGGAAACCGAAACCCAGCACCAGGGAGACGCGATTAAACCAGGTGAGACCCCGGTTCATCCGGCACCCCCCTGATTCTGCTGAACCCGCTGGAAGATCATGATCGGAACGATCAACAACAACAACAGCAGCACCGCCACCGCCGACGACAGTGGCCAGTCCCGATTATTGAAAAACTCAGCCCACAGCGTCTTTCCAATCATGAGGGTATCGGAACCGCCCAACAGATCGGGGATCACGAACTCGCCCACAGCCGGAATAAAGACCAGGAAACAGCCCGCGATGATGCCGGGAATGGACAACGGCAGAGTAATCTTCCAAAACGCTTTAAGCGGCTTACAGCCCAGGTCCGATGCCGCTTCGAGCAGGGACTGGTCCATTTTTTCCAGATTTGCGTAGAGCGGTAAAACCATGAACGGCAGGTAGGAGTAAACAATGCCGATGAACACTGCGATGTCGGTGTTGAGCACGGTCAAGGGTTGTTCGATCAACCCGATTTTCATCAGAAACAGATTCAGCAGGCCTTCTTTTTTGAGAATGCCGATCCAGGCATAGACGCGAATCAGAAACGAGGTCCAGAAAGGCAGAATCACGGCCATCAGCAGGGTCAGACGCCACTGCCGCGGCGCCCGTGCCATGGCATAGGCGATGGGGTAGCCCACCAGCAGAGTGATTACGGTGGAAATGCCCGCGATCCTGATGCTGCTCAGATAGGCCTTCCAGTAGAGATCGTCCTCCAGCAGCAGCAAGTAGTTCTCGAGACTGAGGCGCAACTGCAGGTAGGTGCCGTCCACCATCTCGAACAGGGATGAATAAGGCGGTCGAGCGATCAGCACTTCCGCAAAACTGATCTTGAGAACGATCAGGAACGGTGCCAGAAAGAACAACAGTAACCACAGATAAGGCACCAGAATGACCAGGGTTCTGGAACTCAATCCGGTTCGGGTCAGCAGCCCATGGAACCACCGATAGGGCGCAAACAGCATAAAGCGGGCATGCAGACCGGACACCCTGCCTTGAGTCGCCGTCCGTCCACTGACATAGGCGACCCGATTGGACTGTGGTTCAGCCATTGCTGGGCATCACCCGGTCAGCACGACGCAGGAAGAGGGCGCCCAGGTCAGATAAACCGAATCCTCCCAGGTAATGGCGCGCTCAACCAGACGGGTTTGATTGGTGAGGCAGGAGGTGACCATCTGACCGCTTTCGAGGCGGACGTGATAAATCGAGAGATTGCCGAGATAACCGATATCCCACACCTCGCCGCGCATGCAGTTGAAAGACGCATCTTCTGGGGGTGTAAGACTGATATTCAGCTTTTCCGGGCGAATGGCGACCCAGACCGCGCCGCCCACCGGGGCCTCGACCCCGTGGGCGGCGCGTATACTGCAGGCGGCCTGGGCGCTCTTGATCTCGATGAAGTCAGCACCGAGCTGGACAATTCTCCCTTCCAGTGTGTTGACGTCGCCGATGAACTCCGCCACGTAGCGCGAGTTGGGATACTCGTAGATCTCCGCGGGCGTGGCGACCTGAATGATGCGCCCGTGATCCATCACCGCGATCCGCGAGGACACGGTCATGGCCTCCTCCTGATCGTGGGTCACGATGACAAAGGTAATACCCAGCTCTTCCTGGATGTTCATCAACTCGAACTGGGTTTGTGCACGCAGCTTCTTATCCAGTGCACCCAGAGGTTCGTCCAGCAGCAGCATCTTGGGCTTCTTGATCAGACTGCGGGCCAAGGCCACCCGCTGGCGCTGGCCGCCGGATAGCTGGTGCGGTTTGCGTGCGGCGAAGCCATCCAATTGAACCAACTGAATCATCTCGGCCACACGCCGTGCGATCTCGTCCTTGGGTACGCGGTCCTGTTTGAGCCCAAACGCAATATTGGACTCCACCGTCATGTGCGGAAACAGTGCGTAGGACTGAAACATCATGTTGACCGGGCGCTGATAAGGCGGCACGGTCGACATGTCCTCGCCCTCGAGCATGATGCGACCCTGGCTGGGTACCTCGAACCCCGCCAACATTCGCAACAGTGTGGTTTTACCGCATCCAGACGGTCCCAGGAGCGCAAAAAATTCGCCCTTGAAAATGTCAACCGACACGTTGTCAACGGCGGTGAACGCCCCGAAGCGCTTGCTGACGCCGGCGATCTGGATATACGGGCTCTGACCAGGATCGTTCCAGGGCTCCAGAGTCTTGTGACGCGGCGCGCCGCCGGCTTCCGTCATTCAGCCTCTCCGTGCGGGTTCGCCATCAATCAGGCCGGCTTCTGCTGGTTTGCGGCGGCTCTGGCCGCCGCAAACTATCGGGGACGAACATCCGGCGGATCGACAACCCAACGCTTCAAAGTTACTGAGCACTCTTGACTCGCGTCCAGATTCGGGTCACCACCCTCTGCACCTTGGGTGCATAGGGACTGGTGGTATAGAGCTTGGCCACGGTCTCGGGACTCGGATAGATGGCCGGATCACCGATCACGTCCTCTTCCAGAAACGCCTGGGATGCCAGGTTGCCGTTGGCGTAGTAGACATAGTTCGACGCCTTGGCCATCACCTCGGGCTCCATGATGTAGTTCAGGAACATGTGGGCATTGTCGGGGTGCGGCGCGTCGCTGGGTATGGCCATCTGGTCAAACCACATCAGAGCGCCTTCGGTGGGAATCACATAATTGATGGTGACGCCATTGTCCGCTTCGTCCGCCCGATCCCTTGCCTGCAACACATCCCCGGACCATCCTACCGCCAGGCAGATGTCCCCGTTGGCCAGCGCATTGATGTATTCGGATGAGTGGAACTTCTGCACATACGGACGTATCGCCGTCAATACATCCTGTGCCTTCTTGATGACATCCGGGTCCTGGCTGTCCGGGGCCTCACCGATGTAGTTCAGTGCGGCGGGGATCATCTCGTCTGCGGCGTCGAGCATGTATACGCCGCAATCGGCGAACTTGGACACCACTTCGGGATCGAACACCATGCGCCAGGAGTCCACCGGCGCATCCGGCATGCGCTCGGTGATCATGGCTTCATTGTAGCCAAAGCCGGTGGTTCCCCACATGTAGTTGATCGCGTACTCATTGCCTGGGTCGAACGCGGCAGTGCGCTCACTCACCAAATCCCACATATTGCTCAGGTTGGGCAACTTGGCCGGGTCCAGCTTCTGAAACACGCCGGCCTGAATCTGACGCTGCAGAAACGTGCCGCTGGGCACCACCACGTCATAACCGGTGGCGCCCGCCAACAGCTTGGTTTCCAGGATATCGTTTGAGTCGAACACATCGTAGACAACCTTGATGCCGGTCTGGGCCTCGAACTCGGTGAGTACGGACTCGTCGATATAGTCCGACCAGTTGTAGACGTTGACCACCTTCTCCTCTTGCGCGAACGCAGCCCCCGCACCCAACCCAATCGCGGCTGCCGACAACAAAACCCGGTGAAACCCAATCTGCATGGCGTGCCCCTTTTGAAAATCTTCTCATGTTCGACCCGCCGGTCGCGGCGGGAACTAATAGCTGACGCTGGCCTTGCGGCGGTCAGAGCATGCCGAGTTCCTTGGCAGTCAGGTCCAGGCACAGCCGTGCCTTCTCGACCAGTTCATCGATATTGGAACGTGTCATCACCAGCGGCGGGGCAATGATCATCGTATCCCCCACCGCCCTCATGACCAGTCCGTTGGCGAAACAATGATCCCGACACATTCCCCCGACCCTACCGGACTCGCTGAAGAAGGTGAGCGGATTCTTCGACTCAACCAGTTCCACCGCAGCCAGGAAGCCTACGCCACGGGCCTCACCCACCAGCGGATGATCTCCCAGTTCGCGCCAGCGAGCCTGCAGGTAGGGACCGGTGTCGGTATCAACCTGCTCGATAATGCCCTCGTTCTGCAAAATGCGAATGTTGGCCAGCGCCACCGCGCACGCCGCCGGATGGCCGGAGTAGGTGTAACCGTGGAAAAACTCGCCGCCGGCGTCCACAAGGCAGTCCGCGACCCGGTCGGATACCATGACGCCGCCGATGGGCAGATAACCCGAAGACAGCCCTTTTGCGATGGGCATGAGGTCTGGTTTGATGCCGTAGTAGTCGCTGCCAAACCACTTGCCGGTGCGACCAAAGCCACAGATGACCTCGTCCGCCACCAGCAAGATGCCGTGTCGATCACAGATACGGCTGATCTCCGGCCAATAGCTATCGGGCGGCACGATTACGCCACCCGCGCCCTGAATCGGCTCGGCGATGAATGCCGCCACCCGATCGACACCCAAAGTCTGTATTCTGCTTTCCAGCTCACCCGCCACCTTGAGACCAAACGCCTCCGGGCTGAGATCGCCACCTTCGCGAAACCAGTAGGGCTGGTCGATGTGTTCTATATCCGGTATCGGCAGTCCACCCTGGGCATGCATGGGCGCCATTCCGCCCAGGCTGGCGCCTGCCATGGTGCTGCCGTGATAGGCATTATGCCGGCTGATGATTACAGTCTTGTCGGGCTGTCCCTGAAGGTCCCAGTAGCGGCGCACCATGCGCACGACCGTGTCGTTGGCCTCTGAACCGGAACCGGTATAGAAAACGCGATTGAGGTGGGCCGGTGCGACCTCCGCCAGCAAACCGGCCAGTTCGATGGCAGGCGGGTGGGCGGTTTGAAAAAAACTATTGTAGTAGGGCAGTTCCAGCATCTGCCGATAGGCCGCTTCGGCCAGTTCACTGCGGCCGTAGCCAATGTTTACACACCACAGACCCGACATGGCGTCCAGCAAGCGGACGCCGTCCGAATCCCACAGGTAAACCCCCTCGGCCCGGGTGATCACCCGGGTGCCTTTTTCCCCAAGCGCCTTGAAATCCGTAAATGGATGCAGATAGTGACTGCGATCCAGCGCCTGCAGTTCAGCAGTCCGCCGCGCGGTGCCGGCTGAGCTCATTGACATCCTCCACCTATCAAAGGCGAACCAAGGCAGTATGTTCCTCTACCCTACATGGAAACGGGTAAAGCGCCCAAAATCCATTGCCGAACGCGGCACCGGACCTAGATCGCCGTTTGCCCTGATCGCCGTCATACGTTCAGCAGCAGGTATTCCCGCTCCCAGGAACTGATGACCTGCATAAAAGTTTCGTACTCACTGGCCTTGACCGCGTTGTACGCGAGCAGGAATCGGGCGGGCAGCACGGTGCTGAGCCCCTCGCTTTCGTCCAGCAACCGCAAAGCCTCGCTCAAGCTCCGCGGCAGTTCGTAGGGCAGGGTGTAGGCGCTTTGTTCCAGCGCCGGGGTAGGCTTGAGCCCCTCTTTGATCCCCAGGTAGCCGCAGGCCAGCGATACCGCAATGGCCAGGTAGGGATTGGCATCGGCCCCCGCAACGCGGTTCTCGACCCGCCGCGCATCAGGGCTGGAGTGCGGCACACGAAGACCCGCTGTCCGATTGTCGTAACCCCATTGAACGTTGATCGGCGCCGCGTGGTAGCGGGTAATACGCCGGTATGAGTTCACATAGGGCGCGAGAAACGGCATCGCGGCGGGCAAGTACTTCTGCAAGCCGGCAATGTGCGACATGAATAAATCACTGGCATGTCCGTCCGCGGTACTGAAAATATTGCGGCCGGTGTCCACATCCACCACGCTCTGATGGATGTGCATCGCGCTGCCCGGTTCGGTCTCCATGGGCTTGGCCATGAAAGTGGCATACATGTCATGCCGAAGCGCCGTCTCGCGCATCGTCCGCTTGAACAGAAACGCCTGATCGGCCAGTTCAAGCGGGTCGCCATGATTGAGATTGATCTCCATTTGGGCAGCGCCGGATTCGTGAATCAGTGTGTCGATCCCGATGCCCTGCGCTTCGCAGTATGTATACATTTCCTCGAACAGAGGCTCGAACTCGTTGACCGCGTCAATGCTGTAAGACTGACGGCCCACCTCGGCTCGGCCGGAACGACCGACCGGGGGCTCCAGAGGGTAGTCCGCATCGTGATTGGGCTTGACCAGAAAAAACTCAAGCTCCGGCGCGACCACGGGGCGCCATCCCTCATCCTTGTACAGATCGAGCATACGCCGAAGCACGTAACGCGGCGCCATTTCGACCGGTTCGTCATCCACGTAAAAGGCATCGTGGATGAGCTGTGCAGTAGGCTCTGCGGCCCACGGAACAAGGCGCAAGGTGTCCGAGTCCGGGCGCAGGACAATGTCTATTTCCGCCGGGTGTATGGCACGCTCATCCTCGGGATAGCCGCCGGTGACCGTCTGCAGGAAAATGGCCTCGGGCAGACGCATGCCCGGATCGTCATAGTACTTCTGCGCCGGCAGGATCTTGCCCCGGGCAACCCCGGCCATATCCGGCACAATGGCCTCGACTTCCAGAATGGCCCGTTCTTCGAACCAGGCCTTGATGATACTCATGCCGAGGACCTCTTGGCAGTTGCGTAGTGGCGGCAAGCCGCGCCAAAGGCGGCAAACAGCGCCCTGGACTGGGGGTTCTCCAACGCACGCCATTCAGGATGCCATTGCACACCCAAAGCGAAACCTGCGGCATCCCGAACCCGGATGGCCTCAACCAGGCCGTCCGACGCACGTGCCTCCGGTTCCAGCGCCGCGCCTACGCAATCGATTCCCTGAGCGTGCAAGCTGTTGACTTGCACTTCGGCCTGCCCAAGCAGGCCGTGCAATACGCCACCGGGCTCAAGCCTTACCGCATGGGCTGGCCCATACTGTTGGTCAAGCGGTTGATCGTCCTCCTCCCTATGGTCCATGTGGCCGGGCAACGTCTGCACAGACTGATGCAGGGTGCCGCCGAAAACCACGTTCATCTCCTGAAATCCGCGGCAGATCGCGAGCACCGGGACACCATCGGCCACGGCCTGGCGCATCAGCGGGAGGGTGGTTGCATCGCGTTGGCTATCGTGCAAGGTGCCTGGGGCACTGGCATCGCCATCGTAATGATGAGGTTCGACGTTGGAGTGGCTGCCGGTAAACAACAGGCCGTCGACCCGCCGCAGCCAGACCTCCGGCGATACGGCCGTTCCCAAAGCGGGGATCATCAAGGGGACGCCCTGACTCGCGTCGACCACCGCTTGGATGTACTTTTCGCCTACGGCATGAAACAAGTGGCGCCCGATCAATTTGACGCAGGCGGGAATGCCGATCACCGGGCGGCCAACACCCTCCGACTCAACGTTCAAAATTACCTCGGCTGATCGAGTCAAGACCGCAAAACCATCTGGACCGTCTGTAGGCTTCGCAGTACGCTCAGAACACGTTCGATAGACCTAAACACAATAGCGACGTCCACATGACTGTCAATCCAAATTGCTCCGAAGCCACCGCCTTCCTGGACGATCATCTGGAGATTCAGGAAATCGACATTCTGTTGCTGGACGGCAACGGGGTAATGCGCGGCAAACGAATACAGCGGCAATCGCTGCTTTCATTGTATGAACACGGTGTCTGTTTGCCCGGCTCTATCTTCGGTGCAGACATCTGTGGCAACACCATTGAGGAGACCGGTCTGGGCTTCGACGAAGGCGATGCGGACCGAATCTGTTGGCCGATCGAGGGCACTCTTTCGCCGGTACCCTGGGAACCCACCCGGGGACAGGTGCTGACCACCATGTGCGAGCTGGACGGCACGCCATTCTTTGCCGAGCCACGCAACGTTTTGCTCCAGGTGCTGCAACGGTTTCAGGAAACAGAGCTGACGCCGGTGGTTGCGGTTGAGCTGGAATTTTATCTGATCGAACGCAAACGGACCGCGGCGGGCGGCCCGCGGCCTCCTGTTTCCCGAAGCACCGGGCAACAACTGCAGCAAACCCAGGCCTATTCCATAAGCGACCTGGACGAGTACGGCGCCCTGCTGGCGGAAATCGCGGCGGCCTGCCGCCTGCAGGATATTCCGGCATACACAGCGGTTGCGGAGTACGCGCCCGGTCAGTTCGAGGTGAATCTCAAGCACAGGCCCGATGCTGTCTCGGCCTGCGACGACGCCGTATCCCTCAAGCGCCTGATCAGGGCCCAGGCGCGCAAACACGGCCTGGACGCAACATTCATGGCCAAACCCTACCCGGAGCGGTCCGGCAGCGGTACCCATGTCCATGTCAGCCTGCTGGACAGCAAGGGTCGCAATGTATTCAGCGATCCCGGGGATCCGGGACCGCAGCTCAGACATGCCTTGGGCGGGCTCATGGAGACCATGGAGGAGTCCATGGCGGTATTTGCGCCCAACGCCAACTCTTTCCGGCGGTTCCAGCCCGGCAGCTATGTGCCCATGGCGCCCACCTGGGCGCGCAACAATCGGACGGTGGCTCTACGCATTCCGGCAGGACCCGACGAAGCGAAGCGCATCGAACATCGCCTGGCAGGCGCCGACGCCAATCCCTACCTGGTTGTGGCGGCGGTGCTGGCCGGGATCCACTGGGGTCTGACGCAGCAGCGTGAACCCGGACCGGAAACAACCGGCAACGCGGAGGACCAGACGGAATCGAGTCTGCCGTTGGAATGGATGGCCGCGCTGGAGGCAATGGACACCGGTGAGATCATGCTGGACTATCTGGGCAGCGACTTCTGTCATGTGTTCTTGGAAACACGCAGCGCGGAACGGCGCCGATTCCTGCAAGCGATAACCCCACTGGAGCATCAGTGGTACATGGACACGGTTTGAATTCCACCATACAAGCCCAGGCACGGGCCACCCATACGGACTCCTACTACGCCGCCAGCGCGTCGCCTGCGCCGGTCTATCCCGCATTGGATCAGCCGGTCGAAACCGACGTTTGCGTCGTGGGAGGCGGCATTACCGGGTGTTCGACCGCATTGCATCTGGCCGAAAAGGGCTACCGGGTTGTGCTGCTGGAGCAGCATCGTGTCGGCTGGGGCGCCTCCGGCCGCAGCGGCGGACAGATCATCACCGGTTACGCCTGCGAAATGGGCAAGCTGGAACGACTTGTTGGTGCATCCGACGCGCGGCGCCACTGGGACATGTCCCTTGAGGCCATGCGCCTGGTTCGCTCCCGAATCGACCAGCACGGCATCGAATGCGATCTGCAATGGGGGCACCTCCACGCTGCCATCAAACCGCGACAGGTGCGCGAATTGGAGGAATGGGCGGAGCAGCTTGAGCAGCAGTATAACTATGACCAGCTGGAGCTGCTCTACGGGGAAGATGTGCGCCCGGTGATCAACACCGATCGCTACATTGCAGGCATGATGGACCATGGCAGCGGTCATCTGCATCCGCTCAACTATACCCTGGGCCTGGCCCGGGCGGCCGCGGCGCACGGCGTACAATTCTACGAAAGCACCCCAGCCACTGAGGTTCGCGAAGGCGCGCGGCCGCTGGTCAGTACGCCCCAGGGCAGCGTGACCTGCGATCATCTGGTTTTCTGCGGAAACGCCTATCTGGGTGCGCTGCAGCCGGATCTGCGGCGCAAAGTGATGCCGGTGGGCACCTACATCATTGCAACCGAATCCCTGGGTGCGCACCGTGCCCGCGAGATCATGCCGGCCAATGCGGCCATCGCGGACATCAACTTCGTGCTCGACTACTTCCGTTGCTCCGCCGACCATCGGTTGCTGTATGGCGGCCGCGTCAGCTACTCCACCCTGACACCCGGCAATCTCAAAACCACCATGCGGCCGCGCATGCTCAAGGTCTTTCCTGAACTGGAAGACGTTAAGATCGAGTACGCCTGGGGCGGATTCGTCGCCATAACCATGAACCGGGCGCCGGACCTGGGACGCCTGCGCGACAACATCTACTTCGCCCAGGGGTTCTCCGGCCACGGCATGGCGTTGACCGGTTTTGCAGGCGCCCTCATGGCAGAGGCCATCGCAGGGACCGCTGAACGGCTGGACCTGTTCGCCCGGATCCCACACAACCCGTTTCCGGGCGGTCGCCTGCTCAGGACGCCGGCTCTGGTGTTGGGCACCTTGTACTACCGGCTCCGAGACCTGCTGTAACACCAGCTGATCGGCCGGTTGCACGAAAACGTGACGCTGTTGGTGCAATGACGCCATGTTGCCTACACTGGAATAGGCTCCGCCTCGGCGGGGCGGGCCGTTCAAACCTGGACACGGGGATAGATATGGGACTTCTAATCGGGTTAATCGTGGGATATTGGTTTGGCTGGATGCTGATGCGCTATCGTGTCTGGCCTTGGTTCGACGAGTCCGACACAGAGTGTCAGCAGAAGTTGGCGCGGGTACGTGCGGAAATCCACAATCTGGAGCAGACACTGGGTTAGCGCCCTGGCGTGATAACAAGGGAGGGCATTGGCATGAGATTCTTGATGGGTACCCTGTTCGGGCTGGTTCTAAGCCTGGTGGTGTCTCGGGTCATGGCCTGGCGGAAAGCGCCAGCCGCTGACGAGGGGGATTGCGCAAGCCAATTGGCAGAGGCCGAGGCGCGCCGGGACGCGCTGCGGGCGCGATTCCAACGCAAGCTACAGGAACCTGACGCCGAGCCGGATGCCCCGGCGGCGGCCCCGGCGGCGGCTACGGCGGCCACCCTGACCACGCAGGACGAACCGTCCCCTACTCGGCGTCGGCCAGGACCCGTGACCGATGATTCATCCGGCACGCCGGGCACAAAACCACGGCCGTCCAAAGCAAATGACCTGACCAGAATCGAAGGCATCGGGCCAAAGATCGCGGGGCTGCTCAAGGCCGACGGCATCGAGACCTTCGGCGACCTGGCCAAAGCCGACACGCCGCGTCTGAGTGCGCTATTGGAGAA
>Ga0316196_10000235_pt1 | contig 19808 bp, 18 predicted proteins | sample Eddsed2cm_MG_FD_204938 | JGI IMG/M metagenome (GOLD analysis project Ga0316196, IMG submission 204938) | Coastal sediment microbial communities from Maine, United States - Eddy sediment 2 cm | ecosystem: Environmental > Aquatic > Marine > Coastal > Sediment | place: USA: Maine | collected... | reverse complement strand
TTGGCGCAAAATCGGTCAAGCACAGGCTGTGGCGTTGAGTATCAAGATTATCGAGGCGAATGCCCACGGTCTGCTTCACCCCGAGTGCCAGGTGGGGCTCTAACTGGCGGTTGACTTCAAAGCGCGGCCTGCGCAATGCAGCCGCGTCTAGCAGCGCCAGCACTGCAACCAGACCCAGCCAGCACCAGAACAGCAGTTTTAAATGAAACGCCTGCGGCCATTCAAACAGGGTCGCAAACGCCGCCAGCAGCCCGACCAGCAACGCCGGCAAGATCAGCAACAACATGCGGCGGGCAGGTCTCATGAGCGTGGCGCGGCAACCTTGTCCAGCAAATTTGAGAGCACGGCATCGACACCCAGACCATCAATTTCGACCTCTGGCGCCAGAATGACGCGATGGCGCAGTACCGGCAACACCATGGCCTTGATGTCGTCGGGGGTCACGTAGTCGACCCCATTAATCATCGCCAGAGCACGCGCGCAGCGCAACAGGGCAATGCTGGCCCGCGGCCCCGCGCCATGGCGCAGCAGGGTGGTTCCGCGCGTCGCGCGCACCAGCCTGACCGCGTAGTCAGAAACCTGATCATCCACCGCGATCGCACTGCATTCGCGTTGCGCAGCGATCACATCGAGCAGCTGTCGGTCCTGGTCAGCGGCGATTACAAAGGACTGCAGGGCATGGCGAGTGGCAATCAGAATTTCATCCGCGGCCGAGGGATAGTCGATGTTAATCTTGATGATGAATCGATCCAGCTCGGCTTCCGGCAACGCATAAGTTCCTTCCTGCTCGATCGGGTTTTGCGTCGCCAGCACCATAAACGGTTTACCCACGTCCATGGACTGGCCATCGAGCGTCACCTGGTGTTCCTGCATCACTTCCAGCAGCGCCGCCTGGGTTTTCGCCGGTGCACGGTTGATTTCGTCGGCCAGCAGCAGATTGGTAAAAACCGGCCCTTTTTTGAGTACAAACTTGCTTTTTGACATGTCGAACATGACGTGGCCGGTGACGTCCCCCGGCATCAGGTCCGGGGTGAACTGAATGCGTTTGAACTGGCCGCCGATTCCCGCTGCCAGGGTTTGCACCAACAGGGTCTTGCCAAGCCCCGGCACACCCTCGATGAGCAGGTGCCCGCCGGCGAGCAGGGCAATCAGTACCTGGTCGACGACCTGTGCCTGTCCGACCAGGTGGCTATTGATGTGTTGGCGTAGAGCATTTATCGCATCCGCATTACTGGAGGTTGTTTCATTCATAATGATTGCTCGATTTGTTTTAAAAGTCTGACTGCGACCACGAAACTGGCCTCGGTGAAGTCATTATTGCCAAAGACACGCGCTATGGCTTCGGGTTGGAGATCGCAACGTTCGGCGATCAATTCGAACTGCAGCGCCTGATCAGCGTTCGCGAAACCGCCCAGGGTAAGGCTGGCACGGCGCAGTACAGACTGGCGCAAGGCGGCCAGCAGATAAGCACTGCGCCGACGCCTCCACAGGTAATGTGATAGCGACGTAAAATGTTCGCCCAGAGCTCGTCGACGCGACAAGTCCCGCGGCAGCAGGCGTCCGAAACGGCTTGCCAGGTGCCACATCAAGACGGCGATCAGCAGGCCTGCGGCGATTAGAAACTCGCTGGCATTGCGCGCCATCAGCGTCCAGATCGAGTCGCGCAATACCGCGCGCAATATAGCGAAATTACCTTCGTCCGAACTCAACAGCCATAACAAATAGGCATGCTCATACCTGTCGATTTTATACGAGCTCCAGATACCCGGGTCGGATAGAATCGTCAACAAGCCTTCACCAACCTCGAATTGCATCATGTGTATGCCATGCTCCGAATTGGACCAGCTGAACGGCTGGTATTCCACCTCGGCGCCGCTATCGTCGACGGCGCTATGCCGCAGCACCCGCGCGGTATCGAAAGCGACCTGCAGCTCACCGATATCATCACCGAACCTGACTTTCGTCAGCGATGGTTCTTCATTCCCGCCTGAGCCAACGATTTCTTCGCGCGATTTTCCAGCCTCGATTTGACGATTGTATTCACGCAGGGTTTCGCTGAGCGGGCGATCATCATCGGCACTTCCCTCTTCCCGCTCGCGCCATTCGACCTCGACGGCAAACGCCTGCAACAGCAGATCATCGTCGTGCTCAACCTCGTTGGCACTGTAAATTACATTGCCGCCCGCCTCTAACCACCCCATTACCTGATCAAGCTGGCGTGGAGTCTGCACCTGGTTGGCATCGCTGAAGAATAGGGTACCGAGGCCATCGAGTTGCTCGAGCTTGACCAGGCTATCCACGTCGGTCACTTCGATACGGCTTTGCGTCATGAATTGCTGAGCCGCGAGATAGGGGTTGTACAGGGCTTCACGGCTCCACCCCGAGTGCTCGGTTTCCTCGTAGGTTTCGATGCTGGAATACAGGCCCCAGGCAATCAGCCCCAGCAACAGCGGGACAATGATCATCATCGGGGAAATGCTATCGCGCGTCACTGGATAACTCCCGGGTCCAGCCGGCACATAGGTTGCGTACCGTATCACCTGGTGGCAATCGATGTCCGTAAGCGAGCCGCCGCCACACCTGCGTCAATTCCCAGAAGTACCGGCTTAATGAATCGATTCCATGCGCCCTGACCAGCGAGGCGCACTCCGCCTCCGTATGGCTGGCATGAAATGCAAGCTGGTAGCGGTCAATCAGGCGCGACAGCGAAGCACGGTACAACAGGCTTAACGCTTCACGGTTGGCACCGCGCTCCCACAGCAGCATCACCTCTGACGGAACGTCTTCGGGCAGGCTTTCCGCAGTAACATCGAGACCGAATAAAATCTCCGGTGCTTTTGCCCTGACCCGCGCTGCGCCCAGCCGCGACAGGGGTCCGCGATAACGTCGCAGCAGGTAAAACAATAGCCCGGCAAACAGCGCCACCAGCAGGACCTTGAGCCACACCGCAACACCGGATAATCCATCGCCTTCCCCCAAAAGTTTTTCCAGCCACACCAGGAACTTGATGATCCACTCCGGAAACGCCTCTGTGCCCTCCTCTTCCTCGCCACCCCAGTCCTTGAAACGCCACTTGCTGACCACGTGCTCGTGGCCGAAATCCTCGCCCTGCAACACCTGCTCGATCAGTTCGCTGGCCGATTGCCGATCATGCGCGGTGGCGGCTTCGGAGGATGCCGGCACCACCGGTCCCAGCAATGATGTCACCAGCACCAGCAGCGGCAGCAGCGGCAACAGCGCCGCGCGCCGCGATGACTGGCGTTTGCGACTGGCTATATTACTCGCCATGTTGCGAAAGTTGATTTCGATATCCCAGGCTTCCAGTTCGATGCGACGATTCAGATAAAGGGCGAATCCCGCCATGCTGTGGAATGGCATTGCCATCGCCATAGCGAGAATGGCGGCAAGCGTACAAATCCATTCACCGGTAAGCGTAAGATCGTTGAATTTATCGTAAAAGCCTATGCTGAACGAATCCGGGACAAAGAAATCAAACGCCAGCACCAGGCTGAAAGCCAGCAGGCATTCGAAACAAAAACAAACAAATTGATTGGACAGTGCGACATCGCTGTACTTACCGTGCAATACCCGTAAGCGCTGGCGCCGCGTCGTGCCCTTGAGCTCCTCCAGTACCGTCACCGGATTATCGAACGCGCGCTGTAGCGAAAATCGCCGCCACAACAGCCACGGCAGAATATCCTTGAGTGGCAACGAGCGCATACTGGACCAGACTCCGGGCTGCTCACCGAACAACAGGCGGCTGGCAATGAACAATGGCAGGCGCTCCCAGAACGGCTTTAACCACCACAGCACGAATAATGCCCAGAACGGGCTTTGCCAGAACACGGCCAGAAGCACAATCGTCAGCGGCAACATCGGCATCAGGCTGGCGACAAACAGGATACGCCACCAGGCACGCGCCATCAGCAAACCGAGATCAAGCGCCTGCCAGCCGGAACGGATGCAGGCATTGATCTGCAGCTTATCGAGATTCATAGCGGCGACCGGAAAAACAGTACAGCAACACCAGGCCCCACAGCAGGGCCCCCACCGAATACTTGACCGCTATCGGCAGGCTGCTGCTGGACGACCAGAAGGCTTCAAGAAAGGCGGCAATGATCAACATCAGCACGATGCCGTAGAGCATGGGCACCACTTCCCGCCCGGCCTGTCGCAGGGCATCGAGCCGGCTCGACTGCCCTGGATTGATGATCGAGTAACCAAGCCTGAGCCCGGCCGCGCCGCTGAAGACGATCGCGGTCAATTCAAATGAACCATGTCCGATGACAAAGGGATAAAAGGTATCCACGTAGTCGAGCCGGGTCAGATGGCCGGCGATACTTCCCATGAACATGCCGTTGAAAAACAGCACAAACAAGGTGCCGATTCCGAGCACCAGCCCACCGGCAAAGCAACGAAACGCCACGCTGATGTTGTTCTTGATGTAAAAACCGAACATGAATAAATCGGTATCCGCTTCGCGCTCGCGCCCGATCTTGCCCGCCGCGGGATCGTAAATTTGCTCCATGTGGCGCACCTGGGAACCATCGAGCACACTGTAGATGGTCTCATCGTCCAGATAGGTCCAGAGGCCTGCAACCAGCCCCGGCAAGACCATCACCAGGAAAGCAACCAGGATATAAAATCGGTGACGGTAGATGGCCAGTGGAAAATCGCGCTTGAAAAAGGCGAACAAATTAAGCCGGGTTTCAGCCCGATAACGATACAACTCACGATACAGCCCGAGCGCCCGGTTATTCAGACGCTCAACCAGCGCACCGTCGTACATGCGCTCCTTGGCGATTGCCAGCTGCTGGCACAGGTTAAGATAGTTTTCGGCCAGTATCTGCGCATTACCATCGGCGGCGGGTTTTTCCAGGGCCGCGTCAATCTGTTGCCACAGCGTCTGGTGCAGGGCTTCGAATTCGTGCTGTTTCATCGCAGTCCCAGATACCAGGCGCCGTAACGGCGTAATCGATCGACACCGTCTTCACCCTTGTCGTGCGTAATACCCTCGAGGATGCTGGCAAGTTCCTGTTGTCGCGGTTGCGATATCTGCGAGCTACGCTGCAGAAATTCCACCAGGGTAGTTTGCTCGCTGCGCGACAACTGTATCGCTGGCGCGAGCGGCTCGACATCAGCTACGCTGGCAACCTGGGCGGCCCTGCTGCTGGTGCTACTGATGACGAGGGTGCCAGCCGCCAGATCACCCAGGCGTTGAAAGCGGCGATTAGACAACATGGTGACTACCCCACCCAGGTAAAACAGGGGCAGAAAATCGACCGTACGCAGCAAATTTCTGAGCAACGAAGTACCCAGCGTTACCGGGCTCAGATCGTCATTGACCACTGCGATGCCCAGCACTTTTTTACCCGGCGTCTGTCCGCGCATCAGCAATTCGAACAGCACCGGATACAACCATTCGATCGCAAACAGAAAAATAAGAAAAAACCCGCCACCGATGCCGTCCATACCCAGGGGAATCGACGCTATCGACATAGCCGATATGGCGATCGCCTGAATTACCTTGTCGATAAGGAATGCAAAACTGCGCGGGATGGGACCAACCACCTGGGCCTCGAGGTGGATGCCGCCCGGTATTTCAACGCGATAGCGTGTATCTAGCAATCAACTTCCCTGGTTTGCGAGAGTCCGGGCTTCAGCGCCGAACAGCTTGAAGTAAAGCATCGCATAGGCGAGTGTCACCCAGGGCACAATCCAGATCAGCGGTATGCCCAACGGGATCATACCGAGAATAATCAACAACATGATCAACAGCAGGAAACCTGTCGCACGAAACCATATTCGAGTAACAGCCTTGCGCGAAACCTCGAGTGCGCGCCAGGCTCCCATATCCTTTTCGACAACCAGTGGCAGCGAAAACATATAGGCAAAGGAAAGATAGATACCGGGCAGAACCAACAACAGGTAGCCGAGCATGATCATCAGTATCATCAGGAAATACCAAAGTATTGCGGTAGGGGCGCGATGAAAATAATTGAAAATCGATCCAGCTGAAACCGACTTATGCTGCGAGTGACGTATCCCCATGATGGTAATACCGACCATCATCGGCATGGTCGCCGCTATGGCGATGACATGTACCAGGGAACCGATTATCGAGGCATTGTCTTCGCTGACATCAAGTGCGGCCAAACCGAACAGTAGCGGCATGCTGAGCATAATCGCGACCAGGTAAACTACAAACCAGATCGCAGTGGCGATATGACACTTCAGTTTGAAACCCTTGAGGGTGCGCCAGGCCTCACCCAGCGTTGCGAGCATAGCAACGTCGATTTTACCGTCAATGGCATCCTCGACATTGCCACCCCCTCGTTCAGACGCTGTGCGTTGTACAACATCGGATGCAGGGGTTGCGTAGATATCAACCATAGGTAAGACCTTGAATTTACGGCTGTAATGCTAGCCCATTATAGCAGGATAAAACAGCCTTACAGGAACCGGGCCGGGTACGGGACGGCAGTTCAAAACTGCTTCGCTGCGGATGAGCCGCTTTTTTCAGGCAGTGAAATTCCAGGACAATTCGGTTCACAACAAAGCTGTAAACCTTAGCAAAAGCGATTATGATTCGAGCGCAGACGCAGGGGGTGAGTGGTCATGAAAGTCGTCAGTTACAATATACATTATGCCATCGGCAAAGATGAGCGCTATGATCTTGAACGGGTTATCAATGCGGTCGAGGGCGCCGATATCATCGCCCTGCAGGAGGTAGAAAGACACTACGATACGCCACAAAGTCCGTCACAACCGGAAGACATAGCCGCACTGCTGCCAGAACACTACTGGGTTTACGACGCCTCATTCGATATTGACTGCAGCGAACGGCAGGCAAACGGCCACGTCATCAACCGGCGCCGTCAACACGGGCAGATGTTGCTCAGCCGCTGGCCGATCATTGCCAAACGTTACTTTGCGTTGCCCCGCTTTTACATCGACGACGAGTTCAACATGCAAATGGGAGTTCTCGAAGGCATCATCGATACGCCCCTCGGTGCTCTCAGAATCTACAATGTCCACTTTGGTTCGGTGTCGAGCGAAGAACGCAGGCTGCAGACGCAACGCGTGCTCGAACTGGTGCGCGAGGCACCATCACAGGGCGGCGCATGGAGTGGTCCGAATGGCGAATTCAGCGAACGCGACTGGTGTGTCGGCAACCCCGAGCCTCCCATGCCGGCAACCGCTATCATACTCGGCGATTTCAACATGGAACCCGACAGTCCCGAGTACCAGCTACTGTGTGATAGCAGGGACAGTGACGGCACCGTGTTACTGACCGACATCTGGGCCTTGCGCAACCCCGGCCGCAAGGTCATGAGCTGGCACTCAAATCCGGGCAAAGCCGGGCCGGTCGAATGCGCCCTGCTCGACTATTGCCTGGTCACCGAGGCCCTAATGACCCGCGCCAGCGCCTGCTGGATCGACGAAGCCGCTGCCGGTTCGGATCATCAACCGTTGTGGGCCGAATTCGACACCCGCTGACCTGGCTATTGCGCACCCATCACCATGATGAAGCCGAGTGGAGGCCTGACCGGACTCTTTTCCAGAGCCGAACAGAAATTGGAAATGTCGTAATCCAGCTCCATTATTACAACCCAGCTGGATAATACGTTTACCCGCAACACCGACGCGCTGCAGCGTTTGCAGAATGTCACCGTCAAAACTGACGAAGGCGGGATCTTTGACCGCTTCGAACAGCGCCGCGTTATTGTGAGCGGCATGCCTTGCGGCGGCCTCGTCCCAGGCAAGACGATTGGCATCGGTATATTCCTTGCGTGATTTGCGCATGATCTACTTGCTCGCTGTTACGCTTGACGCTCGCAGGCACAGGTATTCCAGCGCGAGCTGTGCCGCGATCAACGCGGTGATCTCGGCGTGATCGTAATCCGGAGCGACTTCGACGACATCCATACCGACAAACTCGATCCCGCCGAGACCACGCAATATTTCGAGCGCCTGATTGGAGTTCAACCCACCAGCTACCGGGGTACCGGTGCCCGGTGCAAAGGCTGGATCCAGGGCATCAATATCGAAAGTCAGATAGGCTTTATGATTACCCACGCATTGTTTGATTTGACGAACCGTCTCATCGATACCATTGCGATGTACCCACGGTGCATCAAGCACGGTAAATCGGTCCAGCTCCTTGTTATAGTCGGTGCGGATTCCGATCTGAACAGATCGCTCCGGGGCAACCAGCCCCTCTTCCACCGCGCGGTAAAACATACAGCCATGGTCGTAAGGATTATCGTTACGTTCGGTATCGGTATGCGCATCGAAGTGCACCAGCGACAGTGGACCATGAAGCGCCGCGACTTCTCGCAGGATCGGCAGCGACACAAAATGATCGCCGCCGAGACACAGGGTTTGCGCACCCTGTTGCAAAATATCAGCGACCGAAGCCCGGGTTTGTTCAACCATGGCAGCGGCATCACCATAACGATAAATCACGTCGCCATAATCGACTATGCGTAACCGCTTGAACGGGTTGAATCCCCAGGGATACTGGTTTTCCCAACTGGCTATATCCCGGCTAGCCTTGCGGATCGCAGCCGGACCGAAGCGGGCACCCGGTCGATTACACACCGCGAGATCAAACGGAACGCCCAGCACCGCAACATCAATCCCGCCAAGCTTGCGTTGATAGGGGCGACGCATGAAGGTACTGGCGCCGTAGAAAGGCGCTTCACGGGTCGATTCGTCGGTATCTGCCTGACCATAGATGGAAGCGGAGGATTCGATGTCTGTCATGCGCAAGATTACCTGTGTGAATGATCTGCCGGTGCAAGCCTGCGACTACCCGGCAATAAAGGACTGTCGACATTCTATCCGAATTGCGCTTCACGCATAGTCCACTCGCAGGATATTCTGAGGGCCGAAAATCAGTCTGCCCAGCGGCTCTTTACGCAAACCGATAATCTACAACCAGATACCTGGCGTCGCTCCTGTGATTGAAGTAGCACGGCCGGGAATCACCAGCGCATCGACAATGGTACAACCCGACTCATTGACGATAACCGGATTCAGGTCAATTTCACTTATCGATTCCTCGAGCGCCAGCACCAGCCTGGAAAAATGGACAATCAGTTCAACCAGGGCGCCACGATCAAGCACAGGCTGTCCACGCACCCCGGCCAGCAAGCGGGCCAGGCGCAATTCATCTATCATCAGGTTGGCCTCCTGCACGCTTACCGGGGCCAGGCGAAAAGCCCGTTCAGCCAGTAGCTCTATCAACACACCGCCGCAGGCGACTATGATCATCGGACCGTACTGCGCATCATTTTTCATGCCAACCGATACCTCCACCCCTACCGCCACCTGTGGCATGAGCAACACGCGCTTGCCGAGACGCTGGTGCAGGTCGCCATATGCCTGCTGCAAATGCTGGGGGTCTTTTATGCCCACTACGACCCCTTTTTGATCAGACTTATGTGAAATTCCGGGCATCGCCGTTTTCAATACCAGCGGATAGCCGAGATCCTCGGCAGCCTGAATCAACTGTTCATCGTTATCGACCAGGGCAAACCTGACGCTCGGCAAACCGAAGTCTGACATCAGCTGCAAAGAGGTAATTTCATCGCAGGCATCAAGCCCGGACAATTGATGCGTCCAGCGTTTCACCAGGGCCGCATTGAAATCGACATGCTTCGGCGCGGAAGGGCTCGTGTTTAATAATTCGGTTTGCTCTGAATAGCGCATCAGGTTGCGAATTGATCGCAGGGCAACATCGATGCCATTGATCACCGGGATACCCTGCGCACTGAGTTTGGCGGCACTTCCCGAGACGTTGGTAAAAGTGCAACTATTGATCAGCACCACCGGCTTGTCGTTGAATTGCGCTAATTCCCTGGCCACATCGAACAGTTCAGGATAATGTGAAAAATCGTCACGAAACTCAAATTCAAAGGTCAGCAGAGCCGTGCTCGCGTCGTCCAGCAGCGCCTTGCCACATGCGAGAAAAGTTTGCGCACTGCGATCGCCGAGCGCCCCCATCCCATCCATCGGATTGACGGCTTCGAGACCCGCTTCCAGGTTATCTGCCAGCACGGCCGTGGTGGCACTGGAGATCTCTGCAAAACGAACGCCATAGTGCTCGCCCAGATCAACCATTTGTTCGCGCATGCCTCCCGAATCAAGCATGCTGGCAAGCGCACCGCTACGCACAGGACCTGTGTTGGCAAACAACAGCGCGGTGATCATCATTTCATCAGCATCGTGGCACAATATCGCAGCATGACGCTGACAAGCCGCCACCAGGGCCTGGTAGTTGCCGACGATGGCACCCGAGTGGCTCCTTGCCAGCTGCGCCCCTTTTTCGGTGCGCCCGAGACTGGTTATCAATACGGGTATCGATTGCGCTCGCGCCTTTTCCAGGGCAGCAATAAATGCCGGCACATCGCGCACCGTCTCCAGCAAAATGGCAATGACGCGGGTTGATGGCTGCGCCAGCAGGTAGTCCATGTAATGACCCACACTGGCATTGATTTCCTGGGCACTGGCAATGACGTAATTAAAACAGAAGCGTGCATCGTTGTTGGCCAGGTAGGTCATTCCAGAGCCGGAATGCGCGATCAACGCAATATGGCCTGCCGGCCGATGCCGTGGTGGATGGTCGAAACTGACCAGTACGCCGGAATCATAATTGTAAAATCCCATCGAGTTACCACCGCAGACGGGGATACCGGCGGCGGCAGCGCGCATGCGCAAGCGCTCGGTCAGCCGGGGTTCGCTCTCGTTTTCAATGGCATTGGAAGCGTAGATCACGATACCACCCACCTGTAACGCCAGCGCGCGCTCAAAGCTCTGCTCGAGTGGCAGCCCGGAGATTGCGTAAACGACCAGGTCGGGCACGCTGGGCAGGTCGTCGAGGCTGGCGTAACAGGTTTGCCCAAAAACGGACTGGTACTTTGGATTGACCGGGAAAATCTCACCCTGGAAACCACTGTCGAGCAGCTGCCGATGAGTGATCGCACCGAGACCGTTGCGGCGCTCGGAGGCACCAACGATGGCGATGCTACGTGGATTCAATAAGCGATGTAACCAGTGCGCCATGGCGATCAACGAATGAGTGTAAGCCGCGCGATTTTGACATATATTGCGCGGATGTACATCGAATTTCCGGAGTCAGAAATGAAAGCTGAAGTACGCGTCGAAACCTATGACCAGATCGTTGAAATTACCATCGACCGGCCGCCAGCCAACGCCATCAATCCTGGCGTATCGAGCGCTATTTACGACGCATTGACCATGCTGCAGGAAGACGACGACCTGCGGGTTGGCATCATAACCGGAGGTGGTGATCGCATCTTCAGCGCCGGCTGGGATCTAAAGGAAATTGCCGAATTCGATAATAATGAAGATGCGGTCAATAGCGCCTTCAGCAGCCCCGGCGGCTTTGCCGGTGTCAGTGAATTCTGGGGTTTGAAAAAACCGGTTATCTCGGCCATCAACGGCATGGCCGTTGGCGGAGGTTTTGAAATCGCGCTGGCCACGGACCTGGTGATCGCCGCCGATCATGCCGAGTTTTTCCTGCCGGAAATGCAACGCGGTTTTCTGCCCGATGTCGGCGCCATACAGATCCTGCCACGCAAGCTGCCCTACAACGTCGCCATGGACCTGCTCTACACCGGTCGCCGCATGAGTGCCGAGGAAGCCCACCAATGGGGCCTGGTATGTCGTGTCTGCCCGGCGTCTGAGTTGATGGAGCAGGCGCGTGCACTCGCCCGTGAAGTGGCGCTGGGTGCGCCCCTGGCACTGCAGGCGTTAAAAGAAGTCGTTCCGGCGATTCATAACCTGCCGCTACCGCAGGCCTTTGCCGCGACCAAACCCGGGAACAACGATTTTCCGGTCTACCAGAAAATGTTGATGTCCGAGGATTTCATGGAAGGCCCACGCGCTTTCGCCGAGAAACGTCCGCCCCAATGGAAAGGCAAGTAGACCCGTCTCGAAGTCCTTGTTCGCGGCACTGATCGGCCACGAGCAATCAACCGTGGCGCTCGCTGTCAGACCCGGGATATAAATACCCGGGTTGCGAGCCATTTACGCAATCCCGCATTTCGTGCTGTCATTCGCGTGTCAGGCTTCAGGGGAAGGCGAATAGAACAGCAAAACCACGGCGCCGGTTTCGCTGCCCGCGGTATGCATCGCCGCGGGTGCCCTGACAATATATTCACCCGCCTGGTAGGTTCTTTCCTGATCGTAAAAGCTGCCTTCGAGGACGTATATCTGCTCGACTTCATCGTGCGCGTGCAACGCTGAAAAGGCCCCCGCGTCGACTTTCATCAACCATGTCCTGAGGCCGGAAACCGGGTCTTCCATCAACGGCTTGATCAGGAAACCATCGGCCCCGCAATCCTGCCACTGCTGTGCATTCGCATCGAAACTGCTCGATTCCCCTGCTGGCAGGCGCATCGGTTTCTGTGCCGATTGCCGGTTAAATAATTCGTTCATAGCCTTCCTGAATTTATGAATGGACCAACTTACCGCCCAGGCGCCTGATGTGCGCAGGCCCGATTCCACAACAACCGCCAACAATTTGCACGCCTGCCTGCAACCAGCCTTGCGCAGCCTGTTCAAATTCCGCCTCGCTGCACACTTCATCAAACTGAAGATGCAGGTCTACGAAACCCCCTGAGTTCGGATAGATCGCGACTGGACCCGACCAGCACCCCTGCAGGATTTCGAGCGCAGCGTCGGTGGCGTCTGCCTCGCTGTGCATGATCGACAGAATCAGGTTTTGCGAATCTACCTTTGCCACTATTTCCTTCAATACCTGATCGAGTGTGGCCACCGGTCGCCCCATACCCTGGCCAATGGTAACCTGGCGTGGGTTGTCTTCATCCCATTCGCAGGTGAAGCCGAGAATGACTGGCAGCCTGAACGGCGCCACTGCCTGCAACATCGCCAGACTCACATCACAATCAAACAGCATCTCCAGCGCAAACAGATCGACACCGGCATCTAAAAGCACCCGTGCCTGGTCACGGCAGTTGTTAATCAGTGCCTTCCCCTGCGGCAGCAACGAGCGATCAGAATTGGCGCAAAATGTAGACAGTGAACCCGCCGCCCAATGCTGGCTGCGATCCGCGCCTGCGCAGGCAACCGCCTCGTCAAATAATTCCACTGCGCGACGGTTCAGAACTTTGAAATCGGCGCCGAGGCCAATGGGTTCAAGCACATGCCGGGCGAGCGCAAAACTGTTGACGATATGCAGGCGGGCACCGGCCTCGATGTATTCCCGATGAATGTCCCGGATCACCTCGCCATGGTCTCGCACCGCAAGCGCGCTCCAGCCTGCGCCTTCGATCGGGAGTTCGCGACGCTCCAGTTCCGTACCAAGAGCACCATCCATCAGCACCGTCTCATTGCGACCGAGAACTGCCATCAAATCATTAGAAACCTGTGCGACCATGAGCTTGCTCGACGATCCGTTTACTCGACCGGTGACCGGGCTGCTGACTTCAGGCGCAGTCGTGAATGCAGCGATACACAGTAAAGCAGGATAAACAGCGCGAACAACAACTCCTTGGTTTCACCGGTGGAGATGACATCGGTATCGACTATCGTCTGGAACGGTCGGATCAGTATCACCAGCAAGCCGATAGTGACGCAATCCAGCGTCGGCCATTGCCAGTAAAATCGATTGCTTTCGGTAAGCGGGATTTTTCGAAAGTAGCGATAAATCGGCAGAATCACGCCCCCTATGAGGATACCAAGGGTTAACAGCGCGCGTGGCACCTGGTCGAACAGCGCATGCACGTTATGCAGATTGGTTTCGCCCTGGTCGTTCAACTCTTTCCAGCTCTCTGCCGTACCCCAACCAAACATGTGCTGGCCGTAGGAGATTTCTTCGAGAGCAAAATAAGCAGCACCAGCGATCAGGATCAAAAGCCAGGTCTTGAGGAAACCCGACAGGCCAAGGCGTCGCGTAACGGCCAGCGATGACACACAGAATCCGATGGCAATGAGCAGAAACAAAAAAGTGGCGAGCTCGACCATCCCCGCCTCACCCTTGAGTGCGCGATCATTGCCCGCGAGCGCCACCCAGACAAACGGGAACACCAGGATGAACAGCGGTAGACCGTGATAAAGCAACGCGGGCGCTTTCTTCATCAGGCAACCTCAAACAAGCCGGCCGCGCCCATTCCGCCGCCAACACACATCGACACGACCACGTATTTCGCACCCCGACGTTTGCCTTCGAGCAGTATGTGGCCGGTGAGGCGTGCTCCGGTCATGCCGTACGGATGGCCAATCGAAATGGAACCGCCATTGACATTGAATATTTCATTGTCGATACCCAGGGTATCGCGGCAATAAAGCGTCTGGCAGGCAAAGGCTTCATTCAGTTCCCAGAGATCGATATCGTCGATATCGAGGCCGTGCTTTTGCAACAGCTTCGGAATGGCATAAACCGGCCCGATGCCCATTTCCTCCGGCGCATTACCTGCAACGGCCATGCCGCGGTAAATTCCCAGTGGTTGCAGACCACGCTTTTCGGCAAGCGATGCTTCCATCAGAACGCAGGCTGAGGCACCGTCGGACAGCTGGCTGGCGTTGCCGGCGGTTACGCTGCCACCTTCGATAACGGGATTGAGAGCAGACAGCCCTTCGAGCGTGGTTTGCGGGCGGTTACCCTGATCTTTTTCCAGTGTTTCATCGCGGTAGCTGATTTCTCCGGTTTCCTTGTCCTTGATGGCGCGAGTAGCCGATATCGCTACGACTTCATCGTCAAAAACACCTGCCTGCTGCGCGGCCGCGGTTCGTATCTGCGACTGCAACGCATACTCATCCTGGGCGGCCCGCGAGATACCGTATCGATTAACCACGTGCTCGGCCGTCAACAGCATCGGCATGTAAGCATGCTCGGCGTGCAGCGCCACATTAGGGTCCGCCTCTTCGCCTACCCATGGGAAATATCGATTCTGTACTGCCGAAACATTATCCTGCCCACCGGCGACCACGACGTCCATGCCATCGACGATTATCTGCTTCGCTGCCGTGGCAATCGCCATTAACCCCGACGAACATTGTCGATCGATCGTCTGTCCTGAAACGCTTACCGGCAGGCCCGCTGCGAGCGATGCCAGGCGCCCGATGTTCATGCCCGCTGTTCCCGCAGTGAGCACCGCACCGATGATGACATCGTCCACTTCCGCCCCTTCAATTCCGGCTCGCTCAACCGCGTGGCTAATCGCATGTGCCGTCATGGTCGGGGATTTAATGTTGTTGAGAGTTCCTTTAAACGCCGAACCGATAGGAGTCCGGGCCGTGGAGACGATAACCGCGTCTTTCATAATCGCTGCTTCAGGTTGGTGAAAAGTGGCGAAATTATACCCCAGCGTGATGCGATGAGGACCCATCAATTAGCGAAATTCCGCGCTGTAGCAAAGGTTTTTGCGACAGATCACGCAACGGACCGCCGCTGCAGCGCCTGCTTATCCGGCGACCGGTTGCACAGATGGCGCGGCTTGCTTTCTATTTCAAATTTGCTACCGCAGGTTTGACACGGGCCACAGATAGCCGGATTTAGCGTTTGAAAGTGCCTAATTTCACGGAAGAATCAAACGAAATCGACTAAACTTGGTCGAAATTTAATGCTGAATATTTCAGGGAAAGTAAATGCTGGATACGACGGATAACTCCATCGCTGATTTTCAGGTCGACATCGACCGCGCCATATCGGCCATCGAAACCATTATCCTGGGAAAATCAACGCAGATCAGGCTTGCGGTCTGTTGCCTGGTCGCGCGTGGCCACTGCCTGATCGAGGATTTGCCCGGAGTGGGCAAAACCACCTTATCGCAAACCATCGCCCATGTTTTCGGACTCGATTTCAACCGTATCCAGTTCACCAGCGATTTACTGCCTGCCGATATCCTCGGTGTATCGATATTCGACCCTGAAGCACGAGCCTTCAAGTTTCATCCCGGCCCGATTTTTGCGCACTTCCTGCTTGCCGACGAGATCAATCGCGCCACCCCCAAAACGCAGAGCGCTCTGCTCGAAGCCATGGAAGAAAAGCAGATTACCGTTGAAGGCGCCACGCATCGGCTGGAAGAACCTTTTTTCGTCATCGGCACGCAAAACCCGTTGGACCAATCCGGTACCTTTCCGCTGCCCGAGTCACAACTCGACCGCTTCATGATGAAGCTTTCACTGGGTTACCCGGATCAGAAGGCTGAACGCGCACTGCTATCCGGTGGCAACCCGCGCGATTTGATGCAGCAGTTGCGCGCCGTAATCAGTATTGAACGCTTCCTTGCCATTCAGGCGGCGGTAGACAATATCCACTGTTCCGAGCCACTGCTCGATTACGTGCAGCTACTGGTGCAGGCGACCCGGAACTCGGGCTTGTTTGTTTACGGCATATCGCCTCGTGCGGCACTAGCGATCATTCAGGCAAGCCGGGCCTGGGCGCTCATGGATGGCCGCGGCCATGCCGAGCCGGGTGACGTGCAAGCCGTCTTCAGCGCGATTGCCGAACATCGCCTGACGCCGGCCGAGCAGCACAGCCGATCAGCGGCTGATCTGGTCGCCGGACTGCTGGATCAGATTGCGATTCCCTAGATTGAAATCCCCTAGAATGAGATTCCTCGCCAGATCGTCCAGCATGACTATCACATTTACCGCATAACCACCGTGTCATGATTTCGCTCAGCCTGCCGGGCCCCGTGAGGCGCTACTTCGACAACTGGTTCGAAACGCACAACCCGCCGAGCCGCGACCCTATTGTGTTGCACAATCGCCGACTCTACATACTGCCGACGCGATTCGGCTACCTGTTCGCGGTGATGTTGCTGTTGCTGTTTCTCGCCGCCATCAACTACCAGAACAGCATGGCTTTCGTGCTGACTTTCATGCTGATATCGCTGGCTATCATCAGCCTCTGGTACACGCACAAGAACCTGCTCAATATCAACGTGGAGCTGCTGATGCCACGGCCCGTTTTCTGTGGCGAGTTCTGCGAACTGAAATTCGCCATCAGTCACCGCAACCAGTCCCGTCGCTACGCCATCGGCATGCAATATGATCAACAGCCCCCGGTGTACTTCAAGCTCGACCCTGAAGGCTCTACCACGGCGGTGATCAAGCTGCCGACGCAGCGGCGAGGATTATTCAAGCCCGCTGGAATTACCGTATTTACACGCTATCCCACGGGCCTGTTCCACGCCTGGGGATGGCTGCGCTTCGATCTCCCGGTGTTGATTTATCCACGGCCACTGGAAAATGCCAAACTGCAACAATCACTGGTCGAGCAGTCCGATGGCCAGACATCAACCAGCACCATCGAAGGCGATGACTTCGCGGGCCTGCGCGAACATCGAATCGGCGAATCACTGCGTCACGTTTCCTGGAAAGCCTATGCCCAGGGAAAAGGCCTGCTGACCAAGACTTTCCAGGGGCATGCCCGCCCTTCCCTGTGGATCGACTGGCAACTGATCAGGCACGGCTCCCAGGAAGACAAGCTCAGTTTTATGGCAGCGTTGGTGCTAAGCGCGGAGAAACATGGGCAGAAATACGGATTGCGACTGCCCGGAAAAATGATCGAACAGGGCTACGGCAGCGCCCATCGCAATGAATGCCTGCAGGCTCTGGCCGTCTTCAAACAGTCCGATTCGGAGCAGGAACTACCCCTTGCCAGCGACTGACCAAAATCTGCCGATGCGCTCCATTGCGCTGGAAGTAGCGAATCGCAACTCTGTGTTTGCGGTATGTTTCTGCTTCCTGTTTGCGATCGCACCCCACTTTCCGCATCTGCCACTGTGGGTCAGCGGCATGGTTATTTTTTCGCTCGGCTGGCGCTGCCTGCAAAATATCGGCAGGCTGGGGGAAGTTCCTAAATGGATACTGATCCCGATGATATTCGTCGGTGGCGTCGGGGTGTTCGCCGAGTACTGGACGATCGTTGGGCGCGACGCCGGCCTCGCGTTGCTAACGGTAATGTCATCATTTAAATTCCTCGAAAGCCGACGTCATCGCGACCTGCTGATCCTGGTATTCCTGTGTTATTTCCTGATCGCCACACATTTCCTTTTCTCGCAAAGTATTCCAACCGCCGTGATGATGCTGGTCACGCTGATCGTCATTACCGCCACCTTGATTACCATCAACAAGCGTGAGCAGCAGGTTTCGCCCCGGGAACTGTTGCAAACCAGCTCACGCCTGGTGCTGCTGTCGATACCTTTAATGCTGATACTGTTTGTGCTGGTCCCGCGCGTGCCCGGTCCATTGTGGGGTCTCACCAACGAACAGCGCGGAGGTATAACCGGCCTCAGCGACAGCATGTCACCCGGCAAGATCAGCAACCTGATTCGCAACAATGAAGTAGCTTTCAGGGTGGATTTCGAAGGCAATGTTCCACCCCAGAACCAGCTCTACTGGCGCGGTCCGGTGATGGCTGATTACAACGGTTACCGCTGGAAGCAGTTGCCGCGACAACAAATGGAAAGACTTAGCCTTAACGTTTCAGAACGGGCAATCAAGTATACGGTGACTCTGGAACCCAACGGTGAACAATGGTTGCTGGCGCTGGATGTCCCGACCTTGTTAATCGCGGACAGCCTGATGACCCGAGACTTTCAGCTTCTCAGCAAGAAAACCATCAATGACTTGCGCCGTTATACGATGGAATCTCGACTGGTCTACGAAATTGGTCTGGATGAAGCGCAAGATTATCTGCAAAAAGCGACCGCCTACCCGGAACAATCCAATCCAGAAACCATCGCGTTTGGCAAATCGCTGGCGGCACGCTTCAACAGCAGCGACGAGATCTTGAACGAAGTACTCGGTATGTTTAGTAACGAGGAATTTTTCTATACACTAAAACCACCTCTGCTGGGCGAAAACTCGGTCGACGAATTTCTTTTCGACACCCGCCGCGGTTTTTGTGAACACTACGCCGGCAGCTTTGCGCTGCTGATGCGCGCCGCGGGAATTCCGGCACGTATCGTCACCGGCTACCAGGGAGGCGAATTCAACGAGGTCGGCAACTACCTGATCGTGCGTCAGTCAGATGCCCATGCATGGACCGAAGTCTGGATCAAGGACAAGGGTTGGGTACGGGTCGACCCGACCGCCGCGGTATCCCCCAATCGAATCGAGAGCGGCCTTGACGAGGCCCTGGCAGACGAGTCCTCAAACTTCCGTATCCAGAATCGCAATCCGATTTTCGGCAACCTGCTGTACCACTGGGACGATCTGCAACACAACTGGAATGACTGGGTACTGAACTATGATGAAAACAGGCAGCGCAGCTTCCTCAACAAACTTGACCTCGGAATCGAGAACTGGTCGGACATGGTAGTAGCGCTGGTGATAATGCTGGTCGCGGTTACCGGGACCTTCTGGCTTATCTCCTGGTATCGTGAACTTCCACCGCGGCCACCAGGCTATGAAATTCTGTTCAGACGACTGCTGCGCAAACTGGCACGGCTTGGTATCGAGAAGAAACCGTCTGAAGACTCACGCGCTTTCCTGCAGCGTATCTCCTCGCAGCCAATCCCGTCGCAACAACTTGCGCAAGCTGATCAGCTGGCGCGCATAATTGATCTGTACAACCACATCAAATACGGCCGTCATGGTGATTCGACATTGCTGCTGAAGCAGATGCGCAGCATGATCAAGTCACTACAGACCTGAATGGCACTTACTTAAACCAAAACACTGGCGCATCCAGAGTCCAACTGCAGTCGAATGACCCGGGGGATTTTTCGCGAATGCCTCGGCGGCTTCGCCGCCTGCGGTTTACTTCGCGAAAAATCCCCCGGGTCATCCGCCTTCTCCCGACC
>Ga0316196_10000232_pt1 | contig 19852 bp, 13 predicted proteins | sample Eddsed2cm_MG_FD_204938 | JGI IMG/M metagenome (GOLD analysis project Ga0316196, IMG submission 204938) | Coastal sediment microbial communities from Maine, United States - Eddy sediment 2 cm | ecosystem: Environmental > Aquatic > Marine > Coastal > Sediment | place: USA: Maine | collected... | reverse complement strand
CGCTACGCCGCCAACATCAAAGCGCATGTGAACCGTCGGTTCTTCTCGCATTCGCAGGAGGTTGGGCGCAACTGATGCCCAAAAACGGGCGGAGTGAACGGCGTCCCGCACCGGCAACGATAGCTCGAACCATGTCCCGCACACGGAATCATTGTCGACCTCATCACCACCCGTGAATGTTCGCGCCTCGAGCATTGTCACCATGTGGCCATCGAGGTCAGCAAGGCCGAGCTCGTTGAACACGTCCTCATCCAGGCGCATGAAGTTAAAGTCGAAGCCGTGGTCACTCATGGACCGCGCGCGACGCGCAAGATCCTGTTGAACGAACGAAATTGCGGGTGCATCGAAAGCGCGATCGTGCAGGCCTATGTTCAGTATGCCGTCGCTGATCACAGCGTATTTGTGCGACCAGACATCGCCGATTTCACGCTCGGTAAACCCCAGCAGCTTGTAATAGCCTAATGAGTCGAGGATGTCCGGCGTGTAAATACTGAACTCCAGAAACCGGCCCAGGCCGCTCAAGACTCGGCTCCTCGGGCCAGCGCGCGCTCCCTCGACTTGTCCTGTTCACGGGCGACGTCACTGGCACTCCAATCGGGCGATGACTCGGGCCAGCCACCGATATGTTTCTCGATCAGCCGCGTCAGAAAGGCGATGTGATCATCGCGCGCATTGAGCGCTGGAATATAGTTGAGTTCGCCACCACCGGCTTCCTTGAAGATTTCGGCGTTTTGCAGGGCAATCTCCTCGAGTGTTTCGAGGCAGTCTGCGGCAAATCCGGGGCAAACGACGTCGAGGCGCTTCATGCCAGCCTTGCCCAGCGATGCGATCGTTTCATCGGTGTAGGGTCGCAACCACTCCATGCGGCCGACGCGCGACTGAAACGTTGTTATCCACGCGTCATCATCGAGATCCAGGGACTCCGCAATGAGTCTTGCTGTCTTAAGGCACTGGCAATGGTACGGGTCACCGTCTTTGAGGTTTTGTTGCGGCAGGCCGTGAAACGAAAACAGCAGTTTGTCTCCACTGCCGTGATGTTCGCGGTATTCGCGGATACTCTGTGCCAGCGCCGCGATGTAGCCGCGCGCATCGTGGTAGTGGTTGATAAAACGAAATTCCGGCACCCAGCGGCGCCGGCTGAGCTCAGCCGTGACGGCATCGAAGATAGACGCCGTTGTCGTGCCGGAATACTGCGGATAGAGCGGCAAGCATACGATGCGTTGCGCACCCTTCTCATAGAGGCGTTCGAGCGCCGCGCGCAAAGAGGGTTCACCGTAGGACATCCCGAGCTCGACATGCACGGTACCGGATACACGCGCAGCCAGTTGCTGCTCGATCGCGTTACTGATATCCCGGGAATGCAGGAGCAGCGGTGAGCCGTGCTCGGTCCAGATCTTTTGGTACGCCTTTGCGGAGCGCGCAGGGCGAACGCGGAGTATGAAGGCGTTGAGTATGAGCCACCAGATTGGCCGTGGAGCTTCCACAACGCGTGGGTCCCACAGAAACGCTTTGAGGAATCGTCGCACCGCAGAGGGTGTCGGTGCATCCGGTGTACCGAGGTTTACGAGAAGAATACCCAGGGACCCGGGGAGCCCGTGCTCGTATTGCGGCGTGGATTGATACGTTGGCATAAGCCTGCAACTGGTGTCGGACGGCGTAACAGTAAACGAAAGGCCGTTCCTGTGCCAGCGAGCAGCGCTATAATCCTTTGTCCTGACTGGAAATCTGCAGCGCGGCTAGAGCCATGGAATTACTACCGGAAGACAATGAAAGTCGGCCACCATTGTGGACCTTGATAAGGGACATTGCTGTCCTGCAGGTCAAACTGGTTGTTGACGGCTTGCGCGATCTCATCCTGGTTCCGGCTTCGCTGGTAGCTGGAATCATCAGCCTGAGCAAGACGAAGGACGGTGTGCCCGGCACCGAGTTCTACAGGCTTATCGATGCAGGCAGGCAGAGCGAGCATTGGATCAATCTGTTCGGTGCCTACAAAAACGCGCCGCCTGAAGTGGCCGAGCAGAATCACTTTGGCGATGCAGATATCGATGACATCGTGTCACGCGTCGAGTCATTCGTCGTCGACGAATACAAGCGCGGTGGCGTCACGGCGCAAGCGCGAGACAGGATGCACAAGGCAGTGGACGCGATGCGCCGTCGAAAAGACGAAACGGAGTAGCGGTTCTGGAACCGGGGTCAGAGCCCCAGGGCTCTGACCCCGGTTAATCAGGCGGCTTCCATAATGGCCGTGACGCCCATGCCACCGGCCGTGCATACCGAAATCAGGCCGCGGCCCGAACCCTTCTCGGTGAGCAATTTGGACATTGTCCCGACAATGCGCGCACCGGTTGCCGCAAACGGGTGACCCATCGCAATGCTGCCGCCCTTGACGTTGAGCCTGGACAGGTCGATCGGACCCATTGGTTCGTTGCGACCAAGCTTGTCACGGCAGAACTTTTCGGACTGCCAGGCTTTCAGCGTGGCGATTGTCTGTGCAGCGAACGCCTCGTGAATTTCGTAAAAATCAAAGTCCTGTAAACGCAGGTTAGCCTGTTTGAGCATCTCTGATACGGCATAGGCCGGCGCCATCAACAAGCCCTCGTCATTGACGAAGTTAACCGCGGCAACCTTGACGAATGTCAGATAGGCCGTGATAGGCAGGTTCTTCATACGCGCCCAATCCTCGGACGCCAGCAGCACGGCTGCAGCGCCGTCGGTCAACGCTGTGCTGTTGCCTGCCGTCATTGTGCCATCGCCGCTCTTGTCGAAAACCGGTTTCAGCGCTGCCAGTTTCTCAAAGGTCGTGTCTCTGCGGATATTGTTGTCTTCTTCACAGTCGAGGAACGGTACAACGAGCTCGTCATACCAGCCCGCGTCATAGGCAGCAGCGGCCTTGACGTGACTCGCAAGCGCGAGTTGGTCCTGGTGCTCGCGAGGTACGTCCCATTTCTGCGCCGTGATTTCCATGCTTTCGCCCATCGACAGGCCGGTGCGAGGCTCGGTTACACCGGGAAAGTCGGGCTTGAAGTGCCAGGGCCGCAGACGGAACCACGGCAAAACACGTTGCGCAACCGAACGGGCGCGAAACACATCCATCATCACTGATCGAAAGCCATCGTTGTAAGTGATGGGTGGGTCGCTGATCGAGTCGGTGCCACCGGCGATACCAGAATCGATCTGCCCGAGTGCAATCTTGTTGGCAATCATCGCGCAGGCTTCAAGACTTGTGCCACAGGCCCGCTGCAGATCCACGCCCGGGGTGCGCGGCGATAATCCGGATTCGATTACAGACTCGCGTGCCAGGTTCCAGTCACGTGAATGCTTCATGACGGCACCGAGTGCGACATCGCCAAGCGTCTGACCCTTGAGATCAAACTTGGTGACCAGGCCATTGAGTGCCGCGGTCATCAGGTCCAGGTTGGAACAATTCCGATAGATCGAATGAGATCGGCAAAAAGGAATTCGGGAACCCCCAATTACGGCGACTTTAATCGCCCGGCCATCGTGCAGCATGCTTTCCTCCGTAAAGACTTGCAGGCTCGGTTGCGCCCGTACTTTACACCAAAATACGTTACATTGGCCGCATGTGGCGATCGAATAATTGGCGAGAAGAGGCCCCGGCGCTGTTGAAGCTGGCCGGACCGCTTATCATCAACAATTTGTCGATCGCCGGCATGCAGTTCGCAGACGCGGTGATGTCCGGGCGGCTGGGTGCCGAGTCTCTTGCGGCTGTCGCCGTAGGCGCAAGTGTATGGTTTTTTGGCTTCGCCTTATGTCTTGGTGTTCTCATGGCCATCTCACCGATTGCGGCGCGCCACTATGGTGCAGGCAACCCGGAGCTGATTGGCCGTTACACACGCCAGGGCATGTACCTCGGTATCGCCATTGGCGTCACGCTCATTGCGCTCGTTTACGCGACCGTGGAGCCGCTGCTCAACAAGGTCGGTATCGACGAGAACTTCAGGGAGCTGACGGTCGGCTACGTTAAAGCTATCGTTTGGGGTGGCCCTGCCATTTTCGTATTTCTTGCACTGCGATTCACGACCGAAGGGATCGGTCACACTCGGCCGATCATGTATGCCTCGATATTTTCTCTGGTGTGCAATGTGTTCCTGAATTACGTATTGATGTTCGGCCACTTCGGCGCGCCCGCCCTTGGCGTCGTCGGTTGCGGCCTGGCCAGCGCGATAACGATGTGGGCAATCATGATCGTGCTCGCGACGTACATGAAAATGAGCCCACACTATGAGCCGTTGAAGATATTTTCGCGCGTCTCTCCGCTGCGGCCGCAAGCGCTCAAAGAAATTCTCATGCTGGGTACGCCGATTGCGATAACGATCACGGCTGAGGCCGGACTGTTCAATGCGGTGTCTATCCTGATGGGCACACGCGGCGCGGCCATTGCGGCAGCGCATCAAATTGCGATCAACTTCGCTGCCACGATGTTCATGGTGCCGCTCGCACTGAGTTCGGCCATTACCATACGGGTCGGACATGCGCTGGGTGCCGGCAATGCACAGGCGGCAAGGTTCAGCGGCGCAGTCGGCATATTGATATGTACATCTTTCATGGCGGTATCAGCGACATTCCTGCTGATCTTCCGCGATGTCATCGTAACCGTGTATACGAATGACACGTCGGTGACGAGTATTGCTGTCAGCCTGTTATTGATGGCCGCCATCTTTCAGGTGGCCGATGGTGCACAAATCGGCGCAGCGGGGGCCCTGCGCGGCTACAAGGACACGCGCGTGCCCATGGCAATAAACATCTTCGCGTACTGGGTGCTGGCGTTCCCGCTCGCCTACCTGGCCGCTGTGACCTACAAGTCGCCGCCCAGCTACGTCTGGGGCGGTTTTGTTATCGGCCTGACGGTAGCGGGAATACTGCTGACCTGGCGCTATGCGCGACTGTCCAAAAGTGCCTTGCTGACCGAGTGAAGAGCGCCGTCATTTCGGCCTTACTACGTGCACAAGTAGTGAGCTGGCATCCAGCCTGTCAGGTAATCAGGTCTATACGCTAGGTCTGATATTCGCGTTAAGGCGGAACAGGTTCGTTGGGTCGTACTTGTTCTTCAGCTCCACCAGTCGTGGGTAATTTCCACCGTAATTACCCCAGGTTTTCTTCTCGTCGTCGTCGTTCAAATTAGTGTAGAAGCCGGCGAAGTGCGGTTCCATCGCCTTGTAGTACTCACGGACTTCCGCAATCCCCGCCTCGTTCTGCGACGAATCGGGCGCTCCGTACATGATGCCGAAGTTAAACGCGACGTCGCGGTGTGCAAAAGCGGTAGCATCGGGCGCGACCCGGGCGCTGGCACCACCCATGTGCTGGAACCACGAATTGGGCAGCGTGTCACGATTGGCGTATTCGACGATAATTTCGATGACCTCGGGCGTGAGTTCTTTAAGGAAGCTCGATTTGAGATAAACATTGATACCGTGTGCGGTGAAGCCGTCGAACCTTGTTTGTATTTCGCGGTACGGAAACGGCGCCAGCGCGCCGCTCTTGAGTCCCGGGAATGCCAGCATCGGCGCGAGTGCTTTTTCGCCGGCCGCATGATCGCCACACCATACCACCTCCACCATCGCTACCCGGTTGCCATCGGGGTCGCGGATGAACTGCGGTTCAATATTCGCTGCGTCCGGCAGGGTCTCATGCAATTCTGCATAAAACTCAAGAAACTCCCGGTTGATGTCATAGAAAAGATCGCCCCCGTATACGACGGGATTAAACGGATGCAGTCGGTACACGAACTCGGTCACCACGCCAAAATTGCCGCCGCCGCCGCGCAGACCCCAGTACAAATCTGCGTTCTCGTCCTCGCTGGCGCGCACCACCTCGCCGCTCGCGGTCACTACGGTCGCCGCAAGCACGTTGTCCACCGCCAGGCCCATTAGCCGATCTGTGCGGCCCACGCCGCCGCCCAACGTAAAGCCGCCGGCGCCAGTATGTGAAACGATGCCGGTCGTAGTCATCATGTTGTGTGCCGAAGCAGCGGTATCGATATGCCCAAGCAGGGACCCACCGTCCGCACGCAGCGTCATCGCTTCAGCATTGATGTCCGTAGAATGCATTTGCGAGAGGTCGATCATCATGCCGCCATCGGACGTCGATTTGCCGGGCAGGCTGTGACCACCGCCTTTTACCGAGACCAGGAGATTCTTGTCGCGACCGAAATCGACGGCATTAACGACATCACCTGTTGACGTGCATTGCACGACCATCGCCGGTCGCTTGTGGTCGAACATGCCGTTCCATACGCGTTTCGCGGCGTCGTAACCGTCATCCCCTTGCAGGACTACGCTGCCGTCGATGCTGCCGCGCAATTCCTCGACTGCTGCCGATTCGATCGACAACTCATCGCCGTGCATCGACACGGCGGAAATCGACGTGCCAGGATCGCTCGCCTGCTGCCTTGCGCCACAGGCTGAAAGGCTTGTAGCAATCGTCGCAGCGACGGCGGACTTGCAGAATGTGCGTCTTTTCATGGGAACCCCCTTCCCGTGTCAGATATCGTTGTTTTCCTTAGTCTAGCCGCTCTGACCGAAGTCGGGGCTGTCTCCGGCAAGATATTCGTCTTCTTCGGGGGTGTTTTCGCGTCCGAGCAGCTTATTGCGGTGCGGGAAGCGGCCAAACCGCTGCACGATGTCGTGGTGGAGCTCGGCAAACTGGGCGATCGTCTCGAACGTCTCGCGGTACGTCGGTGACACTGCCTCGGCAAGGCGGTTGAAGATTGCGGTGGCCTTTTGCTGAACTTTGCGGGATTCGGAATGTTGCAGGGGCATATAAAAGAACGCCTGCTGGATCGGCGTCAGGCCCTTGTCCTTTTTCTCCATCGCGCCCTCAACGCACAGCTTGAGCGACGCCGAGTCCATCGCGAACGCGTCCGCAGTATTGCGGTAGATATTGCGACGAAACTGGTCGAGCAACAGGATCAGCGCAAGTCGACCGTGTGGTTGTTGTGCCCAATGATCGAGCTCGCCTGCGCTGGCCCGGTTAACATCGTCGGAAAAGTTTTTTTTGCACTCAAGATCAAAAACTTCGTCCTCGCCAAACCAGATGTCCATGCGGTGGTCGATCTGTGGCGCTGACAACGCGTGCTCTTTAAACCAAAACGCGATGATGGCATCGATGCGCTGCTGGTCCTGGTCAGTGATCGTCGCGTCCATACTCTCTCAGCCAAGTTTTACCGATATTCCAAGATTCTCGACCGCTCACAAATGCGAACCAGTTCACAATTTGGGCGGCAAGCGCCGTTTATGGTCGTGTTTGCCCGTAGACTTTAGCAGATGATGACGATCCAGACCCTCAAACTCGCTCGCAATGCGGCTACGACCCTTGTGTGTCTTGGGCTGCTCGCCTGTGGCGGTCCTGCCGAGGGTCCCGAGGCGGCGTTGCGGGCCTGGGTACAGCAGGGCCATGAGCTCGCCGAGGCCAAGGATCGTCCCGGACTCGTTGACATGATATCGCCGGCGTACACTGACGCGCGTGGCAACAATCGCGACGATATCAACGACCTGTTTCGTATTTATTTTTTGCGTACGCAATCCGTTGCGCTGCTTACAAAGATTGAGGAACTCAATGTTTACGGTGAGAGTGCCGGCGATGTAGTGTTATCGGTCGGCATGGCCGGAACGCACGACGGCACCTTCGGCTTCAGCGCCGATGCTTATCGTTTCGAGATGGAATTCGAACTGGATGGCGACGAGTGGCTCCTGATGTCCGCCCGGTGGGGCGAGATTGGCGGGGAACTGCGCTAGTCCGAGGGGGGCTTGGCATGAATACATTACGATCTGGAATACCGACGCTGGCGACGCTATGTCTGCTGACCGCCTGCGCGAGCACCGGAGACCTCATCGGTACACCGGGCGTCAGTTTGCGAAATGTCCAGATCGAGGATATCGACCTCACCGGGCAGACGTTCCTGCTCGGCTTCGACGTCACCAACCCCAACCCGTTTCCGCTACCCATCAGCACGGTTTCCTATACGGTCGAACTCGACGGATATCGTTTTGCAAGCGGTTCGACGGTCGGCGGTTTTACAGTACCCTCTTCGGGCGACGCCGAATTCGCGATATCGGTGGAGCTCAACCTGATGAAAACGGCACCGCAGCTCCTGTTCCTGGTTCGTGACAGCATGAAGCGAGATATTCCCTATACGCTGAGCGGAGCATTCGGTCTCGACATCCCGCTGACTGAACCCGTGCACTTCGAGTCCAGCGGCGAGATTCGCATGCAGGCTATCAGCCTCCAGGCACTGCAGACGCCCTGACACGCTTGGTTACGAGCGTAACCGTAGGCTCCCGAGGCCTGCTGTCATATACTGCGTGGCTCGGGCGGCACCGGTGGTCTCCTCCTTGCGGCCCAACCCGGCGTAGCGCACGCCATCTCAAATGAGAACCTCATCAGGACGCGCGAAACGCGTGATCCTCAGGGCGTTTATGACCGAGCGACAAGCGAAAGGTCTTTATGACCCGGCATTCGAGCGCGACAGTTGCGGCTTCGGCCTGATTGCAAATCTCGATGACATGCCGAGCCACTGGGTCGTCGAAACGGCGATCTCCGCGCTCGCCCGCCTGACGCATCGCGGCGCCGTCGCGGCAGACGGCAAAACCGGCGATGGCTGCGGTCTGCTGATCAAGTTTCCGAAGACCTTCATGCGTGCGGTTGGTGAGGACCAGGGGTTCGCACTCAACGAGCGATTCGCCGCGGGAACCGTGTTTCTGAACCAGGATGCGGAAAGGGCAGAAAGCGCGCGGCAAACCATCAACACAGCCATTGCCGAGATCGGTCTCGAGGTCGCCGGCTGGCGCGTTGTACCGACCGATTCGTCGGTGTGTGGCGAGCAGGCACTCCGGACGCTGCCTCAAATCGAGCAGGTGTACGTCAATGCGCCTGACAACATGCCGCGCGGGCGCTTCAATCGACGCCTTTTTCTCGCGAGAAGACGCGCCGAAAAAAGAATCGGCGAAGGTGCTGCTTACATAGCCAGCCTGTCGTCGGTGACGATCAGCTACAAGGGCATGATCATGCCGGGCGTGCTGCCCGAGTTTTATCCTGACCTCAAAGATCCGCGCCTGGAAACTTCGGTGTGCGTATTCCACCAGCGCTTCTCGACGAACACGATGCCGCAATGGCGTCTCGCGCAACCGTTCCGATTCCTGGCGCACAACGGCGAGATCAACACGATTCAGGGCAACCGCAACTGGGCACAGGCGCGCGCGAAGAACTTCATATCCGACAAACTCGACGACATTTCCGACCTCGACCCAATCATCTCGCTGATCGGGTCGGATTCGTCGAGCCTGGATAACATGCTCGAAGTCATGCGCGCTGGCGGTATGGACGTGCTGCAAGCGATGCGCATCCTGATGCCGCCGGCATGGCAGGCCGTGGACGACTTCGACCCTGACGTGCGCGCGTTCTATGAGTTCTTCGATTGCCAGATGGAACCGTGGGACGGCCCGGCCGGCATCGTGCTTACGGATGGCCGTTATGCCGCGTGTTCCCTGGACAGAAACGGCCTGCGACCGGCCCGTTACGTCATTACCAAAGACCGGCACATCACGATCGCGTCCGAAATCGGCGTGTACGACTACGACGAAAAAGACGTCATCAGCAAGGGGCGTCTCGGTCCCGGCGAGATGCTTGCCGTGGACCTGGTCAACGGCGTGTTACTCGACAACGAAGATATTCACGACATTCTTAAGACGCGTGCCCCGTACAAGAAGTGGCTCAAACAGGGCGTACGTTATCTCGACTCCGAGCTGATCGACACGCACATGGCCGCCGAACCGTTTGATGAACAGACGCTTGCCAGCTATCAGAAGATGTTTAACTTGACGCGCGAGGAGCTGAACGATGTGGTCGCGGTGCTGGCCAAGGCCGAACAGGAAGCGGTCGGCTCCATGGGCGACGACACGCCGATGGCCGTGCTGTCGAGCAAAATTCGCTCGCCGTTCGACTATTTTCGCCAGCAGTTTGCACAGGTAACGAATCCACCGATCGATTCACTGCGCGAGCGCCTGGTCATGTCGCTGCAGACAAACATTGGGCGTGAATCGAGCCTGTTCGACGTCGGCCCCGAGCATGCGCAACACGTCATCATGAACTCCCCGGTGCTGTCACAGCTCAAGCTCAGGCAGTTGTTGAGCGATGATCTTTACGCCGACAGCCATGCTTTCATCGACCTGAATGTCGATGACACGCTTACGCTGGCCGCGGCGCTCGGCCAGATTTGCGATGAGGCCGAAAAGTCCGTACGCGACGGCAATCTGATACTGGTGCTTAGCGACCGTTACCTGGAAAAGGGCAAGCTGCCGGTGCACGCGTTGCTTGCGACAGGCGCTGTTCATCACCACCTTGTCAGGGCCGGTCTGCGCTGCGACGCCAACATCATCGTTGAAACGGGAGTCGCGAGAGACTCGCATCACTTCGCCTGCCTGATCGGATACGGCGCGACGGCCGTCTATCCCTACCTGGTTTATCAGTCGCTGCATGACATCGCGCAGCGCGGCAATATCGACCGGCAACAACAGCTCGGTCGCAGCTACCGGCGCGGCATACGCAAGGGCCTGTTTAAGGTCATGTCGAAAATGGGCATCTCTTCGATATCGAGCTATCGCGGCGCGCAGTTATTCGAGATCGTGGGTATGCACGAGGAAGTGGTCGAGCGTTGCTTCCGCGGCACGACATCACGAATCCAGGGAACAGGTTTTGCCGACCTCCTTGAAGACCAGCGACAACTCGCTACAGAGGCATGGAGGCCGCGCATTCCGATTACACAGGGTGGCCTGCTCAAGTATGTGCATGGTGGCGAATACCATTGTTATAACCCCGATGTCGTGTTGACACTGCAGGCCGCGGTTCGCAGCGGTGATTTCGAACGCTACCAGGAGTACGCGAGACTCGTTAACGAGCGTCCGATAGCAACACTTCGTGACCTGATGACGTTACAGCCGGCGGGTCCGGCCGTGCCTCTAGGTGAAGTTGAGCCTGTCGAAGACATCCTGCTGCGCTTCGACAGCGCGGGTATGTCCCTGGGTGCGCTGTCGCCCGAAGCACACGAAGCACTGGCCATCGCGATGAACCGCATCGGCGGTCGCTCAAACTCTGGTGAGGGTGGTGAGGACCCGGCGCGCTACCGTACCGAACGGGTATCGAAGATCAAACAGGTGGCGTCGGGCCGTTTCGGTGTGACTGCCGAGTACCTGGTCAATGCGGAAGTCATTCAGATCAAGATTGCACAGGGCGCCAAGCCGGGTGAGGGCGGGCAACTGCCCGGGCACAAGGTCAATGACATGATTGCGCGACTGCGCTACGCCAAGCCGGGCGTTGGATTAATCTCGCCACCACCACACCACGATATCTATTCGATCGAGGACCTCGCACAACTGATTTTCGACCTGAAGCAGGTTAACCCTGATGCGCTCGTCTCGGTGAAGCTGGTCGCGGAACCGGGTGTGGGCACGATCGCCGCCGGTGTCGTCAAGGCGTACGCCGACCTGATTACGATCTCGGGTTACGACGGTGGCACGGGCGCAAGCCCCCTAAGCTCGGTGAAGTACGCTGGTAGTCCATGGGAGCTTGGTCTCTCCGAAACGCACCAGGTACTTCGAGGTAACGACCTGCGTCACAAGGTGAGGCTGCAGACGGACGGGGGGCTGAAGACCGGCGTCGATGTCATCAAGGCCGCAATGCTCGGTGCGGAGAGTTTTGGTTTTGGCACGGCGCCGATGGTCGCGCTGGGCTGCAAGTATCTGCGCATCTGCCACCTGAACAACTGTGCGACTGGCGTCGCAACACAGAACAATATCCTGCGCAGCGAATACTTCACCGGTTTGCCGGAGATGGTGATCAACTTCTTCCGCTTCGTCGCCGAGGAAACCCGGATGCTCATGGCGGAGCTCGGTGTGCGCAGCCTTGAGGAGCTGATTGGTCGCGTTGATCTTCTCGAACTGCAGGACGGTGTGACCGAACGGCAGTCACGTCTCGACTTGTCGCCAATTATCTCTGACGCCGGGCTCGCAAGAGACGTACCGCAGTACTGCACAGACCTTCGCAACGAGCCGTTCGACAAGGGTGAGCTGGCTGAGGAAATGCTGGCGACGGTCCTGCCCGCCATCGAAGGCCGTGAAGGTGGCAAATTCGGTTTCGAGGTTCGCAACTTCAACCGCTCGATAGGGGCACGCATTGCCGGCGAAATTGCCAGGCAACATGGCAACCAGGGAATGCGCGATGCACCGCTGGAGATTTCCCTGCGCGGTACCGCCGGGCAGAGTTTCGGCGTGTGGAATGTGGCGGGTCTGAACATGACATTGATTGGCGACGCCAACGACTATGTCGGTAAGGGCATGGCAGGAGGGCGACTCATTATCCGGCCACCGGAAGACGCAGGATACGTCGCCCGGGAGACAGCGATAATCGGTAACACCTGCCTTTACGGCGCGACCGGTGGATTGTTGTATGCCGCGGGCACCGCCGGCGAGCGATTCGGTGTTCGAAATTCCGGCGCGACGGCAGTTATCGAGGGCTCCGGCGATCACTGCTGCGAATACATGACCGATGGTGTAGTGACAGTTCTCGGTCCGACCGGTGTTAACTTCGGTGCGGGTATGACGGGCGGTTTCGCCTACGTGCTCGATATCGATCGCTGCTTCGTCGATCGCTATAACCACGAGCTGATCGACATTCACCGCATCACACCGGAGAGCATGGAGGCGCATCTGCACCACCTGCGGTCGATGATCATGCTGCATGTCGAAGCGACAGGCAGCGCCTGGGGTGAGCAGATTCTCGACGACTATCGCACGTTTCTGCCCAAGTTCTGGGTCGTTAAGCCCAAGGCAGCCGAGCTTCGTTCATTGATTGAATCACTAAGGAGAGCGGCGTGACTGTAAGAGCGCTGTCTGCAGCGCGACGAGGAGGGAGGTGATGTCCAAGCATCCTCTTCAATTCCTCGAAGTGCCCCGCCGCGACCCGGACAAGGAAGCGCCCGAAGAGCGCATCAAGCACTTTGGCGAGATCTACGGCCACTACGATGGCGCCAGTGCGGCGGCACAGGCAGGCCGCTGCCTGTCCTGCGGTAACCCCTACTGTGAGTGGAAATGCCCGGTTCACAACTACATTCCGAACTGGCTGGACCTTATCGAACGGGGCAAGTTATTCGAGGCGGCCGAGTTATCGCACCAGACAAATTCTTTGCCGGAAATCTGTGGTCGTATTTGTCCACAAGACCGACTGTGCGAGGGCGAGTGCACGCTGAACAATGGTATCGAAGCGGTATCCATCGGCAACATCGAAAAATACATAACCGACGAAGCCCTGGCACAGGGCTGGCGTCCGGACATGTCGCACATCAGCGATTCCGGCAAGTCGGTGGCTGTCGTCGGCGCGGGACCAGCCGGGCTCGCCGCGGCCGATGTGCTGACCAGGCAGGGTATTCGACCGGTTGTTTACGATGCTTATCCGGACATCGGTGGTTTGCTGACCTACGGTATTCCGCCATTCAAACTCGACAAGCAGGTCGTCGCCAAGCGGCGTGAAATTCTCGAAGGCATGGGCGTGCAGTTCGTGCTGAATACGCGCATAGGTGACGACAAACCTTTCGCAGAGTTGCTCGACGAGTACGATGCCGTGTTCCTCGGCATGGGTACCTACAAATACGTGCGTGGCGGCTTCCCAGGTGAAGACACACACGGCGTTTACGAGGCACTGCCATATCTCGTCGCAAATGTGTACGAGGAACTCGGCTACGACGATAAGCCGATTCCCTACATCGACATGGCGGGCAAGAATGTCATCGTGCTCGGTGGCGGCGACACGGGCATGGATTGCGTTCGCACAGCAATTCGGCAAGGGGCAACGAGAGTGCGTTGCGTTTACCGGCGCGACGAAGAAAACATGCCCGGGTCACGGCGTGAAGTTAAGAACAGCAAGGAAGAGGGTGTCGAGTTCCTGTTCAACCGGCAACCGCTCGAAATCGTTGGCGAAGAGAACGTAACGGGCGTCAAAGTTGTGACCACGCAACTTGGTGAGCCCGACAGCTCCGGACGCAGGCGGCCCGAGCCGGTTGCTGGCACCGACGAAGTGCTCGAGGCTGACGCCGTCATTGTTGCGTTCGGATTTCAGCCGAATCCGCCAGCGTGGTTCGATGAGCATGCTATTGAAGCACTACCGAGTGGCCGCATCCGTGTTGCGACGCATGGTGACCATCCGTTTCAGACAACGAATCCGAAGGTGTTTGCAGGTGGTGACATGGTGCGTGGTTCAGACCTCGTCGTCACGGCTGTCTTCGAGGGTCGCGAAGCAGCAAAGGCAATCGCCGACTACCTGGGCGTATGACAACCCTGCGGCGGCTTGAGCAGGTCAATAGCTGCTTCTTGCCACGAGCAACCGTTAAGTACATCCCAGAATTGACCGACCTTCCCCAAGCCGCATAATTACCTGGACAAGGGCAAATCCAGCCAAAGCTGGTGACGCAAAGCCACGGGTCCTCGCTTCCTCCGAGAAGCTCATCATGCATTCCCGAAGGGCCCAGGATCGCCGGGCTGCCGAAACAAAGTGATTAGGAGATTGAAATGCCCAGGCGAAACAGACTGATCAACGCCGTGCTATTAACGATCGCAGCGCTAATGAGCAGCGCCCTGCTTGCCGCCACACCCGAGGTAGAAAAGGCTGAGCCAACAATTGCTGTCTATGATGCAGACGCATATTCGGAATATGTCGAGAACACGATGGCCAAACTGGACAAGCTGTATCTCGATTTTTGTGATACATGCGGTGTCGACTCGGTAAAGGCCAGGATTGCGAAGGAAGAATTCCTCGTTACGGTTCGAGAATTGATGCAACACATGAACGCGAGGTATGACGACCTGGATCCGAAGAAGGGTGCGGCCTTGTCGCCGACAGAAACGCTTGTGAGCGTGCACGCACTTACAATGCTGGTTGATATTCTGGCGGCAACCGAACTGCAGACCTTCGCTGCTCATCCGTATATCGAATAGTTGATCGGCGAGAAGGTGTCGAAAAGCGCCAACTAACCTGGTGTCACCGGGAACGAAACGTGGAAACTAACACCGCCATCGGTGTTCTCGGCATCGATCTTCCCGCCATGGCCTTCCGCGATAAGTTTCGCCACGTAAAGCCCTAAACCCAGGTGCTTGTTGTCTTCACCGGGACGCATTGACACCATCGAGTCGAACATCTGGTGCCGCATGCGCTCTGGCAAGGGCGGCCCTGGATTGCTTACGCTGAGTACCAGGTTGTCACCTTCCTTTTTGAGCCCGATCACAATCGTATCGCTGTCATCGCTGAAGCCAACAGCATTGTCGACAAGCTTGTCGAGCATCTGGATGACCAACTCCGGAGATCCCTGCATCGCAGACGACTCGAGGTTCGAGTCGAATTCGAATACGCGCTGCGGGTAAACGTCACGATAGGCAACGACTGTCGAAGCCAGAACGGCAGAAAGGTCGAAAGCTTCCGGGTCTGCGTGTGCCATCAGCCCTTCAACCCTGCTGGCCTCACTCATCGCCGAAAGGATGCGTCGCAAACGGTCGGCGCCACTACGCGCGCGGGCAGCGTAGTCGGCAGATGCTTCGTTGAGCGGTTCGTGTTCGAGGTTTTCGAGCGACGAGGTAACGATGGCCAGCGGTGTGCGTAATTCGTGTGACAACTTCGATGCCAGCGTGCGCAGGTAGTCGTTGTAGTCGGCCAGCTGTCGCAGCACATGCGAGAAACTGCGTGACAAGTCGCCAACCTCATCACCTGACTGCGCGCTGGGCAGGGAGGATCGCAGCTTGTCACTGTCGAGCGCCTCCTCGGCGGCAACGCTGAGCCGGCGAATGCGCCGCGAGAGCCAGGTGGCATAGCCGAGTAAGGTTGCGGCGACGAGGAGGGTAGCAATCAACGTGACATTCATTAGCCGCACGAGTCCCTGGTTTCTCAGGCTCAGAATTGCATCCGTACCCTGCTGCAGCATAAAGGCCCCGATCAATTCCCCATCCGAGATCACGGGTTGCGCAACCGCGACGACCGCGCGACCACTCTCTGAGCTGCGAAACCAGCCAGCGGACTCTTCACCAGCCAGCGCCTGCGATACATAGTCGCGTTGTTCGCGACCGCTGGGGTCTGGCGTCGCCAGCTCGGCAGCATCGCCAGACTCGACGAGTGCGTCATAGAGGATGCGCAGCCAAGTCGAGCGAATGCTCGCATCTTCCGCCGCTGCCGTCGCCAAATCGCCACTTTCCGATATGCGCCAGCCCGATGCGTCGGTCACGATAAGCCGCATACCGGGTTGGGTCAGGCCATCGGTGATGCGGCTCAGGTCCGGCGACACGGTTGCAAACGCCGCTGGCTTGCGTGACGTAAACGTCGTACTTCGTGCGGGCGACTGGAGCTCTGACGACGTGTTGCTGACAATCACGCCGAGATGCGTCCCGAGCCTGCTTACGGGAATTCTGGCCTCTATCTGGTAGCCGCCCGGAACGTCCCGCCAGGTAGCGACGATCGAAGGGTCGGGCTTTATCCCGTAGTCGTTGCGAACCACGGCGATAACCGGACCAGGTGCTTCGGCAGAAAACACAATGGTCTCGTCCAGGTACAACGGGCTCGTGTTAATCAGGCTTACAGCATCAAAAAATGTCGGACCGCTGTCCGGCGTGCGCGAACCGGGCCTGGCGAAGACAACGTTGTCGTCACGGACTTCCACGTACAGGTAGGCTGCCTCATCCACTACGCCAACGACAAAATGAACGGGACCGTCAGTGCCGCGGAGCGTGCGCAACGAGGACCGCTCGATCGACCAGTCGTCGAAATAGCCATCAATCTCGGGGCGACTGTGGAGCGGATGTCCGTAAATCTGGTCGCCAACGGTTTCATCGCCGCGCGGGCCGCGTGGAAACTCCTCCGGGTATGCGGCGAGAGAATCGCCGATGGCGCGCGCCGTGCCGGCCAACATCTGTTGCTGACCCACGCGCAATGCAGATTCAGTTTCCTGGATGAACTGGCAACCGGCCCACGGCAAGACCAACGTCAGCAAACTGACGAGGAGTAACTGCCGCTTGAGATTCATGGTGTAAGCCGTGCGCTAGTCGGCGAGCCAGCGATAGCCCATGCCATACACGGTTTCGATCGCGTCGAATCCTGAGTCTATTGCAACGAACTTGCGTCGAATGCGCTTCACGTGCGACGTGATCGTGTTGTCGTCGAGAACGGCTTGTGCGGCATCCATCAATTGTTGCCGGTTTTTCACGTGGCCCGGGTAACGTGCCATCGCATGCACGAGCCAGAATTCGGTCAGGGTCAGACCAACCGCCTGTTCCTGCCAATGAATGGTCATGCGGTCCGTGTCGATCTCGAGATCACCGCGAACGATGCGGCTGTCTTTGGATTGCGGCTTTTGCATCGCGTCCAGCCGGCGGAACAGCGCTGCGATGCGCGCCATCAGGTGCGGCAGGCTGATGTCCTTGGTCAGGTAATCGTCAGCGCCCAGGCGCAAACCGGAGACCGCATCAAATTCACTGTCACGGGCTGTCAGAAATATGATGGGCAACTCGGCCGCGCGAGATCGCAATTCGCGACAGAGCTCGAAGCCTCCCTCCACATCATCCTTGAGATTGATGTCGATGACGACGAGATCAGGCAAACGCGCATCGAAGGCCTGCATGGCCTCATCGCGAGCTTCGTATGCGTCGACGCTGTAACCCTCGCGCTGGAACGCAGCAACGTAATTTTCGCGAATGGCGGCTTCGTCTTCGACGATTGCAATCTTCTTGGCCAGGTCAGTCTCCGGGGCGGTTTCGGGTTGGTCGCCACAATTTGCCACATTACGCCGGTGCATTGCCATGTCACAGGCCACGCGTTGACCGTTTGCCTTGTTGCAATGGATCGTGACAAATAAGGAGAACGGCAATGTTCAAACACCAGACCGCAGCCGCATGGGCCCTGCTCCTGCTGGCGTCCCTCATATTCGGCCCTGCGCAGGCAACCGCCCCCTCCCCGGGGGAAATGCAGACCGGCACCCTGCTAATGCGCATGAGCGAGGGCTACGAGACGGCCACTCTCCTGAACACCGACGTCAATATCAACGTCAATGGCCTCGTTGCGCGCGTATCTGTGATGCAGGAGTTCAGGAATGAGGGTGCCGATTGGGTCGAGGGTATCTATGTCTTCCCGCTGCCCGGCGAGGCGGCGGTCGATCACATGCGTCTGTATGTCGGCGAACGTTTTATCGAGGGCGAAATCCGTGAGAAGGAACAAGCGAGAAAGGAATATGAACAAGCGAAACGGGAAGGGAAGAAAACGAGCCTGGTTGAGCAGCAGCGGGCCAACCTGTTCACGACTTCGGTTGCCAACATCGGACCCGGTGAGTCAGTTATTGTCGAAATCGAATACCTGGAAGACGTTCGCTATGACGATGGCACGTTCAGCCTGCGCTTCCCGATGACGTTGACGCCGCGCTATATACCGGGCGAGGCAGCCGCGGATCGGCAAGGCAGTGGATGGTCACCCGACACGACGCTCGTTGATGATGCCTCGCTGATCACCCCGCCTATGGTTGGCATGTCGAAGAGCCACAAGGTGTCATTGCAGGCAAGGATCAATGCCGGGATGCCACTGGAGATCATTGCCAGTCGATACCATCCGGTTAACGTCTCTGAGTCGACCGGACACTACATGGTGGCCCTTGCCAACGGCCGGGTGCCCATGGATCACGATTTTGAGTTGTTGTGGCGGCCGGTGCCGTCAACGGCGCCGAGGAGTATGGCGTTTGCTGAAACCGTCAACGGCGAACCGTACTACCTGCTGATGGTCATGCCGCCGGACAGCGCCGACTCAGGCGCGCCCCGCATGCCGCGCGAGATGATCTTCATTGTCGACACATCGGGCTCGATGCACGGCGTTTCGATTGAGCAGGCCAGGAAGGCCTTGAGCCGTGCACTTGATGGGCTGCAGGCCGGCGACCTCTTTAACGTCATCGAATTTAACTCCTACCCGAATCCTTTGTTCGCGAGCAGCGTTCCCGCCGGTGCGGCCACTATCTCGACAGCGCGCGATTTCGTGTCGAGGCTGCAGGCCAATGGCGGCACCGAGATGCATTCGGCGCTGCAACTCGCGCTGCGGACGTCGCCATCTGAGGCCTACCTGCGGCAAATAATCTTTATCACGGACGGTGCGGTGGGCAATGAAGAAGGTCTGTTCAAACTCATCGCAGCAAAGCTGGGTGATGCTCGATTTTTTACGGTCGGCATCGGTTCTGCGCCGAACAGCTGGTTCATGCGCAAGGCAGCAGAAACCGGTCGGGGCACATTCACAACAATCAGTGCACTGCACGAGGTGGGCGAGAAGATGGATCGCCTGTTCCGCAAACTCGAGCACCCGCAGGTGACGAACATCGACCTGCAGTGGCCGGGCGGCACACTGGTTGATGGCTACCCAGCCATCGTCCCGGACCTGTACCTGGGTGAGCCCGTGTCGGTGCGCATCAAGGCATCGAGTGCTTTTCGGCCCGGCGACGCCATTCGCATCGTTGGGGATTCGGTGGCCGGCGCCTGGTCGGCGGATCTCTCGCTTGGCGTTGACGCGCAGAGCCCTGGTGTTGCGGCACTCTGGGCGCGTGCGCGCATCGCTGATCTGCTCGACAAAGAGCGACGTGGTGCCGACGCGGGGGAGACACGTGCCGCGATTGTCGAGACAGCGCTCAAGCACCATCTCGTCAGCAAACACACCAGCCTCATTGCGGTCGACAAGACACCGGTCCGACTGGCGGGAGACCCGCTTCTGCAAGAGCAGCTGCCGAACCTGATGGCACATGGTCAGAGCAGCAGAGCGATTTTCGGCTTCCCGGCGACGGCGA
>Ga0316196_10000231_pt1 | contig 19860 bp, 19 predicted proteins | sample Eddsed2cm_MG_FD_204938 | JGI IMG/M metagenome (GOLD analysis project Ga0316196, IMG submission 204938) | Coastal sediment microbial communities from Maine, United States - Eddy sediment 2 cm | ecosystem: Environmental > Aquatic > Marine > Coastal > Sediment | place: USA: Maine | collected... | reverse complement strand
GTCGATATCAGCAACGTCGACCTCACCGCCATATCGGCCGACAACTTTCCTTATACCGTGCGCCAGGAACCCGGGCCGAAGAATGCCCTGGGGCGTATCAAGTTCATGTTCCCCAACCAGCACTTCGTCTATCTGCACGACACGCCAAGCCAGACTCTGTTTGATCGTGCTGAACGTACCACCAGCTCCGGATGCATCCGGGTGGAAAAGCCCATTTCACTGGCGGCGGAGCTGCTGGGAGATCCGACTGAGTGGAGTGAGACCAGGGTCGAGGAGCGCATCAGCAAGGCCAGCAATGAGACTGTGACACTGACCGACCCGATCATGGTATTTCTGATGTACTGGACCAGCGTGCCCGATGATAACGGGGATGTGAAATTCTTCAGCGATGTTTATTCGCGCGACCAGGCGGTGCTCGATGGCCTGCAGCAGCCCTTCCGGTTCAGTGCCTTCCGTTAGGCCTGGCAGAAACGGGCATTCGGAACCGCTTGGAGGTTCCGCAGGTGGCACCAGACCCACAGGTGGCAGCAGACCCGTAGGGTGCACGGCGCCCTGCCTGCCGCCGATCCGTGTCTGGCTGGCGGTGACAGTGATACTGTTTACCGCATTGCAGGGTTGTTCAAGTCATCGCCTGCAGGATGCACCAGGGTTATCATCACCCGGCCACGCCCTGCCTGCTGCAGTCGACGGCATCCTGGTAAAGGGCGTGGCAGACAAAGTCACATCACGCTGTGGTCCGGATTCCGCGTTTATGATGCTGGCCGACAACAGTGATTCCCTGCGCTGGCGACTGATGCTCGCCGATCTGGCGACCCGTTCGATCGATGTCCAGTATTACCTCTGGGACCGGGACGAGAGCGGCCGACTTCTGATGCAGCACCTGTTGCGCGCAGCCGACCGCGGTGTAAGGGTGCGCATACTGGTAGACGATGTCTTCCTCCTGCGCTCCGACAAGACCATCGCCCTGCTCGACGGCCATCCGAATCTGGAGGTGTCCATTTTCAATCCCTGGCAACGCCGTGGCAGCATGGCGCAGCGGGCACTCGAGTTTCTTGGCCGGGCTGAGACGCTCAACCGACGAATGCACAACAAACTGTTCGTCGCAGACAATAGGGTCGCCATCGTCGGTGGCCGCAATATTGGCAACGCCTATTTCGGCCTCAGCGATGGTTATAACTTTCGCGATCTGGAACTGGTCGGTGCCGGACCGGTAGTCGAGGACATCTCGGAAAGTTTCGATCTTTACTGGAACAATCCCTGGGCAACCCGCGGCAGCGCCTTTGCCGGCCCGGACTATGACCCGGCCGAACTGGATCCCCTGCGCGAGGAACTCAGCGAGGGACTCGCCGGCTCGATCAAGCTGCGCCGGTCGGGGGTCGACAGACAACAACTATGGCCTTCCTATGTCAAACGTCTGGCGGCGGCGCCCTGCAGTGCGCAAAGCTGGGTGGTGTACGACGACCCGCCCGTCAGCACGGCCGACGACGAGGGGGTGCGCAAGGTTGAAAAATTGCGCGATCTCAATCCAGGTATCCGGCACGATCTGCTGATTGCCTCTGCCTATTTCGTTCCCACGCATGAACTCCTGGAATCCCTGAGCGAGATGGCCGCGCGCGGGGTACGCGTGAGGGTGCTGACCAACTCCCTGGCCTCGACCAATCACACCCTGGTCAATAGCGGCTACAGCCCGTGGAGGCGAACGCTACTCGAGGCAGGGATTGAGCTATACGAATATCGCGCCAATCCTGAGATGACCGACGAGGTGCTGGCAACCGGCACCCGGGGCAAATCGGTCACGCTGCATACCAAGGCCTTCGTGATCGATCGCGAAATGGTCTATGTCGGCTCACTCAACATGGATCCACGGTCGCTGCATATCAACACCGAAATGGGCCTGTTGATCGAGGATAGGCAGCTGGCCGTGAAGATTGCCCACGAGCTGGAACAGGATATGGCGCCGGAGAACGCCTGGCGGGTGAGCATGTCTGATGACGGGCAGATGCAATGGGAGTCAAATGCCGGTGTTCGGCATCTGCAGCCTGCGCGCCACTTCGGACAACGGATCGCTGATTTCATTTTCGGTCTGTTACCGATCAAGGATCAACTCTGACTGCAGTCACAGCAGGCGGCAACTGAGCGGCGAGAACCGGCTACGCGCTCTTTGCCAGGTTCTCTAAATTTCGTGCCATGCGAGCAATCTGTGCCCAGTCATGGGTAACGATATCCTGCGCATGGGCGAGATTGTTGCGCAGCGACTCCATCTCCTTGACCACCCTTTTTGCCGCCGCCGTGGAATCGAACCCAAAAGCCACACGCTCTTCCGGCACGGCCAGCAGTATCTTGGCCACGTCGGACAGCTGCATACAGTCGAGCAACTCGCACTCCTGCCCGCGCCGCTGGCGCTCGTCGCGCAAGGACTGCGCCTTGTGTAGACGTGATGGTGTAATTTTTTCCGTCCAGGAACCATCGGGCCAGCGCAACATCGTACGCTCGCGCAGCGTCATCTCGATGGTGGTGATAAACCCGAACAACCACATCCGCACGACCGGCTTTTGCATCTCCCCCCGGGAAATCACACCGGCTATATCATCCAGCACCCGCACGAAGCAGTAGTCATGGCGAGTCAGCACCAGCACCACGTCAGCCAGGGATGCGTCACCCTCGATCACCTGATCTCTCATGAAGCCGCGCATATAGTCATGCCCCGCAGCGTCGCCCAGATCGTGATGCCTCACGTAGCCTTTCACGTGCCCCGACTCGCGCAATCCCGCAACCTGGCGCCCGCGGTCTTTCAGGTAGTCGGCTATCCTGTCGGCATCGAACTCGGCATCGAAGGAACGCAGAGGTTCGGCGATATCCTGCGCCGAGAATGCCCGCATAAACAGGCGCAAGGCACGTCGGTTACGGGCCGCGAATTCGCGATCTCCCTCGGATAGATCCGATGCCTGTTCGCCGATCGACGGCATCGTCTGCGGACCCTGCCGCAGTGCGAGGCGCTTGGTGCATCTCTCCAGCGTCGTCTCGGCTTTTTTGTATAGACGCTGATCGCCCTCGCGGAGCACTTCCAGCAGAGCCGCCATTTCGACCATGAAAACACGCGCGAAACGTTCATCGTGTTCACAGATATCACGACAGTTGTCGGTCAGATCCGCCAGTTTGACGGTTTTTGCCCGCACGCTGGCCTGGGCCGTATGGGCTCGATCGATCGCCTTGCGTACCGACCGGTTGCCGTCGCCCGGCCGGCTTACGTCGGTGAGATCGGCCACCAGTTGCGCTACGCCGCTGCCGAACTCACGTTCGATATCCCCCAGGGTGGCAGGCGTATCCTCGACTGTGTCATGCAACCAGGCAGCGGCAATCATCTCCTGATCGTCGGTCGCCGAGGCGACGAGGTCCGCCACGGCCTTCAGATGTACCTCGTAGGCCTGCTTGGAATACTTGCGTCTTTGGTCAATCCGCCGGTGTGCCTGCGTCGCAAACTCTCGTGCGCGGTGCACCAAGGTTGCGGTATTTGAGTGAGCTGTCATCTTGGTCGGCGTATCGGCATCGGGTCTTCACCTGCAAATTACTTGAAGGCGGAACGGCAGATTCAAGTCTGCAGCATCATGGAAAGCGTTTGTATAGCTTCAGCTTTCATTTTCGGAGTTGCAGTTTGTCCTGCTTGGGCTCAGTCGCCCTGCAGCACGTCCCAGTCGTCCTGGCCCTCGAAAACGAACAGCCGCGAATCGATGGGTACATTTCGTTGCATATCGTAGAAGCTGAACCGTGAAATCTGACCGAACTTGTCGTTCAGCTCCAGGCGCCGGAGCTGTTTGTCCGCAAAGGCCAGCAGGACGCGATTGAAATCACTTTCCTGGTCACGCGGTATGAGCTCCAGCCACTGCATGCCCATGCGTTCGCCAATCTCAACAATCTCGAAATCATCTTCCACCGCCGCATCCATGGTGAGAAAAGCGGCAGGCGTGCCCTTGAGTGCCCACTTCTGATAATGACGGGTGACCTGCTTGAGGTCCTCCTCGATAATCCAGACGTCGCGCCCGTCAGCCAGGATGACCTGCTTGCGCGGCACCACGTAGTCCCAACGGAATTTTCCGGGGCGCTCGAGCAGGAAAAGTCCGTGCATCTGCCCGCTGGCGGCATTCTCGGTGTCGAGCACCGATTGTTCGAACTTCGCCTGCAGGGTCGAGAGCCCGTCGAGGAAATCATCCAGGGCCTGACGGCCGGGACCCGGCGCTGCCGACACGGCGACATGCATTGCCAGCAACAAACCAAACACAATCAATCTCAACAAAATCAGTCCTTCACCGGTGGCGGTGCCAGCACTTCACGGTTACCACGCTCATCGGCCGAGCTGACGATTCCGATGCGTTCCATCTCCTCGACCAGACGCGCGGCGCGGTTGTAACCGATCTTCAACCGCCGCTGCACCCCCGATATCGAGGCACGCCGTGAATCGGTAACGATCTTTACGGCCTCATCGAACAGCGGGTCCTGGTCCTCGGTGTCGACACCGGAGGCCTCGGCTGATAGACCGGGAATTGCCTCGCTTGGTTCCTGCAGGATCTCATCGACGTAGTTCGGGGCTCCGCTCTGCTTGAGATGGCTGACCACCCGATGGACCTCGTGATCGTCGACGAAGGCGCCGTGCGTGCGCAGCGGGATGCTGGTGCCTGGCGGCAGGTACAGCATGTCGCCGTGACCGAGCAGGGCCTCGGCCCCCATCTGATCGAGGATGGTGCGCGAATCCACGCGGGAGGAGACCTGAAACGCGATCCTGGTCGGAATGTTGGCCTTGATCAGGCCCGTGATGACATCGACCGAGGGGCGCTGGGTGGCAAGCAGCAGGTGGATGCCGGACGCTCGCGCCTTCTGCGCCAGCCGCGCGATCAGTTCCTCCACCTTCTTGCCGACCACCATGATCATATCGGCGAACTCATCCACCACGACCACGATGTAGGGTATGGCGTGGAGGTCAGGGATCTCAGGCAGATCGCCGGTGATCGGATCGGGCTCGGGCTTGAACAGCGGATCCTTGATCGGCTCACCCGCCTTGATCGCGTCTTTGACCTTCTTGTTGTAACCGGCGATGTTGCGCACACCCAGCGAGGCCATCAGACGGTAGCGACGTTCCATCTCGGCGACACACCAGCGCAGCGCGTTCGCCGCCTCCTTCATGTCGGTGACCACCGGCGTGAGCAGGTGCGGTATGCCCTCGTAGACCGAGAGTTCGAGCATCTTCGGGTCGATCATGATCAGGCGGATTTCCTCCGCCGTTGCCTTGTATAACAGGCTCAGAATCATGGCGTTGACCGCCACCGACTTACCCGAACCCGTGGTACCGGCGATCAGTGCATGCGGCATCTTGGCCAGATCGGCAACCACCGGCTCACCGACGATATCCTTGCCCAGTGCCAGCGTGAGCGGCGACTTGGAGCGATCGTAAGCCTCGGAGCGCAAGGTCTCGCTGAGATAGACCGTCTCACGGTATTCGTTGGGGATCTCGAGGCCGATCACTGTTTTGCCCGGGATGACCTCGACCACGCGCACCGACACGACTGACAAAGCGCGCGCCAGATCCTTGGAAAGATTGGTGACCTTGCTGGCCTTGGTACCCGCAGCAAGCATCAGCTCAAACAGCGTAACCACAGGCCCCGGATGCACTGCGGTGACCTCGGCGATCACGCCAAAGTCCGCAAGCTTGCGTTCGACCTGCCCCGACATGGCCTGCAGGGCCTCCGTCGACAGTCCCTTGCCGCTTTTCTGTGGCGGGTCGAGCAGGCCGAGCGGTGGCAGCTCGGTGTTGGGTTCGGGTTCGAGCAGGGTCATCTGGCGTTCCTTTTCGACCCGAACGCTCGACTTTATGGTCGGTTCTTTCTTCTCGATGATCGGTGGTGGCTTGTTGCGGGTGCGCTCCTGTTCTTTCTTGACGACGTCCTGCCGCTCCTGCTTCATCCGGCTGGCCTCTCGCTTTTCCGCCAGAGTGCCGAAAAGCATGACGCCCTGACGCCAGGCATTGAGAACGAAACCACCCAGGCCGTCCATCACGGCGAGCCAGGACACGCCGGTATACAGGGTGAAACCCACCAGCAACAGGGTGAGCAGCAGCAGGCTGGCACCGTCGGAATTCAACACCGCCTTGCCCGAGCTGCCGATCATGCTGCCAATGATGCCGCCCGGACCTTCCGGCAGTTCGTCTGCGGCACCGAAATGCAGTGCCGCCAGCGAGGTAGCGGTAAGCACGATTAGAAGGAAGCCGCCCCAACGCGCAATGCGCAGATATACGCTGTGATTCTCCTCATCGCGCTCACGGAACATGAGCCAGCCGGCCCAGGCGATCATCAGCGGAAACAGGTACGCGACCTTGCCGAACAGCATGAACAGCACACTCGCCGCCCAGGCACCCGCAACCCCGCCGGCGTTGTCGGCGTGCCGTTTGGCGCTCTCGAACACCCAGCTGGGATCGTTAGGAGAGTACGAGAACAGCGCCATCAGGAAATAGACGCCTATTGCCAGCAGCAGCAGGAACGCCCCTTCCTTGAGTCGCCTGTTTAGCGATGCATGCATTTCAAAAACACCAAATAAACATTATGAAACAATAATTTATACAGTTTTCTGCAGGCAATTTGCGAATTATCGCACAGGCCGGCAAAGAGAGACAGTGATCAGATCGCCGCACACAGCGCGCGGGTGGCGCTGCGCCAGACCAGTTCGGCAGCCGCGGCCGCGGTTACTGCGAAACGGCCTTGCAGCGACTTGATCCCCTTCGGAACGCCAACACAACAACTCATGGTTTTACCTCCAGACCGGGTTGCCTATAGTATTGCCCGCCAGTTAGCTTCGCCATCCCGCCCCAAACTGAAGCCCGGCGCGGCGAAGCCTTCATTAATCAGGAGACAAATGCATGAGCGATACCAAGCATTGCCGACTGCTGATTCTGGGATCCGGTCCGGCCGGCTATTCCGCAGCAGTCTACGCCGCCCGCGCCAACCTCAGCCCTGTGCTGGTCACCGGCATGGAACAGGGCGGTCAGCTCATGACCACGACCGATGTGGACAACTGGCCGGGCGACAACGACGGCGTCCAGGGTCCTGACCTGATGACCCGCATGCAGCAGCATGCCGAGCGCTTCGATACCGAAATCATCTTCGACCACATCTCCCAGGTAGACCTCAGTCAGCGTCCTTTTCATCTCAAGGGTGACAGCCAGCAGTACACCTGCGACGCGCTGATAATCTGTACCGGCGCCTCGGCGCAATACCTCGGCATGCCCTCAGAAGAGGCGTTCAAAGGCAAGGGTGTGTCAGCCTGCGCGACCTGCGACGGATTCTTTTACCGTAACCAGAAAGTGGCCGTTATCGGCGGCGGCAATACTGCGGTCGAAGAGGCGCTTTATCTGTCGAACATCGCGTCGGAGGTGACGCTGGTTCACCGTCGCGACGCCCTGCGCGCCGAAAAGATCCTGCAGAAGCATTTGTTCGAAAAGACCGAGAACGGCAACGTCAACATTGCCTGGGATAGCACCCTGGACGAAGTGCTCGGCGATGACAGCGGCGTCACGGGAATCCGAATCAAGAGCACCAAGGACGGCAGCACCCGCGATATCGACGTCCACGGCGTGTTCATCGCGATCGGTCACAAACCCAATACCGACATCTTCGAAGGCCAGCTCGAGATGGCAGGCGGCTACATCAAGGTGCACAGCGGCACCGAGGGCAACGCCACGGCCACCTCGGTCGAGGGCGTCTATGCCGCGGGTGACGTGATGGATCATGTCTACCGCCAGGCGATCACCTCCGCAGGCAGCGGCTGCATGGCGGCGCTCGACGCCGAGAAGTATCTGGACGCGCTCGAGCAAAAAGCCTGACCGCGACAAGGCGGGAGCGGTGTCTATCGCTTCCGCCGCATCCCGGGCCGGCCCGACGTTCCTCGCGACCTCATCCGGAATCGTAAATCCGAGTTTCCACTCACCGCCTAATTCGTGCGGATTTAACCCGTTGACCATGGCCCCGGGTAGCCCTAGTGTTCTAATTCAGGACACTAGCCTGCATGCGTATGGGCTTGTCGAGCACAAACACGGATCCCTCAATGCGTATACGGATCGTCGAACGTATCGCCGAGATCGATGCGCGGAGCTGGAATGCACTCGGCGCAACACCCTACCCCTTTCTGCGGCATGAATTTCTGGCCGCACTCGAGGAGGAGAACTGCCTGGGTGAACGCTACGGCTGGCTGCCACGCCATCTGAGCCTGTGGGACGCGGACGACCGCCTGCTGGGCGCAGTCCCTCTTTATCTGAAGTTCAATTCGTACGGCGAGTTCGTATTCGACTGGGCCTGGGCAGATGCCTATGAGCGTAACGGCCTCAAGTATTATCCGAAGCTGGTCAGCGCATCACCCTACACGCCGGCAACCGGACCGAAGCTGCTGATCCATCCGGATGCGCCCACCGATGCACCACGGTTGCTGATGGCAGCGGGGCTGGAACTGGCGCAACAGATGGAGGTTTCGTCCCTGCACTGGCTGTTTACCATGCCCGGAGAGACCGATGCGCTGGAGGCCGGCGGTCTCATGCGTCGAATCGGTTGTCAGTTTCATTGGCAAAATCAGGGATACGAGGATTTCGACGCCTTTCTCGCGACCCTGACCTCGGCCAAGCGAAAGAACATCCGAAAAGAGAGAAAACGGGTCGCGGAGTCGGGGATCAGGTTCCGCCTGCTCGATGGCAAGACCGCAGGCGACAGAGACTGGGCAACATTTCATGCCCTTTATGAATCGACCTTCCATCGCCGCGGCGGCATCCCCACGCTCTCGCTCGATTTTTTCCGGAGCATCGCCGCAACGATGCCCGAGGGCGTGCTGCTGGTCATGGCAGACTACGGCGGTGCTGCGGTCGCCGCCGCCTTCTGCCTGGTCGGCGAGGACACCCTCTATGGGAGGCATTGGGGTTGCTCAGAGCAATTCGACAAGCTGCACTTCGAGGCCTGCTATTACCAGGGCCAGGAATTCTGTATCCGGCATGGCCTGGCACGTTTCGAACCCGGGGCCCAGGGTGAGCACAAGGTGCCGCGCGGCTTCCTGCCGACACAGACCCTGTCGGCCCACTGGCTGGCGGACGAAAGGTTCGGCCGCGCAATCGCCCAGCACCTGCACCATGAGCGCGCCGGGATGCATGAGTACATTCGCGAGATGCAGGCCCACAGCCCCTACCGGACGCCAGAGACAACGTGATCTTTGACCTCGACGGCACACCGCCGGATATCGGATTTCCTGATACCGCATTGGCAGAAACCGATCCCAACGGTCTGCTCGCGATCGGTGGCGACCTGAGCCGCGCACGAGTCCTGGGCGCCTACCGTCGTGGCATATTCCCCTGGTACAGCCCCGGCCAACCGATCTTGTGGTGGAGTCCGGCACCTCGCATGGTGCTGTTCCCAGACGAGTTTCACTGTTCGCGCAGCCTACGCCGTTCGCTGCGCCATCGCGGCTACCAAGTCAGTATCAACCTGGCCTTCGAGGATGTGATTCGCGCCTGTGCCGAGCCACGCCGGCCACACGAGGGCACCTGGCTGCTGCCCGAGATGATCGAGTCCTATGTCGCACTCAATCTTGCGGGGCACGCGCATTCCATCGAGGTCTGGCTGGACAACGATCTGGTTGGCGGCCTGTACGGGATCGCGATCGGCCAGATCTTTTTTGGCGAATCCATGTTCAGCCGCCGTACTGACGCGTCCAAGGTTGCCCTGAGCCGACTGACAGAGATCGCCCTGGGCCACCCTTTCCAACTGATCGACTGCCAGATCCATACCGAACATCTGGCAAGCCTGGGAGCGCGCGAGGTCGGCCGCGAGACATTTCAACAGGCCCTGGACAGGGCCGTCGCCTTGCCTGCGGCCGAACTCGGGAGGCAGCCAGCCCGGCCGGCGGCAGATATACGGTGGGCAGCTTGATCAAGGCCAACCGTCATCTCCCGCTTTACCTGTCTGCGCCGCATGATTGCAGCTATCTGCCCGACCGACAGAGCAGCACGCTGTTCGCAGACCCCGAGCAGGCCATGGACATGGCGACCTACAGCGAACTGTTGCACTACGGCTTTCGTCGCAGCGGGAAAATGGTCTACACGCCGCGCTGCGAGAATTGCCGAGAATGCGTTTCCGTACGCGTTCCTGTAGCCGACTTCAGTCCGCGACGATCGCAACGGCGTGTCCTGCAGGCCAATGCGGATATCGAGATGCGCGAGCACCCCGCCGCTTTCAACCCACAGCACTATGCGCTTTACCAGCGCTACACCGCGGCGCGTCACGAAGACGGCGATATGGCAGACGCCTCAAGCGAGGACTATCTGGGATTCCTGTGTGCCCCATGGTGCGATACCCGGTTTTTCGAGTTTCACATCGGCGGCCGACTGGTCGCGGTAGCGGTCACGGACATGCCTGCCGACGGCCTGTCTGCCGTGTACACCTTTTTCGACCCTGAACTGGCACCGCGCTCACTGGGCACCTTCGCCATTCTGCGCCAGATTGCCCATGCGCAGGCGCTGGGTCTGCCTTACCTCTATCTCGGCTACTGGATCCGGGACAGCCGGAAAATGGCCTACAAGGTGAATTTCCGGCCGATCGAACTCTGGCGCGAGGGGCAATGGCGACGTCTTGAACCATCCGACCCCCTACCAATTTGATCGGTAGGTCGGGCTGCGCCCGACAATCAGTGGGCAGGCATGGCCTGTCCAATGATAAGAAACTTCGCCCTTTTCGCGCATATTCCCAGCTTTTGCTATAATGTCGCGCCTCGCGAGTAACGCGTTTGAGGCGTTACCGTTAATCGGACTGGTATAAATGGCGAAAGAAGACGTAATCGAAATGGAAGGCACCGTGGTCGACACGCTGCCCAACACAATGTTTCGGGTCGAGCTCGAAAATGGTCACGTGGTGACCGCACACATATCCGGCAAAATGCGCAAGCACTACATCCGCATCCTCACCGGCGACAAGGTAAAGGTTGAACTTACCCCTTATGACCTGAGCAAGGGCCGTATCGTCTACCGCGAGCGCTGATGGCCTGCCTCACGGGTGTGGGGCGGCCCGTTCATGCTCAGTGGACTGAAGCCCCCTCGATTTCGAACGACAGTTCACCGTCGCTGACCCCGACCATAACCTTTCCACCCTGCGCCAGACGCCCAAACAACAGCTCTTCCGCAAGCGGCTTCTTGATCTTTTCCTGGATGACGCGGGCCATTGGCCGCGCGCCCATCTGTGGGTCATAGCCGCGTTCTGCCAGCCAGTCACGCACCTCCGGATTGACACTCAGGTTCACGCGCTTCTCTTCGAGTTGCTGCTCAAGCTCGAACAGGAACTTGTCGACCACGCTGAGGATGGTGGTCTTGTCCAGCCCGTTGAATTGGATGATGGCATCCAGGCGGTTACGGAACTCCGGCGTGAACAGCTTGCGAATGGCGGTCATGGCATCACTGCTGTGGTCCTGCGTCGTAAAACCGATCGATGCACGCGACGCCTCGCTGGCGCCGGCATTGGTGGTCATCACGATGATTACGTTGCGGAAGTCCGCCTTGCGGCCGTTGTTGTCGGTCAAAGTGCCATGATCCATCACCTGCAACAGCAGGTTGAACACGTCCGGGTGCGCCTTCTCGACCTCGTCCAACAACAACACCGAATGAGGATGCTTGTTGATCTCCTCGGTCAGCAGACCTCCCTGATCAAACCCGACGTAACCTGGCGGCGCACCGATCAGACGCGAGACGGTATGCCGTTCCATGTACTCGGACATGTCGAACCGGATCAGTTCGAGGCCGAGCACCCGCGCAAGCTGGCGCGTAACCTCGGTCTTGCCCACGCCCGTTGGGCCGGCAAAAAGAAAGCTGCCCACCGGTTTCTGGTCGGTGCCAAGCCCGGAGCGATTCATCTGGATCGATGAGGCCAGCGCCTCGATCGCCTCGTCCTGTCCGAACACGACCATCTGCAGATCCCGCTTGAGGTTGCGCAGCGACTCGGTATCCGAAGCGGAAACCTTGCGCGGCGGAATACGCGCGATCTTGGCCACGACCATCTCGACGTCACCCACCGACACGCCTTTCTTACGCCTTGATGCCGGAAGCAGCTGATTCGCTGCACCCGCCTCGTCGATGACGTCTATCGCCTTGTCCGGCATGTGCCTGTCGTTGATGTGCTTGTCCGCCAGTTCGGCCGCTGCACGCAGCGCCCTGGCCGAGTACTTTACGTCATGATGTTCTTCGAAACGGGTCTTGAGCCCTTTCAGGATCTGCACCGTCTCTTCCACCGTTGGCTCATTGATATCGATCTTCTGGAACCGGCGGGCCAGCGCGCGATCCTTTTCGAAGATGCCGCGGTACTCCTGGTAGGTGGTCGAACCGATGCAGCGCAGGTCACCCGACGCCAATACCGGCTTGATCAGATTGGAGGCATCCATGACCCCCCCGGAGGCCGCGCCGGCACCGATGATGGTATGGATCTCGTCGATGAACAGAATGGCCTCCGGCTGACGCTTGAGGTCGGCCAATACGGCCTTCAGGCGCTTCTCAAAATCACCGCGGTATTTGGTCCCAGCCACCAGGCCGCCCATGTCGAGCGCATACATGGTGCAACCGGCAAGGACATCCGGCACTTCGCCGTCCACGATTTTCTTGGCCAGCCCCTCGGCGATCGCGGTCTTGCCCACCCCTGCTTCACCAACGAACAGCGGGTTGTTCTTGCGTCGCCGGCACAGGATCTGCACCGTGCGTTCCACCTCACTCTGCCGACCAATCAGGGGATCGATTTTGCCCCGTCGCGCCTGATCGTTCAGATTACTGGCATAGGTCTCTAACGCACTCTCCTGACCGGGTTCGCCGCCTCCGACCTCGCTTTCGCCACCATCGGCGCCCTGATCCGGCGATTCGTCACTCGACACCTTCGAGATGCCATGTGAGATGTAATTGACCACGTCGAGACGCGTGATGTTCTGGCGATCGAGGAAAAAGACCGCCTGGGATTCCTGTTCGCTGAAGATCGCTATCAGTACATTGGCGCCGGTGACCTCCTTCTTCTCCGACGACTGGACGTGAAAGACCGCCCGCTGCAGCACGCGCTGGAAACCCAGGGTGGGCTGTGTCTCACGGCTGTCGTCATCCATGATGAGCGGCGTGGTTTCCTCCAGAAAGCCATCGATGTCCTGACGCAGGATCTCGATGTCGGCCCCGCAGGCGCGCAACACCTCGGCAGCCGCCGGATTGTCCAGCAGCGCCAACAGCAGATGTTCGATGGTCATGAACTCGTGCTGCTTGGCCCGGGCGGCTTTGAACGCCTGGTTGAGGGTGAATTCCAACTCTTTGCTCAGCATATTTATCGTTTCCAGTAACGCCTGATCTCTAACCTCTGATCCTCTGTTTTACGACGGGTTCCCTTAGGGCCTGTTCATACTGCAAACACACCAGCGACGGCGGCCATTTTCTTGTAGGACAAGGCGCAGTGAGCGCTTTGTACTCCCTGTACACGAGCGACCTGCAACGCAGACCTGCGGGAAAATGGCCCCGTCCCCTCGGGTTGCGCCCCAAAACGGGCCAGGCTGTGTTATTCGTCGTTCGTTTAGAGTCACTAAACGTCTCTCCTCACGCCTTGCCTGGCCCATTTTGGGGCGGCAACGCTTGCGTGTTTGCAGTGTGAACAGGCCCTAAGCCATCAAGCCTCTTCCAGGGTACACAACAAGGGGTGCTGGTTGGCACGCGAATGATCGTTCACCTGCATTACCTTGGTTTCTGCAACGTCTTTTGGAAAGACACCGCAGACACCCATCCCCCGCGTGTGCACATGGAGCATCACCTGAGTGGCCTTTTCGCGGTTCATGGCAAAAAACTGCTCAAGGACGTGCACGACAAACTCCATGGGAGTGTAGTCATCGTTCAACAAAAGTACCTTGTACATTGGCGGGCGCTTGAGTTTCGGTCGCGCGCGCTCGACCGCAAGATCACCATCACCCTCGTGTTCTTCTCTGCCGCTGCTCATTTTCCGCCTAAGTCTAGTCCAACGCCGCTGCTGTTTTGCAGCTGCGATTTTAACAGGCCGGGGAGTTCACTCCACCCGTCCTGAAACAGCGGTTTTATATCAGGCAGTCAGCGGCTGGGTTGAAGTTTCCTTGTGTCGAGCGAATGCACAGCCGGGGTGCATTCGCATGCACCAAGGTTCTCTGGCAGATCTATTGTGAGGCACGAATGCTGCCAATTTATACGCACAATGGACTTTATGAATATATTCTATCTATCTGTTTAACAAGTCTTTTCAGTATTTGCTTATTGAGCGTTTTAATAAATAACATTAATGGCTGTTTGACCAATCATTTTGTATATATATACTCCAACTTGGTGCGCAAAATTCATTACCCTACCGATTTGCCGCATTAACTGCGGTCGCGGGAAAAGAAGGAGCACCTTAGCTTGTACAGATAATTTTGGAGGAGTGCTTATGTCCACCGGTGTCGTAAAGTGGTTTAACAATGCCAAGGGCTACGGTTTCGTAACCCCGGATGACGGCGAGCAGGACGTTTTCGTCCATTTCTCGGCGATCGACATGGAAGGTTACAGAACATTGAAAGAAGGTCAGCGGGTCGAATTTGAGGTAGAACAGGGACCGAAGGGGCTGCATGCGCACAACCTGCATGCCGCCGCGCCCGCCTGATTGCAGTCGCTAGCGTCTGACGCAAGCACAAAAAAGCCTGCCATTCGGCAGGCTTTTTATTTGCTGGCGGATATCGACGTTACATATGGCCAATCATGGCATCACCGAACTCGGAACAGCTCAACAGAGTTGCACCATCCATCTGACGCTCGAAATCATAGGTGACCGTCTTCGCGCCGATCGCCCTTTCCATCGAATGGATAATCAGATCGGCGGCCTCGGTCCAACCCATGTGCCTTAGCATCATTTCTGCGGAAAGAATCAGCGAACCCGGGTTGACCTTGTCCTGGCCGGCATATTTGGGTGCGGTCCCGTGGGTGGCCTCGAACATCGCGACCGTATCCGAAAGGTTGGCTCCAGGCGCGATACCGATGCCACCGACTTGGGCAGCCAGGGCATCCGACACATAGTCGCCGTTCAGGTTCAGCGTGGCAATTACGTCATACTCACGCGGCCGCAGCAGAATCTGCTGCAGAAACGCATCCGCGATTACATCCTTGATAACGATGTCCTTGCCGGTATTCGGATTCTTGAAGGTGCACCAGGGGCCGCCGTCGAGCTCGACCGCACCAAATTCCTCCTTGGCCAGTTCATAACCCCACTCTTTGAAAGCACCTTCAGTGAACTTCATGATGTTGCCCTTGTGCACCAGGGTGACCGACCCGCGGTCATTGTCGATCGCATACTGGATCGCCTTGCGCACCAATCGTTTGGTCCCGTCGCTGGAGACCGGCTTGACCCCGATGCCCGACGTCGCCGGGAATCGGATCTTGGTGACGCCCATCTCGTTGATCAGAAAGTCGATCACCTTCTTCGCTTCTGCGCTGCCTGACTGCCACTCCACGCCGGCGTAGATGTCTTCCGAATTCTCACGAAATATCACCATATCGGTGTATTCCGGGTGCAGGAGCGGACTGGGCGTGCCGTCGAAATAACGCACCGGACGCAGACAGACGTAAAGGTCGAGTTCCTGGCGCAGGGTAACGTTGAGTGAGCGGATACCACCACCGACCGGCGTGGTGAGGGGACCCTTGATAGACACCACGTAATCTTTCACTGCCTCGAATGACTCTTCCGGCAGCCAATCACCTTCACCGTAGATCCGGGTCGATTTCTCCCCGGCATAGATTTCCATCCAGGCAATCTGACGTTCGCCGCCATAGGCCTTTTGCACCGCGGCATCCACCACCTTCTTCATGACCGGGGTGATATCGACCCCAATGCCATCGCCCTCGATGAACGGGATAATCGGATTGAAGGGAACGTTCAGCGAGTTGTCCGCGTTGACGGTGATTTTTTCGCCGTTCGCCGGCACCTGGATCTTGTCGAATGCCATAAGGTCTAACCATCCACTCTAGGTCTATAGGAAATTGCGATTCTAGCACCCTGCAGCCACTTGCTACATTTCATGCAGAAATTGCCAGGGTTCAGCGCGGCACCGACCGGGCTGCGGTCTTCCAGATGTTAGAATGAAAAAATGCCCTGGTCACCCTTCGTTACTGTCGCCGCCGTGATTCGTCAAGACGACCGGTATCTGGTCGTCGAAGAACAACCCGATGGTGCAGCGGTGATAAACCAGCCAGCCGGCCATCTCGAGTTCGGCGAGACCCTGCTCCAGGCGGTCGAGCGCGAAGTCCTCGAGGAGACCGGCCGTCGATTTACACCCACCGGCCTGGTCGGTATCTACCAGTGGTCACTGCCGGGCACGGACCGCACCTACCTGCGGTTCTGTTTCTGTGGCGATGTCAGCGACCCGATACCCGATCGAAGGCTTGATCCGGACATCTTAGCCACCCACTGGATGACACACGACCAGATTGCCGGGGGCGAGCTCCCGGTGCGCAGCCCGCTGGTTCTGCGCTGCCTGAGCGATGCCAGTCACTCGCCGGCGATCGGCCTGGAGGTCCTGAATGCGCTTTCGTAGACCACTTTCGCTGATATCGCTTTTCATCGCGCAGCCCCTGGCCGCTGGCCAGGCCTATGATGAGCTGTACCGGCTGTATGATTATCCAAAGTCCCTCAGCCGCAGCGCAGTACCCGTGTGTTTTCATCATGGCTGCGAGAGCGTTGAACGGGTCAGCCTGACGGACGAGCATTGGAGCCGGCTTGTCCGGCATTTCACCCCGGCGGCCCAAAGTGCCGCGGATGAGCGCGAACAGATCCGTCGGGCCATCGCGGAAATGGAGCAGATCACCGGGGAGCTTGCAGGCACCTCCGGCGATATCGCAGGTGACCTGGCCAGCTTCGGTACGCTGGAGCCGCAGATGGATTGTATCGATGAGTCTTCGAATACGACCACTTACCTGACCCTGTTCGAACAGAGCCAACTGTTGCGCTGGCATACGGTCGAGCCGCGCGCAACCCGTGGTTATCTGTTTGTCGGCGGCTGGCCGCACTACACGGCCCTTGTCCGTGACAGACAGACAGGCGATCAATGGGTGATCGATTCCTGGTTCCGCGATAATGGCGAACTTCCCGATGTCGTCAGTCTCGATATCTGGAAGGACGGCTGGAAGCCGGAAGGTTTCTTGTTCTGATGCCTGTGCAAAAGCCTCTTGCACTGCAGTTGACCGCAACAGATAAGACTGATGCCTCTGTCGGACGCGAACACCGCCATCGCGGAGTGCCGTCGTGAGTCGGGGCAAGGTCATCGTCGGCCTTTCCGGTGGCGTCGATTCCTCGGTTGCCGCACTGCGCCTGCTCGAGCAGGGTTGGGAGGTGGAAGGCCTGTTTATGAAGAACTGGGAGGAAGACGATGACGAGGCCTATTGCAGCGCCACCGAGGACCTGGCAGATGCGTCAGCCGTTGCTGATCTGCTCGAGATAAAGCTTCATACGGTCAACTTCGCGACAGAGTATTGGGACCGCGTCTTCGCCTATTTCCTCGACGAATATCGTGCCGGGCGCACCCCCAACCCCGATGTCCTGTGTAATCGCGAGATCAAATTCAAGGCGTTTCTCGAACACGCGCTGGGTCTGGGTGCCGGCAGGATCGCCACCGGACACTACGCGGGTGTGCAATGCACGACCAACGGTTGCGAGATGCTTCGGGCCCGCGACGACAAGAAGGATCAGACCTACTTTCTGTATATGCTCGACCAGAACGCGCTCCGTCACAGCCTCTTCCCGCTGTATGATCTGGAGAAGTCCGAGGTGCGCAGACTTGCGAGCGCGGCCGGTTTCCCGAACGACAAGAAAAAAGACAGCACGGGCATCTGTTTCATCGGCGAACGTCGGTTTCGGGATTTTCTGTCGCGCTTTCTGCCGGCCAATCCGGGAGAGATCCACAACACCGCGGGCGAGGTAATCGGTCGCCATCAGGGTCTGATGTACTACACACTCGGGCAACGCCAGGGACTCGGCATTGGCGGCGTGACCAATGCACCGGATGAGCCCTGGTACGTGGTTGCAAAGGACCTCGACTACAACACGCTGACCGTGGCGCAGGGGCACGACAACCCCCTGCTCTACCGTGACCGGCTTACCGCGCAGCAGACGCACTGGGTCAGCGGCCATCCGCCGCCACAAGGGCTGGGCTGCATGGCCCGGTGCCGTCACCGTCAAGCTCTGCAGGCTTGCACGGTTACCCATGAAGGCGACCGGATACTGGTGGAATTTGACCAACCCCAACGTGCACTCACGCCGGGCCAGTCAGTCGTCCTTTACGACGACAGCATATGCCTGGGTGGCGGCATTATCGACTGATGCAAATGACAGAATATTCAGCAACAGACCGGGTAACTGCACTGGGCGGAATCTTCCAGGCTGCACGTCTTGCGCGTGACATTGCGCGCACGGGCGTGTGTGACGCCGGGGCCTTCGAAGCAAGCCGAGAATCGCTGTTCGAGTTTGAACCGGATTCGGTCGCAACGGTTTTTGGTGGCAGGCAGGGCGTCAGGTACGGACTGCGCACCCTTTACACGCAACTTGAGAAACCTCAACAACGCGATCTGGAGATCGCCCGTTACGTGATCTCACTGCTGAATCTGGCCGACCGTCTCCGGGCAAAGCCGGACAGCATGAAAAACCTGTACGACGAGCTCTCGGCGCTTGCCCGCAAACGTGACCAGTTCGAGCTCGGCGATTCGGTCCAGCATGAGCAGCTCGCACGGATCTATCAGGACGGTATCAGCGTGCTGGGGCCCAGAATCATGGTCCGTGGCGAACCCCTGCATCTACAGAACCCGGACAATGCGACCCGCATCCGTGTCGCCCTGCTTGCCGGCATCCGCGCCGCAGTTCTCTGGCGCCAGACCGGGGGCAAGAAATGGCAACTGTTGCTGCGCCGTCGGGCGATTGCTGCCTCGGCCCGTGATCTGGTCGACAGTTTCGACAAATGAACAGGCTTGCATGTTGCTTCGGCGGATGATTGACTCCCGCGCACAATTTTCACGAAGTACCGGAGAAATTACATGAACGTCTATAAAATCGCCCTCCTGAGTCTGCCGTTGGTGCTGGGTGCCTGCAGTGAATCAGGTACCGAGACCACCACAGAGCCGAAAAAGGAGAGTGCCCTGAAGGAACAGGCGAAGGTCTGGACCGAGGAAACCAAGAAACTCGGGGAAACCGCTTGGCAGTCGACCAAGGAGGCCGCCGGCACAGCCGCAGACAAGAGCAAGGAGATGTACGAGTCGGCCAAGGAAAGCACCGCCGAGGCGATGGACACCGCGCAAGAAAAGTCTGCTGAGTTGTACGAATCGGCCAAGGAAAGCACCACCGAGGCGATGGAGGCCACAAAAGAAAAGTCTGCCGAGATGTACGAGTCCGCCAAGGAAAAGGCCGCGGATGTCTACGAGGCGACCAAGGAGAAGTCTGCGGACGCGATGGAAGCGACCAAAGAAACGAGTGCGGAGGCGTATGACGCCACCAAGGAAAAGAGCGCCGAGCTGTACGAGGCCGCAAAAGAAACGGGCACCGAGGTCATTCAAGGGACGAGCGAGGAGCCACCCGCCAGCGAGGCCCTGCCAAAAGTAGGCAACTGACCCCAACGAGCTTCCAAGCACCGAGCCCGGCATCCGCCGGGCTTTTTTGTGCCTGCGCCATCGCAGATGGTCGCACCCGCGGTCGCAGTCCGTATAATTACGCGTCTGATTTCCCCCCGGAGTACGCTTTCCCATGGATCTCAACAGCCTGACGGCGATTTCACCCATCGACGGCCGCTACGGCAGCAAGACCGCCG
>Ga0316196_10000229_pt1 | contig 19867 bp, 17 predicted proteins | sample Eddsed2cm_MG_FD_204938 | JGI IMG/M metagenome (GOLD analysis project Ga0316196, IMG submission 204938) | Coastal sediment microbial communities from Maine, United States - Eddy sediment 2 cm | ecosystem: Environmental > Aquatic > Marine > Coastal > Sediment | place: USA: Maine | collected... | reverse complement strand
ACATATTTTTCACGAAAGGTTGATAAACGTGCAGGCGCTTTGTGCTGGCCGAAAAACTCTGCCGGCGTAGGTTCGAAGGTGATCAGTGTGGTCGACAGGTTCATCGCCGCCCCCTTCTCTGCCAGCTGCCCGATTACCGCCTGGTGACCGAGATGGACGCCATCAAAGTTACCTATTGTCGCAACACAGGGCGTGTCAGCCGGTTGCAGGTTATGCAATCCGAATATCAGCTCCATGTCATTGCTCTCAGCATATCAGTAAAACAAGTTTTCAGTTTTCGGTTTTAAAAAAATACAAATGGGTTCCTGGTTACTGCTACACCGATAATGTAGGCGAAAACCAATATTGCTTCAAAAAACGCGACGAGTCGGATAGTCCTGGTCTTGCCGAAACGAAAGGCGATTAATCCTAGTGCGATATACAGCAATAATGCGATGATTTTTGCCATCAGCCATGGCGTCGAAAAAAGTTCCAGGCCACTGCGCAGATATAGCATGATCGCACTGACGATCAGCACCGTATCAATTATGTGCGGAGCGATCTTTAACCATTTCCTGTTGGCAAGATCCGATCCGCTAAAACGGAGTATGCCGCGAAAGATAAAGCCGGAGATACTCAGTAATACCGAGGTAACATGAACAAGAAGAACTGGGTTGGTCATCATAGTTTACTAGCGGTTCAAGTGACTAGATAACTCGAAACACGTGAAATTTCAGGTAACCGGATTCCGGCATTGCCAGTAACACAGGATGATCAGCGGGAGGACCGCCACGAAACAGCATCTGGCACTGGCGGCCATTTCTAACCGCGGCCTGCTGAATAGAATCAAGGAAGTCTTGTTCAGAAATATGATGTGAACAGCAGGCAGTAGACAGGATTCCGCCAGACTTCAACACCTGCATCGCCGAGCCATGCAGTTTACGGTAGGCCTTGCGGGCAACCGGTATTGATTTCCGGTTGGAGGCAAAGGCCGGTGGATCTACATTGACCACATCATAAAGCTGGTCGGGTTTCAGACCCGGCAGCCACTTCATCACATCGGCTTTATTGAACTGTATTTTGTCACTGAGCTGATTAATACCGGCATTTTTTTCTGCCCGCGCAAGTGCCGACTCTGATATATCAACCGCATCAACATGAGCGGCACCGGCGACAACGGCGTTTAGTGCAAAGCCGCCATCATTACAGAAGGCATCAAGCACTCGGTCGCCCTGCTCGATAAAACGCCTGAAGGCATAACGGTTTTCCCGTTGATCTATGAAGAAGCCGGTCTTCTGACCATGAATCACATCAACTTCATAATTGATATCGTATTCAGTGATCAGCGCCCTGACTTCCTGTTCATCTGCATTGTCTGAATTCCAGATGCCAGTATATTGTTGAAGGCCTTCCAGTTTGCGCAGAGAGGAATCATTCCTCATCACAATGACCGCCGGAGACAGTTTCTCGCTGAGCAGATTGAGTATCAACTCAATATTGCTCTCCATGCCGGCAGAGTTGACCTGAATACTCAGCACATTATCAAACTGATCAACAATTAGCCCGGGCAGGCCGTCGCTCTCGGAATGCACCAGCCGCCTGGCATTCGAGTCCGGGTAGACCCTGTTTCTCAGCTGGATGGCCTGATCAAGCAGTTCTGAAAAAAACTGCTGATCCGGTTCCTGTTCATTTCCTGTCAGCGCACGAAATGCAATCAGCGAGTGTGGATGGTAGAAGCCATAGGCAAGAAAAGTGCCGTCACGCTGACGCAGAGCGACGATGTCGCCGGCGTCAGGCCGATCGTCCGGTTTTTCCAGTTCGTTGCTGAATATCCACGGGTGGCCCTGCTTGAAGCGTTTGCCTGATTTGCTTTTAAGGATAATCGATTTCATAGAAGTCATTTCCTGCACAATCACAGCTCACGTGGAAAACACGATGTTTTGAGGGAAGCCGCGCGTGCCTGGTTGCTTAGTTGGTTGAGGCTGCCTTTTCCGGCAGTACGGCAAGAATGTCGAGACCGGATTTAACCGTGTCGCCAATGCTCGCTTTAATTTCTGTGCCGTCAGGCAAGTAGAGATCTACCCTGGAGCCAAAGCGAATAAATCCATAACGCTGACCTGCCTGCAAGGTGTCGCCTTCATCGACATAACAGAGGATGCGCCTGGCCACCAGGCCGGCAATCTGCACACAGGTGATGTCCAGCCCGTTATCCGTGGTTATCCACAACGCATTCTGTTCATTCTCTTCCGCTGCCTTGTCGAACGCGGCATTGACGAAGGAACCGGGACGATACCAGCGTTTTTTAATCACTCCATTGACCGGCGACTTGTTCGAATGAACATTAAAAACGTTCATAAACACACTGATTTTGTTCACTTCCCTGTCAAGATACGGATCCTTCATCTTGCCGACAAAGATCACCTTGCCATCGGCCGGACAGACAATATCATTCGGCCCTGCATCGACATGACGCGTTGGATCACGAAAGAACTGGATGCAGAATACCGCAATCAGCCACCACGGGGAGGCCCAAAGCCAGCCCCAGGCGTAGGTGATGGCGATGGCGATGGCAAGACTGCCGGCAATAAATGGCCAGCCTTCACGAGCAAATAGAGGATACCGTGTCATGCTTACTCAATAAGATGTGTTAGTCGCCGACTTTACGTCGCAACCAGGATCAGTTCTTTGTCTTGTCAACGATCTTGTTGGCTGAGATCCATGGCATCATACCGCGGAGTTTTGCACCGACTTCTTCGATTGGATGTTTTTCGCCTTTTTCACGCAGGGCATAAAAATTACTGCAACCTTCAGCATTCTCGTCCATCCATTCTTTGGCAAATTGACCGGACTGAATTTCACCGAGGATCTTCTTCATTTCAGCCTTTGTGTTGTCAGTGACAACACGTGGTCCGCGGGTCAGGTCACCGTACTCGGCAGTATTGGAAATCGAGTAACGCATATTGGCAATGCCGCCTTCATACATCAGGTCAACAATCAGCTTCAGTTCATGCAGACATTCAAAATAGGCCATTTCCGGCGCGTAGCCAGCTTCGGTCAGGGTTTCGAATCCAGCACGAACCAGTTCAGTGGCACCGCCGCAGAGGACAGCCTGCTCGCCGAACAGGTCCGTTTCAGTTTCTTCGCGGAAACTGGTTTCGATGATGCCAGCACGACCACCGCCGTTGGCTGATGCATAAGCCAGCGCGATATCTTTAGCTGTTCCAGTTGCATCCTGGGCAACAGCAATCAAGCTTGGTACACCACCGCCCTGGGTATAGGTTGAACGAACCAGGTGGCCGGGGCCTTTAGGTGCAACCATGAATACATCCATATCAGCAGACGGCTTGATATAGCCGAAATGAATATTAAAGCCGTGGGCAAACGCCAGTGCAGCACCGGGCTTGAGGTTTGGCTCAATTTCATTTGCATAGAGCTCTGCCTGCTTTTCGTCAGGCGCAAGAATCATCACGATGTCGGCCATGGCAACAGCATCAGCAATGTTAGCCACTTCCAGCCCTGAGGCTTCTGCCTTGGCGCGTGAAGATGACCCTTCACGAAGCCCGACGACTACGGACAGGCCGCTGTCTTTAAGATTATTGGCATGGGCGTGTCCCTGTGAGCCATACCCGATGATGGCAATCTTCTTTCCTTTGATAACGGAAAGGTCAGCGTCTTTGTCGTAATAAACCTTCATGATAATCCTCGTAAACTAAACAAGCCGGTAGACCGGCAGAAAAAGTAAAAGTGATGAATTGATAATTTAAAGTCGTAAGCCTTTTTCACCGCGGGCGATGCCTAATACCCCGGAACGTACAACTTCAATAATGGTGTCATTGGGTACTGCTTTCAAAAAGGCGTCGATTTTACCACAGTTGCCGGTGAGTTCGATGGTATAACTGGTATCCGTCACATCAACGATGCGGCCGCGAAAGATTCCCACCAGGCGATTGATTTCATCCCTGGCATTACCCGCCGCGCGAACCTTGATCAGGCTTATTTCGCGCTCAACGTGTTCATTTTCAACCAGGTCAACCAGCTTCACGACATCGATAAGCTTGTTCAGCTGCTTCTTGATTTGCTCGACAACCCGGTCAGTTCCGCTGGTAACCAGTGTCATGCGAGACAGCGAAGCATCTTCGGTCGGCGCCACAGTCAACGACTCAATATTGTAACCACGTGCAGAGAACAGGCCAGCAACACGTGACAGGGCACCAGATTCATTTTCCATCAATATAGAAATTATATGACGCATATCAGGCCAGCTCCCTTTCTTCGTCATTGCCGCCGTTCCTTGGTGACAGATGCATTTCGTGGTGCCCCTTGCCTGCCGCAATCATTGGATAGACATTTTCTGTCTGGTCGGTAATGAAATCGAGGAAATACAGGCGAGTCTTATCATTCAGCGCTTCTTTCAAAGCGCCTTCGACGTCAGCGGGATTTTCGATCCTTATGCCAATATGACCATAACCTTCTGCCAGCTTGACCAGGTCAGGCAAGGCATCCATATAGGAATTCGAATAACGACGATCATAGAAGAATTCCTGCCATTGCCTGACCATACCGAGGTAGCGGTTGTTCAGGTTGACGATGTTCAGCGGCAAATCATATTGTTTACAGGTTGATAATTCCTGCAGGCACATCTGAATGCTGCCTTCGCCAGTAACACAGGCAACGGTGGCGTCGGGATGCGCTAGTTGAACACCCATCGCCGCTGGCAGGCCAAAGCCCATAGTCCCGAGACCGCCGGAATTTATCCAGCGCCTCGGCTTGGTGAATTTGTAATATTGCGCAGCAAACATCTGGTGCTGACCGACATCAGAAGTTACGTAGGCATCACCCTTTGTGACTTCATAGAGTTTCTCAACTACAAATTGCGGTTTGATCAGATCACTGTCACGATCATAGTCCAGGCAGTCAACCTTGCGCCAGCCATCGATCTGATCCCACCATTTCTGTAAAGCCTCAGCATCAGGTTTGCGGCCAGACTCTTTGATCTGGCTTATCATCTTATCGATAACCACATCGGCTGAGCCAACGACAGGAATGTCCGCAGAAATTGTTTTGCTGATCGACGATGGATCGACATCAACGTGGATAATTTTTGCGTACGGACTGAATTTATTTGTATCTCCGGTGACGCGGTCATCAAAGCGCGCGCCGATGCACAGCATGACATCACACTCATGCATCGCAAGATTTGCTTCGTAGGTACCGTGCATGCCGAGCATGCCGACAAACAGCGGGTCATCGGCCGGGTAGGAACCGAGGCCCATCAAGGTGTTGGTACACGGGTAGCCAAGCAAACGAACCAGCTCTGTCAGTTTGTCGCTGCAGTTAGCTAAAATAATACCGCCGCCCGTATAGATAATCGGCCGTTTTGCGCCAAGTAGCACCTGTACCGCCTTGCGTATCTGCCCGCTGTGTCCTTCTGAAGTAGGCTGATAAGAGCGCATAGCGATAGTTTTCGGATAGATATATTCCGTTTTATTGGCAGTAATATCCTTCGGAAGATCAATCACCACAGGGCCAGGCCTGCCAGAGGTGGCAACATAGAAAGCCTTTTTAATTGTCGTGGCAAGGTCACGGACATCCTTAACGAGGAAGTTGTGCTTAACACAGGGGCGTGTGATTCCAATAGAATCGACCTCCTGGAAAGCATCATCACCTATTAGATGAGACGGTACCTGGGCCGTTATAATAACCATCGGAATGGAATCCATGTGCGCCGTTGCGACAGGCGTAACCACGTTCGTTGCACCGGGGCCTGAAGTCACCAGGACTACACCCGGCTTGCCATTGGAACGGGCATAACCATCAGCAGCATGGCCTGCCCCCTGCTCATGGCGGACCAGAATATGCTTGACCTCATCTTGCTGGTATAGCGCATCATAAATATGCAGCGCCGCACCGCCAGGGTAGCCGAAGATATACTCGACCCCTTCATCTGCCAGCGCTTTGACAAGAATTTGCGCACCGGTTAATTCCACTGATTTCACCTCGAAATATGATTAATTCACTGATAGCAATCAGGTTCGAATACATCACCGGGATGCAAACGAACCGCTAACTTAGCTAAACAATGCAAAACATTAGAACTTACTAATAAGACCCTGCGCGGTCAATAGACAAACCGGCCTTTTTTGCACTAATTTCTATCGTAACAACAGAAATAGCTAAAATAGACCTGTAACCCATGTGGCGAAAGGGTTTACGGCCTGTTTTATTGACCCTGGCGTGAGAATGGCTGCTCTATCATCGCCCAGATAGAACTTCCTTCATCGGATACGGCCCAGTCCAGTCGAACCACTGAACGGTAGGCCATCAGGCGCAGACCGATACCGGCATCAACTTTGAGATCCTTGAAAAACAGATCACCGTTATATTCATCACTGACCCTGCCAGCCTCGATAAATGGCACCACTTGCCACCAGTCAATTTCAAAGTAGTTCAGCAGAGGCAGATCGCGTAATGGCTGTGTCTGCGGCATTAAACGCAGTTCTGCAGAATAGTAAACAGCAGCCTTGTCATTGAAGCGACCTGACGGGTAGGCACGCATGCGGTCATAACCACCGAGAGTGGAACCATAGCTCGGCGGTGGCTGATGACTGATAGTGCCATCGGCGTTTTCCTCCCAGTCAGTAGTATTGGAAGTCCAGAAATTCAGTGCCAGTGATTTCTGCCTGAACCAGTTTGATTTTCCGAGGTTAAAATACTTGGAAAAATCGGCTTGCAGAACTGTCCAGCTTTCACTGCTTTCGCCCCAGCCGAAGTCACTGGCGACCTTCAGCAGTTGGCGGCTGCCCCTGCTCGGGTTACGGGGAAAATCAGTATTGTCATATTCAAGCCAGAATTCGAGGCCATTGGTTTTAGCAAAGACCTCCTGTTCGATCGGATCATTCTGCCTTTCGTTGTAAACGAAATCATCGAGATCACGATAGGTGTAAAAAAACTTGCCGGCTAATGTAGTCTGGCCGCTGGTCATCGGGTTCCACGTTGTTCCACCCTGTGGACCGGATTCAACCAGGCCCTGGTATAAATGATAGACGGCTACTGGATCATCTTTGATGCTGCCAATGGGTAAGCGATATTTCAATGTAGCATTAATGGTCACTTCATTACTGACGCCAGTTACATAATTATCCGGATCAGAATCATTACTGCCTGGACGAGGCCGGTTCGAATCAAGATTCCGCCCGAGATAGAAGCGCTGATCGGTGAAGTGGTCAGCAAGAGCAAAGCCATCAAAGAAAAAACGGGATTTGCCAAACCGGTAGTTGCTCCATGCACCGGAAATCAGCGCCGATTCGTTTGTCGTTACAAAGGCGGTACCGAACAAACTGGCCTGTGGCTGCAACTTTCCACCGGCTGAAAACCCACCAGCACCAGCTGCCCACCCCAGTGAATCAGTAGCAAATACGTAAGGCAACCAACCAGTTCTTTTTTCTTCCGGTGTCTGCCCCCTGTCCAGTGCGATTATCTGCGCAGATACCTGGATAGGAGTTGCAATGGCAAGTAACAGCAGGCATTGCAATAAAAACGACCTGGGATTTATTGTTGTAAATTTACTCTTGTTCATTATTTTTTCCGGATTGTCCAGTTTTCTAAAATGTTACTCAACAGATCTGCAGAACTGAAACGTATTCACGTATCTATACTGTGTTTATGAGCTGGAAGATTATACACAGAATACCATGCAGCACTATGTCCGCGTCAGCATCGCAATTTTGTCAGTTATTATGTCAACGATTGTTAACCAGTTACCCGCTTACTCCCTGCGCCAGCGGGTACCGCTTGCAGAGTCATCGAGGACGATGCCTGCCTGGTTGAGCTGATCGCGAATCTCATCGCCCCTTGCCCAGTTTTTCTCGGCACGTGCCCGGGTCCTTTCTTCGACCAGTGCATCGACATCTGCATCAGAAAGGCCTCCTGCCACGTTGTCTCCCGAGATGCCCCGCAGGAACTCGATAGGTTCGAGCTGAAACAGGCCCAGGATGGCACCCAGAGATTTCAGCTGTCCAGCGAGAAACAAGGCCCTGTCAGCATCACCTGACTGACGAGCCGTATTTATATCGCGTCGCAAAGCAGACATAACAGACAGTGCTTCTGGTGTATTAAAATCATCATCCATCGCGGCGATAAAGGGCGCTGCAATATCGTCATCAAGCGCGATATCTTCGGGAATCTCAAGCCCCTCTAGTGCCAGGTAGTAAGCTTCAAGCGCGGCTTTTGACTGATCCAGCGTGTCGTCGCTGTAGTTGAGCGGGCTGCGATAATGGCTGTTGATAATGAAATAGCGGAGAATTTCCGGATGGTAGGTGTTCAAGACGTCACGAATAGTAAAAAAATTGCCTAGCGACTTAGACATCTTTTCATCGTCGATACGGACAAAGCCATTATGCATCCAGAGGTTCACAAAAGGATGGCCGGTGGCACATTCGGACTGTGCGATTTCATTTTCATGATGAGGAAAGCGCAGATCCTGCCCGCCGCCGTGGATATCGAACGTTTCGCCAAGGGCACTCATGGACATCGCCGAGCACTCAATGTGCCAGCCTGGACGGCCATCACCCCATTCAGACTGCCAGCTGGGCTCACCGGGCTTTGCCTGCTTCCACAGGACAAAGTCCAGCGGGTCATCCTTACCTGTTTCAGCTTCAACACGTGCGCCCGCCTGCAGATCATCCAGCGAAGATCCGGATAACTTGCCATACTGATCAAATTTACGCACTCGAAAACAGATGTCTCCGGTCTTTGTCCTGTAGGCAAAACCGTTTTCGATCAGCTTTTCAATCAGCGCCAGTATCTCATCCATATGCTCTGTTGCGCGAGGCTCAAGATCAGGGGATAAAACACCCAGGCGGTCAATATCCTCGTGCATGGCATCGATGAACCGCCCGGTCAGCTCCTGAATGCTTTCATTATTCTCGATCGCCCTGGCAATTATTTTGTCATCGATATCGGTAATATTCCGCACATAGGTGACCTCGTAGCCCCTGCTTCGGAGATAGCGTGTCACCAGGTCGAAGACAACCATTACCCTGGCATGACCGATATGACAGAAGTCATAGACCGTCATACCACAGACGTAAATACCCGCCTTACCGGGAACTATCGGTGTAAAAGGCTCTTTCCTGCGAGTCAGACTATTATAGATTTCAAGCATAATGGGGTGATCTGGCGATTCTGAAATGATTGTTAGAGGGATATGAGGATTTGGATTTTACCGGAAAAGACCGGTCATAGACACAGTAGAGGTGATTCCATCAGCAACAAAATAATAACAATAATAGAGGGCAGATTTACCGGTATGGCTGCATGAATCTTATTTCACTGTCATGATATACTTTTTCGTTTATTTAACAGGTTGAAGAAAACAATGATTAAAATGGAAACAAATCACGGCACCATCACTATTGAGCTGGATGCCGAAAAAGCCCCTCTTACCACTGAAAATTTCAAGAAATATGTCGCTGATAACTTCTTCGACAATACTATTTTTCATCGCGTAATCCCCAACTTTATGATCCAGGGCGGTGGCTTCAATCCTGGCATGAGCCAGAAACAGACGCTGGCGGCGATTGAAAATGAGGCCGATAATGGGCTTGAAAATGATCGCGGCACTATCGCCATGGCACGCACCAATGATCCTCATTCTGCGACTGCCCAGTTCTTCATCAACCTGAAAGACAATGCCTTTCTTAATCACAGCGGAAAAAACCCGCAGGGCTGGGGATACTGCGTTTTTGGCAAGGTTACCGAAGGCATGGATGTCGTTGACAAGATTGCAGGCGTTGCTACCGGCAATAACGGTGGCCATGCAGATGTCCCTGTTGAGGACGTCGTTATTATAAAAGTCGAAGAAACTGAAGACTGACATCTTAATACGTAAGCTTTAAGCGATGACGACCAGCCTGTTCATTTCAGATCTTCATCTGGATCCGGGTAGACCTCAGGGTATTCAGCTATTTGATGACTTTATCTGTCAGAAGGCACAAGCTGCCGATCAGCTGTTTATCCTTGGTGACCTTTTTGAGTACTGGCTGGGTGATGACGCCAGCAGACACTGTGGATATCAATCGATAGCAGAAAGCCTGGCGACACTTTCGAGCCACAATACTAAAGTTTATCTGATGCATGGAAACCGGGATTTCCTGCTCGGCGAGGGTTTCACCTCCCATTTTGCAGGACAGCTGCTGCCTGATCCTTCAAAGATCACTCTCGTTGAGAATAATGTCCTGCTGATGCATGGAGATAGTCTCTGTACAGATGATGTCGCTCACCAGCAGTTTCGCGAACAGTCACGTAACCCGGAATGGCAGAAGGCCATCCTTGCAAAAAGCATTTTAGAGCGAGAGGAGCTGGCCCGTCAGTTACGCATGCAAAGTATGCAGGGCAATGCAGAAAAGGCCGAGGCCATCATGGACGTTAATCCATCAGCTGTTAAGTCTATGATGGAAGAGCACCAGGTCAGATTATTAATACATGGCCACACCCATCGCACAGCCATCCATAACTTTCAGCTGAATGGCATTGCAGTGCACCGAATTGTTTTGGGCGACTGGTATAAAAAGGGCAACTACCTGATCCATGACGAGAATGGATTCAGGCTAATGAGCTTCCCCGATGACGCTGTATTATCGACGTTAAGCAATTCAGCAATCGAGGCAGACCGGCTTAGTGCGGAAGCACACCCGGCATAAATTTCTGGTAGCCAAGCGGCAGTTCAAACATACTGGCATCTACTATCACACCATCTTTGACTGTTACCAGCTGGCGACTGCGTCCTGAAAAATCCTTCTGTCGTATCGGGAACCCCATATTAAGATGACGGTCCGCTGCAAATATATTATTCGCAATATCACAATCTGAAGATACTGAATCAGGCATAGCTTCCATAGATTTTGCATGCTGGCCGGCAAGAGTTTTCGAAAATACAGCCAGTGCTTTAACTGCATCCGGATAAAATCCCTTAACGGCATAAATCTCAGTACATCTTGTGCCATTGGTAAACAGGTAATATCTTGAAACCTTGTTACCGCCAACATCGGGCACGCCACCGGCATCAAGCTCCTCAACATCATGCCTGAGTTTTTTAGGTGGTGCGATAATCACAGGCTGAGCCGGGATGACCAGGGTTCGCTGCTCCTCATGACTGACGCTGTATAGCGTGCCGTCTTTCCTGTCGAGTAAAGCAAAATCCCCATGGTCCTGGCCATCATCCAGACGCAGGTAGTCCCCGGTTAACAGCATGCGTGTCATGTAGGCAGGTTCCTGCTGCGAGTCCTGATCTTCAAACATCAGCAGAGTGACTTCCGTCTCAGCAGCCAAGACTGATGTAGCCGGTATGACTAAAACAGCGCAAAAGAGTATCCTTACGAATCTGAACATAATAGTTAGCACCTTCAATAACCAGAATGATGAGTTTATCGCCCAAATCAAAACTACCGGGCGAGATAATTCCAGGGATATAATCCTTTTTATTTACTTTATCATCAACCACTAAATGATATTCAGGTACAGATACCTGACAGGCCGCCACAAATGGAACAGAAAATCGAATTCAAGCCAGACTTGATAAAACGCTATGACAAGGCCGGTCCACGCTACACCTCGTACCCGACAGCCAATCTCTTTCATGATGAATTTACCTCTGATGATTACCGTGCCGCGGTAGAGCGCAGTAACAATGAATTAGAGCCGAAGCCGCTCTCGCTGTATTTCCATATTCCATTTTGCGATACCGTCTGCTTTTACTGCGCCTGTAATAAAATCGTCACCAAGATGCGCGACAGAGCCACACCCTACCTGGAACACCTTTACCGGGAAATAGAAATGCAGGGTGAACTGTACGCGCGCTCGAGGCCAGTGGACCAGCTGCACTGGGGCGGCGGCACGCCGACTTTCCTGAATCAGGACCAGATGCGCTCTTTGATGGAAAAAACCGGCCAGCATTTCACATTAATGGATAATGACCAGGGCGAGTATTCAATAGAAATCGACCCGCGGGAAATTGACCCTGAGGGGGTACATTTCCTGCGCGAAATAGGCTTTAACCGCATGAGCCTGGGGATTCAGGACTTTGATCCGAAAGTGCAGAAGGCCGTCAATCGTATCCAGAGTGAGGAAATCACCTTTGCTGCCATCGATGCCGCCCGCGAAGCGAAATTCAAGTCGGTCAGTGTAGACCTGATTTATGGCCTGCCCTTTCAATCCGTCGACAGTTTTCTTGTGACACTGGAAAAAACCATGCAGGCCAGGCCTGACCGCTTCTCAGTATTCAACTATGCTCACCTGCCGACGCTATTTATGCCTCAGCGCCGCATCAATGAGGAAGACCTGCCGTCCGCTGCTGAGAAGCTGGACATCCTACAGTCAGTCATCCGCTATCTAACAGAACAGGGCTATGTCTACGTCGGCATGGACCATTTCGCACGGCCGGATGATGAGCTGGTTATCGCCCAGGACAAGGGACTTCTGTACAGAAATTTCCAGGGTTACTCAACCCATGCTGATTGCGATATGGTGGCCATGGGAGTTACTGCCATCTCCCAGGTCAATGACATCTATAGCCAGAACGTCCGTGATGAAGAGTCCTATTACAAGATGATAGACGACGGCAAATTACCGCTGATGCGCGGTCTCAGGCTGACTGCCGATGACATGCTCCGACGTGAACTGATTACTCAGCTAATCTGCAACTTCAAGATCGATATCAATCAATTTATGACGACACAGGGAATAGACTTCGGACAGTATTTCGAAGATGAAATAGAACAGCTGAAGATCATGCAGGACGACGGCCTGCTAAAGATCGACCGGGACGCAATTACAATACTGCCGCCAGGCAGGCTACTGATACGTAACATCTGCATGACCTTCGACGCGCACCTGAATGACAATCAGAAAAACCGCTTCTCCAAGGTTATTTAGAAGAAAGACTAAGGACTAAAGAGGAAAGGGGAAAGGGCCTGGAGCTTGGAACTGAAAACTGAAAACTGAAAACTGAAAACTGAAAACTGAAAACTGAAAACAATATAGTCTAACTTTTTCTAAAACCTTCCTAAGCCCGGAAATTCAGGGATTCTTCCAACCGCTGTGTCAGGCGGACGATCTGTCCCCAGTCATAGGTCACGATATCCTGGGCATGCGCGAGATTGTTGCGTAGTGATTCCATTTCACGTACAACCTTTTTTGCAGAACGCCTGGATTCTAGACCCGACAGGGCCAGCGTTTCTTCCTTACTGATGATAATCTTTCCTTTGTCAGATAACTGGATGCAGTCGAGTAAACTGCAATGCTGACCGCGCCGGTTGCGTTCTTCCTGCAGGGCCTTTGCCCGATCTAGCCTTTCCTGGGTAAGCGCTGATTGCCAGGAATCATCAGGAAAATATTGTGTAATCACTTTCATCACATCCATCTCGACAAATGTAATGATGCCAAACAGCCACATCCGGGCGACCGGTTTATTGATGTCCTGGCGGCTGAAGACGCCGGCAATTTCTCCCAGCACTGAAATAAACCCGTACTGCTGCAGTGTCAGCACATGAATAACATCTGAGAAAGGACTTTCTCCGGGTATAACCTGCCCTTCCCTGAATACCCGCATATTTTCCCTGCAGGACTTGCCGATAAGGTCTTCATGGCGGGCATAGCCGACGATTGTCCCCTGTTCTCTCAGACAGACGATATCAAGCTGGTGAAGCTCCATCATCGCCTGCACTTCTTTACAGGGACGTGAGGCATCAAAAGAACGAACTGGCTCAGCAAGATGTTGTGCGGTAAAGGCTTCTGAAAATAGCCTGAACAAATGATGGTTTCCATTCTGTTCAGCCGCAGGGCTTGTGATATTAATGTCTGCAGGAGACTCAGATTTCTGCTGGCTTTTTAGTTTTTGTGTACATTTGTGGTGCGTCTTCCATGCCCGTTTATAGAGGGCGGTATCACCTTCATCAAGCACTTCAAGTAATGCGTTCATTTCCTGCAGATAAAGCTCTGCAAATTTTGCATCGTTGCTGGAAATATCGTTGGCATTATCAATCAGGTCTGCCAGTTTAATTGTTTTCGCACGCTGGCTGGCTACGGCAATATGCTGCCTGTCAATCAACTTTCTCACCTGCCGATTGCCATCGCCGGGCTTACTGATATCAGTGAGGTTTTCTACAAGCTCAGCAACATCCTTGCCAAATTCTTGTTCTACGTCGTAAAGCGTCGCCGGAGTGTCTTCGACAACGTCATGCAGCCAGGCTGCAGCAATCATCTCCTGATCATCTGTAACAGTGGAGACAATGTTTGCTACTGAAGACAGGTGAACGGTATAAGGCTGATTATTGTATTTACGCTGATGATTAATCCGCTTGTGAGCGGTGGTAGCGAATTGCTTTGCCTTTTCTACCAGGTCCATAAATAGCTGGGATCGGTTATTTAATTTTATCCAGACCACGCTGAAGATCTTTCTTAAGATCATCAACATCTTCCAGACCTACCGAAAGCCTGAGCAGGTTTTCAGTGACACCCATTAGTTCCCGCTCTTCTATAGTCAGTCGCCCGTGTGTCGTTGTTGCAGGGTGGCAGATGGTCGATTTTGTATCACCGAGGTTAGCAGTAATTGAAAACAGCTCGGTATTATCTATCACTGCCCAGGCCTCGTTTCTCCCGCCTTTAACCTGAAAAGCAATAATACCGGCCGCCTCGCATTGCTGACGTTTCGCCAGCTCGTGCTGAGGATGGGAAGGTAAATCAGGGTAAAAAACACGCGCAACAGCTGGCTGCTGCTCCAACCAGCTTGCCAGCTCGAGGGCAAACCGGCTATGCGCCTGCATCCTCACTGACAAAGTCTCGAGGCCTTTTAACTGCACCCAGGCATTGAACGGGCTTAACGATGGCCCGGCACTGCGAAGAAAACTAAAGACATCTTCACCAACATTTTTCTTATCACCAACGATGGCGCCACCCATCGTCCGTCCCTGGCCATCAATATATTTGGTTGATGAGTGGACGACGACATCAGCACCGAGATTCAGCGGCAGCTGCAGTACGGGGGTGCAGAAAGTGTTATCAACAACCAGCAATGCACAGTTATCGTGTGCAATTTTTGCGATAGCAGCAATATCTGAGATGCTGCATAAGGGATTTGATGGAGTTTCAAGAAACAGCATTTTTGTTCTTGCATTAATCGCACCTTCCCATTGTGCCAGATCGGTCGAATCCACATAGGTAAAATCGAGACCAAACTTCGTCAGTATTTTGTTGAAAAGCACAATGGTGGAGCCAAACAGATCACGTCCTGCAACAACGTGATCGCCGGCTTTTAACAGTCCCATGCAGGTTGCCAGGATTGCACTCATGCCGGTAGCCGTAGCAACACAGCAGTCTGCACCTTCCATAGCGGCAAGGCGTTTCTCAAAGGTGGTTACTGTCGGGTTGGTAAAGCGAGAATAAATATTGCCGGCTTCCTCTCCTGAGAAGCGTGCCGCCGCTTCTGCGGCATCCTTGAAGACGAAGCTCGAGGTGAGAAAAATTGGTTCTGCGTGTTCCCCTTCCTGTGAGCGTATTTGTCCGGCACGCACCGCGCGGGTCGCTAGCTTGTAACCTGACAGCTTTTCATCATCGCTATCAGTCATTCTTGATCAGTAAAACTTAGCTCTGTCTGGTTGACATTATTCACTTTAGTACGTGCACTGTCGTTGCGCAGCTCGTTAATCATCTCAAGATAATTTTCATCAATGTCGCCGGTGATGTATTCTCCGTTGAAGCATGAAGTATCAAACTCGGTAATCGCCTTGTTGCCTTTATGTGCGGCTTTGACCAGGTCCTCAAGATCGAGATAGATCAGTTTATCCGCACCAATCACATCACAAATCTGCTGTGCATTTCGGTTATGTGCTACCAGTTCGGAGGGAGATGGCATATCAATGCCGTAAACGTTCGGGTACCTGACAGGTGGCGCTGCGGAAGCAAAATAGACGTTCTTTGCACCGGCATCGCGTGCCATCTTGATAATCTGTCCGGAAGTGGTTCCACGCACAATCGAATCATCGACCAGCAAGACATTCTTACCGTTAAATTCAAGATCAATCGGGTTCAGTTTCCTTCTGACAGAGCGTTTTCGCTCTTCCTGCCCAGGCATGATAAATGTCCTGCCTATATAGCGATTCTTGATAAAACCTTCCCGGTAGGTCACTTTCAACTGCTTGGCCAGCTGCAGCGCCGATGTTCTGCTGGTGTCCGGGATAGGTATAACGACGTCAATCTTGGTATTCCGCCACTCACGCTTGATCTTCTTCCCCAGGTATACACCGCAACGCAGGCGTGTTTTATGAACAGAAATACCATCAATCAGCGAGTCCGGGCGTGACATATAGACATACTCGAAAATGCACGGAGATGTTTGAGTTTTATCTGCACATTGCTGGCTATGCACAATACCCTGCATATCAATAAAAATAGCTTCACCGGGAGCTACATCACGCACAACGTCATAACCCAGTACGTCAAGAGCAACACTTTCTGAAGCGACCATATGTTCAGGCCCTTTTACCGTATCGCGATTTCCGTAAATGAGCGGACGAATGCCATAAGGATCACGAAATGCCAGTATCCCCTGCCCCACAATCAAAGCCACTACGGCATAAGCGCCCTTGACGCGTTTATGTACAGCAGCGACGGCGTTGAAAATATCCTGTGGACCGGGCTGATGCGAAGCAGCCCTGTGCAGCTCGTGCGCAAATACATTGAGGAGAACTTCAGAGTCTGAATTGGTATTAAGATGCCGCAGGTCATCACGGAACAATTCCTTCTGCAGATCCAGCGAATTGGTCAGGTTGCCGTTATGCCCCAGTGCCACACCGAAAGGTGAATTGACGTAGAAAGGCTGCGCTTCAGAGCGTGAATCACAACCGGCAGTCGGGTATCGAACATGTCCAATCCCCATATTCCCTTCAAGCCCGAGCATGTGACGTGTATGAAAAACATCACGAACAAGGCCATTATCTTTCCGCATACAAAGACGATGGCCATCACTGGTAACTATTCCAGCCGCATCCTGTCCGCGGTGCTGTAATACAGTCAACCCGTCATATAAAGACTGGTTAGCGCTATCCTGGGAAAAGATTCCAACTATACCGCACATTTCACATCAACCTCACCGGCATGGTACATGAATGAAGACTATCTGTTGCTTGTGACAGGGGACATATCATACCTTCTGTCCGAAAAATCGTGAAACTTCTGCTGGCATTGCTGCCATGCCATAGGCTGCCAGAAGCAGGAAATAATCTTTCAATATAGATCCTGTCCACCAGCTCTCTTTTGTGAATTCTGTTGACTGGATCAATACTGCCAGTACCGCAATTATTATCGCACCACGCAGCAGTCCAAAAAGCATACCCAGTGTGCGGTCCATACCTTTCAATGCTGATTTATTCATAATCTTGCTGATGAAATATGAAAGCAGCGCAAACAGTACCAGTGATACGAGAAAAATTGAGATAAAGGATGCCGCCTTGCGAACGTCTGGCGAATCTATGATCGAATCAAATACCGGTGCGAACAGGTTGGCATAGCGCCACGCCAGCCAGGCAGATACGATCCAGCCAATCAGTGACATAATTTCACGGACAAAACCGCGAAAAAACCCGACAAGACCAGAAACGGTGATTATCGCAATAATGATAATATCAAGAATATTTAACAAGATGCTTGCGAATAGCCAGTGGGGTTAGTTTTTTACAACCATACCACGCTGTCGCGTTTTATGCTGTAACCTTTCCTGCATTTTTTCAGCCGAGCTGCGATCTTTAAATGGCCCTATCCACACTTTAGTAACCGTCCCCTTAGTGGTTTTAATCGTCGATGATTTAGCATCAAAACCCTTCTTCTTTAACTCGGCAACTTTATTGTTAGCATTTGCCGATTGAGAGAACACGCCAACCTGCAGCATCCATCCACCGCCAGCGACTGCTGCTGATGTTTTATTCGGGGCTGATTTCGTTGTTGTTTTAGGCGCAGTTGTTTTAGTGGTCGTTGTTTTAGCTGATGTGCTTTTTGCAGCAGGCTCTTTGGTAAAAATCTTTTTTGTTGTCGGCTCACTGGTTTTTTTGTCGCCAGAAGCTGATTTAGTGGCCGCTGATTTTTTGACATCGGACGACGACATGGGTTTGAACAGCGCTGAAGAACCCTGGTCTTCGCTACTACTTTTGCTCGAGTCCTTTTCAGCAGATGACGACTTTTCACCCGCCCCGCCATTGCTTGCCTTTTCTGCTACTTGCTGTCCTTCTGCTACCGGGTTTTCATTCGGCGCAGTGGCCGATGATATGCGAGAGACGAAGACTTTTTTGCCATCTTTTGTTACTTCCATAACCACCGGATCTATTTCAGGCTCCTGAACATCCTGGTCCTTGCTCAGCAGCATAGGCAACAGAATGATCGCCAGCAATATCAAGACAACGGCACCGGTTAGACGGTGCCTGGGGTCATATTCCTGAAAATTGTTTTTCACAGTAGCAGACATAGTGCATCAGATTCTTTACGATTTGTGCAGAGGTATATTAATAGAGGATTATCAAAAAAAGTATAGTTAAAAAAGTATAAACCGGCTGGATGTCATATGTTTAGGTTCAGACGTTCAAGTATAACACCTACTGTGTGAAAAGAGCCAAAAACTACAATCCTGTCATCATCTCCGGCCTGCTCCAGCGCATCATCCCATGCCTCATTGACATCTGCATACACCTGGCTATTGCCAGCAGGGTGCAGTTTTTTCAAAACGGCATTCAGCACCTCGGGATTTTCACCTCTACTGACATCAAGTCCGGCAAAATACCAGTAATCAATAGACGAAATTATATTTTTCAGTGACTCAACTATGTCTTTGTCTTTCAGCATTGCCACGACTGCATGGGTTTTACCTGCGACATCCTGTTGTTGCAGATTCTCGGCCAGCAAGGCAACAGAATCAGGATTATGCGAAACATCAAGGATGACCAGCGGTCGACCTGCAATGACCTGGAACCTGCCCTGCAGCTTAACTTTCGGGAGTGCTGTGCGAATTGTAACGTCTGAGATCGGTAGACGGTCCTGCAGGGCAGTTATCGACATCAGGACACCGGCCAGGTTGTTGAACTGCAGAATCCCGTGTAAACCCGAAAAAGGCAGGTCGGACAGCTTTTTATCAGTGGATGTCCACCACCAGCCGTCTAAATTTCGGTCACAGCTATAGTCCTGATTGAGTATAAAAACTTTATCTGCCTTATCGTTAGCGATAGATAACAGGCTTTTTGGCGGCTCCGGGTCAGCAATGACGGCAATTTTGCCAGCATGGATAATACCGGCTTTCTCAACCGCTATCGTCTCTCTGTCCGACCCAAGCCAGTCCGTATGATCAATGCCAATACTGGTAATCAACGCAAGATCGGCCGGGAACAGATTGGTCGCATCCAGCCGCCCTCCCAGGCCAACTTCAAGTAATACTATGTCGAGCTTTGATTGACTAAATATTATGAATGCAGCCAGTGTGGCAAATTCAAAATAGGTCAGCGGGATGTCTCCGCGAACTGAATCAATTCGCGAAAACGCGTCGCAGATCTCATCATCGGATGCAAAAACTGATGCCACACGAATTCGTTCATTAAACACGGTCAGGTGCGGTGAGGTGTAACAGCCTGTTCGGTATCCCGCTGCTGTATAGAACTTCTCCAGCGCCGTGATACTTGAACCTTTGCCGTTGGTCCCTGCTACGGTGATGAGGGGACAGCTAAATGGCTTTAGCTCGAGTCGATTCGCAAGCTGCCGCAGCCTGCCGAGGCCGAGCTCGATCTCGCGGCTATGCTGGGCGGATATGTAGTCAAGCCACTCGGCAAGGTCTTCGGCTGCTTGTTGCTTCAGCTTTCGA
>Ga0316196_10000227_pt1 | contig 19948 bp, 19 predicted proteins | sample Eddsed2cm_MG_FD_204938 | JGI IMG/M metagenome (GOLD analysis project Ga0316196, IMG submission 204938) | Coastal sediment microbial communities from Maine, United States - Eddy sediment 2 cm | ecosystem: Environmental > Aquatic > Marine > Coastal > Sediment | place: USA: Maine | collected... | reverse complement strand
GCTGTAGGTGCCACCGATATCTGCTGCGAGATACCTCATCCGACCGACTCTATCGCCTCGGCACCCTTAACGGATTGACCATTCGCAAACGCCAGGCATTTTCTCTCTGCCAGCACCAGGGCATGCCCGATGTTGCTTACCCTGGCGATCGGCAGATCTTTGCCATTGCGCCATTTCTGCACCGCATCGGCCTTGTTCGTACCCGTCACCAGGACGAGCATGCAACGGCAGTCCTGCAGCGCCCTGATTCCCAGCGTGACCCGGTCTGGCGGTGGTTTTGGTGCGTTTTGTACCCTGAATACGGTTTCTTCCGGCCAGTCCCGGTCCGGGAACAGGCTGGCTGTGTGGCCGTCTTCGCCCATGCCCAGCAGCACCATGTCGAACGGCAGCGCCTTTTTGATACGCGCCCGGTACTCGGCAGCGGCCTGCTCGCCCCCCAGTTCGGTGCGTATCGGATAGTGTTTTCCGACCCGTGTTGCGAGTCCGGTCTGGGTGACGAGGTGGCTGTTGCGCTCCGGGTGGTCGACTGGCACGCAGCGTTCGTCTCCATAGTAGAGCGACCAGCGTTTCCATTTCTGGCCGCTGACTGCAAGCCGTCGATACATGGCCAGAGGGGTGCTGCCGCCGGCCAGGACCAGGCGGAAGCGGCCGCGCTCTCTGATCGCATTGCGCGCCGCGATGCCGATCAGCCGGCATGCCGTATCTGCAACGGCTGCCGCGTCGGCCTCGGTCTGCCAGTGAACCCCTGGATTGTCGTTGGTCATTGCGGGTTCAGCTGGTGGCGCCAGCGCTGCTGTGGTTTGCTGAACAGGCGATTTGCTTCCTCGGGCTCCCATTCGCCGGCGGGATGGGTGGGGATGGGCCCTTGCTCACCGGCCCAGGCCGTCAGCACCGGGTCGACGACACGCCAGGCCCATTCGACCTCGTCGTATCGCAGAAACAGCGAGCGGTCACCCTCGAGAACGTCTAGCAGCAGGCCTTCATAGGCGCCTGCACGCTCATGATGTTCACAGCGGAAAGGGGCGTCCAGGCTGATCTGTCTGGTCTTCATCTCCAACCCGGGTTGCTTGACGGATATCTCCAGCCGCAGCGATTCTTCGGGCGCGATACTCATGATCAGCCAGTTCGCCGGGGGCTGGTCGATATGGGCGCTGCGGAAAAAGTGTTTCGGCGGTTGCTTGAAGCAGATCGCGACCATGGTGCGGGCCTCGGCCATGCGCTTGCCGGTGCGCAGATAGAAGGGTACGTCGCCCCAGCGCCAGTTGTCGACGTAGAGTTTCAATGCCGCATAGGTCTCGGTGACGCTGCCAGCCGCAACGTCGGGTTCCTCCAGGTATCCCGGTACCTCTTTACCGTCGATGGTGCCGTGCGCGTATTGGGCACGATAGGCGTGCGCCTCCACCGACCCGGGGGCGATCGGGCGTATCGACTTGAGGACCTTCACCTTTTCGTCGCGCAGGTCGTCGGCATCCATGGACACCGGGGGTTCCATGGCGACCAGCGCCATAAGTTGCATCAGATGACTTTGCAGCATGTCGCGCAGTGCGCCGGTGCCTTCATAAAAACCTGCGCGGCGGCCTACACCGAGTTTTTCTGTTCGGGTGATCTGGACGTGGTCGATGTAGTCGCGGTTCCACAGGGGCTCGAGCATCAGGTTGGCAAAACGCGACACCAGTATGTTCTGCACCATCGCCTTGCCCATGTAGTGGTCGATGCGATAGGTCTGCTCCTCACGCAGGTGACGGCTGATCGTTTTGTGCAGGTCCTGCGCGCTTTTCAGGCTGGAGCCGAACGGCTTTTCGATCACGACGCGTCGCCAGGCGCCGTTTTCCTCCAGCATCCGGTGGCTCTCCAGCGACTCGATGACCCCGACATAGGAGGATGGTGGCAGCGAGATATAGAACACCTGGTTGTCTGGAAAACGGGCATCGCGCAAGAGTGCGGCGAGCTGGCGGAAGGTGTCGGGCTTGGCCAGGTCGCCGCGAAAGTAGTGCATGCGCCGACAGAATGTCTCGCAGTCGGATGCCTCCAGTGGATCGCGCGCCTGCCTCGACAGCATCTCCCGAACCTGGCTTTCCCAGGTCTCCTGGCTGTAGTCCGTGCGCCCCGAGCAGATAATACGCAGCCCATCCGGCAGCAGACCGGCCGCTTCCAGGTGATACAGGGCCGGCAGCAGCTTGAGCTGTGCCAGATTGCCTGTGGCACCGAAGATGATCAGACTGCAGGCTTCATTCATTCGGCAGGTTCTTCAATCTGGTCGTCTGTCCAGCGCGTGTGCCAGCTTGACCCGGCTTCGCGATCAATGCGCCGATAGGTATGTGCGCCAAAGTAGTCGCGCTGTGCCTGCAGCAGGTTCGCGGGTACCACCGCGCTGCGATAGCCGTCGTAGAAACTCAGTGCCGAACCCAGGGCCGGCAGCGGTATACCCATCCGCACGCCGAGCGTGATGGCCTCCCGCCAGCCCGGCTGAGCGTCACGCACCGCGGACGCAAAGAAATCGTCGAACAACAGGCTGGGCAGCCCCGGGTCGCGACCGAACGCCTGTTTGATATCGTCGAGAAAACGGCTGCGGATGATGCATCCGGCGCGCCACAAAAGTGCGATCTCTCCATAGTCCAGCTGCCATCCATGCTCGCTCGCCGCCTGGCGCATCTGCAGAAAGCCCTGGGTGTAGGAGATGATCTTGGCCGCATAAAGGGCATCGTGGATGGCATCGAGCATCGCCGGCCGGTCGCCGTCGAAGACCGGCCTGGGGTCACCCAGGCGAGCAGCCGCGGCCACCCGTTCCTGTTTCATCGCAGACAAGGTGCGTGCAAACACGGCCTCCGCAATCAGGGTCAGTGGAACGCCGAGCTCCAGGGCATCGATCGCTGTCCAGCGGCCGGTACCCTTTTGGCCGGCCGCATCCAGGATGTGGTCAACGCGCGCGCTGCCGTCCGCCTCGGTGACCTTCAGGATCTCGGCGGTGATTTCGATGAGATACGACGCCAGTGGGCCCTGATTCCAGCCCGCGAAGGTCGCTGCGATCTCCTGCGACGGCATGCCCAGGCCGTCGCGCATCAGCTGCCAGGCCTCGGCGATCAGCTGCATGTCGCCGTATTCGATGCCGTTGTGGATCATTTTCACGTAGTGGCCGGCGCCACCATCCCCCACCCAGCGGCAGCAGGGCTCGCCGTCGTCCGCTCTGGCCGCGATGCGCTGGAAGATGTCGCTGACCAGCGGCCAGGCCGCAGGGTCGCCACCGGGCATGATGGAGGGCCCGTGTCGGGCGCCTTCCTCGCCGCCAGAGATCCCGACGCCGAGAAAGCGGATACCCTGTGCGGCCAGTTCCTGCCAGCGCCGCTGACTGTCTTTGAAAAACGAGTTTCCGCCGTCGATGATGATGTCGCCGGGTTCCAGGTGTGGCAGCAGACCTTCGATGACCAGATCGACCACCTTTCCGGCGGTCGCCATCAGGAATACGGTCCGTGGCCGGGCGAGCGAGGCCGTCAGCCCGGCAAGATCGTGACATGCCACGATGGTCGAGTCGGCGGGGAGTCGGGCGACGAAATCATCGGTGACGCTGGCGGTACGGTTGTAGACCGCGACCTTGAGTCCGTGGTCGGCCATGTTGAGGGCGATGTTGCGGCCCATGACGCCGAGGCCGTAAACGGCGATATCGGATGGCATAGCTGTGTTCCGTTGATTGCTACCGAAGCAGCGCGAGGTTCGCAGGTCCAATACCTGCAAATTTCGTGCGCGCTGTCATTCTTCGCCGTGCCTGCAGGTTTTTCCAGTCCGCGGCGGCCCCGCGGCCCTATCTTAAACGATCATTGTCCGCAGATAGTGCCCGTTCCGCACAACTTTGGCACATCTCGAGAGTCTTTTTGATGAAATGCCCCCATGGGAGGCCAGGCGAGGAGGCCACCCGGGAATCCCTGCACAGAAGGAAATCCGCTGCCCGGGTCGGCACCGGGTTCAGGCAATCAGAAGATGAGGTTCATCATTACCATCGCCACGACCAGGAACAACACCGTCATGATGCCACCCGCACGCATGAAATCGGGTACCCGGTAGCCGGCGGGGCCCATGATCAGTGCATTCACCTGGTGGGTAGGGATCAGGAACGAATTCGAGGTGGCGATCGCGACCGTCAGTGCGAACACCGCCGGGTTGGCGCCTGCGCCAATGGCGATGTTGACCGCCAGCGGCACCAGCAGCACGGTGGCACCCACATTCGACATCACCAGGGTAAAGAAGGTGGCAAGCAGAGCGACAGATGCCTGAATCACCCAGATCGGCATGGTGCCCACCACGCTGAGCGTCTGTTCGGCGATCCATTTGGCGGTGCCGGAGGTCTCTACGGCGAGCCCGAGCGGGATCAGTGAGGCAAGCAGAAAAACGGTCTTCCAGCTGACCGCGGTGTAGGCCTCATCTATTTTCAGTACCCCCGACAAGATCATGCCTATCGCGCCCGTCAGCAGGGCAACGGAAAGGCGAAGGTCGGTGAACAGCACCATGCAGAGTGCGATCGAAAAGAAGATGGCGGCATGCGCGACCTTGGTGGGACGCAGTTCCTCGTGCGGGAATTCGGTCGTCACGACGACAAAGTTGCGGTCTTTCTGCAGGCGCGCCAGTGAATCCCACTGGGTGTGCACGATGAGAGTGTCGCCGCCCTGCAGCGGGATACTGCGGATGTCGTCGCCTTCGCGCATGGTCTCGCCGTTGCGATGCAGGGCGATCATGGCGATGCCAAAGGTTTTGCGCATCCAGACGTCGCGCGCGCTCTTGCCGACCAGGTTGGAACTCGGTGGGACAACAACCTCGGCCACGCCGGATTTTGTCGCCGAGAACACCTCGCCGAGGACTTCGATGCTGCTGTGCAGATCGAGTTCGTATTTATCGACGAACTCGAGCAGGTTCTTGGGCGATGCGATGATGCCCAGCACTATGCCGGCGGAGATCCCCGTGTCGCGCGCGATAGTCCCCGGACCGACCTTCATGGTGCCGCCGCTGGCCGAGGCGATGACCCGCACGCAGTCCTGGTGCTCGATGTCGTCCAGCTGCTTGCCGACCAGTTCGCTTTCCTCCGGCACCTCCACCTCGAACAGCTCATAATCGAGCTTGTAGGTGTTGCGGAAGTAGCTCATCGCATCGTCTTTGCTCTTCGTGCCCTGGCTCACGGGCAGCACGAAACGGCCAGCGAGCATGAAATAGATGATGCCGGTGGCGACCAGCGCGAGACCGACCGGGGTCACCGAGAACAGGTGCCAGGTGTCCATCTGCTGTTCCGCAGGCAGGGCCTTGTTCGAGGTGAGAATCAGGTCGTTGAGCAGTATCAGCGGGCTCGAGCCGACCATGGTCACGGTGCCGCCGAGGATGGCGCAGAAACCCATCGGCATCAGCAGGCGAGACATCGGCAGGCCGGAGCGTGCCGAGATCCTTGAGACAACCGGCAGGAACAGGGCCGCGGCGCCGACGTTCTGCATGAACGAAGAGATGATGGCCACGGTACTGGAGATGATCGGGATGATACGGGTCTCGGTGGTGCCGCCCACCTTGAGGATGAATGCCGCGACCTTGGACATCACCCCGGTTTTGTCGAGACCGGCACCAATGATCATGACCGCGATGATCGACATCACCGCGTTGGAAGCAAAGCCGTCGAACAGGTGTTTATTGTCCACCAGACCCTGGGAAAGCCCCATAGCGGGGGCGAATAACGACGTCAGGCCCAGAAGAACCATGATGGTGGCGGCAGCCACGTCCACGCCGACAATCTCGAACGCGAACAGGTAGATGGTTAACATCAGGAATCCGGTGACCCAGGCGACCTCGATCGAAGGCACCACGGTGGACAAGTACAACGCCAGCGCGGCAAACAGGGCGCCGGCGATGAGCTGTTTCGCACTGACGCTTAACAGGGGTTTCCGCTCGGGTGCTTTTTCGACCGCAGGTTCCGGTGCTTTTTCAACCGCAGGTTCCGTTGCCGGTTCGACGCTGGGTGCCTCTGCCGCGCGTCGGGATCCATTGCTCATGCGGGTACCTCTTAAGAATACTTTTCAAAGGGCCTTGCGTACGCAGCGAGCGGCGCGCGCGACGGTCCAAAATGCGACGGTCGGCAGACGGCATTTGCTCGATGCGCGTGGAATCGCGATGTGCGGCTAAATTCCGTCCAGGAAAGCGGTGCGGGGCCGGCTGGATGACCGCAGGAGCGGTATTAGGCCGGCGGCAACACATATACTGCACGCATTTTGCGGTATATTTTCAGCTATTGCTAATGAATACTAAAAAGCTAACATTCCGATATGGAATATAAAAACCTGCCTGATCTGAAGGCTCTGGCGACCCTGCGTGAGATTGTCGAACGTGGGGGCGTTGCCGAGGCTGGGCGTGCGCTGAATGTCGGTCAGCCTGCCGTCACCAAACGCCTGCGCGCGCTCGAACGCTGCTTCGATATCGAGCTTATGGTGCGCGAGGCGGGTCGCTTGCGCCTGACCACCGCGGGTGAACGTGTGTACGCCTTTTCGCGGCTGGTGATGGATCACCAGCTCGAACTGTTGGGCGATCTCCGACAGTTGAGGGCGGGCAGGAGCCGCCTGCGGCTGGCTGTCACCCAGTCGATCGGCGAGCACCTGCTGCCCGACCTTCTGCTGGCCTTTGCCGATGCCTATCCGGATTACCGGATCGACAGTCGGGTGGGCTACAGCCGCAGTATCCATACCCGCCTGGCCACCGGCCTCGCCGATCTGGCCCTGACCGAGATCCAGCCCGATCACCCGGACGTCCTGGTCCAGAAGTGGTTGGAGGATGAGCTGGTCCTGGTGTGTTCGCCGAGGCACCCACGCGGGAACTGCGAGTTACTGGCGGTTTCCGAGATTCCGCAGCTCAGCTACGTGCTGCGCGAGCGCGAGTCCTCGATGCGGATAACACTGGACCGTGCCCTGGCAGACATCGGTATCCACCAGATACCGATCGCGATAGAGGTGGGATCGACGGACACCATTGTCGAAATGCTGGAGCGCGGGCGGCATGTGAGCTTTTTGCCACGTTTCGCGGTCGAGGGCGCCATAAGAGCGGGGCAGCTGCATCATGTCCGGGTCGAGGGTCTGCGCATCCGGCGGACCCTGTGGATAGCACGCACGCGCGCCAATCTGGACAACCCGGTCGCCGAGGCGTTCATCAAGTTGATCCGCGAGCTCGTTCCGGCGACCTGATCCGGATTCCCGGCCTCAGAAACTCAATACTTGTTGACTTACCAGCCAGGCATTGAGGATCAGCACTGCACCGGCCAGATAAAGCACCGCGGGCAGGGACAGGCGATGGTGGCCTGCCGCCACTCTTGCACGGCGTTTCCGGTATGGCATCATTTTCTCACCCCCGGTATCAGCCAATCATGCAAGGCAATTGTTGTGCCATGGGGATATGGGGGGATTTCGGGTTTTTTCGGCGCCATCTAGGCGCAAAAACCATCCACTGCGCACCCTGATGGTGCGTTAAAGCTTTTTCACGAACACCTTCGAGCCGCGGCGCCAGTTGTAAAGATCCCGCCGGCGTTTGGGCAGTTGCTCGACCGGTGCAGTCTGAAAACCGCGCTCACGGAACCAATGCGCCGTGCGGGTCGACAAGACAAACAGCCTGTCGATGTCCATGGCGCGGGCCCTGTCCTCGATATGCTGCATCAGTGCGTCACCACGCGCGGCGCCGCGGTAGTCCGGATGCACCGCAACGCAGGCCACTTCAGCCATTCCTTCTTTCGGAAAGGGATACAGCGCGGCGCAGGCGATCACGGCACCGTCACGTTCGACGACGCTGAACTGCCTGATCTCCTGCTCGAGCAGCTCACGCGAGCGTTTGACGAGAGCACCCGTGGCCTCCATCGGCTCAATGAGTTCGAGGATGCCGCCGACATCATTGATCCGCGCGGTACGCGTCAACTCGTAGGGCTCCGCCGTGATCAGGGTGCCTGCGCCGTCACGGGTGAACAGTTCGGACAGCAGGATGCCGTCGTGATGACGATCCAGGATATGCACACGATTCACACCTGCCCTGCAGGCGACTGCTGCGTTGTGCATCACCCGGGCCTGGTCTTCAGGGATGCGCTTGCGCCTGGATAGATACTGGTCGACCTCTTTCGGCACCATGCTGCTGATCAGGCGCCCCCGACCGTCAGCCACTTTGCACTCGGTAAGAAAGATCAGCTTGTCCGCACCCAGTGAGGCGGCGACTGCACCCGCGACATCAGCGGCACTGAGGTTGAAGACCTCGCCCGTCGGCGAATAGCCGAGCGCCGGCACCAGCGCGATGCTGTTGCTGTCGAGCAGGTTTCTGAGTGCCTCCACATCGACCCTGCGGACCTCGCCCGTATGCCGGTAGTCGACGCCATTGATCACCCCGAGCGGCTTGGCAGTGACGAAATTGCCGGACCCTACCCGGATCCTGATTCCGGCCATCGGTGAGTTCGCCAGTCCCATGGACAGCAGGGCTTCGATTTCGACCCGCACCGCGCCGTTGGCTTCCTTGACGCAGGCCAGGGCATCGTCATCGGTCACCCGCAGGCCGCCGGCGAGCTGCAGTCTGGCACCGCGACTCGAGAGCTGGCGTTCGATCTGCGGACGTGCGCCCGGTACCAGCACCAGGCGGATCCCCAGGCCATTGAGCAGGGCGATGTCGTGAATCAGGTTGGCGAAGCCTTCTTCAGTCAGTGCCTCACCACCGAACGACAGCACAAACACCTTGCCGCGATGCGCATGGATATAGGGCGATGACTGGCGAAACCAGCAGACGAAATCTGCATTGCTCTTGGTCTGTTTGCTCATGGCCCTGCGGCTTCCTACCTGGCGTAGGCCGGGCTGTGCCCGACGTCGGCAGGCAGAGCCTGCCCTACAATGTACCGATCGATCCAATCCGTCGTGCTGCTGCTTCAGCAGCCCGTGCAGAATAAATGGCGGCAGCCTGCAAGTGAAGTGGACCTGCGCTTTTGCGCACGGTCCCGGGCTAATGCCGGCTGGTTCACCTCGATGTGGGTGAAACCGGCCGCGCTCAACATATCCCGGTCGAGTTCTTCGCCCCAAACGGTGCCGAGAACGCCGGGCGCCCGGCCGTTATTCCATGGCTGAGCCTGAAAATTGTTGCATCGCACAAAATCCGCGTTAAGCTAGCGGGTGTTCAGGCACAATATTCTCATCAATCCTGGGGTTGGAAAGCTTGTGGAAATCAAAGACAAAGTAGCAGTGGTTACGGGGGCCGCCAGCGGTATCGGACATGCTGTGTGTGCGGACTTGGCGCTTCGGGGCGTCAAGACGGTGGCGATGGTCGATTTCACCGAGGCTCTGAATGAAGTGGCCGAACGGGTCAATAAGCAAGCAGGCAGGGAGGTGGCTGTTCCTTACCTGGGAGACGTGACCGATGAGGCGTTTCGCAAGGGCGTATACCAGGAGTTGAGAGACAAACACGGCGCGGTGAACATCTGCGTGCCCGCAGCCGGGATCACGCGCGATAGCCTTTCCATGCGGATCAACAAAGAAACCGGCAAGGCTGACATCTATCCCGTTGAAACCTTCCGTACCGTGATTGAAGTGAATCTGATCGCCCCAGTCTACTGGGCGCTGGAGATGGTCGGTATCCTTGCCGAGGAACGCAAGCGGCAAGGGCTCGGACGCTGGAAACCCGACGAAGGTATTCAGGGTACGGTGGTCTTTATTGGATCCGTGTCTTCGCAAGGCAACAAAGGACAGATTTCCTACGCGTCGACCAAGGCCGGCCTTGAGGGCGCGGCCGCAACGTTGATGAAGGAAGCGATCTTCTTTGGTGTGCGCTGCGGCGTCATACACCCGGGCTTTACCGATACGCCAATGGTGCGGGCGCTCGGTGAGGAGTACATCGAAAAGTACATACTGCCTGACACCCAGCTGGGCCGACTGATCCGGCCTGACGAGATCGCGGACGCGATCTGCTTCATGATCACCAACGCGGCGATCAGTGGTGAAATCTGGGCGGATGCAGGTTGGCACCCCGCGGCCTGATGTAGGCAGCAGCGCGGTTCAGGTCTCCACTGACTCGGATCCGTCTTCGCAGAACCGTGTCACCAGTTCGCGGATGATGCGTTTGCCGGGCTCGATCTGATCCAGTGCCAGAAACTCATCGGGTTGATGCGCCTGGTCGATGCTGCCCGGACCCATGATGACGGTCTGCATCCCCATCTGATTCATATAGGGACCTTCGGTGCCAAAGGCGACAGCACCGGCCGTATATCCGGTCAATGCCTCGGCGGCCTTGACGATGGCGGACTCGGCCGGCGTTTCCATGGCTGGTGTGCCCTCGAACAACGATACCCGCTCGAATGACAGGCCGCTGCCCTGCAGGCGTTCGCCGATGCGCCGGTCGATCTCGCCGCGCAGCTCGTCGAGGTCCATGCCGGGAAGTGGGCGGATGTCGAAATGCAATTCACACTGCGCGCAGATACGGTTTGGATTGTCACCGCCATGGATGTGTCCCAGATTGATGGTCGGCACCTCGACCGCAAACAGCGGATTGCGATAACGTGCCTGCAGATCGCTGCGCCATGCAATCAGTTCGGCCATGGCCTGATGCATGCCTTCGAGCGCGCTGACCCCCAGCGCCGGGTCACTGGAATGTCCGGAACGCCCCTGCAGTCGGATGGCCTCCATGGCGATACCCTTGTGCAGGCGAATCGGCCGGAGTCCGGTGGGTTCGCCGATCACGGCGTGGCGACCGAGCCCATGATGCGTGTCGAGCAACGCCCTGGCGCCGCACATATCGCTCTCTTCATTGGCGGTGGCAAGCAGGATCAGTGGGTGTTTCAGCCTGTCCAGGTCGATACCCCGGATGGCCTCCAGCACCAGGGCGAAGAAGCCTTTCATGTCGCAGGTACCCAGGCCATACCAGCGATCATCGCGTTCGGTCAGCGTGAACGGGTCGGAGCGCCAGCGCGCCTCATCGTAGGGCACCGTGTCGGTATGGCCGGAGAGCACCAGGCCGTCCGGCCCGCTGCCCGCCGTCGCGACCAGGTTGAACTTGCCCGGGTGGTTCGCGATCGGCAGACGCTCGACTCGAAAGCCAGCGGTCTCGCACCAGTCTGCAAGATGATCGATCACCCGGACATTGGACTGGTCCCATTCCGGGCTCACGCTGCTGACCGAAGGCGAGCCGATCAGGCGTTGCATCATTTCCTGGAGCTTCGGGTGTTTCATGGTTCAAGCCTGGACCATGCCGTTACGGCCGTCCAGTCCGGCTGGGTTACCATCCGTCCATGGTTTTTCGTGATTGGCACAATCCCGAGGAGTACGCCTTTACCCACAATCTCAGTGGCGCACAGTGGGCATGGGAATTCCTGCGCCGAAATCGCGATTACCGGCAGGAGTGGGCTGCATTCAACGAAGTCTGGCAGGCGCTGGAGGCGGCCTATGGGCGTCCCCCGGACCGTGATTTCTGCGCCTGGAAGGCAGACCCGCGTGCCTGGGTGAAAGCTGCCGATTGTCCCGCCAGCGACTGTCGTGTGGATCAGGACAAGGTGTTGATTGAATGTGCGATGGGCGCCCGTTGGGGTTTCTACAAGTTTCCGCCGGACCCTGCCGACGATGACCCGGTAGGTGAAGGGCGCCTGGCATGGCGAGAGACAGAGCAGGATATCCCCTTGGTCAGCGACGGCGACAGCGAGTGGCTGGGCGATGACGAGGCGCGGGTCGCATTGGGTTTCGACCTTACCCTGCCTTTGCGTGAACAGCTGGAGCGCGCAAAACGCACCCTGCAAGTGATGCAGCGTCAGCGTCAGCGATCGGGACGGGTCGTGGCAAAGTCGTCAGAGACGCTGCGCGAAGCGTTCTGCCTGATGCTGCGGTTGCTCGACGCAGAATTGGCCCATCCGGATACAGCGACATTAGAATCCGTCAGCCCGGACTGGAGAGCATTGCTCGACCAGGCTCAGGTTCTGCGCGATGGGGCTTATCGGCGTCTGCCGACTTTACCACCATGATTGCTGACTGACTGCGGTTTCAAATCGTGGCCTTTTCGCCCCGGCTTTGAAAGGCATCCGGGCTACGAGGCATAGCGGAGGATCTGTCCTTTGAAGGGTTGCGCGAGATAGTCTGCGTTCTCGGGTTTCGACTGACTGTGGGAATAGCCCAGGCCCATCATGTGCCTGCTGAATCGCGCGTGATTGCCGCGGCCCGGATCGATGATGATGACATCGCAATCCGGTTTGGCATGCTGGTCGATGAAGGTCGCCAGCGATTCGACGTGTTCTCTTTCGTATAACAGGTCGCTGCCAATAATCAGGTCGAACTCACCGAGGCCGCTATCGGCGTCGCCCCATCCCGTGCGCACAAAAGGTATCTGTCGGTCGTCATTGAGCTTGGCGTTCCGCTGCAGAAATTCTCCTGCTTCCGGGTGGTAGTCCGTGGCCGTGATGTCGGCCGAGCGGTGATTGAGCACCAGACTCGCCAATCCGATACCGCAGCCTACTTCCAGGATGCGTTTTCCGGCAATTTCAAAGTCGGACATGAGATGGGCGAGTATTTCTCCCGAAGGCCAGACCACGCCAAACAGGGGCCACGTAGCCGACGAAATGCCGAGCGCTTCCGCGACACCATTGGTATCGCAGAATTGCTGGTTGTCCCGCAGTGTCCGGACGTGGATATCCAGGTCGTCGAACTCGATGGTCTGATAACGAACGCGCAGCGACGACATAAGACGCCCATCCGGTCGATGTGGTGCAGTGGCTCCGGCTCGGGCCGGGTTGGCCCCATGGCAATACCACAGTACACAGATAAAGGTGGCTTGACCAATGAACAGGACCTGGGCGATGCATGGCGGTTCAAGACAGACGATGGTGTCGGTGGTATGCCGAGTCATGGGGTTGAAATCAAGCCGCCGTTTGACGGGTCCGATCAGCAAGGTCTCATTCCATCCCGAGACCGAAGTATTTTCTGCGGATAACGCGGGTGCGGACTGACCTCTCGACTCAGGGACGGGCGGCACCCGGGTATTCCCGAATAACCTTGCGTTTCATATGTAAATAAATCGGGGCATCCAGTGGGGCCCCGGGTGGTCGCCAGCCGGAAGCACCCCGGAGCCAGGCGGGTTGTGGCCAACCCGCAGGCGCAGAGGGTGAGAGCAAACACTGGACTTTGCGAAAATGGCGTCTGTTCCGCTTATACTTGGGGTTCAAACTCAGAACGATTATAAGGAGGAGTTATGCTGACGCATTGTAGGCGCGGGGTGAAGGTGGCTCTGTTGTCGACGGCATTTGCCGTTTCATCTGTCCATGCTTTCGAGGGCGATCCGGCACAGGGCAGGGTCAAGGCTGAAAGCTGCCTGGGTTGTCACGCCATCCCGTCATATTCCAACGCCTATCCCAACTATCATGTTCCAAAGGTGGGTGGACAGAACGAGGCCTACGTCATCTCAGCATTGCTTGCCTACCGCAAAGGGGCCAGGGGGCACGACACCATGCATGTGAATGCAAGCAGCCTGAGCGACCAGGACATCGCGGATATCGCGGCGTTTTTCTCAACGGCCGGAAAATAGGCGAGGTAAGAAAATGAAAAAAGCTATCTATCTCGCGGTTCTGTCTGCAGCGTTGAGCGCCGGTCCGGTTGTTGCCGGCGGTGACCCTCAGGCCGGCAAGGAAAAATCCTCTGTGTGCGCCGGCTGTCACGGCGCCGACGGGAACAGCGTTATCGGCGCGAACCCGCGTCTTGCCGGGCAGTACGAGTCTTATCTCCTGCAGGCGCTGAAGAGGTACAAATCGGGCCAGCGTAAAGACTTGGTGATGGGCAATATGGTGGCCGAACTGAGTCTTCAGGATATGAAGGATCTGGCCGCATGGTTTTCCAGTCAGGAAAAAAATGTGCTGATCGTACTGCCTGAAGACTAGCCTGCAAAATGCATGAAGGGTTTGGGAATCAGGGGGTGATGGACAAAGCAGTTGGGCTGATCGGCCGAAAAAGCATAGCCGTAGCTATGGTTTGAGGGGGATCGGCGCAAATGCAAAGTCCAGCGCGGCCTGAGCCCGAACAGGACAAACTGCAACTGCGAAAATGAAAGCTGAAACTATTCAAACACTTTCCATGATACTGCAGACGTCAATCTATCAGTCCGCCTTCATGCAATTTGCAGGCTAGCTTCCCCGGAATCCGAAAAAAAGGGCGATCACCAGGATCGCCCTTATTCTTTTTCGGCCTGTTACTCGGGCAGATCCACGGTGCCGTAGTATTTTGCGAGCTTCCTTATCTCGTCGTCCGTCAGTTTATGCGACTCGCTCTGCATGCGGCCGTAGATATCGTTGCTGCGGTTCGCTTCCTTGAAGGCCATCATGCTGGCTTCCAGATATTGCCTGACCTGACCCGTGAGAATCGGCGCCACCTCGATTCGATCGTCTTCTTCCACGATATCCTTGTCGTGGCAACTGTCGCAGATCTTCACCTGCAGAATGGGGTCTCCGCCCACCATGGGTGGGCGTTCGAGCGAAGCGAACCAGGCGCCGAGGTGAATCATGTCCTCTTCTGACATCTTTCTGGCCACCTTTTTCATGTCGCTGCTTTCCCTGACACCGGCCTTGAAATCATGGAATTGCTTGAACACGTAGGTCGCACGCTGACCGGCGATGCTGGGAATCTCTATGTCATCGCTGATGCCGTCTTCGTTGTGGCATTTCTTGCACTTGAATTTTTTCGCCAGCTGCTGGCCTTGCTTGCTGTCACCTGTGGCAACCAGGTCAAACTTTTCCTTGGTCCATTCGAAAGACGCTGGATCTTCTGCTGCTGCAGCTGTTTGCATCAGTCCTGCAAGCAGGATTACCAGGATGAGAGCACGACACATGTGGGGTTCCTCCTAATCGAGATTGGCTCGTAGCGTTGTAAAGGTATTTTGGTTCGTGGCGATTACCAGTGAGATTGTACCTGACATGGCATCGACATTTGGCGAGTCGGGGTGTTTTCGTCGAGTGGACTGCTGGCTAGCGGCGTCTGCAAACTCTGCGAGCGAATCGTCCGAACCCCTTCTACTGAATGCCTTCTACCTGGAGGTCCTGGGTGAGATTCGCTTCGTCCAGCGTCGTTATCATGAGTCGATTGCCGTGTTTGAGCAGGTGCTGGATATGAATCCCAACTATGCCCGGGCCCGCAGGTGGGTTGCGGCCGCCCCCGATGACGATCACGCGCACTCGTCGTTTCCATCGGCCAGCTGATCCAGCCATTGGCCCAGGCGCGCTTTTTCGCGGCGCAGGAAGCCCGGATCGTTGTGTACGTGCGCCATGACGTTGATGCCCTGGCCCTGGGCCATCAGTCGCAGAGCCAGTTCGTGGGCGCGACCGGCATATCCGAGTTCAGCGAATTGATCGCACAGCCAGCTCTCGAATACCTTGAACAGGTTTTCGGCCTTTTCCTGCAGTTCCCGCTGTTCTTTGCCCAGTTCGGTGTTGAGGCTGCCCATCGGACAGCCGTAGCGCATGATCGCGTCGGCGCTGTCGCTGAGAATGTCGAGGAATCTATGCAGCCGTTCGATCGGGGTGCGGTAGGTGCCTGTCCATTGTTCCAGCATCTGGCTGATGCGCTCGGTACGGTACCGGATCGCGGCCTCGAGAATCTCGTCCTTGGTCTTGAAGTAATAGTAGATGTTGCCTCGCGGCACGGCGGCAGCCATTACCACGTCGCTGAACGAGGTCTGGTTATACCCCTTGTGGTAGAAGAGGCGGTTGGCAGCCTCAACAATACGTTGTCGGGTGCGTTCGCTTTTCTTGGGCATGGCGGCGTTTATTCAGACGGACGTACGAGTTACTGGGTTTCATTGCAGATTATAGCCGGATGCCGGACGGGCGTACCAAAGCTTATCTTTGTCGCGGTTTCATCGCTGCATCCGAATGGGGATAATGCGACTCCACCCGCATCATCGCCCGGAGATCTCGATGCCCCAGTACCGCTCACGTACCACCACCCATGGCCGCAACATGGCCGGCGCGCGTGCCCTGTGGCGCGCCACAGGCATGAAAGACGGTGATTTCGACAAGCCGATTATCGCGGTAGCCAACTCGTTCACCCAGTTTGTACCCGGTCATGTTCATCTGAAGGACCTGGGCCAGCTGGTCGCGCGCGAGATTGAAAAGGCGGGTGGTGTGGCCAAGGAGTTCAATACCATCGCGGTCGACGACGGTATCGCCATGGGACATGGCGGCATGCTCTACTCGCTGCCGTCGCGCGACCTGATCGCAGATAGCGTCGAATACATGGTCAATGCACACTGTGCCGATGCGCTGGTCTGCATCTCCAATTGCGACAAGATCACGCCCGGAATGCTGAATGCGGCGTTACGCCTGAACATTCCCGCGGTGTTCGTCTCGGGTGGTCCGATGGAGGCCGGCAAGGTCAGTCTGGCGAACAAAGGCGAGGTAAAGCTGGATCTGGTCGATGCCATGGTGTCTGCCGCCGATCCCAACGAAAGCGACGAGGATGTGGCATCCATCGAGCGTTCGGCCTGCCCGACCTGCGGTTCCTGCTCCGGCATGTTCACGGCCAATTCGATGAACTGCCTGACCGAGGCCCTGGGTCTTTCGCTCCCCGGCAATGGCTCTTTGCTGGCGACGCATGCCGAGCGCAAGAACCTGTTTCTCGAGGCGGGTCGTCTGGTGGTCGATATCGCGCGACGCTATTACGAACAGGATGACGCCACGGTTTTGCCGCGCAGTATCGCGACGTTCGATGCATTCGAGAACGCAATCGCGCTGGATATCGCGATGGGCGGGTCGACGAACACCGTGCTGCACCTGCTTGCGGCGGCGCACGAAGCCGGTGTCGATTTCACCATGGCCGATATAGACCGCATGAGCCGCAAGGTGCCCAATCTATGCAAGGTGGCGCCTGCGACCCAGAAGTACCACATGGAAGACGTACACCGTGCCGGCGGTGTGATCGGTATCCTGGCAGAACTGGACCGCGGTGGCCTGATTCACCGTGACTGCCACACCGTGCACAGCCCCAGCATGGGCGCGGGGCTGGATGCCTGGGACGTGATTCGTGGTGAGGAGTCGGAGGTGCGCACGCGCTTTCTGGCGGGACCCGGCGGCATTCCCACCCAGGTTGCATTCAGTCAGGACAGTCAGTGGCCGGAGCTGGATCTCGACCGGAGCGAGGGCTGTATACGTGATATCGAGCACGCTTATTCGAAGGACGGCGGCCTGGCCGTGCTGTACGGCAATCTTGCCGAGCATGGGTGTATCGTCAAGACCGCGGGGGTGGACGAGTCTATCCTGGTGTTTGCCGGTCCGGCCCGGATCTTCGAGAGTCAGGATGCCGCCGTCGAGGCGATCCTTGCAGACCGGGTAAAAGAAGGCGATGTCGTACTGATCCGTTACGAAGGTCCGAAAGGTGGGCCGGGTATGCAGGAGATGCTCTACCCGACCAGCTACCTGAAATCGAAGGGACTGGGCAAGGCCTGTGCCCTGATCACCGATGGGCGTTTCTCCGGAGGCACCTCGGGACTTTCCATCGGGCATTGCTCACCCGAGGCGGCTGAAGGTGGCACCATCGGCCTGGTGGAGGAGGGTGATCTGATCGAGATCGATATTCCGCAGCGTTCCATCCGGGTAGCGGTCAGCGATGACCTGCTTACCGAGCGTCGGCTTGCCATGAAGGCGCGGGGAGAGCGTGCATGGAAACCCGTTGACCGCCAGCGCGTCGTGTCGGAGGCGCTGCGTGCCTATGCCGCCCTGACGACGTCGGCTGCGCGCGGCGCGGTGCGTGATCTGACTCAGATTGGTGGCTGATTCCGCCAGCATACAGCGACCATGCCAGAAGGGTTGTGCCGGTGCCTATTGGTTGCCGGCGATTTGGGAAGGCCCTGGCCCGTCGATACCTTATCCCTTGCCGGTGCCTCGCTGCCTTCGAGAACTCTGGTGGTGAACGGGGCATCCATGTAAAACCCCCAGGGGCAAGAACATGCAAACCAAGAACATCTTTCCGATGCTCAAGGTCAGCTGTGTTATGAATCTGTCCATATCGCTCACGTTGATGTTTCCTGTAAGAATCCGGGTCGGCTTAACCCGCTATTCGACCGCCGACCTTGTTTCCTGAAGCAACCCAATACTTAGAATCTGCATCGCAATGATGTGAGCGCAGTTCGTCTGCGGTGGTTGTTTGGGAAGGCGCCTCCCCAAGGGGCGACGGCCGACGAATCAGAATGCAGGGCCGGGTGTTCGCGAAAGTCAGGCATCGCCTTTTTTTGCAATCCGCAAGGTTGCCACTGCCGCCCAGCCATCCGGGAAATGACTTAAAAACCTATATCGAAGCGGCTTTGTGATTACCCCCACAGATCGCGAGCGCGCGGCGTCACGTGTTGCTTAAAGACGAGCCATGACGTGCATTCGGCTGACTATGGTTTAGTCAGACAGCTTTCAATCAGGATGTAATACCGAACGAGACGTTGCCGACAGACAGCGCCCCGAAAGTGGAGGATGCAAACATGGCAAATTCAATCATCGGTGCTTTTTATATCGGCCTGTTCACGGCCAGCGTTGGACCCGGCACCCCGACCGACGGACTTGCAGCGCAGGCCCTGCCGCAGCCACAGTGCGTGTTGTGCGGCCCTGCCAGACGTGACCATGTGGCCCGTGTATACGACTGGTCAAAGGGCCGCGTGAAAGCGAGTCATCAGTCCCGGCCCGGAAGGATCCCCGGAATGTCCATCCACGAACTGATGACGGAACAGCGTCTGGATATGACCAGCCAGCAGGTGGAGCGGATGGCGCATTACACCGGAGTCTGAAACTGCGCCAGACCGGGTATCGGTCTCATACGTACCGGCCGGGGCTTGAGCCCCGGCTTTTTTTGCCGAATTTCGCATCGATCAGTGCCGCCGGATTCAGGCCTGCAAAAGCCCCTGTCCCCTAACCGCCGATCTTGCCGCCATCATCCCTTGTGATCACGACCACCGAGGGACGCGGCGGCATCTCGGGACTGAAGTCGGGCCAGCGCGTGGCGGGATCCTCGAAGGTTGAGCTGCGCTCGAAACCGGGAAAATTGCGGGTACCTGCGGTGCCCGGATGCTGCACTGAAAGAAAGAGCGTCTTCCCGTCCGGGGTAAAACAGGGGCCGGCCATTTCCGCACCGACCGGTACGCGGAAAAACATCCGGCCGGTGCCGCGGCCCGTGCCTTCAGTCTGTAATGCCCAGACGCCGTCCGCTGTGCCGCTGCGTTGCTTCCATTTGCTGCCTTGATCGGTGCAGACCCAGAGCCGTCCGTCGGGGTCAATCGCGCAGTTGTCGGGGCAGGCGAACCAACCGTTCGTGCTGGTTGCCGGGTTCCATGCGGCCGATACTTCTGACCTTCTCGGGTCGCCTGCCCTGACCAGCAGTTCCCAGCGCGCCGTTTCGGCGGCATGATCATTGTCAGGTGTAATCAGTTCGACCACCTGTCCCCAGAGGTTGTTGGCGCGCGGATTGACCGCGTCGGTATTCTCCGACCGGCGTTCGGCGTTGTTGGTGAGCATAACGTAGACCCTGCCGCTGACCGGATTCGGCTCGACATCCTCGGGTCGGTCCAAGGGCGTGGCGCCGAGCACCGAGGCAGCACGGCGCGCCTCGATCATTATGTCGCCTTGATCGTGGAAGCCGTTGGCCTCGTCCAGCGCGGGCTGCCCGTGCACCAGCGGCAGCCAGTGAAGATTACCGTCGTCCGCAAAGCGGGCTGCGTACAAGGTGCCATGATCGAGTAGATTGCGGTTGGCGTCACGGTCGTTCATGTCCACTTTGTCGCGGGAGACAAACTTGTATAGAAACTCAAAGCGCTGATCGTCGCCCGAATAAACCACCAGACGCCCATCCCCGTTGATGACGGTAGCTGCCCCCTCATGTTTCAACCGACCCAGTGCAGTACGTTTAACCGGCTTGGAATCGGGCCTAAACGGATCGACCTCGACGATCCAACCGAAACGATTCGCCTCGAGCGGTTCGCGACT
>Ga0316196_10000226_pt1 | contig 19951 bp, 17 predicted proteins | sample Eddsed2cm_MG_FD_204938 | JGI IMG/M metagenome (GOLD analysis project Ga0316196, IMG submission 204938) | Coastal sediment microbial communities from Maine, United States - Eddy sediment 2 cm | ecosystem: Environmental > Aquatic > Marine > Coastal > Sediment | place: USA: Maine | collected... | reverse complement strand
ATGCACTGACACGGCCTACCGTCCGGAGCCTGAGATGCTGGCTGTCTACGCCGACCAGGATTGCGCGCGGCTGGCTGTCGAACTCGGCGTACCGTTTCTCGACAAAGGGGCCGCTCCCGCCGTGGAGCACCGGCGTGCCCTGATCGACAGTCTCGCAGCCGGCTGCCACGCGCCCGATTTCGGGAACGAGCTGCTCGCGGCAATTACATCCTATTGGCGCGGTGACTCAGAGGGAGTTACCAGGCGTCTTGCCGGCGCCGGATTAACTGGTGCGGGCGATGCAATGCTGGCGGCGAACCAGAAGCGCCTGCAGGCACTCGGACACTACAACTCGGCTACGTTGCACTACGCCGGCGAATGGTACTGGGGTGTCGATCGCCTGCACTATCTGCTTGAGCGATTGGACGCGCTTGGCGCGCGCCAAACATCAGCGTCCACTGCCCGGCTCGCCTCGATTCAGCAGGTCATGCGGACGACACTGCCTGTAGCGCCACCGGGCGCCGCGCGGGAGCTGCCGCCCCTGGAGCTGTTCTATTCGTTCCGCAGCCCGTATTCCTATCTTTGCCTGCAGCGAGTCTTTGCGATCGCTGATGCTTTCAAACTGCAGCTCGTTGTGCGACCGGTGTTGCCGATGGTCATGCGAGGCATGCAGGTCCCACAGCGGAAACTCGCTTACATCGTCAAAGATACGAGTCGCGAGGCACGCCGCCTGGGCATTCCCTACGGCCATTTCGCCGACCCGGTCGGTGTCGGGGTTGAACGTTGCCTGGCCGTTTTCTTTTACGCGCAGGGTGAAAGGCGGGAGCGGGATTTCCTGCTGCACGCGGGTGAAGCGATCTGGTCACGGGCTATCGACGTAGCGACAGACAAGGGCATGCGCAAGGTGACCGGTCGCTGCGGTTTGTTCTGGCCGGATGTATTGGCCGCTATGGAAGACGATTCATGGCGACAAAAAGTCGCGGAAAACCGTGAGTCGATGTTTGATTCTGGCTCGTGGGGTGTGCCGACGACTCGGCTGGGTGACTATGTTGTCTGGGGGCAGGACAGGGACTGGTTACTGGCACGCCACATCGAGGAACTTTGCGATACAGGAGAGGGAATACTGATATGACAACCGTCATTTTCTCGCACGGACAGGAAAGCGGACCGTGGGGTACCAAGATCCGCGCGATGGCTGAGCAAGCTGAAGACCTGGGTTGCGGGATAGGCAGCGTCGACTACCAGGGCATTGCCGACCCGAGCGAACGGGTGCATAAGCTCATACTGGAGTGCCGGGATATTGATGGACCCTTGCTCCTGGTCGGCTCGAGTATGGGTGGACACGTGGCCACAGCCGGGGCCGCCGAACTAGGCGCGGCGGGACTATTTGTACTGGCGCCGGCTTACTATATGCCCGGCTATGAGGAATTGACGCCGGCGCCACCGAACATGCCGATAGCGATTGTGCACGGCTGGCGAGACGACGTCGTGCCTGTCGAGAACAGCATTCGTTTCGCGGCTCAGTGCCACGCTGAGCTGCACGTGATCGACGGTGACCATCGACTTACCGAAAATATCGACGAGATCAACTATTATTTGGCTCGATTTATTGAAAAAATCAATGAAGCGTAGGAGGCCCTTCAGGGCCGAACACTAATGAGAGGAATGCCATGAGAATTCTGCTCGTACTAATTGCCCTCGCATTTGCAGGTTGCGGTGGTTCTTCCGATGATTCCCACATGGATCGCATTGCTGACGAGATGGAAGACGTCGCTGAGGAAATGGAAGATGTTGCCGATGCCGTCGGCGATGCGGTCGAAGATGGGACTGAGAAGCTCGGTGATGCCTATCAGGATGCGCTCGAGAAGGCAGAGGATGTTGGCGCGGTCATAGAGAAACACGCCGAAGACATCCAGGAAGAAATCGAAGAGGCCGTCAACGACTAGACGGCCCGGCAGGAGCGCTGTTCGCCAGTGCGTCACCTCATAGACTACGCCCTCCTCATATTCCGGCCGCTCTACTGGCTTGCCGGCAAGCTGTTTGCTGTGTGGGCGCGTCCGACCGTGCAGCCGGAAGCACCCGCCGAACTGATTACCGACGGCGATGCGGCTATTTGCTACGTGCTGGAGACCGGTGGGCTTGCCGACGTGCTTGCGCTGGAGCGCGCCTGCGCGAAGAACGGCCTTCCATCACCCAGTGAGTCGTTTTATTTCGGCGGTCAGCGAGTCTCGAAACGTTTCGTCGTGCTCCGGCCGCTCAGCGGCATCTTTTTCCGACGGCCGTCGGCATCGGGCTCGCGTCGCCTGCGCGCCCTTGTGGATGCAGCAAAGATGAACAGCGAAGACCTGCTGCTAATTCCCGTCGCTATCTACTGGGGTCGTTCGCCGGACAAGGAACACTCGCTGTTCAAGCTGTTGTTTGCCGAGAACTGGGATGTTGCGGGGCGAACGCGAAAATTCTTTGCGACACTTTTGCATGGCCGCAATACCCTGATGCGGTTCAGCCATGCGCTGGCGTTGAGTTCCATTGTGCACGACGACGTCGAGCCCAATATCGCATTTCGCAAAGTGTCGCGGATCCTGCGAGTGCATTTTCGCAAGAGACGTACCGCGACCGTGGGGCCTGACCTGTCGCATCGCCGCACGCTTGCAAGACAGGTGCTGTTGGCACCCAATGTGAAGCGCGCGATTGCGGCGGAAGCCGGCGATGACGCGAAAAAACTGGAACAGGCAGAACGCAAGGTCCACGAGTACGTCCAGGAGATTGCTGCCGATATTTCATTCCCGACCATCCGGTTCCTGGTGCGCATCCTGCGCTGGTTGTGGAACCGGATTTATGACGGTATCGAGATCGGTCATACGGACCGGTTGCGGGACCTGGCCAAAGAAAAAGTCGTTGTCTACGTACCCTGCCACCGGAGTCATTTCGACTACCTGCTGTTGAGCTACATCTGCTATGAGAAGGGGCTGCAGCTGCCGCATATCGCAGCGGGCATTAATCTCAATCTGCCGGTCGTCGGTCCGATTTTGCGGCGTGGTGGTGCGTTTTTCCTGCGCCGAAGCTTCAAGGGAAATCGCCTGTATGCGGCCGTTTTCGATGCCTACCTGTACCAGATCCTGCTGCGTGGTTATTCGATCGAGTACTTCGTCGAAGGCGGGCGAAGCCGCACCGGACGACTGCTGTCGCCAAAGGGCGGCATGTTGGCGATGACCGTGAACTCCTACATCCAGGATCCCAAGCGCCCGGTCGTATTCGTACCGATTTACTTTGGTTACGAGAAACTGATTGAGGGGGGGTCTTTTATCAGCGAACTCGGTGGTGGCACGAAGCAAAAAGAGTCGCTGCTTGGTCTGATTCGATCAATCAAGGGTCTGCGTGAAAACTTTGGGCGCGTGTACGTCAATATCGGCGAGCCCATCGATTTGGACAATATGCTCGACGGCTTGCAGCCGGACTGGCGCAATATGCCGAAAGGTAACGGCGAACGGCCGGCATGGCTGAACGAGGTAGTTGACGACCTCGGTCAAAACATCATGAGTGGTATTAATGCTGCCGCCGCAGTCACGCCAATCAGCCTGCTGGCCTACGTTTTGCTCGCGACGCCAAAGCAGAAGATCGGTGCCCTGGAGCTGCGCTCGCAACTTCAATTGAGCCTCGACTTATTGAAGCGCTTCCATTACTCCGATTCGGTGACCATACCTGATATGCAACCGGACGAAATTATTGCGCACGGTGAGAAACTCAATGCCATAAGTCGGACATCGCATCCGATGGGTGATGTGATTCACATGACTGAAAGTACGGCCGTGCTGCTGACCTATTTCCGCAACAACATTTTGCACCTGCTCGCGGTGCCAGCGTCGGTCGCATGTTGTTTCATCCAGGGGCGGGAGCTGCCGCTTGCTGAAATTCAGCGGCTTGTGAAACTGATCTACCCGTTCATGCGCAAAGAGTTGTGTCTGCAATGGGGTGACGATGAGGTCGACCAGGTGACAACCCGGGCAGTCGATACACTCGTCGAGCAGGGACTCCTGAATCGCCGCAAGCGCAAGTCAGCACTCGAGCGGCCGCCTGCGGGCTCTGCTCAGGCCTACCAGCTCATGATGCTGGGACAGGCTATGGTGCCGATGTTGCAGCGATTCTACCTGGTCATAGCCATTCTCGTGCAGCACGGTTCGGGCACCCTGTCGCGCGTACGACTTGAGCGAATGTGCCAGCTCAGTGCCGAGCGCCTTTCGATGATCTACGGATTGCATTCGCCCGATTTCTTTAATACAACGCTGTTTCACGATTTCATCAGGAAGCTTCAGGTTCAAGACGTGTTGCGGCGAAACGGTGATGGATTGCTCGAATTTGACGACGATGTCGTCGGTATTGGTGCGGATGCGCGCCTCGTGCTCGGCGAAGAAATTCGCCACAGCATCCTGTCGCTAACCATGCCTGAGGAGCAGGTCGAAGAATGAAAGTTGCGTCGTTTTATCGTTTCCTGGATTTATCAGATCCGGAAGACTTCAAGAACGCACTGCAGGGCGTCTGTGATGAGCAAGGCTTGCTCGGCACCATTCTTGTCGCGAATGAGGGTTTCAACGGTTCCATAACCGGGGAAGAACGTTCGATTGGCCACGTATTTGCGTGGATCGAAGAGACTCTGGATCTCGATAATCCTGTCGACGCGCGCTGGAACACCGTATCGGAACCACCGTTTCGGCGCATGCGCGTCAAGCTGAAGAAGGAGATAGTAACGCTCGGCCGTCCCGACATACTGCCGCATAAGCGGACGGGCACGTATGTCTCCGGAGAAAAATGGAACGAACTTATTTCAAACCCGGATGTGGTTGTTATCGACACGCGCAACAGCTACGAGTTCGAGGTTGGTACATTCCCAAACGCGATCGACCCTGAGACAGACAGCTTCCGGGAATTTCCCGAGTTCGCACAGAAGCTCGCCGAGACCTCGAAAGATAGGCCACTGGCCATGTTCTGTACCGGCGGAATTCGCTGTGAGAAGGCGACTGCGCTGATGTTGGAACTCGGCTTTGATGAGGTCTATCACCTGCAGGGCGGTATTCTCAAATACCTTGAGGAGATGCCGGCCCAGGAAAACCAGTGGGACGGCGAATGTTTTGTGTTTGATACGCGCGTCGCGGTGGATCGTGATCTCGCCGAGGGTGGCTACGTCCAGTGTCATGCCTGCCGGCGACCACTAAGCACCGCAGAAATGGCTTCTCCGGATTACCGGGAGGGCGTGTCCTGTCCGAAATGCATCAACGACCTCGACGAGGAAAGGGCGGCGGGCCTGCGCGAACGCCAAAGACAGATCGAACTTGCCCGGGAACGAGGCGACATTCACATTGGGCCGAAACCCTAGGCGTCGAGGTCGGGAATCAGCTCGCTTTCGAGTGACGCGATCATGTCCTTGATCAGCAATTTGCGTTTCTTGAGGCGACGGATGCGCAACTGATCGACCATCGGGTCGTGTTGCAGCCGATCTATCAGGTAGTCAAGATCGCGATGGCTCACACGCAGTTCGCGCAGCCGCTCGAGGTTCTTGAAGGATTCAGTATCGACTTTGTCGGTCATTTCCGCTCATGCTACTCGTCGCTTGCAAGCAGCGCCAGCCAGTCCCGGTCTGCGGCTCCGATGACCACAAACCACGGGTTCAGGATGTTCTCTTTCGCGTTATAGGACAAGGGCTTACCGTCGAGTTCAAGGACCTTTCCGCCGGCCTGCTCGACGACCGCCTGGGCGGCTGCCGTGTCCCACTCGGAGGTCGGACCAAGACGCGGGTAAATGTCCGCCAGACCTTCGGCGACAACGCAGAACTTGAGCGAGCTGCCCATGGGCAGCATGTCGGATTTGCCCACCTTGTCGAGAAATGCGTCGAGGCTGGAACCGCGGTGCGAGCGGCTGCCGACAATGCGCACAGGGTCGCCGCTTGCCGCGGCCACGCTGATCGATGTTGTAGTACCGCCCTCACGGAGTTCGGAGCCATGTCCTTCACAGCCGATGTAAGTCTTGTCCTGTACCGGAACGTGCACCACGCCGAGTATGGGTCGGTTGGAGTCGATCAGCGCGATGTTGACCGTAAATTCGCCATTGCGGTTAACAAATTCCTTGGTGCCATCGAGCGGGTCGATCAGCCAGTAACGCTGCCACTGGCCACGCTCAGCGAAGCTCGGCAGGCCTTCTTCCTCGGAAATAACCGGAATGTCGGGTGTAAGCGCGCTGAGGCCCCTGACGATGCAGTGATGCGACGCGAGATCTGCCTGCGTCAACGGAGATTCATCACCTTTTTCTTGAACGTCAAAATCGGTGGCGTAGACTTCGAGGATTGCTTTGCCCGCATCGACGGCGAGATCGACGATCGGGTTGATAAGTTCATTCAGGTTCATATAAATATCCGGACGCGAACAGGGGCGCGCAGTATAGAACAGTGACATTCGATCCGAAAACAGCCATGAAGCATTGCGAAACGCTGATGCTCGATATGGACGGGACAATCCTTGACCTGGCGTTCGATACCTACGTTTGGAAAGAGCTCGTGGTGGGCCGCTATGCGAGCCATAACGGGCTGGAGTACACGGTGGCGCGCGACCGTTTATACGCCAAGTACATGTCGATTCAGGGCGATCTCGAATGGTATTGCCTCGATCACTGGAGCGAGCGCCTGGGCTTCGACGTGCTGGCGCTACATCACGAAGTGCACGACCGCATCGAATACCTGCCCGGTGCCGAGGCATTTCTTGAGACGGTCCGCGCATCGGAGATCAAGGTTCTTCTGGTGACGAACTCGCACCCGGATACATTGAAGCTCAAAGAAGACACGCTGGGGTTCAGCGAGTATTTCGACAGCATTCACAGCTCGCATACCTACGGGCATGCAAAGGAAGACCGGGAATTCTGGCGCTTGCTGCAGGAAGCCGAGGGGTTCGACCCCGAAACAACAATGTTTGTGGATGACACGGTGCCGGTGCTGCGAAGCGCCGCTCAGTACGGCATTCGCATGCCGGTGGTCGTAACCCTTCCCGACACGACTGAGCCGGTTCGTGAGAATGGTGAATTTGCCGGGGTCGAAGGCGTCCGCGAGTTGTTATGACCTTCTCGGCGGTCGCCGCCGGGATCCTCGATTGTCGCCGGACCGATTGCGCTGCTGCCCCGATTGTTGCCGCGGCTTGCGCTTCGGTTTTATGAGTTCGGGCATTAACGCAGGGTCGTAATTGGCAACCGGAATCTTATGGCTGATAAAGTCTTCGATATCGGGCAGTGACATCGCATACGACTCGCACCCAAAACTGATCGCATCACCCGCCGCGCCGGCGCGCGCCGTGCGCCCGATGCGATGCACGTAGTCTTCCGGGTCCTGCGGCAGGTCATAGTTGATGACGTACTGAACATCGGGAATGTGCAGGCCACGTGAGGCAACATCGGTGCCGATAAGAACCTGCAGTTCGCCGCTCTGGAAGTCCAGCAGCAGGCGTTGTCGCTTTTTCTGCGGCACATCGCCCGATATGGCTTTCGCTTGCACGCCGTTGGCCTCGAGTGTGGCTTCGACACGTTCGGCGTCGCGCTTCATGTTGACGAAAACCATAATACGCCCGGCACCCATCTCACGAATCAGGCCGACCAGCAACGGCAGCTTGTCTTCATTCGACGGGAAGAAAATGGCCTGGCGCACACGATCAGCGGTGATTTTGTCCGGTTCGATGCGAATGAGTTCTGGCTCATTCATGTGCTCGAAAGCGAGTTCCATGACGCGCTGTGACAGCGTCGCGGAGAACAACATGTTGAGTCGCTTGTCAGGGTCGGGAAGCCGCCGCAGCAAATAGCGAATGTCCTTGATGAAGCCGAGATCGAACATACGATCCGCTTCGTCCAGTACAGCGACCTCGACTTCATTTAGCTTGAAGACACCCTGCTTGAAGTAGTCGATGATGCGCCCGGGTGTACCGATAAGGATATCAATGCCGTCCTCGATGGTCCGTCGTTGCTTTTCATAATCGGTGCCGCCGTAGGCCAGTCCGACCTTGAAACCCGTGTGCTTGCCGAGCAGTTCGGCGTCCTTGGCGATTTGCATCGCAAGTTCCCGGGTCGGCGCGAGCATGAAAGCGCGTGGCTGTTTCTTTTTCTCGGGGTCTGGTGTCGAGGCCAGCAGCTTCTCGAATGTTGCGACCAGGAAAGCCGCCGTCTTACCCGTGCCCGTTTGCGCCTGGCCCGCAACGTCGCGCGGTTCCAGGGCGATCGGCAAGGTGCTGGCCTGGATGGGTGTGCAGAACTCGAAGCCTGCATCACGAATGCCCGCGCGCACACTGTCCTGCAGCGCAAGTTCATCAAATCTGAGTTCGCTCAGATGGTCATCTGACATGATTGGGGGGCCCTAAAAAGTGCATTAAATGCTTGCAAAATGTCTCGTGACGCGTTCAAATTGGCCTTAATTCGACGCGACAATCGTCGCACCTGCCAGTTTCGCATTCATCGATTCGTCAAAGAAGCCTGAATAACTCGGCAACAAAGCTGCGACATAGTGCCTGATAGAGAAGGCAGCGTCATCCATTTTATAGAGTTCAATTTCCGTTTTTACGTGGAGGAAGTAGCCGGTGAGCGACAATCTCGTGCACACCAATGACAGCAATTTTGATGCTGACGTCATTAATTCTGAAAAACCTGCCCTGGTCGATTTCTGGGCTGAATGGTGCGGTCCCTGCAAAATGATCGCTCCTTTTCTTGATGAAGCTGCGACAGAGTACGCCGACAAGATGTCGGTCGTAAAACTGAATGTCGACGAAAGCCCGAATATCGCGGCCAAGTTCGGTATCCGCAGCATTCCCACACTAATGCTATTTAAAGATGGCGCAGTCCAGGCTCAGAAAGTAGGTGCGTTTTCCAAATCGCAACTAACGGAATTCCTGGACTCCAATCTGTGAGAGGGTACTTGGGTAATCAAACAAACAGCCGACCGAACAAGTCAGGCAGCAAGAACAAGGGCAACTCGAACCGCCGCCGGCGTCGCCGGCCTCAGAATTCTGAGTATCCGGAAGATGATGGCAACGTCGAGGTAATTCCACCCGAGCAGCTCGAAGCGAGCAAAAACAGCATGAACCTGAGTGAGCTCAAGAACCGGCCGGCGGCCGATCTTGTCACACTCGGCGAAAAGCTCGGACTCGAAGGTCTCGCGCGCCAGCGCAAGCAAGACATGATCTTCGCGATTCTCAAGGCACATGCGCAGAATGGTGAAGACATTTATGGCGATGGTGTCCTGGAGATTCTGCAGGACGGCTTCGGCTTTTTGCGCTCTTCGGATGGCTCCTACCTGGCCGGACCTGACGATATCTACGTCAGCCCAAGCCAGATTCGGCGCTTTGCGCTGCGTACCGGTGACACGGTGTCCGGCCTCATCCGGCCACCAAAAGATGGCGAGCGCTATTTCGCGTTGCTCAAAGTCGGGCAGATTAACCACGACTCGCCAGAGAACGCACGCACCAAGGTCCTGTTTGAGAACCTGACACCGCTGTTCCCGACCGAGCGATTGCCGCTCGAGCAGGGCAATGGCAGTACCGAGGACCTGACGGCACGCATCATCGACATGGTTGCGCCGATCGGCAAAGGCCAGAGAGGATTGATCGTTTCGCCGCCGAAGGCGGGCAAGACGATGTTGCTGCAGAACATGGCATCGGCAATTTGCGCTAACTCCCCGGATGTAGATCTCATCGTGCTGCTCATTGATGAGCGCCCGGAAGAGGTTACCGAGATGGAGCGCACGGTTCGCGGCGAAGTGGTGTCGTCCACGTTCGACGAGCCGGCCAGTCGTCACGTTCAGGTAGCCGAAATGGTCATCGAAAAGGCCAAGCGTCTCGTGGAACATAAACGCGACGTCGTCATTCTGCTCGATTCGATTACGCGTCTCGCGCGTGCCTACAACACGGTTGTACCCTCATCCGGCAAAGTGCTCACCGGCGGTGTGGATGCGAATGCTCTGCACAGGCCGAAACGGTTCTTTGGCGCTGCACGTAACATTGAAGAGGGCGGCAGCCTGACGATTCTCGCGACGGCACTGGTCGACACGGGATCGAAGATGGACGAAGTCATCTACGAAGAGTTCAAGGGCACGGGCAACATGGAAATCCACCTGGATCGCCGTATTGCCGAGAAGCGTGTGTTCCCGGCGATCAACATCAATCGCTCCGGAACGCGCAAGGAAGAACTGCTGACCGTTCCTGAAGAGCTGCAGAAGATGTGGGTCCTGCGCAAGGTCCTGCACCCGATGGACGAGCTTGCGGCTGTTGAGTTCCTGCTTAACAAAATGCAGGACACGAAGACCAACTCCCAATTCTTCGAGGCAATGAAGCGCTAAAAATCCCGCAGCGCGTACAATCATAGCGACCGATTTCCCCCCCGTAGCCCGTCTATTCGGGCAGGTACTGGGAGAATGGACGCTATGCCGGTTTATCTCGACGACAAAAGGCTTGTAAAGCAGTTACTTGCGGGTGACCAGAGAGCCTTTGATCGCTTTTTCGAGGATAACTTCGCGAGACTTTATCGGTTCGCCATGGTGCGATTGGGTGACGATCCGGAGGGCGCCAGGGAGGTTGTGCAGATCGTCCTGACGCGCGCTGTCCGGAAAATGCATACCTATCGTGCTGAATCGGCCCTATTCACCTGGTTGTGCGCTATATGTCGCAACGAGATCAGCGACTGGCTTTCGAAGCAGGGGCGATACAGGGACCACATTGTGCTGGTCGAAGACCTCCCCGAGATCCAGGCAGCTGTCGATTCCTTCCAGGCACCTCCGCAAGACAGCCCCGAGCGTTACTACCAGCGGGTTGAGGCGCTGCGCCTCATCCAGGTAGCGCTCGACAGACTGCCCGCCAATTACGGCAATGTTCTGGAATGGAAGTACGTAGAGGGTCATTCGGTGAAGGAAATAGCTACGCGACTGGAGATTGGTACGGAGGCGACACAATCGTTGCTCGCGCGTGCCAAGCGTGCATTTGCAGATGTCTATAGCGCTCTGACCGAGGGCGCCGATGAGCGAGGTCTAATCGATGCGAAGTCATGACGTTGTAGAAGAACTGCTTGAGAAAGCGACGCCCCGGCCTGCGCCGCCAAGCGAGGATGAGCATGTCGTTCGCAAGGCTGTGATGGCCGAGTGGCAGTCGGTTGCAGGCAAGGCGAAAAGACGACGCCGCCTTACGCAATTCGCGATTGCGGCCACGATGGTGCTCGGTGTTGCGATCGGCTTCAATGCACTGCAGGTGAGCAATGAGCAGCCCGTTCAGGTCGCGACGATCGAGAGAAATCAAGGCGCCATTTACCTGGTTGGCGAGCAGTCACTGATGCAGGAGGCAAGCGATCTTTCATCGGTATATGTTGGCCAGATTATTGAGACCGGCAACGATGCCGCTATCAGCCTGGAGTGGGGCAACGGTGGCTCGCTGCGTATCGACAAGAATACGCGCATCGAATTCACGACCACTGACTCTGTTTATCTCAGAACAGGGCAGGTCTATTTCGATTCGCAACCTGCCACCATGGCCGCGATAACGGGAACTGGTCTCGAAATCGAAACAGACCATGGCCTCGTAAAACACGTCGGCACGCAGTACATGACGACCGTTGGTGCACGAGACCTGGTGGTAAGAGTGCGTGAAGGCGAAGTGTCCGTCGATGGTGCATATGTCGAACAAGCCGTTGCGGTCGCCGGACAACAGATGACAGTGTCCGGTGGAGCGCCCCCGAGCGTGCTGGATATCGACAGCTTTGGTGAGGTCTGGGCCTGGGCTGAGGAAATGGCACCCACGCTCAACATGGACGGCAGGTCCACTTACGACTTCCTGCAAGTGACTGCTCGTGAGATCGGATTTGTTGTGGAGTACGAGAGTGATGTGGCTGAAACAGTTGCACGAGACGGTATCCTGAGAGGTGCTGTCGAAATGGATCCGCGCAGCGAACTGGAATTTCGCATGGCGGGTGAGGATCTTGGCTATCGCATAGATGGGGGAACTATCTACGTGAGTATCGATTCGAGTAGCCGCCGGTAGCACCATGTTGCGCGCACTGCTGTTTATGATTTGCGTGCTGCCGACAGCCGGTCTGGCCGCCGCAGGCGACGCTGCGCCCTTCACGGGACGACCTGTAGCTGACGTCATCGATGAGTATCGCGACGCTGGCATTCCCTTCGCCTACAGCACGAACCTGGTCTCGGCTGACCTGATGGTTGCTGCTGAGCCCGAAGCCACTGAACCTGTCGATATCGTGCGCGAAATCCTGCGGCCGCATAATTTGACGATTCGTTCCGTGGCCGGTGTCTACCTCGTTATTCGCAGTGACGAAGGGCCGCAAGCCGCGGGTGCAGCTGCCTCACAGACGGCGCAAGCTGCCCGGCCGGAAATCGAAAACGTCGTCATTTCGGCAAGCCGATACGAAATCCTGAGTGAGCTTGCAGCTTCGCGCTTCTCGATCGATCAGCGCACCATTCAGAACATGCCGGATCTCGGTGAGGATCCGATGCGCGTTGTGCAACGCCTGCCCGGTACAGCCGCGAGCGGGGCTTCGGCGAAGACGCATTTCCGGGGTGGTGAGGATGGCGAAATTGGCATCATGCTGAACGGTCACGGTTTGTTCGATCCGTTTCATATTCGCGATTACCAGAGCATCTTCAGTGCGATCGACTCGCGCGCAATTGAGGGTGTTGAAGTATTCACGGGCGGTTTCCCGGTTCGATTCGGTGACCGTATGAGTGGCCTGGTTCTGATGGAGTCACTCGAGTCGGTCGAGCCGAGACACACCGAGGTCGGCATCAGCGTCTTTAACACATCGTTCCTGACGGCCGGTAATGAAGCGGATCGTAACTGGCTCGTGTCGGCACGTCGCGGTAACCTGGACCTGATCATCGACCCGGAATTCGGCAGCCCCTCCTACTACGATATTTTCGGCGAATACAGTTTTGACATCTCGCCAGATGTCACGCTGTCGTTCAATGCTTTGCTTGCTAACGACAGCGTTGAAGTCATTCTCGAATCCGAACCGGCCGAGTTTGAGCGAGTCATCAGCAGGACCCACAACGCGCAGCTGTGGGCCCAGCTTGAGAATCGCTGGTCAGACGAACTCAGCAGCAAGCTGGTCGTATCCGGAATTAAATTCGACAACAACCGCAGGGGCTCACTGGGCGATGCAGAAAAACTCGTCGCCACAGTCCGTGACGAGCGTGATATCGAGCAGTTCAGTTTTCGCCAGGACTGGACCTGGAACTCGTCGAAAAAGCACCTCGTGCAATGGGGCATCGAAGTTACGTATTCCCGCGCACATTACAACTATGCGAACACTGCCGAGTACTTCGGATTACAAGCGATGTTTGAAGATCAGCCCGAGACGAGCGATTTTTCCGCCATAGCAGATCCGAGAGGCAGCAACTACTCGCTGTACTTTTCGGATCGTATGCGGATCTCGGAAAAAACGATGCTTGAATGGGGTCTGCGTTGGGATGACCAGACATACACGGATCAATCGTCGGATGCGCAGCTGAGTCCGCGTTTTAACGTTATGAGATCGCTGGGGTCGAACACGGAGCTGCGCCTGAGCTGGGGTCGCTACCACCAGTCACAGGGCATCAACGACCTGCAGATCGAAGACGGCATTACAAATTTCTGGCCTGCACAAAAATCGGATCACCTGATTGCCGGCATGCGTCACCTCTTCAAGGACAAGTACTCGCTGCGTGTGGAGGTTTTCGAGAAAAAGATGCACCGGGTTCGGCCTCGATTCGAAAATCTGTTCGATCCATTGGGGCTCATTCCCGAGGTACAGCCAGACCGAATTCGCCTTGATCCGAGCAGCGCGCGGTCGCGGGGCATCGAGATCATGCTGGACAGGGCTAACGGTCCGTTCACGTGGTGGGCGAGTTATACCTTGTCCGAAGCGACGGACCGAATCAACGGCGTTGACGAGTATCGCAGCTGGCATCAGCGGCACGCGGCGCAGGGTGGCCTGAGCTGGTCCGGCGATGCCTGGGACGTCTCATTGGCGACCAGCGTTCATTCGGGCTGGCCGACCACCGACCTGGAGCTCATTGACGACGGTGTAGATGATGATGGTGAGCCCGTGTTCGTCGCTGTCGTCGGGCCGCGTAATGCCGAGCGGCTCAGAACATTCGCCAGCGTGGATTTCCGCATTAGTCGCACGTGGCAGCTGAAACGTAGCTCATTCATGGCCTTTGTCGAGGTATCAAATCTCTTCAACCGCAGCAACGAGTGCTGCCTCGACTGGGATTTCGAGGAAGATGCAGACACTGGCGAAGAGGTGTTTGAGCGGGGTGTCGACTACTGGATGCCGCTGCTACCCGCAGTTGGCGTTTTGTGGCAATTCTGAGCCGTCGCCGCAGAAGCAGCGACCGGGGTAACGCGTATCGTTCACGAGCCTGGTCGAGGTGCGTGCGATTTTTTGATGATGTAGTAGCCGCCAGATAAGGCGATTACGAGTGCAGCGATAGCGAACACAGTCATCGCGTCAATTGACTTCGCATCAAGAATGACGACTTTCCGCGCCACGGCGGTGAGGGCGACGAGAAACATCATCTCGGCATGGATCGTGTTGCTATCGAGGTACATCTCGATGCTTGTCATGAGTTCAAGCCCGATGAGCACCATCAGGAACAGGCCGAAAATGTCGAACAGGTCTTCGACCCCCAGGAAGAAACCGGGCGGTTGCATCAGGTCGGTGAATATGACGTAAGCAACTTCGAGCACACCGGAAATGACGACGATACCCATGAGTGCAAGTAGCGCAATCGCGATTGCACGTTCCACTTTGCCGAAAAATTTCATGTCACTCCCCTTCAATCAGAACCCAGCAACCATCGCCGCGCCTCGGCCTCTGTGTCAAATAAACGACCGGGCATGCCACGATTATTAAGAACCGTCACCACGAATTCGACCATGTCCCGGGCGTCCTGTTTTTTCTCAACCCACGCGATCCGATAGTGCTGTCCGATGCGGAGTTCTCTGAATATCGTCGGCAGATCATACCCCTCGACGGCCTCGACGGGTGTCGTGGTATTGGCGATGCCAAGGACGTTGTAACATTCGTGCTGATCGCAGGTCGCTGCAACTTCGCGCCACAGTGTTTCCATGTAGCGATAGTCTTTGTCGCCGTCAGCGATAACGAGTACGTGGTCGCCTTCAAACGTCACGATCAGGTTGTTTTCCATTCCGGAGCACTATTTTTTGTACAAGTGCTTCAAGAATAGTTGAGGTCCGACATTTTCGCCATCACTCGACCGTTTCGGACATTCTCCTGAAGGCACGTTCGATACTGGCATTGGTCAGCGGGTGATAGCCGCCACGGGCTTCGCCAAACAATTGTTCTGCCAAAGCGGCATCTTCGCCATTCTGCGCAAGTGCGACATAGACGGGCCGCACGAGTCGGGTGCGGCCAAATCGCTGCAGGTGCCTGGCGAGACCATCATAGGCCGGACGGTGCCGGCGCTCTGCGACCTGTATAAACCAGGTCCTGCCGATCTCTGCGTTGCGTGTCTCGCTCAGGCCCAGTGCGGCGTCGATTTCACTGAGCTTGTCTGTGGACAGGTCGGCGTCGAGGCTGTTGATGAAATGAATCGTTGCCTGCGGGCTCCAGTCTGAAATCGGCAGACCAGAAACATCGATCTCGCCCTTCGACCACATTGCCGCCAGTTCGGCAGCAGCATCCAGGTTTGCAGACGAGGGCAAGAGCGCATCCCCTGGTAGCCCGGGTTCGTACATCCACTTCTCAACCTGGGCGCGATCCACAACGCCCTGGTGGGCCGAGAGCAGGCGTTCGTCGAGAAAGTCGACAAATTCTTCAGTCGTAATGCCCTTGAATGCGAACTCGTTGAAATAGTCTGTGATGAACTGATCGAACAGAGCCCGACCGAACTTGTTCTCGAGGTATTGCAGGAACAGGTTGCCCTTGTGGTAGGCGATTGAGCCGCTGTCCCCTTCGGGGTCTACGTGACGTATGTCGGGTGCCAGTGCCTGGTATTCAGGGTCGACCGTCTCAAAGTTGAGCAGTAGCTCGCGGTAACTGATCAGGTTCTCCTCATCAGCGCGATCTTCGTCATAGATGACCTGCATGAGCCGGTACTCGAGATAACTGGTCCAACCCTCGTTGAGCCAGCCATCACGCCAGGTCCGGTTCGTGACAAGATTGCCGGACCAGGAGTGCGCAAGTTCGTGCGCGACAACGGATACAAGACTGCGATCGCCGGCAAGCAGGCTGGGCGTCAGGAAGGACAGGCGTGGGTTTTCCATGCCACCGTAAGGAAAGCTCGGTGGCAGGATCAACAGGTCGTAACGGCCCCAACGGTAGGGCCCGAACATGGCTTCTGCGGTTTCAAACATGGCTTGCGTGTCGGCAAACTCAAACGCCGACGCGTCAAGCAATTCGGGTTCCGCATAAACGCCGGTGTCTTCGCCAATCTCCGCAAAGTACAGGTCGCCAACCGCAATCGCGAGCAGGTAGGCCGGGATCGGTTGTGGCATATCGAATTCATAGATGCCCGTGCGCTTGGCATTCGGGTCGTTGTTGGCGCTCATCACAGCAAGCAGTTCAGGCGGTGTCTGAATCCTCGCACTGTAGGTGATGCGAATGGCCGGCGTGTCCTGCAGCGGCACCCAGCTACGCGCATGTATTGATTGTGATTGCGAAAACAGGAACGGGTGTTTTCCGCCCGCCGTAAGCTCAGCCGGCAACCACCCGAGGGCCGTTGAGTCAGGACTGGTTCGATAGTCGATGTGCACCGTCAACCCGGTGTCTTCCTGCAATTCTGCGGGTATTGCAATGACGAGAGGTGTGCCCAGAAAATCATCAACGTCGCCGAGTTCATGCGCCGCATCAAGGGGCTCGCCGCTTGGCAGAATAAATCGGACGTCTTCGATCGTCAGGTCGCGCGTATCGAGAATAATCTCGTCTGCTTCAGCGTCGATGCGCCGCATGTTGAGTGTCGCGCTGCCATGCAATTCTCTGCCGTCAAAATCCACAGCCAGGTCAAGATGCAGGTGGTCAGTAACAAGCTGGTCGATGTTTGCAAATGAGTAGTGATCTTTCGCCAGCGCATCGTCTGCTACCGGCTCGGGGTCCTGCGAACAGCCAAAACCCGTTACTGCGATGGCGACCAGCACCAGCACGTGTCGATTAATCATAGTTTTCCTCAATCCAGGAATTGCTAAATGTCACATCACCGCAGTGGCACGAGCCTTTGATCATGTTGCTCTCCCCGTCCAGCGGCCCATTATTCAGGTGTGACAGGCAAAATAAAAGCGCCCGCGAGAACCGCGGGCGCTTCCAGGCTCATGCTGACCAGGGTAATTCTACGGCCGGGCACCTCCCAGTACCGGGTCGTCGCTCCAGCCGAGCTCTGTCCAATCGATTTGACCGTTCATATGGCAGTCAGCGCAATTGGAATCCATGCCCAATGCCTGCTCTTTGGGCGCGATTTCGTGATTGACCGTCAGGTACATGACGGTGTCGACGAATTCAAAGGCACCTGAGTACGTCTGGCCGGTGTAAGCCGCGCCATCCTGTAGCGCCAGGTTCCAGTCATACTTGCCCCAATAAGCGTTCGGGCCGCCCTTGCCGCCAAACAGGTGCGGAACGAGCATCGTGTTGTTGCCTGCGTCCGCGACCTGGTTACCAACCATCTTCTTGAACGGGTAAATCATGGCACCAGGCGTCGTGAAATCAGCCGTTGGTTTAGCGAGCACGACTGGCAGGTCCGTGTACTGATCGTTGACGTTGATCATCATGCGGTCCCACTTGCCGTCGAAGTACAACAACTCGGGCCGTACGTCGTTCGCCCAGACGAAGGTGCCTTTTTTCTTGTCATAGGTCGGTCGATTGGTTACCGGATCGACGGGAATCGGGTCAATATCCTGACCAGCGTCGGCCCAGTACCACTCGACTTTCGTTGACGTCTCGCGTGCGAAGGCCGGGATATGGCAAACCTGGCAGGCGAGAGTCGAGTGCACACTGGTGATGGTCTCCACAGACGATCCAGCGTGGATACTGGCCTGGTTGCCATGGCAGTCAACGCATCCCTTCATATTGCCATCGTCGATCGAGTGTATTGGCATGCCACCAATACCGTGATCGAGCATGTCGCCGCCCGCATCTTTCATGACCTGGTGACAGGCAACGCAATCAAATGCGGCGCCGTCCGTACCCATGTGGACGTCGTACTCACGCGTGGTATCGGCGATCGTCATGGCTAGGTCACCGTGCTTGACGTTGTCGCCACCGCCGGCGTTTGCGTGGCAGAAAATGCAGTTGTCGTTCGTGGGAACGCCGTCGTTCAAAGCCACACTCCGGGCGACGATATTCAGATCGACGCCAGGGTCAGGCATGCCGGCCGTGGTTTTTCCTTTCTTGTAGGTGCCGGACTGGTCATGGCAGATCAGGCAGTCAACGGTGTTCCGATCGTTGAACGCAAACGTAGCATCGTCATACCCATAGCCGGTGTGGCAATGTGTGCAGCGGCCCTCATTGGATGGGACGGCAATGCAAAAGTTGTTGATCAGGTCGTTCTTGCCGTGAATTTCGCCTTCGTGTCCTGTGATATTCGAAGAAATACCTTCCCAAGTGAAGTGCGCGTTGGTCAGCATTTCCTCACCAACCACGCCATGGCAATTCATGCACGACTCTGTGCCTTCATAGTCGTGGTCTGTGAAGTAAACAATGTGCTGCCGTGCCGCCTCATAAGCGCCGCCAGAGAGGGCGTTGCAGTCGAGTACGTCAACCACGCCGTCACCGTTGAGGTCCTCTTCAGGATCGGCAATGCCGTTCTCGTTGAGGTCCCAGCAATTGAGGCCTGCGACCCCGTCATTGCCGTCGGCTCCCGGGGTGCCATCTGCACCGTCTGCTCCGTCCTTGCCATCCTCGCAGCCAACTACCATGAAGGCCATGAGGACAATGCTTAAAAGGTTAGGAAACCGGAGTTTGCTGCTCCTTGCATCTGTCATCTTTTCTGTCCTCGGTTTGAAGTCGAACGTCAATACACAGGCTTTAGTAAATTATAATTTACTAATATAAAAGCTTTGCGACCGTGGATTATCCGTGACTGGCGAATGTTTTGAATACGTTGAAAATGCAGGGAGCTAGGGACTTCCCCGGATTGCCAGGTGACGCGCGGAATTGCTATTTTCGATGCGCTTGGGGAACCGCCTTCCTGAGGACGAGAGACGCTGCCGCAATGTCCTGGCAAGCCATGCCGATGGATTCGAAGACGACGACCGCGTCCGGATCGAGTGGCCTCAAACCGTCGAGAACTTCACCGAGTTCAGCATATATTTCAGCGCTGTAGCGGCGTACGTTGCCCGATTCCACGAGCGCGCCTTCCCTCGAATCGACAATGACGACATTGGACATGGTGCTGGCGTCCAGTTCGCCGCCATCTGCGCCGGCCCAGCCCACTGAAGCGACTTTCGCGCCCGGACGTAGCCAATCACCATCGAATACCGGTTCGCTCGATGCCGTTGTCGCGATCACAACGTCTGCATTGCGCACGGCTTCCTCACACGACGTCACCCGGGCCCCGAATTCTTCGGCAAATTGTTCAGCGCGTTGCGGTGTGCGATTCCAGACGCGGACGTCGTCAAACTGACGAACAAGTGACAGTGCTTCGAGATGACTTTCGGCCTGGGCGCCGGCACCAAGGATTGCCAACGAGTTCACACCGGTCGGGGCGATAGCATCAATGTACGTTGCCGTAACTGCGGCCGTGCGCATCTTTGTGATAAGCCCGGCATCCATTGTGACAAGCGGCTCACCTGTCTCGGGGTTGAATAACGCGATGAGTGCCATGTGGGTCTCAAGACCTTTGCGTGAGTTGCCCGGATAAAACGAGACAAGTTTTGCGCCCATCGCGCCTGCGCTAACGGCCGTCATACCACCGAAGTAGCCGCCGTAAGGTTCAACGTCAAGAATTCGTCGCGCTGGTTGTGCAACCCGG
>Ga0316196_10000221_pt1 | contig 20045 bp, 14 predicted proteins | sample Eddsed2cm_MG_FD_204938 | JGI IMG/M metagenome (GOLD analysis project Ga0316196, IMG submission 204938) | Coastal sediment microbial communities from Maine, United States - Eddy sediment 2 cm | ecosystem: Environmental > Aquatic > Marine > Coastal > Sediment | place: USA: Maine | collected... | reverse complement strand
CAGGGCCAGGCATCGGGTTGTCCGCACATCAGAGAAAGTGGCACGGTCAGACCGTGGTCGACTTCCATGCGGTTGACGATGGTCAAATCGAACTCGTCGAGAATGACCGATTGAGCAATATGCCAGGCCAGTTCCGGATGACCCTGGACGAGCGGCACCGGCCTTGGACCCCAGCCTTCGTCCGCCGGCTGGAACGCATCGGCGCAGCCCAGGGCGAAGGTGGGAATCATTTCCAGCGAAAAGGCGGTGGCGTGATCGTTGTAGACCACGATGGCCACGTCCGGTTTGAGCTCTGACATCCATTCGCGGGACCGTTCAAAGCCCTGAAACAGGGGCTGCCAATACGGTTCATCGGTCTTGCCCTGATCGATGGCGACGCCGATTGCGGGCACGTGAGAGCATGCGACTCCGGCGATGATCTCAGCCATTGTCCCACTCCCAGGTGTAGCGATTGCCTTCGATCGGACGCCCGCCCGCCAGCATCATGTTCCGGTAATCTTCGTCGCTGACCCCGGTCATGCGCGCGGCCAGCTCCTGGAAGGTAATGCCGTCTTTGGCCGCCAGTTTCGAGGTGTAGTAGATGTTTCCCCCCAGCCGCAGCATTCCGTTCCAGTCACGCGCCAGTACCGCAGCCCGCTGCTCGGGGCTCATGGGATAGCGATCCAGGTAGGCCGCCTCGTCGGCGCCGAACGCGTCGCGGTTGTCCCGATGGCGCAGTGACATGCAGAACATGTTGAGGTGATACCCTTTGCGGGACTGCTCGGCGTCGAACACATAGGTTCCGGGTATATCGTCGTAGGGGTGCTTCTGGTTCACGACTGTACGCCTCCTGTCGGTCCGTCCGCCGTTAATCGGGACGCCAGACGGGAGAAAACCCGTCGTGAGTTGAGCTCGAATATCTTTTTCCTGTCCGCATCGCCGATGTCGGCGGCATCGATGTAACGCTTGGTGTCATCGAAATGATGGCCGGTCTCGGGATCGATGCCCCGCACCGCGCCCACCATTTCCGACGCAAACAGAATGTTGTCCGCCGGAATGACCTTCAGCAGAAGATCGATGCCGGGTTGGTGGTACACGCAGGTGTCGAAAAAGACATTGCGCTTCAATAGCTCGGTCAGCGGGGGCCGCCCCATCATATCGGCCAGACCCCGAAATCGGCCCCAGTGATAGGGTACCGCGCCACCGCCGTGGGGGATGATGAACTTGAGGTCGGGGAAGTCCGTGAACAGATCGTCGGCGGTCATCATCTGCATGAACGCGGTGGTGTCCGCGCCGAGGTAGTGAGAGCCGGTGGTGTGAAAGCAGGGGTTGCACGCCGCGCTCACATGCACCATGGCCGGCACGTCCAGCTCCGACATTTTCTCGTAGATCGGATACCAGTAGCGGTCTCCCAATGGGGGCGAGGTCCAGTAGCCTCCCGACGGATCGGGGTTCAGGTTGCAGCCCACAAACCCGAACTCGGTGACACAGCGTTCGAGTTCCGCCGCGCTGGCCTGCAGGCCGTCACCCGGAGACTGGGGGAGTTGGGCCACACCTGCGAAATTGCCCGGATACAGTTGCGTAATCCGATGAATCAGATCGTTACAGTGTTCCGTCCAAAAGCGGCTGGTGGAAGCATTGCCAATGTGATGTCCCATCCAGCTCGCGCGGGGTGAAAACACGGTCAGGTCGGTATGGCGTTCCCGCTGCAGCTTGAGTTGCGCACCCTCGAGGCTGTCCCGGATCTGGTCGTCACTGATGTTGACCACACCCTTGCTGTGTTTGAACAGGGCATCCCGGGCGAGTTGGGCCTTCTGGCCCTCCCGGTACTCACCCAGTTCGGCGGGGGCCGTGGTGTAGTGCCCGTGACAGTCGATAATCATTTTTATCCAACCCTGTGCTGTCCTGCACGAATGACCCTTCTCGCACGATGGTAACCGTTGCCTTTGGTCAATGGTAAATTCGAAATGCGCTGGGAATGCGCAGGGAATGCGCCGGGAATGCGCAGGGCTGTGCGAAAAAGCGATACTGTCCGGTCATGAGCGCGCCGGGCCACGTCCCCCGGCGCTGTTTACAACGCTGTTCAACTCGAAGGAACCATGACCAGAACCCAGCCTGAACCCCTCCTGGTCGATGACACGCTGGGGCGTGTCTATCCCATCGATCCGCCGCGCTGGCGCTCGGATGAGGGCAATCCCTTGTCCGTGTCGGAACTGCCCGGAATCCGCCGACAGCTCATCGATGGCTCGCAGCGCAGTCTCTGGCGTTACCACGCCGCGCTGCCGGTGCCGATCGAGCATCCCGTGAGCATGGGGGAGGGGTGCACGCCCCTGATCCCCCGGCCCTGGAACGGGCACCCCTGCCTGTTCAAGCTGGAATGGTTCGCACCCACCGGCAGTTTCAAGGATCGCGGGGCATCGGTCATGTTGTCGCTACTCCGCCAACAGGGCGTGGGCGCCGTCCTGGAGGACAGCTCCGGAAACGGTGGTGCGGCCATCGCCGCATACGGGGCTGCGGCGGGCATCCGGGTACGTGTCATCGCCCCGGCCTACGCGCAGGATGCGAAGATCGCTCAGATCCGTGCATTTGGCGCCGAGGTACAACTGGTGGATGGACCGCGCGAGGCGTCGGAAACGGAAGCGGTACGCCAATCCGATCATATGTTCTACGCCAGCCACAACTGGCATCCGTTTTTTCTGCAGGGCACCAAAACCCTGGGCTACGAGTTGTGGGAAGATCTGGACTTCCGGCCGCCGGACAACATCATCATCCCCACCGGGGCCGGCAGTAACGTGCTGGGTTGCGATCTCGCTTTTCGTGAACTCATGCGGGTTGGGGAGATCGACCGCCTGCCGCGCCTGTTTTGCGCACAGCCCGCCAACTGCGCGCCCATCCACGCGCATTTCCAGGCCAGACCGGGGGATGTGGTTGCGCCGCAGTGTGCACCCACCATCGCCGAAGGGACCGCCATCAAACACCCCGTGCGTCTCACGCAGGTGCTGGATGCGGTGCGCAGGTCCCGCGGCGGAACCGTGGCGGTCAGTGAAGCGCAGATACTCGCCGCCTTGAAACGCCTCGCCGGCATGGGATTCTATGTCGAGCCGACCTGCGCCAGTGCCGCCGCCGCGCTGGACCTGCTGTGGGAACGCGGCGATATCACCCCAGGTGAGCGCACCGTTGTGGTGCTGACCGGCAGCGGTCTCAAAGCCACCGCCTTTATGACCGACACCTTCGGCGGCGCCCGGTGAGGAAATCCGAACACCATGCGGGTGATGCGGATATCATGCGACCGCAGCGGCAGGCGCCGCTTTGTAAAGACAGGGCACTTGAATGAGTGTGGAGCGCAAGACAAACTGGGTACGGATCCTATTTGGACCCTCGCTGGCGATTATTGGCTTTTTCTATCGGAGCTATCAATCCAACCGCGCCCGGCTCAGCCAGTTCATGTCCCAACCGCGGGTCGCGTCCGTGTTCAAAGTGCTGGTGGTCGTGACCTTTCTGGCCTGGATCGGCATTTGGATACTCGCCAACGACGAGAGTCGCAGCCGGCTGACCGAAGCGGTTGAAAGCCTTTGGGGCGAGATTCGGTCGGACAAACAGAACCTCCCTTAGATCAAAGCGCAAGAGATCAAAGCGCAAAGCGATTCACAGAAGCAGCCGTCGGATCAATGGATCGTCAACACAGTCGAGAGCCCCATTACGCGTGGCGCTGGCTGGCAACAATTAGCGCGCGATCAGATAGCTGCCTTAGAGTTCGCGCTTGGCGTGCCTGAGGAAACCTGGCAGGTACTATACTTCCGATGTCCGTTTCCAGGGGTTGAGTGACCATGTCCCAGTGGCGAGATCTGTCCATCGTCGAAACCGCCGACCCGGCCGACATACCGGAAGTCAAACGACTGTTCTTGGAGTACGCCCGCTGGTTTGAAGACACCTTCGGCCACGATTTCTGCTTTCAGGGCTTCGAAGCCGAGCTGCAGAATCTCCCGGCACCCTATGCGCCGCCCCTGGGCACCATCTGGTTGGCGCGGACGCCCGAGCATCAAGCCGTCGGAGTGATTGCGGTCAAGCCCCTTAGCGAGGCGGGCATGTGTGAAATGAAGCGGCTGTGGATCGACCCCGCACACCGCGCCTCCGGCCTCGGCCGTCACTTGGCGGGGCTGTCTACCGCTTGGGCCCGGGACCAGGGCTATCGAACCATGAAACTGGACACCCTGAAACGCATGCGGGCGGCGCTGGCGCTCTACCGCTCCCTGGGGTTCGCCGAGATCGATGCGTATGTCGACAACCCAATCGACGACGTTCTGTTCCTCGGGCTCGAGCTATAGGCAAATGCGATCAGTCGGCGACTTACTTTGATCGTCGTCCCGAGCCTGCTGTGCAGATAGGGACGCCTGGTGGATGTCCGGGCACAACGAGGCGACTGAGTTGTATTCTGTTGTAGCGAGCGGTAGCGCGCGGGGCTTCAACCCGTGGCACCCCATCGCCGCGCTGGCCGAACGGGCGACGTCGTTCTGGCCGGATCTCCCCGCAACGGCGTGAGGCTCAACCCTGCGACCGGGAGGCCTGCCGGCGAGTCAGCGACGTACCCGCTGCGCACCCATGCCGTGCGCGAAGCGGACGGAATCATTCAGGCGAACATCGCCGGCGTGTAGGAGGCGTTTCCCCATGGACCTCGATCCGGTCATCCTGTCGCGCATCCAGTTCGCGTTCGTGATTACCTTCCACATCATTTTCCCCGCCTTCACCATCGGGCTTGCCGCCTGGCTTGCGACGATCGAGGGTATGCGCCTCGCCACCGGAAACCCGATCTACCGGCGGATTTTCGACTTCTGGCTCAAGGTCTTCGCCGTGTCGTTCGGAATGGGCGTCGTGACCGGCATCGTCATGGCGTTCCAGTTCGGCACCAATTGGGGGGTGCTGGCGGAAAAGACCGGATCGATCCAGGGGCCGTTGCTCGGTTACGAGGCCTATACCGCCTTCATGCTGGAAGCGAGCTTTTTCGGGGTGATGCTGCTCGGCCGCCAACGGGTCTCGCCGGCGTTCTACCTGTTCGCTTGCTGCATGGTGTCCCTGGGCACCATGTTCTCCTCGTTCTGGATTCTCGCCAATAATTCCTGGATGCAGGTTCCGGTTGGTCACGAGATCGTCGACGGTCGCATCGTTCCGGCCAACTGGCGCGAGATCGTGTTCGGACCGGTGATGATGGTGCGCTGGCCGCACATGCTGCTGGCGGCGCTTCTGACCACCTCGATGTGCGTTTCCGCCACCGGTGCGTGGTACCTGCTACGACGGGTGCACCTGTCCGAGGGGCGAGTCATGCTGAACTGGGGTCTCGGGCTCGCCGCGGTGCTGATCCCGGTACAGCTGTTCTCCGGCCACCTGACAGGTCTCTACGTGCTCGAGCACCAGCCGGCGAAGTTCGCGGCAATCGAAGCGCGATGGCAAACCCAGCAGCCGGCCTCGGAGGTGCTGCTCGCCTGGCCGGATACCGCCGAGCAGCGTAACCGCTTCGCGCTGGAGATTCCAAAGCTTGGCAGCTTCATCGCTGCCGGAAACTGGACGGCAAAGGTGACAGGGCTCGACGCGTTTCCGGTCGAGGATCGCCCGCCGGTTCTGATCCCGTTCTTCGGTTTCCGGATCATGGTCGGCATGGGCCTGATCATGCTCGGCGTTTCGTGGCTCGGCAACCTGCTGCGGTTCACCGGCCACCTGGAGCGAGCGCGATGGTTTCTCTGGGGCACGTTCCTGTCGTTTCCCACTGGATTCATCGCGGTGGTGAGCGGCTGGTACACGGCGGAAGTCGGACGGCAGCCCTGGGTGGTCTATGGCATTCTTCGCACGGAGGATGCGGTGACCCCATCGCTGACGACAGGTGACGTGCTGTTCTCGCTCGCAGCCTACGTGCTGGTCTACGCCATCATGATGACCTTCGGCATCTACTACATCTACCAGCTTCTGCGCCAGGGCCCAGCCGGTCCGCAGGCGTCTATCCCGAGTGCCACCGCCAGCCGGCCACTGGCTTTTGCCGATGACGCGGACAGCGCCACCGGTGCCCCAGAGAAAGTGTGAGCGCCATGGAGCCAAGCAACCTCGCGCTGTTCTGGGCGGCGGTCATCGCCGGCTCGATCCTGATCTACGTCGTGCTCGACGGCTTCGACCTCGGGGTCGGTATTCTGTTCGGCATCACCCAAGACGAGGGGCATCGCAACCGGATGATGGCCAGCATCGCGCCGTTCTGGGACGGAAATGAAACCTGGCTTGTGGTGATCGGCGCGAGTCTCTTTGCCGCATTCCCGGCCGTCTATGCGGTGTTTCTGGGCGCTTTCTATGTTCCGGTGCTGCTGATGCTGCTGGGCCTGGTGTTCCGCGGCGTGGCCTTCGAATTCCGCCATCGCAGCGAGCGCATGCGCGGTGTCTGGGACCGTGGCTTCGGCGGCGGTTCGATTGTTGTTGCCTTCGTCCAGGGTGCGGCCGTCGGAGCCATGATGCGCGGCATCCCGGTCGAGAATGGTCAATACGCTGGCACCAGCCTGGCTTGGGTGCATCCCTTTCCCATCCTGACCGGCATCGGCCTGGTGCTCGGCTATGCGCTGCTGGGCGCCGGATGGCTGGTGCTCAAGACCGAAGGCCCGCTGCGCGACTGGGCCTACGCCCGGATCCCGCGCCTCGTCCTCGGTGTGCTGGTCGTCCTCAGCCTCGCTTTCGCCACGGCACTGACAGTTGACCTGACTGGCGATTTGGAGCGCGGAACTCACGAGATTTCGGGCTGGCTGATGATTCTTCCGCTGTTCGCGGCGGGTGCACTCATCGGCGTGTGGTTTGCTGCCAGGGCTCGCTGGGACCCTGTGCCGTTCGCGCTGACGGCGGTGTCGTTCATTGCCGCCTTCGCAACCCTCGCGGTTATGATGTGGCCATATATGATCCCGTACGCGCTCACCGTTGCCGATGCCGCAGCGCCAGAAGAGTCGCTGCGTTTCTTCTTTTACGGCGGTGTCGTGGTCCTCCCGGTGATCGCGGCCTACACGATCGGGGTGTACTGGGTGTTCCGCGGGAAGTGACGCATCCGGGCTGATGCCGGGCTTGGGTGGCTTTGTAACGTAACGATCGTATGAGGCGTGACGCTTGGAAACAGGGGCGTGTCGAGAACGATTCAAGGGCTACTCAGCAAAATCAGCAGTATGCTCTGGTCGCCCGTGCCCTTGACCAGGTCAGCCAAGTGTCAAGCTGAGCCACGCGCCTGAGCGGCAACAACCCGACCCGCAGCACGATGCGGGTCACAAAACGGCCTGACCACGCAGCAAGGAACGGACACTCGGAATGTCATCATCCGCCGCCCCAAAGCTGGGGATGCTTTCAACGCTTTCCATCGGGATCGGCGGCATGGTCGGCGGCGGCATCTTCGCCGTTACCGGCCTGACCATCGAAGTGACTCAGGGCTCCGCCCCGTTCGCCTTCGTGATCGCAGGCATCGTCGCGCTCCTGACGAGTTACTCCTACCTCCAGCTCACCCTGCGTTATCCCGGCGAGGGCGGCACGGTCGATTTCCTGAACCGCGGCTTCGGCGGTGGAATCCTGACGGGCGCCGCCAACATCCTGCTGCTGCTCAGCTACGTTGTGCTGCTCGCCGTATATGCCTACGCCTTCGGCAGTTATGGCGCGGGTTTGCTGCCTTCGGCGGACACAGCCTTCTGGACCCATGCGCTGGCCAGCGGCGTGATCGTCGGCCTCGTTCTGGTCAATGTCTTCGCGGCACAGCTGGTGATTCGTTCGGAGAACGCCTTCAACGTGCTGAAGCTGGTACTGCTCGCCGTCTTCGTGATCGCGGGTCTGCTCACGCCGATGGAATGGTCCCGGTTTGAACCAGAGCATGCGGTGACGCCCATCGGCGTCATTGCCGGCGCGATGCTGATCTTTCTCAACTACGAAGGCTTCGAGCTGATCGCCAACGCGTCAAAAGACGTTGCGGCGCCCCGGCGATCCCTTCCCATCGCTTATGTCGGCGGCGTGTTGCTCGTCATCGTCATCTATGTGCTGATTGTCGCCGTGGTGATCGGCCACCTCAGCTTTGCCGAGGTCGCCGCTTCGCGCGACACCGCCCTCTCCGCCGCGGGCAATAAGATCCTCGGCCGGACCGGCAGCCTCATCATCGTGATCGCGGCGCTTCTGGCCACCAGCTCCGCAATCAACGCGACCTTTTACAGCACCGGACGCCTGACCTACATCGTCGCCAAGACCGGCGAACTGCCCAAGACGCTCGAGCGCGGATTCCGCGGCCAGCATTTCGAAGGCGTACTGATGAGCGCGGGCCTCGCCCTGATCGTCGCCAATCTCGTGCCACTCGAGGCGATCGCCACGATGGGCAGTGCGGGCTTCCTGATCCTCTTTCTCGCGGTGAACGTGGCCGCCGTGCGTCTTGCCCCCGAGACGGGTGGCCAGGTTTGGATTTCGGGGCTTGCCGCGCTGAGCACGGCCATCGCCCTCATCGTGCTCTGCGTCAAAGTGGACGAGAATCCGGCGACCCGAAACCATTTATGGATACTGGCCGGAATGATTGCGGCCTCGCTGCTCATCGAGATCGTCTATCGCAGGGTGTCCGGCCGCACCATCCGGCCGCCGCGCGGGCCTTCGGGACACGGCCGTGGAGTGGGTTCTGGATACGAGCGATAGACGCAGCGTGGATCGGGGTGAGTCCATTCTCGTTCGGCGTCGAACTGGACAGCACGTCGCCTCATTCATTTCTATCGCGCAGACTCCTGATGTCTTATGCCCAAGAGAACAGTGGAGCCCAGTTCGACTTGCTCGGCCAACTCCACCACTCCGGTCACGAAGCGTTCCGCGTGAATGGCACGCTCGCCGAGGGCGCGCAGTGTTCGCGGAATGACTTCAATATGCTATACGACGACGTTACCGTTTCCCCACTCCCTGGCCTTGAACCCACTCGGGTCAGCGGTAGGAGTAGGTTGGACAGGGGACCTCAAAGGCTTACCGGCTCAAACGTCTTGAACAGGACAGTGCGTATGAAAACGGAATCGTCAAATCTTGTGTGGCCTTCGCTTGCGCTGGCCATCCTGTTTCTGTCGGGCTGCGCGAACGTGCCCGACTGCGACCCGGGTGCAAGCGACCCCATCGATCGGGCATTCGCGCCACTGGACAACGCGGTCGGTGCGGTCAACGAAGATCTCAACGACCAGTCCGGCGGCTGCCAAATGACGACCAGCAGCGAAGCCGATGGCTATCCCAGCGCCTCGAACGAGGGCACTAAGTAGCCGATCGCCGCCCCTGGCCTGACCAAGGGCGGTCGAAAAGCGCATGGCCCACTAAAGCGGCGCCACGAACGCAAAGCTGTGGGTGTCGATGACTTGACCACTGCCGTCGACCACCTCGACTGCCCATGATCCGGTCCACTCGGGTTTCATTTCGTTACTCGACCAAACCCTGTCGGGATCACTTTTCACATCGATTTCTGCAACGGCCATCACTTTGCCCTCGTGCTTCCAACGATGGCTCACGGTCTGGCCCGTCATCCCTTCCAGCACGGTGTAGAAATAAACTTTGGCAACGCTGTTTTCAATGTCCGAACGGAAATCGGACGGCTGATCACCCACCATGGCGGTCGTGAACACCGCCTCGGCGACGCTGCCAACCGCCGTCTTATCGGCCGCCATGGCTTGCTCAGCAGCCTGCGTTGGTTCCGCCTCCACCTGCGAAATGGCAAGCGCCGGCACGAACAGCAAACCAGCCGCGATCAACGCCTTTGTCGAGCTTGTCACCGAGTTCACTTTGTTCACTCCTAATGTTGTCCTAGCATATGACGGATGCCGCTGGCTGAACCGGCAGCACAAAGGCCACATGGAGGTCAGCAGCAAAACACCGCGTTTTGCACAAATTGTTGCAGGCTGTACGCACGCCTCACCAGGCTCGGCGCACTTGGCGCTCCCAAGATGAGGTGCAGTGGATCGTCAGACTCGCGAATATACTACGAATTCGCAACTGCCGCCGGTGGCGGTGATGCAGCGCGCATGACCCTGTTGAGTCGATCACTGCGGCCACAGTCTCCTCCTGCACTCTCAATACTCTACCCTTCGGAGCCACCCGGCGTCTCTGCATACGTCACAGGGGCGACGCTGCTGGTCGACCAATCCATCTGTGCGTTCCATATTGTGACTGTGTGCATCGGTGACCTTGCCGTAAAGCGTTCTGATTCGCGCCATGCATGCCGACCATGCCGGGTTGCTCGCAGAAAGACATGATCAACAGCAGCCGCTTTCACGGTTCCCAGTGATACAGGCGCCTAGCGGTTCCATGCCAAACAGATGCGCCGTAGAGCTTCGCCCGTGTGCTGAGTCAACGCAAAACCGTGCCGCCCCCTGGCAAACGACTGCGTAGTCACACTAAGATCAGGTCCGGGCTGCAGGGCAACGGCGATTGTTCGTCCCGGGGGACTCGCCGGGTCGGAAGACATCACACTGCTGCTACTATGGACGGCCTGATCAATAGATTGGCTAGCAACAGAGATCAACTATGAAAAAATATATCGCCGAGGCATTCGGCACGTTCGTCCTTGTGTTTTTTGGGGTCGGTTCTGCCGTTCTCGCTGGCGGAGGGATCGGGGTTGCCGATGCAATCTCGATCACGGGCATCAGCTTTGCTTTCGGCATTTCGGTGATCGCAATGGCATATTCTGTCGGCCCGATCTCTGGCGCGCACCTGAACCCTGCGGTGTCGATGGGGGCGCTTGTTGCCGGCCGTTTATCCTTCGCCGATTTCATCGGCTACAGCATCGGCCAGATAGCCGGCGGCATCATTGCGGCTGCTTTGATCTTTTTCTTGTCCACCAACACAGTCGGCGGCTACGACATTGCGGCCAACGGGCTTGGACACAACGGTTGGGGCGCAGGGTACGGCGGCGAGTTTCTGATTATGTCGGCGCTTATCTTTGAGATCGTGGCAACCGCCGTGTTCATCGTCGTTATACTTGCTGTGACCTCCGAAAATGGCGCTCCGATGATGGCGGGTCTGGTGATCGGACTGACGCTAACCATGATTCACCTGGTCGGTATTACTGTCACCGGCACCTCCGTCAACCCGGCGCGGTCGATCGGACCAGCGCTGTTTGCCGGACCCGCGGCCCTGTCCCAGCTGTGGCTGTTCATTGTCGGACCACTGATCGGTGGCGCATTGGGTGGGCTGATCCACAAGGCCAAGATCACTGCCACCTGAGCAGGATTACCCAAGATAACCACCCCGGGGGCTGCGACGCGGCACTCGGTGGTGGTTTACCGGGTGATCGTCACCAAAGCGAAAAGGCCACCGGTGGACTCATTGCCAAGCTGGTGTCCGGTCCCATGAGTTCGTTGCATGTCAGCAAGGCAATGAGTGGCCATCCGCCTTACTCCGGGGCAAACACACTGCTCCAGTCCGTCTTCATGTCGATCAGGTGCCAACCGCCTTGCTGGGCGTCGTCGATGCCCTTGTCGAGCATGCCGACGGTGCTCTTGCGGTCATAGGCGAACTCCCGATCCGCGTCGGTGTGATGCACGAGCATGCCGAGGCGGGCGCCGTCACCGGCGATCGTCCACTGCAGCATGGGGATGTCGGCGTCGGCATTGCCGAAGGACGCGATGGGCCGGCGGCCAATAAACTTCTGGATGCCGATCGCCTTGCCTTCCTTGTCGTCGATGAAGAAAACTTTCGGCTGACGCACCAGCACGGGCTTGCCGTCCTTCATCTGGAACTCGGTGACGATGCTGGAGCCGATGATCTGCTCGGGCGGAATGTTGTAGGCGTCCGGCGCCCAGGGCCGCATGAACTCCACCCCTCCGCCCGACACGATGAAGGTCTTGAACCCATTGTCCTGAAGATAGAGGATCAGCTCTTTCATCGGCTGATAGGTGAGGTCGGTGTATTTTCTATTCAGCTTCGGATGCTCGGCCGTGCTGATCCAGTCTGAAACAATGTCCGCGAACTCGTCCGTGGTCATGCCCGCATGGGTTTTCATGAGGATCTCAACGACGCCCTCCTTGCCGGAGGCGCCGACGGCCTTCATGTCGCCGTCCAGCACCGCCTTGAGCACCGGGTCGTCCTTCCATTCCGGATGGTCGGGCGCCATTGCCTTGACCCGGTCGAAGGCGAACATGACCTGGGTATAGAGGGGTGCCTCGACCCAGAGCGTCCCGTCATTGTCGAAGGTCGCAATGCGTGCGGTGGGCTCAACGAAATCTGCGCCATCCTGCTCGGTGACCGATGTGACGAAATCCACAATCGCTGTTTTGCGTTCGCCGTCATTCCACGACGGCAGCGGGTCAGTCTGTGCGGCCGCGTGCGAAGCGCCAAACAGCAGGAGGGCGCATATCACGAGACTTCCTAAAATACGATTGGGCATGTTCTCTCCATTGTCCGTTCGAAATGCGGAACCACTGTATTCTCTTCAAAATGCGGGCGCTCGGTTCTTCGGGCGACCCTTGTTGTGACTGGGTGTAGATGCCACCGCTTTCCGAGGGCGCGTTGGCATGCACCCGTCTCTGGGCGGCGGCGGAGAGATTCGGACCTGACTCGAACGGATCGGGGGCTGCCAACGCGCCAGCTGCCCTGAGTCGCTCAACAATTCCGAAGAGAATGAGTGCTCGTCCTATACCTTCACCGCATGATGTCCGGCGGGAAATGTGAATTCAACACAAAACGATCTTGCTGAGTATTGAAGCGTTTGCCCGCAACGGGACAATTCCCGAATCTGACAGCGTTTTCAACGCCGTATCGTGCCGAGTGAGGCTTTTTCAACACGCTGCCAGGCAGTCGAACGCCACAGCGGGTGGTCCGATTCGGCCCGGACACGGTGGACTGGGCCTTCGCCAACGATATGCAGCGCCCCGCTCGCGCAAATGGTGCGGCGGCGTCAGATTTACTCATTGCAGCATGCGGGACCCTGCAACGGCGACCAGGCCCCGGGGTCCGATCGGTGTTCATCGGTGGATCGATGCGGAGACGCTCGAGTCGTTGGGGTTTTGCATTCGAGTGATTCGAAGCGCCGCTTGGTAAGCTCATTGCCTGGCTGAAAGGTTGCGTGTCTATGGGACGCAACTCAAACGCTGATTCCATATCGGCCTATTCTGAATCAACCCGCCCTCGGTGGTAATGCATTGAAGGATTCCCGCGAAAGACAGTCGCTCGTTGTTCCCGATAGCTTTGTCCCACTCGAAAGCAACTGGATCAATCAAACCCTCCATAGGTGCTTCGAAGCGCAGGTGGCGCGACGTACCCAGCAGTTTGCCCTCGTTGCCGAGTCGGCATCACTGACCTACCTGGAACTCAATCGCGCGGCGAACCAGGTTGCGCACCGCCTCGTGTTGCGGACCGAGGCAGGGCTGCAAACCGGCCCCGTCGTGCTGCTGATGGATCAGGGCATTGCCTCGGTGGTTTCAATCCTGGCCGTTCTCAAGACCGGGCGGATCTACAGTCCTCTGGATCGACGACTGCCGATACCGGTGCTCTCTGCCATGGTCGAGCACCTCTCACCTGCTGTCGCCGTTATCGATGCACGGAATCGGGCGCTGGCGCAAGCGGTACTGGGTGACCGATGTCCGATCCTGGAAGCGGAATGGAACGGTGACGGAGACACCAGCGCGAACCTGCATCTGGATGTGTCTCCGGATGCGATGGCCTACGTCTACTTTACTTCCGGATCCAGCGGCCTCCCCAAAGCCGTCGTCGATACCCATCGGAATGTACTGCACAATATTTTGCGGTACACCAACAGCCTTGGATTCGCGCCCGGGGATCGCATGAGTCTGGTGCAGAATCCGAGCTTTAGCGGGACCGTATCAACCCTTTTCGGTGCCTTGCTGAACGGTGCGACCGTTCACCCTCTGGACATGAGCGATATTGCATTCGAGGACCTTGGGCCGTGGCTGCGGCGTCAAAGGGTGACCGTGTTCCATTCGGTGCCGTCGATCTTCCGCAGATTGCCGCCGTCTCCGGACCGTTATCCGGATCTGCGTCTGATTCGACTCGAAGGCGACCAGGCTCGGGCCTCGGACCAGGCGCATTTCAAGCGTGTCTTCAGCGACCGTTCCGTTCTGGTGAACGGTCTTGGCGCGACGGAGTGTGGGTTGGTGCGCCAGTTCTTTGTCGATCAGGCTTCACCCGAACCGTCCGATATCGTTCTTCCCGTTGGTCAGGCCATCGACGGCGTGACCATCGACATCGTCGATGAATCCGGGAAATCTTTGCCGCCAGAGTCGACCGGAGAGATCGTCGTCGAGAGCGCCTATCTGGCATTGGGGTACTGGAACAATCCGCAACTGACCGAGGAAAAATTCGGGTCTGGCCGTTACGGCCTGCGGCGCTACCATACCGGCGACCTGGGTCGCCTCGATGACCAGGGTTGCCTGATGCATCTGGGACGTCAGGACATGCAGACCCGGATCGGGGGACGGTTTGTCGACACAGTGTATTTGGAGGGGGTCCTGTCCACCTGTGCAGGTATCAGGGAAGCGCTTCTTCAGACCTACAATGACCGGGACGGGGGAAAACACCTGGCGGCTTACCTGGTCGCCAGCGCTCATCCGGCGCCCACGGTAACCGAGCTTCGGGAGCGGCTCACGCCGCATATCGCCGCGCACATGATGCCCTCGGCTTTTGTATACCTGGATGCTTTGCCATTGAGCGCCGACGGCAAGGTGGATCGGCGGCGTCTCCCGGTTCCCACGCGTTCGCGGCCAGCCCTTTCCGTCGACTATCTGGCTCCGAAGACCGCGCTGGAAAAACGGATCGCCCAGATCTGGGCCGAGGTGTTGGATCTAGACGAGGTCGGTGTGAATGATTCGTTTCTCGAACTCGGTGGCGAGTCGCTGCGAGCCAATCAGATCCTGGGGCAGCTAAGGGATGCGATCGATCCGGGTCTGAACATCGTAAGCATTTTTGAGCACCCCACTGTTCGCACCCTAGCCATGCATTTATCCGACGTTGCCGACAAGCCATCGGAGCCAGCGGTCCGTCCCGCTGGATTCCGGCGCCAGTCAACGCAAAGGCGGGTGCCCACCCACAGCGTCGCCATAGTCGGTATGGCGGGACGCTTCCCCGGTGCGGTCGATATCGACATGTTCTGGGAGAACCTGCGTGCCGGGCGCGAGAGCATCACCTTTTTTGGCGATTTGGAGACGGTTGATGCGTCAGGTGATGAACGCAAGGTTTCCGCACGGGGCCTGCTGGAAGACGTCGACACCTTCGATGCGGCATTCTTTGGGCTCACACCCCGCCAGGCCCGGTGTCTCGATCCCCAGCAACGCATTTGGCTGGAGTGTGTATTCCATGCCCTGGAAAGCACGAACCAGGCGCCCGACTCGCTTAGACGGGATGTCGGTGTTTTCGCCGGCGCCAGGGACAGCGGTTACCTGTGGCAGATATTGGGTGGCAATCCCCAGGCTGTTGAGGATCTGCTGCTGCAGAGCAGCGACGAGATGAGCCAGCTTCAGCTCGGCAACGAGCGTGATTTCATAGCGACGCGCACCTCCTATCTGTTTGGTTTCACTGGCCCTAGCATCAATGTTCAGACCGCCTGTTCCACCTCGTTGGTGGCCGTTGCGCAGGCCTGTCAGGCTTTGGCGAATCGGCAATGTGGTATCGCCATCGCCGGCGGGGTCAGCGTCGCGTTTCCCCAGCAGCGCGCCTACCGCAGTTACCCCGGCGGCATTTACTCGCGGGACGGTCATTGCCGGGCTTTCGATGCGGCCGCGACGGGCACCGTGTTCAGCGACGGTGTCGGGGCCGTGGTGCTGAAGCGCTTGGAAGATGCCCAGGCCGACGGGGATTACATCGAGGCGGTGATTCGCGGTTGGGCGGTGAACAACGACGGTTCCGACAAGGCGAGTTTCAGTGCGCCGAATGTTGAGGGTCAGGCGCGTGTCATCGCCCAGGCGCAAAGCCACGCCCAGGTGCATCCCCGGGACATCGGCTATATCGAAGCACACGGTACCGGCACCCGGGTGGGGGACCCCATTGAGGTGGCGGGCCTGACCAGGGCGTTTGCCAACAAGACCGCCGAGCTGGGGTATTGCGGAATCGGGTCGGTCAAGACAAACGTCGGGCATCTGGATGCGGCTGCCGGCATCGTCGGGCTGATCAAGACGGTGGTGTCGCTGCGCGAAGGTGAGGTTCCGCCCACCCTCCATTTCCAATCACCTAACCCGGATCTCGAGATTGAGAAGACGCCGTTTTTCGTGGTCGATCGGCTGCAGGACTGGCCCCTGCTTGTCGAGCCGCGCATCGCCGGTGTGTCGTCGTTCGGCGTGGGGGGCACCAACTGTCATCTGATTCTGCAACAGGCCGAAACATCCGGAGTGGTCGGACAGGAGACCTCCGGTCCGGCGGTTCTGACCCTGTCGGCGAAGACGCAATCGGCACTAAAGGGGATGATGGCCTGCTATAGAGACTATTTGTCTGAGGACCGCTCCGATTCGCTATCCGATATCGCCGCCACGGCGCAGATCAGTCGCAGCGAATTCGGTTGGCGGGCCGCTGTCGCGGGCCAAACCAAGCGGGAGATCGCCAGCGCGCTCACCCGCGACCTTCGCGAGGTCGGGCGCTCGGGCGTATGGCGCGGCAGGACTGAAGCATCGGACCCGCCTGTGCTGGGCTTCGTTTTCACCGGCCAGGGTTCCCAGTACGCCGGAATGGCGTCTGAGTTGTTCGGCTCGGAGCCAGGGTTTCGAGATACGCTGCAGCGCTGCGAGCGAATTGTATCCGATCAACTGGACCGACCTCTGCTCAGCGTCATGTTCGCCAGGAACGGTGACGGTTCTTTGATCCATCGGTCCGATTACAGTCACGCCGCGCTTTTCGCGGTGCAGTATGCGCTGACCGTGTTGCTGCGTTCATGGGGCATCGAGCCCGCGGTGGTGATGGGGCACAGCCTTGGGGAGTACGCGGCGGCCTGTGCGTCCGGTGTGTTTGGGCTGGAAGCGGGACTCAGACTCGTAACGGCGCGGGGTTCGCTGCTGCGCACGCTGGAGCACGACGGTCAGATGCTCACGGTCTGGGCGGATCGTGAACAGGTGGGCGCATTGATACGTCCCTACGCTGCGTCCGTGTCCGTCGCCGCCGTGAACGGACCGCGCAATACCGTGATCTCGGGTGCCGCAACTGTCATCCAGGATATCGTTCACCAATGCGGTGAACGGGGCTGGCACACCCAGGCGCTGAACGTATCCCATGCGTTTCATTCACCGCTGATTGCGCCCGTACTCGAGCCTCTCGAGCGTTTGGCTCGGGCTGTGACACTCCAGGCGCCGTCAATTCACTATGTCAGTGCCATGCATGGCCAAGCCGTCATCGACGCAGTGACGGCCGCCTCTTACTGGCGCGACCATGCCCGTCAGCCGGTTGAGTTCGCGGCCGGTGTGCGGGCCATGCAAGGGTTGGGTTGCAATCTATGGGTGGAGATCGGTCCCAATGCGCCCTTGGCCGGTTTGATTGGTGATTGCATTTCGGACGCCACAGTACTCGGCATACCGACCCTGCGGCGCGATACCCACGACCGCGTCGCGCTGCTGGAAACCCTGGGCCGCTTATACGTGTGCGGCGTGCCCATTGACTGGTCTGCGGTCCAGCAGTTTCGGCGCCCGGGTCACGTGCGGTTGCCGCCATATCCATTTCAGCGCCAGCGCTACTGGTACGAGGTGGGATCGAAATCCTTGCCTGGTGGGTGTCCAGTTCAAGCGGCCGGTACCACTTCTCATGACCCCCTTATCGGTGAGCGCATACGCTTGCCCGGATCGGACGAAATTCGCTTTGCTGTGCGCCACAGTCCTGCCCAGCCGACCTATCTGGATGACCATCGTCTGTTCGGTGTGCCGGTTGCGCCGGGCGCTTCCCATTTTTCCATGTTGGCACAAGCCGCCACCACCCTGGGTGACGGCCAACCCGTGATATTCCACGGACTTTATCTGGTCGAGCCCCTGGTGTTTCCAAACTCCGCGCCGCGAGACTTGCAGCTGATCTTCACGCCGGCGGATGACGGGTGGGCGTTGCAGTTGGTGAGTACGGCGGCGGGGACCGACGAGTGGGCAGTCCATATGATCGGCCGTGCCCGGCTTGATCCTGCCGGGGTTGTGGCGGGTAAGACGGGCGAAACCGTAGTCGACATCGGGCAGCTGACCAACCGTGCCCAGAGCATGATTCCGGGCACTGAATTTTATTCAAAGATCTGGGCCAACCAGGGTGGCACCGGGGCCGCCTTTCGCTGGATAGACACCATTTGGCGCAGCGACGGGGAAGCGGTGTGCCGAACGGCATGTCCGGTCGAGGCCAGAGATCACTCAGGGTTCAGGCTGCACCCAGGACTGATTGAAGCGGCCTGCCAATTGTTGCACTGCTGCGAAACCATCGAGACCGCCGCTGGCATGGCCGAAACCGGGGCTACCTTTGTGCCATTCTCCGTCGAGCGTTATCGCGTCTCCAGTCGAACTCGCGATGCGGATCCGGCCTGGTGTCACGCGGTGCTGCGCCATATCGATCGGAGCGACGTGGTGGGCGATCTGACCATTCTTGCAGGGGATGGCAGTACCCTCGCTCGGATCGAGGGATTCTGCCTGCGTCCGATCACCCGGAGCTCGCTTGAGGCCGCAAATCGCGGGTTTGCGCCTGACGGTGGTGTGCAGAAGTATGAGCACGTGCCGCCTGCGGCAAGCGCGCAAACAGAGGACACTTCATCGACGGGCCCCGAAGCGCTGCTCGGTTATCTTATGCGCGAGTGCGCGCGCCTTTCAGGACACGATGTGTCGCAGATTACGCCGGACACCGGCTTTGTGGCATTGGGTCTGGATTCCATCGCAGCGATAATGCTGGTCAATGGTGTGAAGCAGGACCTTGGCATCGACGCCCACGTGGTTCAGGTGCTGCGCAGCTCGTCCATGAGTTCCCTGGCCAGAATCATCGCCGCCGAGTGCGGCCACTCGAAACCCGGCGCTTGAGTGTGCCGATGGTTTGCCGATCGGACCCATGTTTTCCAGTCTCTGTGCGTTTCTCCGCCTATTACAACCATCATTTCGAGTGGTGCCACTGATATGGGATATAGTTGGGCTTCAGGAAGCGCAAGGGGAGCAGCATGTCCGTCATTGCCTGGAATGATGATTACAACGTCAACGTCGAGGTCATCGATACCCAGCATCGAAAACTCCTGGAACTGGTCAGGAACCTTCACTCGGCCGTAGGAGCACGCATCGACAAGGACAGTCTCAAGGATTTGCTTGTCGAGCTGGTTGAGTTTACCGACATACATTTTGCCACCGAAGAGCGGTACATGAAGGAGTATGAGTTCCCCGGTTACGATGCCCATTGCAAGGAACACAAGATGCTGCTCCGCCATATGCACGACTTGGTGGAGCGGGTGTCCAGCGGGAATTACCCGACTTTCTACTCTGACTACGATGTGTCCAACGACTGGGCCCTGGTGCACATAGCGCAGTTCGATAAAGCGCTTGGCCAGTTCCTGAATTCGAAAGGTGTGTACTGAAGTTCAGAATTCGAATCGACCGCTGGGCGTTGGGACGGCGAATGCCATCGCTCTGCGCCGGTCTACCCTAGAGGAACTGCCGATCCTGCATGCAATGGAGCGCGTGTCTTTGCGCTTCCTCGTACAAGGCGCACCGAGCGAAGTTGGCTTGCTGCCAATGAGCGAGGTGCAACGCGGTACGAGGTGCGCAAAGGCCCGGCCCCGCTGGGGTTTCGCCCACAAGGGCACATCTGCCGCGTTTCCCGGCTTGGCCATAGATTGATTATGGCGCTGCGCCGGGTGCCTCGCATCTGCGCCCTTGTGGACCGAAACGCGATTCGTATCAATTGTTCAGACCTTCCCTAGAGGAACTGCCGATCCTGCATGCAATGGAGCGCCAGCCCCATGCCGTTCCCTTTGTCACAGCCACCGATCTGACTGAGCATGCAGAGCGTTTACTGGACCCGGCTTGCGTCTATCTGTCCGTTGAGAACTACCTGATCCTCAACCTTGATCCGGACGGCACCAGCATTGAATTCCGGCGCATCGTCATCGATGCCGGGGCACGCGGTATCGGTCA
>Ga0316196_10000219_pt1 | contig 20068 bp, 17 predicted proteins | sample Eddsed2cm_MG_FD_204938 | JGI IMG/M metagenome (GOLD analysis project Ga0316196, IMG submission 204938) | Coastal sediment microbial communities from Maine, United States - Eddy sediment 2 cm | ecosystem: Environmental > Aquatic > Marine > Coastal > Sediment | place: USA: Maine | collected... | reverse complement strand
CCGTATTTCGCAGAGTGTCATCAGGTTGCCGACGACCATCAGGCGCTGGATGTGATGCGCCCAGCCAAGGCGCAGCGAGGTCTTGATGGCATCGTCGAGCGGTGTAATGCCGGTCGTGCCGCGATACCAGTCGTCCGTGAGCCCCCGCGTGTGGCCCCAGAAATTCCGCGATTCCTGCTCGTCGCCGTAAACCCGGTAAACACCGCGTATGAATTCGCGCCAGCCGAGTACCTGGCGGACAAATCCCTCGATGCTCTCTATCGGAATGTCGCCGGCCGCGTGGCGCTCGAGCACGGCATCGATCACTTCGCCGGGCGTCAGCAACCCCATATTCAGGCTCGGGCTGAGCGCGCTGTGGAACACCGTTGCCGAGCGCTGGCTGATGGCGTCTTCGTACGGTCCGAACCGGTCGAGACGCTCGTCCAGGAAGTCCCGCAGCCGGTCCTGCGCCTGCTCCCGGGTCGTCGGCCACCAGAAGTCCGCCGCACGTCCCGGGTGATCGGCGAAATGCCGTTCGACGACCGCGATCGCATCGTCGACGTGACGAGTCCGCGCGGCGGCTGCAATTTCGGGCGGATCTACGTTTTTCGGCAGTTTCTTGCGATTTGCTTCGTCGAAACTCCACCTGCCGCCTTCCGGCTGCCCGTCCTCATCGACGAGAATGCCGGTCCGCTGCCGCTGGCGCCTGTAATAGTCGCCCATGAGCAACCGCGATCGATCGTCCACGAAGTGCCGGAAGTCATCCCGCGCAGCAAAGAACATCGGTGACTGCAGTTCCGTTCGTTCGATGGACCGCTGCCCGCAAAAATCAACGAGGCGCTTTTCCATGGGCTTGTCTTCGACCTCGAAGTGCAGGAGCTCGCGGCACTCCAGCTCGGAGACAACCCGGGCCAGCCTGTCTTCGTAACTCGCATCGTCGTCTGCGTCGAGCGGGAAGTAGCGGACGTCGAAATTCGCGGCGCGCAGCTCGTCAGCGTAGCTGCGCATCGCAGCCAGGAACAGCACGATCTTCTGCTGGTGATGCTTTACGTAGGTACAGAGCCCCGTATCTTCGGCCATGAAGATCACGGCGTCCCGGCAGTTCTCGAGGCGTTCCGGCGGAAACAGCTGGTTGCCCAGCACGACCATCAGTCGTCGCGTGCTCATGAACGGATCAGCGGTCGAGATAGTCCAGGTTGTCCGGCGAGAATTCAGCCGGTTTCCGGCCGATCAGTTCCACGAGCTCGTCGGGCTCCGCGGTGTTGCCGTCCGCCAGCATCGTCAGCTGATCGCGCGTCACCGGGAAGAAGGGCAGCCAGTCGAAGAGCGTCGCGCCCAGCTTCATCAAACCGATCGGCATGGGCAGGATGAATTTCTTCCTGCCGGCGGCGGCAGCAATGCGCTGCACCATTTGCGGCCAGGAGACGACCTCCGGACCGCCGAGCACGAAGCATTTGCCGTTAGCGGAATCGTCGCCGAGCGCATTGACGAACGCATCAGCCACGTCACGGACGTGCACCGGCGACATGAGCACTTCGCCCTGCGCGGGAGTCAGCCCGGTGTGAAAGCCCACGGCCGGCAGCGGTATCTGCACCATGTCCCGGTACAGCTGCGTGGCGAATTCCATCTTGCCACGCGGGTCGCCGAAGATGATCGAGGGCCTGAAGATCGTGTAGTCGAGGCCACTCTCGCGGATCATCGCTTCCGCGCGCAGCTTGGTGGTCTGGTAAGGCGTTTCCGCACTGTCGATGCCGTTGGCGCTCATCAGCAGGAAGCGCCGGACGCCGGCACGCTTTGCGGCCTCCGCCATCGCCTCCGCCCCCCGGTATTGAAGGGCCTCGAAAGTAACGCCCTGGCTCGGCACCTCGCGCAAGATGCCAACGAGGTATATGGCAGCGTCGCAGCCCGAGACGACCGAATCGATCGCGTCGGAGGAATCGAGGTCGCCCTTCGTGATCCTGCACTCGCTTGCGCGGTGAAGCTTGTCCTCGCTGCCTGCCCTGACCAGCAGGTGTGGCTCGTGGCCGGCATCGAGCAAAGCGTCGACCACATAGCTGCCGACAAAGCCGGTACCGCCGATGACTGCTACCTTCACGATTGAATTTCCGATGCCATGTCCATACCAGAGTGTCGCATGCGCTGCTCCGGGAATTTGTCACAAAATGTAAGGATGCGCCCCATTCGGTCAAGTATGGCAGGCCCCGGCGACTTTGCAGCGGCGGTCGTTCAACTCGATCACCACGAGTAGCCGATCGACGTCGTCACCGTATAATCCACTTTCTGCGCCCCGGTCGGCGGCGCACTGTTATAGGAGTGAGACAGCGTTACATCGAAGTAAAGGTCATCGATGAACTCGCGTCGGAAGATCAGGTCGGTCTCGGCACGATACTGGCTCAGGTCCTCGAGTAGCGGGTAGATGTTCGACGTAAACGTGACGCTTGATTCGGGCACAATGCTTCGATGCAGGTAACGGACCTGTATCCTGCCCTCAGCGTTCCTCGTGCTTTCGTCCTCGCCAATAAACGATTCGCGCGTGAGATTGACACCTCCCGTCATCGAGAACTGATTACGGTTGGTCTGTACCAGGTAACGCCCGAGCGCCGCGCCGAGCGAATATCGGGACAGAATGCCGAGCTCGTCGTGGCGTTCCCAGCCCGCGGTCCAGTCGGTGAACCAGCGATTACCCCTGAAGCGCTGGTAATTGAGGCCTATGTTTTCGCGCCGCTGGGTCTGGTTTTCCTCGCCGCTGCCGGGCTGGTCCGTCACGTTGAACGTACCGTTGAGCCCGACCAGGTATTGCCGCGTTCGATAGCTGACATCGGCAGCGGTACGCAGAGTCGTCACTTCGCTCGACTTTTCGGTATCGAAACCGAAGCTGAATGAGCCGTCGAGACGCTCGAGGAATGATTCCTCGGCATCTATCGGGATCATCCTGACGATTCTCGACGTATGCAGGTTCACCTCTTCACTGGGCGTCCGGACCTTGATCTCGAAGCGGTCGTCCGCCGAATCCAGCACCCCGAAATAGCGCGTGCCGTCGGAAACCTCGACCTGCAGTGTCTGCCCGGTCGTGATGCTGACGATGTCTTCCCAGTCGATCGACACGGTGCCCATTGAATCGGTGCTGTAGCGCAGGGCACCGAATTCCAGCGACTTGATTTCCCCCGTGATCGTATTGCCGTTGATGAGAAGCACCGCGTCCGTCTTTGCGGCTCCGGCAGTCGCGGTCACCGAAAGCAACAAAGCCAGCGCGAGAAAGTGACTGAAATATCTCATGATTTCGTGAACCCCTGCTTGTAACCGTATTAATACTGGCTGTTCGAGCTTCGCCCGCTTGCTGTACAATTCGCGCTCCCCCTCCAATTCATACATCAATCGGGACAATAAAGTGAGCTTCGAACAACAACTAGAGAAAGTCAGGACAAAACCCGGATTCATCGCAGCGCTCGACCAGAGCGGCGGCAGCACGCCCAAGGCACTTGGCCTGTATGGGATCAGCGACGACGCGTGGTCGAACGAGGACGAGATGTTCGCGATTGTGCACGAGATGCGCACCCGAATCATCACGAGCCCGGCCTTCAATGGCGACCGCATCCTGGGAGCCATCCTGTTCGAAAACACCATGGACCGCGAGATCGAGGGACAACCGACGGCCCGCTACCTCTGGAACGAGAAGAACGTCGTGCCGTTCCTGAAAGTCGACAAGGGCCTTGCGGACATGGAGAACGGTGCGCAGGTCATGAAACCCATGCCGGACCTCGACAGCCTGCTCGGGAAGGCCAGGGCTAACGGCGTATTCGGCACCAAGATGCGTTCCGTGATCAAGGAAGCGAATCCGGAAGGCGTCGACGCGGTCGTCCGGCAGCAATTTGAAATCGGTCGCCAGATCGTCGCCGCGAGCCTCGTTCCGATCATCGAGCCCGAGGTCGACATCAACTGCCCCGACAAGGCGGAGGCAGAGGATTTGCTGCACGCGGCGATCATGAAGGAACTCGACAGCCTCGGCGAAGACGAGCTGGTCATGCTGAAGCTCACGCTGCCGGAAAAGGACAACCTGTACGCTGACTGCATCGCGCACCCGAACGTGCTGAGAGTGGTGGCACTCTCGGGCGGCTATTCGCGCGAAGAAGCGAACGAACGGCTGGCCCGGCAGAACGGCATGGTGGCGAGCTTTTCTCGCGCGCTGTCCGAAGGTCTCAGCGCCCGGCAGTCCGACGAGGAATTCAACGCGATGCTGGATGCGTCGATACAGAGTATTTTCGGGGCCTCCAGCACCTGACAGTCACGATTCGACATACGCTGCGATGCGGTGACCTGGGCCGCATCGTCTCGCTGCATGGCGAGGCGTATGACGGGCTGCCGGGATTCGGCCTCAAATTCGAGGCCTATGTCGCGAAAACGATTGCCGAGTACGTCCTCGACAACGAAGCACGCGGTTGCGTCTGGCTCGCCGAATCCGGCGATCGGCTGGTCGGCTGCACGGCCATTGCGCTGCGCCCGAATCGGGAAGCCCAGTTACGCTGGGTGCTCGTCGAGCACTCCGCGCGCGGTACGGGTCTCGGCCGGCGCCTTGTCGAAACCGCGATTCGCTACAGCATCGAATCCGGCTGCAATCGCCTGTACCTCGAGACCACCGATGGTCTGCCGGAGTCGCAGGCGCTCTACGAGAAACTCGGCTTCGAATGTCTCGCCAGCGAGCCCGTAGAACTCTGGGACGGCGAGCGCCCGCTCATCCGCATGCAAAAACGCCTGTAGCAAGAGGGGCCGGGCGCGCCCGCTGGCGGCCCGGCCCACTCCGGTTCATTCGCCGAAACTGGCCCGAACCACGACACCGACGGTGCGCGGTTCGTTCGTACGGAAGCTCAGGCGGGCGCGACCGCCGCGCTCGCGATCGAACGACAGGTTGGCGTTCTCGTCGCCAACATTGTGCACATACAGCGTCGCTGACCAGCGCTCCCATTCGAGACCGGCACTCAGGTTCACGATCGTGTACGGGTCGAGGATCAGGTCCAGATCGGTTACCTCGTCACCGGTTGCGCCGGCGTACGGCAGCCCGGACGTAAAGACGCCGGCGCCGGGCGCCTGGTCACTGGGCTGCGTGATCCGGTCCCCCACATGGTGCACCGTGGCCGACAGGAAGCCGGTCGAACGGCCGAACGGGAAGTACCAGCTGCCGGTCGCGGCGATCTGGAACTCCGGTACCGACGCGAGGCGATTGCCGTCTTGCACGCCGCCCAGGACCGATCCGGTCGCGTCAGTCACCGTCGTGTCGAACTCCGACTCCACGAAACTGCCCGCGAGGGTGAACTCGAGCGACTCCGTCGGCGTGGCGCCCAGCTCGAATTCGACACCGGTGGTGTGCGCGTCAGGCACGTTGAAGGAGATGCGCGACGAACACGAGCCGGCGTCCAGCGTCACCTGCAGGTCCTCGATGTCGGAATAGAACGCGGCGGCGTTGAACGTCACGCCATTTCCGAAGCTGGACTTGATGCCCGCCTCGTAGTTCCACATCGTCTCGTCTTTGTAATCCTGGAAGCCGCCGAAAATAAGCTCATCTTCGGGCGTACACAGGGTTGCGTTGAGGGGATCGTTGACACCGCCGAGCCGGAAGCCCTGCGACACCTGGCCGTTCAGTGTGACAGTGTCGCTGACGTCCCAGCTCGCGAGGACCCGCGGCGTGAAACCGTCCGAAGTCGTCGTATCGACTACGTTGTCGAATCCCGACGAGAACAGACCGCCCTGGCTGATCGTGCGCGTCTCCTCGAAGTCGTACCAGCGGCCGCCGACAGTCAGGTTGAAAGCATCGGTGAAGTCGTAGGACACCTCGCCGAAGACAGCGATCTGCTCGATGTCGTAGGGCAGGTCTGCGTTGTAGGGCGAATCCGCCGGAAATCCGTTCCTGAGGGATTCCGAGAAGGTGGGATCGTCGAACACGAAATCCGTTACTGCATCGTAACCGGGCGTCGGCAGGCGCTGTGAATATTCGCGCTGCACGTCCGACCAGAACACCCCGCCGACCCACTGGAATGCGCTTGTGCTATTCGAACTCAGCCGCGCTTCGAAGGTCGTCTGCTCCAGTTCCGTCGTGTCGCGCAGGTTCGACGGCAGTGCGATCGTGTCCCCGGCCGGCGGCGGACTGGGATTGTCCTCCGGGTAACCGAGATCGATCGATACGCTGCCGCTCAACGCGCTCGCGTCCCGGCTGACGAGGATCGAGCGGTCGGTAAAGCTCCCGACCACCGTCAGGTCGACGGAACCCAGACCGGCATTGACGACGATATCCGCAAGCGTCGTTTCGTCACTGAACTCCTCGTCGAGCAACAGGTGTTGCTGGCGCTCGCCGAGTTGCACGGGTTCGCGCGGATTCACCGGGTCGTTCGGATCGACGTACGGCTGCGCGAACAGGTTGAAAGCTTCCTGCCTGTTGAAGCCGTCCGTCGTCAGCTCCTGGTAGACGATACGCGGCGTCACGGACCAGTTGTCGCCTGCAAAGGTCAGTGCCGCCCTTGCACCGGTGCGATTGCCGCTGTTGACGTCCTCCCTGTAGCTGCCGTCTTCCTGCCGCGCATCGATGAAGCCGGCAAACTCGGTCGTGTAACCGACGAGCCGCAGAGCCGACCTGCCCTCGATCAGCGGCAGGTTGATCATGCCCTTCACGCCTCCGCCGATGTCGCCGTCTGTGACTGAATTGATGTCGGCTTCAACGCTCGCGTCAAAGCTGTCCAGATCCGGCGAATTCGTGATATAGCGAATCGTGCCGCCGATCGAACCGGAACCGAACAACGTGCCCTGCGGGCCACGCAGCGTTTCGACGCGATTCAGGTCGTACAGGTCGAAGTCCGGCGTAAACAGGGACAGGGAAATAACCGACTCGTCCAGGTACACACCGACCTGCTCCTTGACGCCCGGCTGGTCCCGCACGATCTGCCCGGCGGACATGCCCCGGATTGCAACCTGGCTCTGACCCGGGCCGAGATTCTGCACGGTCAGGCCCGCTATGTTGCGGGACAGTTCCTCGATGTCACTGGCCCCGGAGCGCTGAATGTCTTTCTGGGTCTGAACGTTGATCGAAAACGGCACATCCTGGATCCGGCTCTCGCGCTTGGTCGCCGTGACCGTGATTTCCTCGATATTCGACTGGGCCTCGGCAAGTCCGGCGAACGCGACGCCGGCCGCGGCGAAGGACAGCAGCAGCACTCCTGTTGTTTTGGAGTCACTATTCATGAGATTACCCCCCGATGGGTGTTTTCAAAATCAGCCTTTTGAGCTGATATTTTGTCAAGTTGACGTTTGCATCATACTGTTGTTTTTTTGCGAAAAGAAGGCTGGTATCCGCCTTTAATGCCGTGCATCCGGCCCGCGGGAATCCTCCAGAAGCGACCTTAGCCCGTCGCGCCCCGCCGCCGGCAACGGCGCATCGATCTGCAGCAGATCGAGCATCAGCGGGTAGATCTCGACGGCGCTGACCTCGCCGATCGTCAATCCCCGGGGCAACCGCGGACCGGCCGCGAGAAATATGCCGTGCATCGACTTGTGCGACGGATCCCAGCCATGATCGCCCTTCTTGAGGCGCCGCACGGCCTCTCGGTCTGCAACGACACCGTAGCCGGCGTCCGGCACGACGAAAATATCCGGAAAACGCGGACTGTCGTCGATTCGCCATTCGGCAGGCGCCTCGTCGCGCAGCACGGCGTGGCCGTGCGCCCACGCCGCGTTGATCGCATCGCGGATGGCGCGCGCCCGTTCCCGGTCGGGCTCCTGCTGATAGATCCACGCGTAAGCCCCGCCGGCAGTAACCTCCAGCCCCTCGAGGTCGATGTGATCTCGCAGAACGAAAGTCGCTTCGGGTTCCACGTAACTCGCCTGGCCGTGGTCGGAGACGACCAGCACATAAACCTCGCCGGCAAGGCCCATGTCCTCGATGGCATCGAGCAGGCGCCCGATATTCGTGTCCACTTCCGCAACGGCCCCGGCCAGTTCCGGTGAACCGCTGCCGAAATCGTGCCCCGCCGTGTCCACGTGCTCGAAATACAGCGTGATCAGCCGCGGCCGCCGTTCTCCGGGCCACGCCAGCCAGTCAATGACCTGTCCGACGCGGTCGTCGCCGGGGACCGAGGCGTCGAAGCTGCGCCAGTGGCTCGGCGACACGCCCCCGATCGGGGCCTCGGTGCCGACGAAATAGTAGGCGGCGGTCACGCGCCCGTTCTTCTCCGCGGTCACCCAGATGGGCTCACCGCCGTACCAGCGCGCGTCTTCCACGCTGCTGCGGTCATACAGGTGGTACCACTCGTTTCGCGCCTCGTCGGGAAAATGGTTGTGCACAATGCCGTGCTCGGCCGGGTAGAGCCCCGTCGCGATGGAGTAGTGATTGGGAAAGGTGAGGCTCGGGTAGACGGGCCGCATGGACTCGGCGCGAACGCCCGACCGGGCGATACGCCCCAGCGCCGGTGTCGGATAAATTGACAGGTAATCCCAGCGAAACCCATCGATTGAAATCAGTACCAGGTGCGGGCTGTCGGCCGCGCCGGGCGCGTTTCTGCCGCCGCTTCCCGGGGCCTCGCCGGCCAGCGCCTGCAACCCGAACGCGAGCATAAAAAGCGCCAAAATGGAAGTCGCAAAATCCGCGGTACCTTTTGCTGAAATGGAATGTAGTCTCATGGCGTTATATTGTAGGTGCTTTGCGAAACACGCGCTCCGCTCAGCGCTTCAATAGGGGAAATTCGTGTCATCCGACTCTACTACGGTTACAGGTCCGTCGACGCAGGAGTTTGCAGGCGACTCGCCTGCCCAGGTATCCAGGCGCCTGTTCAATGCCATGCGGCCGAAATTCTTTCCGGCCTCCGTCCTGCCCGTGCTCGCGGGTTCGGCGTGGGGCGTCATGGTGGCCGGCCAGTTCGACCTGTCCGCCTTCATCCTGGCACTGCTTGCCACCGTGTGCGTGCATGCGGGCGCCAACGTGCTGAATGACGTCGGCGACGATTCCGGCGGTACAGACCGCCGCAACGACGACCGGATTTACCCGTACACGGGCGGCTCACGATTCATCCAGGCCGGCATCATGTCCGCAAGCGGCATGGCCCGCCTCGGCGTCAGCCTGCTGGCAGTGGCCGGCATTGCCGGCCTCATCCTGCTGGTCAGCAAGGGACCAATGGTCCTGTGGTTCGGTATCGCCGGCATTTTGCTGGCCGTGCTCTATTCGCTCGGCCCCGTGCGCCTGGCGTCCATCGGCCTCGGCGAACTCTCCGTCGGCATCGCCTTCGGCGTGCTGCCGGTGACCGGCGCCGCCTGGCTGCAGAGCGGCTCCCTGGGCCTCGACGTGCTGCTGTTCTCCATCCCGGTGAGCGTATGGGTTACCGCCATACTGCTGATCAACGAAGTGCCGGATATCGCGCCGGACGGCGCTACCGGCAAACGAACGCTGCCCGTCCGTTTCGGTCTCGGCGGCACATCGGTCATGTACCTGCTGCTGCACCTGTCGGGCCTTGCCGCGCTTGTCGCACTGGCGTTGCGAGGCGGATTTCCCGTGTGGGGATTGATCGTACCTGCGCTGTTGCTGGTACTGGCCTGGCAGGCAGCTCGAGCAATCCGTACGGGTATCGCCGATCGCCCGGCCATGACGCGCGCGATCGAGATGACGCTGGGGATCCACACGATCGGAGCGATCTGGCTCACGGCCTGTGCCCTTTTTATTGGCTACTTTTCCGCGTGAGCGGCGCATAACTTAATCAGACGTCCTACAGCCACATGCGTATAAAAATCAGGAAAGGCCTGGATATCCCGATCAAGGGAGAACCCGAAAAGGCGATCAGTGACGGCGCAGAGGTCAAGACGGTTGCGGCCGTCGCAACCGACGTGTCGGGTATCCGCCCGCGAATGGCGGTACAGGAGGGCGACAAGGTCCGCCTCGGCCAGGTGCTGTACCACGATAAGCGCAACCCGGAAGTGCCGTTCACGGCGCCGGGTGCGGGCGAAGTCGTCGCGATAAACCGGGGCGCGCGACGCGCGCTGCAGTCGGTGGTCATCCGGCTCGAGGGCGACGATGCCGAGTCGTTCAAGTCCTGGCCTGCGTCCGAGCTGGGTACGCTCGATCAGCAGGAGGTGCGCGGCAACCTCATCGCGTCCGGCCTCTGGACGACGCTGCGCACACGGCCTTACAGCCGTATTCCGGCACCGGACGCCACCCCGGCCGCCCTTTTTGTGACGGCGATCGACACCAACCCGCTCGCCGTCGACCCCGCGTTTTTCATCGAAAAGGAGGCCGAAGCGTTCCAGAACGGCCTGACCGTGCTGTCGCGCATCGCGGACTGCCCGATCTACCTGTGCACGGCTCCCGATTCCGGGATCGAGTGCCCCGCTTCCGACCGGTTCCATCATGCCGAGTTCGAAGGTCCCCATCCGGCCGGGCTCGTCGGCACGCACATACATTTCCTCGAGCCGGTCAGCAAGAACAGGACCGTCTGGCACATCGGCTACCAGCACGTCAAAGCGATAGGCAAACTCTTCACCAGCGGTCGCCTGCCCACGGAACGCATGATCACGCTGTGCGGGCCGATGGCCCTGCAGCCGCGAATCCTGCGCACGCGCATCGGCGCGAGCACCGTCGACCTCCTCAAGGGCGAGACGGCCCCGGGCAACCTTCGCGTCATCAGCGGTTCGGTTCTCGGCGGGCATCGTGCCGCGGGACCGCTCGGCTATCTCAGCCGTTACCAGACCCAGCTGACGGTGCTGGAGGAAGACCGCAGCCGCGAATTCCTTGCCTGGATGCTGCCGGGAACCAACCGGTACTCGCAGACCCGGGCCTATGCAGGCAGCGTGCTGCACCGCGATAAATTCAACCTGACGACCACGCAGAACGGCAGCCCGCGGGCGATGGTGTCCACCGGGGCTTTCGAGAGCCTCATGCCGCTCGACATCCTGGCGACGCCGTTACTCAAGGCCCTGCTGGTCGAGGATACGGACCGCGCCCAGGAACTGGGCTGTCTCGAACTGGCCGAAGAGGACCTCGCACTGTGCTCGTTCGTCTGCAACGGCAAACACGACTACGGCGCCTACCTGCGCATGAACCTCAATGAAATCGAGGTGAACGGCTGATGAAACCACTGCGCAAATTCCTCGACAGCATCGAACCGCTCTTCTCGCGCGGCGGTCGCTTCGAGAAGTTCGAAGCCATGTACGAGATGGTCGATACGCTGTTCTACTCGCCGGCGGACGTCACCCGGGGTTCGCCGCACGTTCGCGACGCCATCGACCTGAAACGCGTCATGATCACTGTCGTATTCGCCGCCACACCCTGTGCGCTGATCGGCATGTGGAACGTCGGCTTCCAGGCCAACACCGCGATGGCCTCGCTCGGCATTGAGTGGGTCGAAGGCTGGCGCGGCTCCATGATGGCCCTGCTCGGCGCCGGCTACGATCCGGCCAGCGTGTACGACAACTTCATTCATGGCCTGCTGTATTTCCTGCCGATCTACATCGTGACGATGGCGGCCGGCGGGCTCTGGGAAGTGCTGTTCGCGAGCGTCCGCAACCACGAGGTCAACGAAGGCTTCTTCGTCACGTCCTTCCTGTACACACTGATACTGCCGGCGACGACGCCGCTGTGGCAGGTCGCGATCGGCATCAGCTTCGGTGTCGTCATCGGCAAGGAAGTGTTCGGCGGAACCGGCAAGAACTTCCTCAACCCGGCACTGGTCGGGCGGGCGTTCCTCTACTTCGCCTACCCCGTGCAGTTGTCGGGCGATGCGGTGTGGGTCCCGGTCGACGGCTACACGGGCGCGACAGCCCTCGCGCTCACTGCCCAGGAGGGCATGTCCGGACTGCTTGCCAGCGGCCTGACCTATTCACAGGCGTTCATCGGGCAGATGGAGGGGTCGCTGGGCGAAACCTCGCTGGCCGCCTGCCTGTTCGGGGCCGCCATGCTGATCTACTCGCGGATCGCGTCGTGGCGCATCATCATCAGCGTATTTGCCGGCATGATCATCCCGGCGCTCCTGTTCAGCGGCGGTGTCGACGCTGCGAATCCGATGGCAGAGATGCCGTGGCAATGGCACATCGCGGTGGGCGGCTTCGCCTTCGGCGCCGTGTTCATGGCGACGGACCCGGTCAGTGCACCGGATACCATGCTCGGCCACGTCATCTTCGGCCTGTTGATCGGCGCGCTGACCTGGGTTATCCGGGTCATCAACCCGGCGTTCCCGGAAGGCATCATGCTCGCGATTCTGCTCGGCAACATCTTCGCGCCGCTCATCGATTACTTCGTCATACGTGCCAACGTCAGACGCAGGGTGAAACGCAATGCCTGACGACAAGAAACCCGGATTTTCAAGGGACAGCATCAGTAATACGCTGTTGGTCGCCATCGGCGTGAGCCTGCTGTGCTCGGTGCTCGTCTCGGCGGCCGCCATCGTGCTGCGCCCGCTGCAGGAAGCGAACCAGAACGAATTCCGGCAGCGCATCGTCCTCGAAGTGGCCGGGCTTTACGAACCCGGCGTCCCGGTCGAACAGCAATTCGGCAATATCGAGACGCGCCTCATCGATCTCGAGACCGGGGAATACGTCGACGACATGGACCCGCAGAGCTTCGATGCCGAAGCCTCGGCCAACGATCCGAAGCTGGGCGTGAAGATACCGAAAGACAAGGATATCGCCAGCCTCGGCCGCCGCGCCGTTTACGCGCCGGTCTATATCGTCATGGACGGCGGCGAACCGCAGCAGTACATCCTGCCGGTCCGCGGCAAGGGGCTCTGGTCCACGCTCTACGGCTACCTGTCGGTCGAGTCGGACGGCAACACCGTCCGCGGCCTGCGCTTCTACGAACACGCCGAAACGCCGGGGCTCGGCGACCAGATCGAAAGGGAAGCCTGGCTGGCGCAGTGGCCGGGACAGCAACTGTTCGACGAACAGGGCGACCCGCAGATCGAGGTCGTGCGCGGCACCGTGCAGCCCGGGCCCGACGCGATACACCAGGTGGACGGCCTGTCGGGAGCGACACTCACCGCCAACGGCGTCACCAACCTGATCCGCTACTGGACCGGTTCTCATGGATTCGGTCCGTATCTCGCCAATGTTGCCAGCGAGGCGAATGATAATGGCTGAAACGCGCAAAATTCTTATCGAACCGGTCGTCGACAACAACCCGATCATGCTGCAGGTGCTCGGGATCTGCTCCGCGCTCGCGGTAACGACGTCGATGCTGCCGGCGCTCCTGATGTGCATCGCGATGACCAGTGTGGCTGCCCTGTCCGGCGCGGCAATCAGCAGCATTCGCAAACGTATACCCAACAACATTCGCATCATCGTGCAGATCACGATCATCGCCTCGTTCGTGATCGTCGTTGACCAGCTGCTGAAAGCCTACGCGTTCGAGACCTCGAAACAGCTTTCGGTCTTCGTCGGCCTGATCATTACCAACTGCATCATCCTCGGCCGTGCCGAGGCCTTCGCGATGAGTAACGGTCCGGCACTGAGCTTCCTCGACGGTATCGGCAACGGCCTGGGTTACAGCGCAGTGCTGCTCGTAGTTGCCTTCCTGCGCGAGCTCTTCGGCGCCGGCAGCCTGTTCGGCACCCAGATCCTGCCGTTGACGTCCGGCGGCGGCTGGTACGAGGCCAACGGCATGATGCTGCTGCCGCCGAGCGCGTTCTTCATCATCGGGCTGCTGATCTGGGCAGTGCGCACCATGCGGCCCAAGCAGGTCGAGAAACCCGAATACCAGATCCACGAAGTACACCGCACCGAGGTGCTCTGATGGAGCAATATTTCAACCTGTTTATCCGCGCGGCATTCGTCGAGAACCTCGCGCTGACGTTCTTCCTCGGAATGTGCACGTTCCTCGCGATCTCGAAACGCGTCGATACCGCGCTCGGGCTCGGCCTGGCCGTGATGGTGATCCAGACGATCACGGTGCCGGTCAACTACCTGATCTATACCTATTTGCTGCAGGAAGGCGCACTTGCCTGGGCGGGGCTGCCCGACGTCGACCTGAGCTTCCTGGGGCTAGTGTCTTACATCGGCGTCATCGCCGCCCTGGTGCAGATCCTGGAGATGCTGCTCGACCGCTTCGTGCCGGCCCTCTATAACGCGCTCGGCATCTTCCTGCCGCTCATTACGGTGAACTGCGCGATTCTCGGCGGCACGCTGTTCATGGTCGAGCGGCAGTACAACTTCGGCGAGAGCCTGACGTTTGGCATCGGCAGCGGTTTCGGCTGGGCGATGGCGCTGATCGCACTCTCCGGCATTCGCGAAAAACTCCGCTACAGTGACGTGCCGGACGGTCTGCAGGGCCTCGGCATAACCTTCATCATCGCCGGCCTGATGTCACTCGGCTTCATGGGCCTCTCGGGGATTCAGCTTTGAACGGGAGCATCGCAACCCAGGTCGTCCTTGGCATGGCGCTGTTTACAGCGATCATCCTTGTGCTCGTATTCATCATTCTCGCCGCGCGCTCGCGGCTGGTTGCCAGCGGCAACGTCAAGGTTATCGTCAACGACGAGCGCGAATTGGCCATCCCCGTCGGCGGCAAGCTGATGCAGGCGCTCGCCGAGGAAGGCATTCTTATCGCGTCCGCGTGCGGCGGCGGCGGTACCTGCGGTCAGTGCAAGGTCCAGGTGTTGTCGGGCGGCGGCGCGATCCTGCCGACCGAGACATCGATGATCAACAAGCGAGAAGCCGCCGAGCACTGCCGCCTCTCCTGCCAGGTCGCCGTCAAGCAGGACATGAATATCCGGGTACCCGACGAGGTCTTCGGCGTCGAGAAATACGAGTGCGAAGTGGTCTCGAACAGCAACGTCGCAAGCTTCATCAAGGAATTCGTGGTTCGGCTGCCGGAAGGCGAGGAGATGGATTTCCGAGCGGGCGGCTACATCCAGATCGAGTGTCCGCCGCACGACATCAAGTACAAGGATTTCGACATCGACGAAGAGTTCCGCAGCGAGTGGGACCATTACAATCTCTGGCGCTACGAATCCCACGTCAAGGAATCAACGCAGCGCGCTTATTCCATGGCCAACTTCCCGCTGGAGAAGGGCCTCATCAAACTCAATATTCGCATCGCCACGCCGCCTCCTGGCGACGACAAGATTCCGCCCGGCATCATGTCTTCCTACATTTTCAGCCTCAAGCCGGGCGACAAGGTGACCATCTCCGGGCCCTACGGCGAGTTCTTTGCCAGGGACACCAACAACGAAATGGTATTCATTGGCGGCGGTGCCGGCATGGCGCCGATGCGTTCGCACATTTTCGACCAGCTCAAGCGTATCCACACGAACCGCAAGATGAGCTTCTGGTACGGTGCACGCAGTTTCAGGGAAGCCTTCTACGTCGAGGAATTCGACGAGCTGGCGGAGAAGAACGACAACTTCGAATGGCACCTGGCCCTGTCGGAGCCGCTCCCCGAAGACAATTGGGATGGCTACGTCGGCTTCATCCACAAGGTGTTGCTCGACGAATACCTCGCAGAACACCCGGCGCCGGAAGACTGCGAATACTACATTTGCGGTCCGCCCATGATGAACTCGGCCGTTATCGGCATGCTCGAAGACCTCGGAGTCACCCGCGACCACATCTTGCTGGATGATTTCGGCGGGTAACCCCCAATGAGGCCCCTGATCCGCTGGTTCGTCCTTCCCGCGTTGCTTGCTGCGCTCGGCGCCTGTGGCGACTCGGCACGAGAGCGGCCCGTGCAGGAGCTCGTGGGCTCGACGATGGGCACGACGTTCAGCGTCAAGGTCGTCGCGCCGTCCGAAAGCCTCGACCTGCCCTCGCTGCAACGGGATATCGAGGAAGTTCTCGACGGCATCAACGGCATGATGTCCACGTACCTCAGCGATTCGGAGCTGTCCCGCTTCAACGCCAGCGAGAGCGTCGACTGGGTCGAGGTCTCACCGGAACTGTGCCACACGATCGAAGCCTCGCTGGTCGTCAGCGAATTCACGGGCGGCGCCTTCGACGTCACCGTGGGGCCCCTGGTCAACCTGTGGGGCTTCGGGCCCGGAGACTCCGCCTACGAGCCACCCGGGAACGACACGCTGACCGCGGCAATGCAGGATATCGGCTACATGAAGTTGCACGTGGACTGCACGGTGCCGGCTCTGCGCAAGGAATCACCGGGGGTTTACGTGGACCTGTCGGCCTTCGCGAAAGGGTATGCCGTGGACGAGGTTGCGGAGCTGCTCGACGCACGGGCGCTGCCGGATTACCTCGTCGAGATCGGGGGCGAGATGCGCATGCGCGGCACAAATGCTCGCAGCGAACCCTGGGCAATCGCCATAGAAACGCCGGACCGCAACGCTCGCTCCGTGCAGACGGTGGTACACCTTTCGGATGCGGCGATGGCGACCTCCGGCGACTACCGCAATTTTTTCGAGCATGAAGGCCGTTTTTATTCTCACACGATCGATCCCCGCACGGGCTACCCGGTCACTCACAATGGAGCGTCCGTCACCGTTGTTGCCGACACCGCGGCTTTCGCGGATGCGGCAGCTACCGCACTGCTCGTACTCGGCCCGGATGCGGGTATGAAACTGGCGGAACGAGAGAGCATTGCAGCATACTTCCTGCTACGGTTAGGGAACGAATTCGAGGAACGAATGTCCCCCTTGTTCTCAACGAAGGTTTTGAAGGAATGAGTGTACTCACAACCCTGTTTCTGAGCTTTGTCGTCGTCGCGCTGGCCGTGACGGCGATGGCCGTCGGCGTGATGGCCGGAAGAGCCCCTATCAAGGGCAGCTGTGGCGGTCTCAACGGAGGCGCCTGCGAACTGTGTAGCGGCACGGGTAAATGCCGCAGAAAAGCCAAGAACCAGAGGTAACGATCATGCCGGTCAAGTCGATCAAGGTTAAAGATTACATGTCGGGGAAGCTCGTCACCTTCAAGCCCGATACCGACGTCCTCGACGCAATTCACGTCCTTGTGAATCGCCAGATTGCCGGGGCGCCGGTCGTGGACGACCACGGCACCCTGGTCGGCATGCTGTCGGAATTCGACTGTCTCGACGTCGTGCTTGCTGCCGCCTACCACGGCCACCCCGGCGGACCCGTGTCGCAGCTGATGACGGCCGACGTGGAAACTGTCGACGCCGACATGAGCATCATCGACCTGGCGGAGCTGTTCAAGGCGTCCGGGTTCCGGCGTTACCCGGTATTGAAGGACAACCGGCTGGTCGGCCAGATCAGCCGCAAGGACGTCCTCAGGGCGCTCGGGAAGCTCTCCGTCGCTTCTTAAGGAGCAGCGCCTTCCGCCGCCGGCTCGGCGCGTTTGATCACCCTGGCGACGAGCAACAACGCACTGCCAACGAACGCGAGCGACACGAACAGCGTCGCAGGCTGGCCGTGCGGAAAGTCCTCGGCAAACAGCTTGATGGCCACGAGGATTAGCAATGGATAGGCGAGCCAGCGCGCCTCCGGCCAGCGCCAGTGCCGGCTCGATATCGCCAGCGTAACAGCCGCCACCGACAGCACCGCGGTGCGGACGGAGGCCAGCACGGACAGGTTCGGCTCCTCGCTTGCCGCGCCTGCCAGCAGCGGCGCCAGGAAAACGACCATCAATCCCCCGACCTCCCAGACCGACAGCGCCAGGACGATGAGCTGCGGCAGGCCCGCCAGCTTCCCCCAGCGCTCGGAGTGCTGTGCAACCGGGATGAACAGGCAGACCACTGTCGCGATCGCGACGACGGCATGGGTACCGAGCAGGCCCGGCCAGCCGGGCCCTGCATCGCCCGCCAGCGCCTCCAGGCCGGTGGACAGTATCCCGGAATAGACGGCCGCAGCGAACAACAGCAGCGTGCACTGCAGGCTCAGGGCGACCCGTCCGGTACGACCACTGACCACTGCCATCGTAATCGCCAGCAATGACCAGAGGATAGCTGCGGCATTGTTTGGCAGCATCAGGCCGCTGCCCGCCAGCACGAACACCAGGCCGAGCGTCGAATAGTAGAAAAAGTTGCGGCCGCGGAGTCGGCGCGTTTCCGGCGAGAATGCGAGTGCGTAGGCACTGCCGCCAACCACGATGCTCAGGATGCCCATCAGCCCGAGCCCGAACTGGCCGGTCTGTGCCGCGACGATGGCAGCAGTAAAAGCGATGGCTGATGCAGCTAGCGCCTGCAGCGGTTCGAACATTGCGACGCTGTGGCCCCTGACATGCGTGCGATAAACGAAGCTAACCAGGTACGTCAGCAGAAGAAACGTCGCAAATACCGCTGCGCCCACCGGTTCGATCGGCCACTGGTCCGTCGTGCTCAGACCCACGAGTCCCAGCACGACGCCATTGGCGCCCGCCGCACCCAGCCATTGCAGGCCCAGCCAGTCCTTCGCGCTGGTAATCCACAAGGTTGCCAGGCCGAGCAGAATCAGCAAGGTGGCAACGATATACGCGCTGTGCGACACGATCATCACCGCGAGCGCCGTCACGATACCGCCGGCCGTCGTGAGCCAGGCCAGCGTGCGGAGATTGCGCTGCAACGCGACGCCGAGCGCGATCGTGCAGTAAATCGCCAGGGCTATGGCACTCTGCTGCCCCGTCAACAGCTTGAAATGCTGCGTTGCCTCGACGAGCAGCGGCATGATCAGCACGATGGACAATGCGCCCAGGATCGCGGCCGTGATGCGCTGCGACTCGACGGCGCTCTTGCGCCAGGCCATATACAGCCAGAACACCGCATACGCCGCACCCATGGACAAGCCGATGGCCGTGGGAACAAACTGGAAATCGGTAATGGCGCGCAGCAGGTACGCGCCCCCGAAAATCAGCAGCGTGTGGCCGATATGCGTCGGAGCGCTTGCCACTACGCGGTCGGCGACGGTCGCTTCGGCCAGCCGCTTGTTGTCCTCAACTGCGGCCTTAGGCGGTGCCTCGCCCTCCAGCTTGCTCAATCGTCCCTCGACTCTGGCGAGCCGGGCTTCGATTGCAGCAAACCGGTCTTTCATGACGATGTCCTCAGCACATGGTCATCGCACGTCCGGAGGGTCGTCAGTACCCGGCTTCCTCGCCCCTCTCCAGTGACGGCACGAACTTGTTGATGATCCAGAACAGCACGAACGGCGTGGCCGCCACGCTCAGCGCGCCGAACAGCCCTTCCTTGAAGGTCTCGAGGCTGTGCGGAATGATCGGGATGTGATAGTGCATGTAGCCCGAGAACGACAGCGAGAACGCCTGCCCGCCAATCACGACGTTCCAGCGCATCATGAATACACCGAACAGGACGAGAATCAGTGCCAGGACAATCCGCTTCATCGATCGCCCCGGCAACAGCAGCAGCACGAAGGGAACGAGGTTGCCCAGCGTGTACTGCAGCACGAAGATGTTGACGAAATCCTTGCCGTACATGACCGAGCGCAGGATGTCCCACGACTTCATCGCCGTGTATCCGCGGAAGATGAGGTCGAGAATCTCGAGGCTGATGGCTGCAATAAGAAAACCCAGCAGGTACTTAGTGGCCGACGTAATGATGTCGGTCTCGGCGCCCCTGATCTCCGTGGCCGCCGTCACGCCTACCGTGCGCCGCAACCTGAACGCCTTCCACTCCATGATGATGATGTAGGTCAGCATACAGAGCGCGATACCGGAGACGACGGCGGACATGATGAAAATGACGGGCATCAAGGGCGACATCCACAACGCATTGGCCTTGACCGAGCCGAAAATGAAGCCCGCATAGCCATGCAGGAAACAGGCGACCGGGATACCGACGCCGGCCAGTATCTTCGCGGCCTTGTGGTCGACTTTCTGAGCCTCTTCGCTGATGTCGAAGGCGCCCATCGTCAGCGCGCGGTAGACATTGAGCCGCAGCATGTTGCCGAAGCCTTCCTTGCCCTTTAGCGCGTGAACCTGCTCAACGAAGAACTTGCGATAGACGAACCAGATTTCGCTAACGACAATGAGACCGTAGGTCGTGAAGACGATGCCGAATGCGGAAATCGCCGACGTGAAGTGCGGCGTCAGCAACGGTTCCATCGCGCGCGTCGGTTGCTGCAGATGCAGCAGCAACGGCAGACCAGCGGCCGGCAGCAGGGCCAGCGAAAATACCAGCGAGAACTGTGCAATCTCCTTGAGGTCTTTCTGGCCGAATACGTGATACAGGGACGACAGCACGAAG
>Ga0316196_10000217_pt1 | contig 20129 bp, 17 predicted proteins | sample Eddsed2cm_MG_FD_204938 | JGI IMG/M metagenome (GOLD analysis project Ga0316196, IMG submission 204938) | Coastal sediment microbial communities from Maine, United States - Eddy sediment 2 cm | ecosystem: Environmental > Aquatic > Marine > Coastal > Sediment | place: USA: Maine | collected... | reverse complement strand
GCCCCAGGACCAGATTGATTTCCTCAAACTGCTGTTCGGTAAGGTTTTGTATTTTTTGCTGGTTAAGATTTTTAAATCCGCTAATTGGTTTGCCGGTTATATTATGGGCTGTGAATTCCGATTCAATGTTCAGCTCGCCAAGCTCAGGGAGAAAATCAGTGATTCTCCTGATCGTGTCGTCTGATTTTTCCGCCAGTTCTTCGTAACTAAAAAAACAGGTATTCCCGAGATGTTCCAGATTATACATTTGGAACTTCGCCGTTTTTATCCAGAATTCGGCAGCGACTTTCGGCGTAACAGGGAATAATGGCGATGATTGCGGCCCGTATTTATTGAATTGCCACTGTCTGCGCAACAAACCTTCTATCTGTGCATAAGGGTTTCGCAAGGTGACAAGAAACAGGGAATTCCTGAATACGCGTTCCAGCTCGATTGCCCTGACAATGTTGGGTGGTGATTTTTCGAACCTGATGGACTTAAATGGCGACCAGTACTGAAAGAATATATTTCTCACTTTTACCCAGTCTATTGGTAAATCAGGATTCCACCTTTCGTCACCGAAGAGAATATTCCTTGCCTCACGCAAATGCTGGCCTTCTCCTTTTCCCGGAAAAACAGATACATTGGGCGATGTTTCAATAAGCTGTGTGATTGCTGTAGAACCAGACAGGGGAGGGGACAGGAGGAAAAGATGCCTCGCCCCGGTTCTTAACTGATTGGCTATCGTTCTACCTGTCTTTTTGATTGCTGCTGGACCAGTGCGTGTGACTTTATTGAGGCGTTTCATAACATCATCCCGGCGAGTCGGTTTCGGAGCGTTCAATGGTCAGTAGGCGGTCACCGTTGATATCATGAAATTCCTGCTGAGTGCCATCCGACCACTGGATGTGCAGGGCATCGGCGCTGGTGTGATTTCCCAGGCCAAAATACAACCGATAATGTCCCTGCGAGAAGAATGCTCCGTCAGTACTGCCGACTTCCTGTACCTGCCGGCCATCCGGTGTGACGACGGTTACCCGTGCCCCGATTGCCTGCCGGTTCCCGTGCTGGCCAACGAGCTTGACCTGTAGCCAGTGATTTACTGCGCCGATGTTGCGGTGTGCCTTCAAAACCCATGTGATACGGTGCCTGGGTTCCTTTGAGAAGTCCCACCAGTGGCTGAAAGCAGGATTTTCTGACAGTGCCATAAGCAGATCCAGCCGGCCATCGTTGTCAATATCGTACCAGTTGGCCACAGCTGCAATGTACTGTTCGGCAGGAAATTCCAGAAGTCGTGAGGATTCAAATTTATTATCCTCGCGTTGTCGAAACAAACCCTGTGGCAGAAGGTGCAAATCAGTCAATCCGTCGTTGTCGTAATCGACCCAGTTGGCGGTTATGCTGCTTTCCGGCAGGCCAATCGAGGCGGGCATGACATGGCTGAAGGTACCCGCGTTATTGAGGAGCAGAGCATTCCCCCTTTTTGATGCGGAAAACAGGTCCAGGTCGCCATCTGCATCATAATCGGAAATAGACACCTTGCCGTCATAGAACCATTCATTGCCAGTCGTATGACCGATTGTTTCTGCGTCACCAGCTCCCCTGCGATATATGGCCTCCTGCGAAAATTTATTGCCGTTATTTCGATAGAGAAAAAAACCTTCATCCTGAAATGTCACCAGATCCACGTCAGCATCATTATCGACATCGAACCAGGCGAAACTGCCTATTTGCTGGTCAGGCATGCCAATACCAGTTGCCATTGCAACATCATGCAGTTTCCCCTGCATGTCTTGCTGATACAGTTGCTTTGGGTAATCACCAGCGACACTGCCCCGATCATAGCAGTTGACGAACAGGTCCAGCAGGCCGTCATGGTTGAAATCAAGCCATCTGGCATGCCGACCGGAGCAATCCCTTTTTTGTATGCCGGCCCCGGTTGCGTGATCAGAGAAAACGGCCTCTCCGCGACTGACCAGTAGTTCATCGTTGAGTTGCGTTTTAGCCTCATCCGGGTGCGACCTGAGCGTCCCGCCCAGGGCGCCGCGATTGATGAAGATATCCAGCCAGCCATCCTTATTGTAGTCGGCCCAGGCCATGGCATGGCGGTCCCGCATGGCCAGGGAGAAGACCCTGTTTTCAGGTGACACCTTCCCGAGCCCGACAAAGATTTTTTCCAGCGGGATGGCGTCATCGAATCTGAATGTGATTGGTAACCCCTGGCCGCCGGGCCTCATCCGCAATTGACCATCCCTTGATGGAGTGAAGTCGACTATCGTTTCCGAGACAGCCGATACCTGGTCCCGTTTCTGTATCTGGAAGCCGTCGTTTTTGACAATTTCCACAGGATCGTTTACCTGCAGGGAGCCGTGCCAGTCCGGGGCATCATCGATACTGTGAGCACGGATTACGAACTGGGTGCCTTGCCAGTAGAGATACAGTCCGGGCCTGTCGAATGCGGGGGCAGTAAAGGAGAGCTCCGCCATTGGAAACTCGTGGCTCTGGTCCAGCCCCCATTCACCCAGGACATCGTGGTAGCCCCCATGCCCGTCAGCGAGCAGCAGTGCCTGTCGAAAATGGTGGTTTGAGGTGTAGATATCCAGCAGGTCGTCTCCATTGGCATCGACAATCCCTATATCGAAAAATCGGTCGGTTTCCTCCAGAGGCAACGGATATTCGACGAACCAGTCGGATGATCCGGGTTGTTTGGCGAGGAATATACCGGCCGCCGCCACTGCGGCCAGAAAAGCCAGGATGGTTCGGTTTCTTGTAGTCAAAACAGGCTCCAGGTGGTACTTCTTTTTAATCGGGACACAAGGCGTCAAAGAGACTTGTATACGAAAGCCAATCCGCCCTTGATCTTCTCACGCCAAAGTGCGACCTCCGTCTTCAGTGAGGGTATCGGTATGAGAAAAAAAGCAGCCGCGTAGGCCATCAGTCCGGGGATGGCCATAACCAGAAGATAGAATCCTGGGCTCGTCATTTTATGTTCATGGACCAGGGAATCAATAATGATCAGTACGAGGTAGAGGATGCTGTTGAGAGCAAGCCCGGGAGCGACTGCCTTCAGCAGATCGGATAGACGTGTCGGGATGGTATTATAAACAAGTACATAGTAATAGATTGTTTGAAGGACCTGTGTCGCAAGTATCCCCCAGCTTACACCGGCCAGGCCCCAGTTCAACCCGATGATGACAGCGGCAACCGCAAAAATCAGGAGTACGGCCTGGGCCAGCATTTCCTGAAGAAGACGGTTCTGTGCCATCAGAAGTACTCCACACGGGCGGCTGATAACGTAGAAAAAGCCTGCAATGGCCAGGATTTCGAGGGGTTCGGCGGAGGGTAACCATTGCTCACCATAGACAAAGCCTACAAAAGGCTCTGCTACCCACAACATTATTGTATAAAAGGGCAGGATGTAAACCGCAAGCAGAGTAATTGCACGGTAAAACATGTATTTTGTCTGGTCGAGATTGTCCTGTATCTTGGACATTGCCCGGAACAGTGGCTGGGCGACCGGCATGCCGAACATCCGATAGGGAAGCCTGTGTTGACTGTCAGCCTTGTTATACAGTCCGAGAAAGGCGGGGCCGGCGAGTTTGGCCAGTATCAACTTTACAGCTTCCTTTCTAAGTTTCCCCAAAAAGTCGTTGGCAACGATCTTGGATCCGTAAGCGCCGTGCTTGCGCATAATGGGAAGATCAATATTCAGGCGCAGCTTCAGCGGGACTGCGCGTGCCAGCAGAGCATTTCGAAAGATTGCCGCCACCAGACCGGAAAGCGAAAGACTCCAGACACCCAGGCCAGAAAAGGCCATTGAGATGGCGGATAGACCCGAAACAAAACCGGTGGCAATTCCAATCACCGATCTTTTTTTGAAATCCATCTCCCTGTTGAGCCATGATGTGCGCATGTAGACATAGGGTCTGATCAGAAACACAAGTGCAGACACCCGCATCAGATCCTTATAGAGCGGGTTCTCGAAATACTCTGCGAACCACGGAGAAACCAGAAAAAACCCCGTGTAGATCAGGATCCCCAGTGCAAGTTGCAGAGTCAAAATCGCATTGAAGTCATCCTCGTTCGCTTCCTTGGCACGGACAAGCGCCTGTCCCATGCCACCACTGGTGATCATGCCGACAAAGCCGGTGAAGACTTGGATCGTAACGATCATGCCGAAGTCTGCAGGTACGAGCAGGCGGGCCAGCACTACACCGAAGACAAACTGCAGCATACTGTTGCCGGTGTTGCCGATTGCCAGCCACTTGGTGCCCTTGCGTATACTTTGACCTAGATTCATGGCAGGGAACCGGAAGCTGGAATGATGGCCCGGATGCCGCGTGGAAAGGCCGAGTCAAACAAAACCACCCGGATCAGGTAGTCAGTTTTTCTCCAGCTTTTTGTGGCTATGTTATTGTAGCTTCCCATCATGTTCTTGCATTTGCCCCGGCACTTTTGTGTATATATCGTGGTTGAATAATCAGCCGCCAGAACGGGTATCACTTTACGAAAACCGGGCGCGGTGTTCCGGTTGCGATACCCGGGAACGGGCAAATGTAGCATTTTCATGCGTGGCAAACGGTTTTTGCACGAACACTGCAATGGACATAGTCAGGAGTTCTTGTGGTGGCCACTTTGAGGATAGGCAATATCGTTTCCCTGTTTAAGCTGATTTTTCACTTGCAGGATGATTTCGGGAAGTAAATCGGCAGTTTGTCAGTTTTCTAAACAATGTCCAAAAGCATTCATTATTACTTTCTAAAGGCCTGCCAGTGAATCGTAGTATGAGTACGGTGTAACGTCTCCCGCAGGAATTAATTGTTGCCGGAGCCATAGAGCTCGTCTTCCTTTCCGCATGAAAAGGTAAACAAACCGGACGTCAACCGCTGGTGGCTCATGCTCCAGGCCGGTTTAGTATCTTCAGCTGTTATAACCCCAATGATAAAGATTTGCATGCATAACCTTGACTATTGCAGATTTCCGCGCAAGGGCCCGCCAGGCAAATAGCTGTCTTTTCATATTAAAATATAATAGGATTAATCGCTAGATTGCGTAATTTACCGTTAAATTATTCAGTTTGTATACCATGTGTGTATGCCCGATCAACAGGGTTATTCAGCCTTGGTTATGCCATCAGTACCGTTAAGGGCCAGTAGATTATTTTCAATCTTCACCTGGCATTATATTTGGAGCTACCGTGATTGGATATGGGTGACGAAGAATGATGATACGTTCCAGTTTGTTTTCAGTGTTGTTGCTTGCCCTTGCTGTCGCATGGCAGGGCAACTCGGTTGCGACGAGCGATAGCGATAGCTGGAAAAAGAACGCTTCCTTGATGCCGCAGTACTGCAAGGACCTGGCGAAAGGCAATAATAGTCCCGAGTGGACTAAATGGCGTAGCACCTTTGGTGAAACCGCCATACATATGAATCATTACTGCAAGGGAATTTTTGCCGAAGATAAAGTCAAAAGTATCATGGAGAAGGATAAACGAGACTACTGGCTCGGGATCGTGGTGCACCAGATGAGATATGTGTCGACTACGTGCAAGAAGAACTGTGTTCTATATCCTGATCTCCACACTCGTTGGGGATGGGCTTTGAGCGAGCAGGGTCTGATTCCAGAAGCCATCGAGCACTACCAGCTTGCATTCAAGGCAAAGCCAAACTACGCATTGGCCTATGCCAGACTGTCTGAGTTGTACCTCGGAATCGGTCAGCCTGAGGAGGCACGAAAGGTTCTTGAATCAGGGCTGAAAGCCAATCCGAACTCACGTGCGCTCAAAAGGCGGTTGAAGAAGCTTGAGTCATCCGATTAATACTCCTGGATGTTTCCCTCGGCCATCCCGGTAAAACTTAATCCACCTGTTTACTCTGCGCCACAGTAAGTGATTGCTGCTCTTCGGCCAGGCACACAGTCCGGTATGGTGTCTGCTTTGCCTAGAACATTGACTGGCGAACTGAGCTCGCTGGATCATTCCTCCCGATCCGATGCCGATTTGCTGCGAGTGTTATTCATTCTTCTCCAGGAAGTGCCTGATTTCGAGGGGCGTCATGGTGGTTCCGCCGAGTGTGTCAAAGAAGTAGCAGAAGTAGCGGCGACATTTGTCCAGAAAACGTTCAAGCTCCATATTATTTTGTACGTAGGGTGTGCCTCCGGGATGAATGGAAGGGGAATGGAAACTAAACACGAATATGCGTACACCATCCCCGAGCAGGGTGCGGGTGAGGCGCCGCATCTCCGGTTCACTGTAGTCCTCCGGTGAGAGACGTATGCGCTCCATCAGGTGCAGTCTTGCTACCAGGCCGGACAGTTTTGCGCGACGCAGCCAGGGGTGGGTCAGTCGTTTGTATAGCGATGTGTTGCCGCTTCGTAGTGCACCCACATAGCCACCCGTCCCGGGCAGCACCAGTAGTTTTCGTTGCTCCCCGAACCAGTAAGGATGACTGCTGTATGCCGAATAGTCAGGCCCCCCGTCACCACAAAAGTTGATAGGAACCGCGGGGCTGATGTCTACTTTATAGCCCAGTTCTTCGAGAATCTTCCCGGTATTTGGCCCGAAACCATAACGACCTGCGAGGTAAGTGACGGGCTGTATGCCGAAGGACGCGGAAATTTTTTCTGTTAGCAGGCGCAGTTTTTCCGCTTCCAGGTCTCTGGGCAGGTTACCGGGATAGGAGTTGTACGCATTCACTTCTTCTTCATAAGGCGGTGAAACCCAGGGGTGCAGATGCGTACCGATCAGTGCACGTCCCGAATCAGCATAGGCCTTGAGTGGCTCGATGGCGAGCGCCTGCGATGCGACGGGATAATCAACCACGTAGTTTGGCACAATGCCAAACTCATCGAACATCGTCTGCGCTCGATCGATGTGTCGCATGTGTTCTACACCTGTAGAATTGCGGTCGTGAGGTTTGTCCCAGTCAAATTCTTCTTCGGTATGAATCACTACTGTCAGGACAGGTTTTGTTTCAGGTGGCAGAAAGATCAGTTCGCGGTTCATATTATTGCCAATATGTCACAGGAATCAGATGTCGAGAGCAACAATTTCCGTGTACAGATTGCTGATATCTGCTTCGGTAAGTGTGTTGCTGTAGAAGACCTTGTTGCGAAAGCCGCTAAGTTCTATGCTTGATTTTGGTACCCTTGCCAGTAAGCGTGATTCGACCTTGGTAAATATAAGCCCCTTTTTGAATAGCAAATGATTGCCAAGAGCGAAACGGTATTTTATAAATTGCTCAGAATTGCTGAAGCCCAGTATGAAAGCACCTGGCAACCTCTTTAGATGGGTTCTTTTGTATACTACATGGCAAAAGTTATCGGGTCGGCCTACTGCCAGATGGTTGAGCCAGGGTAAGTGTTTATGCTCCAGATAGACTCCTGCATCTTCCGGAGACAGGACTTGCTCGATAGTGTTCGATTCAGTTATTACACGCACACCCGCAAGTAATGAAAAAGGCCAGGGCGGGTTGGGCCAAACTGCTTGCCGCTCATTCATGGGTTTGAATTTTAGAAATTGCAGCATTTTCGATACAACTTCAGTCGGGGTGAGATCAGTGAAATGGAAACCGGGCTGTGAAGTGAGCGCGATGGCCAGGCGCATGCTCTGGGAGCGGTACTGGTCGAGTACGCACCAACTGGTGATATTGCAAAACCTCTCTGGTTTGCCTCGAATCAGACGTTCAGCGTAAATGGCACCGATTCCACCCACGATTTGATTGTCATCACGCAGTAAAAAGCCGTTATTGGGTTTTTCCACGCCCCAATCCTGCAGGAAGGCCGTGGCCCATTCTTCGGCTGTGCGCTGCTGGCTAAGGTTCTCGACCAGAAACTGGCAAAAGTCGGTGAGATCCGAATCCCTGATGGGTTCAAGTGTGGGCTGGTTCATTGTTGCGTGTTATTCAGACAGTCATTCGATCAGTAAAAGTAGCACAAAGCGATGGCGACAGGCTATGCTACAGCGCTTTGTTGTGTGCGGCAAAAGATCCCGGGCATAGGTCAGCAGTGTTCCCGACTGGCTGTTGTGGTCATGCATCCCGGTCACCCTGTGAGAAGGTACGGCTGAGCCAGGCTGCGATTCCGGCAAGCGAACTGAAACGCAGTTCCCCGGGGTAGTCTGTATTTGCCATGAATGTGTGTTGGTCATGCCTCATGATGACCATCAAAAGCGATTACTGGCAAATGATTATATTGTGCATAATACCTTCTCAAGGTCGACAACAGGTCCAGGTAGTCCGGATTCGCCTCTTGCGCATAATTTTTCAGGGTCGTTTGATATAGCTGGTTTCGATAGTCATTATTTATCCGGGCTGCCACTGGAATCACGGCCAGTGTCAGGCGAAATCTATGTAACTGCGACAGGCTGCGAAATTCATCCAGTAATTCAATCGTAGTCTCGGTCTTGTCCTGGAGCGCATCATCAACCTGGCCACTCAGTAACTTGTTTATGGAATTGTCTTTGCTGTCCCAGTTCATGTAAATATCATAAACCCACATTAATGCAGCACTGCGACGTGCTGACTGCAACAGCTTCCGTCGTTGAATTATTTTGTTGATGATACTTCAGGTCCGCGGAAGCCGAGTGAATTCAATTTGACGAAATTTTCATAGGTATGGTGTTCATCTAACGAGAGCATAACCCAGCCCGATCGGGGTTGGGCTTGACTGTAACAACGGGAAGTAGTTGTTTCTGTGGTGCGCCAATTATCATCCTTGCAGAGAATTCCAGAAGTAGCATCGCAAAGACGGTACTCAATAAAGTGATGACTGTTGTTCCCGTATCTTTTTCATCTGTTGTCTGCAGGCTGCTGGTGAAGAACCGGTTCACTATTACCGGTATCAACACGTACGTTATGCGTACGATGTTTACCATCGCCTGATATTACTTCAACCAATGGACCATGGTGGCTAGCGTCGAACCACCAGCGGGTTGTTCTTTGGGGGGATTTGATTTCGCAGCCGATGCGCGAGTTTTCCTCGAGCAGGCGTACCTGGTATGGCGGTAGCCCCGTTGTTTTGTGAGGCAGGAGCACGACCATGAAGAGATCGTCCTGTGTGTTTACCGACGGGCTTAATTCGACCCGCCACTTGCCCGCATCTACAGGGGTCTTTTTGTTTCTAATTGCCTGGAGGGTTTTGCCGCCTTCATCATAGTTCTTGCCATCGACATGGAATTCAAAGCCGGAGCCGCCAACCAGGGCAATATCGGGGTTTCGTGGCAACAGGACATGCGCATCCAGTCGGGATGTCCCCTGACTGGTTGTCTGTTTTCCCCCGGAAGCCTTTATTGTATAGCCATAGGGTGTCAACTCCGGCTTCTCTATGGTGTGATGCAGCCAGCGTTTGCGAAAATCCGGATTGCTGGCTTTGACACGGTCGAATATCAGTATGGCCCCGGTCGTTATGTCATAGCCGAAGGTGCGAATAAACTGCTCTACACGCCGGGTACGATGCGAGAATGTACCCTTTCCGGACAGGCTGTTGGTGTAGGCGGGTGTCAGGTCTGCAACCGCTATCGCCAGGCCATCTTCAATGAAGACCTTCTCCATTGTTCCGGTGTGATAAATGTCACGTTTACGCATCCATTCATTCAAGTCAAGTGGGGCCGCTTCAATTCCCCAGCCAGAACCGATGCGTCGTTGGCCGCCATCATTCGCAATCTGGCGGGGTGCATCATCACGTGGTGCAGGTACCGTATCATCCGGGTCATGAACGGTAACGGTATTGTGCGCAATGGTCTGGTAGGCATAGTTCATATGGTGGTCGGATCCGTAACGGCCACCCCCGCCATATGCGCCACTGTCAATGGCCAGTGCATCGTTCTGAAAAACCGTAAATGAACCCTGGTCAAGATGAGTATGCGACCAGTAGTTGTCGCCCGCCTTGAAACTGACGTAGGTCGCATCGGGTGTCCAGTCGCTGCGGGCGACAAGCATGCCGGTTCCGTCAAAATAACGGGCAAGTGGTAACTCCTTTACAGCATCAGGGTCACACAGGCTGTTATCGGTTAACGGTCCCCATGGCCATGATGTGGGTGCTATGTGTCTGGGGCAGCCATTCATGCTGTAGGCAGCGGCATGCCGGTATTCGATAGCCAGCGGAATTCGATCTGGTATCAGTTTGTCAAAATGTGAGCCATCTCCCCAGCGGAAGTGTGATTTATCAGGACGTGTTCGGTAGATCAGGAAATCCAGGAATCCTTGTATCCCGGGTTCGGCGCTGAAAATGTCTTCGCCTGTTGCGCTACGCCACATGGCAGGCACTTGATAAATCGCCTGCCCGATGCCAATACCGACATACTCCCCGCCTTCGTGCCAGCCACCATTGTTGCCCATGACCTGGCGCCAGACGGGTAGTACCCGGTTTTTCCAATAGTCATAGGTGTAGTTCATGATGGGGTTGCCCCGTGGATCATCTCCATACAGCGCAAGTGCAGTCGCAATCAGTGCCTGAAAGGGGCTGTTGTAGAGGAATACATTGTAGGGAGACAGGCGCTGTTTCTCCCGAATACGGTGGATCATATATTCTGCATTGCTTGCCAGCTTGTCCTGAAGGCCGGCGCGCTGTTCGTCGGTCCACTGGTCGTAAAGCCAGTCATAGGCTACTGCCACCGGTTTCGCCTGTTGGTGGCCTCGCCATGTGATTTCGAGTTCCATCAGACGCTGGTAGAGGATATCCAGATTCAGGCTACCCGGTTCAACATAGGCAGTGACAGCTGCCGAATAGAAATCCCCCTCGCCATCAGCAGCTTTCTTTCTGCGGTTGCTCAACCAGCCAGGGTTTTCCAGCTTGAGTCTGGCAATGTCCCCGGTACTGGGCGCTGGCAGCCGGGGATGGCTGGAGCGGAAGTGGGGTAACGCTGCCGATGGGAGATCTTCCGGAGCCGGCAAGACAGGTAATTTGCTTTCATCCAAAGGGATTTCGACCAGTGTTCCATCAAGCCTCCAGGTGACTCCGGCACCAACAACAAGTATCAGCGCTGCTATGGCAGGTAGTGTGTAGCGTGGTAGCACATACTGTGTGCGGTTGTCCCCGCTCGCAGGTTTTATATCTATTGTTTCTTTGTTTGATAATGCCGGATAGAACCAGGGTAATAGCCAGGCAAGTGTCGCCACGATGGCATCGGTGATATCCGGCGATCGCCCGGGCTGATACTGCTGGTACCATTCAATCGCAAACATCAACAGGAATATCGTCATTGAACCGGTCAGTATCAGTATTACCCGGTGTTTTATGTTTGCGCTCCAGGCCAGGTAATTCAGGGCAACAAACGGCCAAAGATTGCCGAGGATATCGATTAGCCCCGTGATGTTGTTGCTGAGATGGCTGCGGAAGGGAATCCAGTTGAAAGGAGTCGGATAGTCTGCGATTACATTTGCAGGCACATGCAAGCCACTGGCCAGTACCATACCCGTGATTGCGAAGGCTGCTATCAACAGCCTTGGACGCAGCGGCCTGTTATAGACCAGTAGCGTAACAACCAGCCCGATTGCAAGGCCTGCCACCGCTTCCAGTGAAAGCTGCCGTCCAATAACCGGCACCTTGAGCAGCAGTACCAGACTGACAAAACTGATGAAGATAAACGGCGCATTGTACCGGGTGCGCAACAAGGTACTGCTGATGATTCCTGCAGCCGTGATGGACAGTGAATATTCCCCGACACGTATCCATTCCAGGGTGGCGGGGCTTTGCAGGGCATACCATAGCGGTTTTAATCCGTGGCGGAGGTTGTCCAGATCAATAGATGGCACTAGCGGGCTCAGTTGGGACAGTACCCAGAATCCCAGTGCCAGCAGACCCAGGTTGGCAAGCGGACCTGGATGGATATACATGGAACGTATCCTGTACAGTTTTCCGCCGACGGTGGTATCAGGCCGCAGAGCCAGTGCGAACAGGGCGCCGGCAAGCCCCCCCAGGGTGTTCAAAACCAGATCAAGGGCCGAGGGCACACGGCCTGGTAGATGAGTCTGCAGGTATTCGAGCGCAAGGCTCAACAGGGCGCTGGCGAGTGTTACCAGTAATATCTTGTATGCAGTACTGTAACGATTGCCAAGGGTACGCATCAGGAGCAGACCAAATGGCATGTAGACCAGCAGATTGGTAAGAATATCTGCCTTCGAGGTATTGTGCAGCCCGCGTTGCAACATCAGGCTCCACGGGCTGGCGTCCAGTGTCAGCCATCCATTGAAAGGGAAGAGCGTCCCGTAAACCAGCAGCAGCGCGTAGGCAAGTGTCAGATACAGGGTGATGCGCGAGAGTCCGCCCGGGTGTTCCCGCTTGATATGAGTATCGCGATGCATGTGGTTATTCAGTGGGTAACAACGCGAATAGCATTTGTGTAGGCCATCAAGTCTGCCCCGTCTTTGACAGGTTTTCGTATGCGCGCCCTGAGGTAAACGCTGCTGCCGTCAGCTCCGGGAACAGGTTCGGTCAGTGTCCAGTCCACCCTGTTCTCGTCCGGTAACAATGAGTGTGCGAGCAGCAGTTCCGGTTTACCTGATTGGCCATTACCGATGAGTTCGACAACCAGCCTGGAATCCAGCGCACCTGCACCGCGTTGCAGCAGCAACGTAAACTGAAGTGGTTGACTGGCACTGAGACGGACCACTTCACCCGGTGTCACTGGCAGTGACAGGCCGGGCACTGAAAGTGTGAACAGCAGGTCGTCCACGATAAGACCATGGTCTGCCCAGAAGGAACCGGCCCGCAGTCCGGCCAGAATGCCGCGTGCTGAACGGTCTTCCGGATAAATATGGGTCCTGGCAAATTCACAGGGTGAATGATCGAGCTTTTCATTATGGAAATCCGAGACGGCCAGTGCCGCCCAGACGTTGTGGCCCGCATCAAGCAACCGGTCCCAGGTTCCGCCGATTTCGGCGGCGACCGGATCCCAGCGATCCTGGGTCAGGATGTGATGCGTGTAGGAGCCTGTCGGCTGTATTTTCTGGTGACCGGGTGCTCCTTCAAAGCCGACGAATAGCTTATTGGTGTTACGCCAGTTGAGCAGGTCCCGAAAATTTTCATCCGGGTCGTCATCTTTGCGGCTGGGGTGGTTATAAATCAGAACAGCTTTGTCTTTTATACCGGTCTTTTCAGCCAGCCACTCCAGTCCTTGGTCCGCGGTTGCATCATCCGGATCAAATTGTTGCTTGAAATAACCAAGAACGGGCTCTTCAAGTATGGGGTCCAGCAGTACGGTTACGTGCTCACGTCCACCGTAGGGTGGAATGTTCCACTCGATTCCGCCAAAGAGAATGAAGCCGGGATGCTTCGTTCGTGCAGCATTGATGGCCGAAAAATAGTCGGGTGTTGCTGCACCCTCGGACAGGTCTGAGTGGTCGGTGATGGCCAATGCATCGCAACCGTTGTTGATGGCGAGCTGAACAACCTCATCTACCTGATATTTACCATCCGAGAAACGTGTATGTGAATGTGTGTCGATCACTAATGGTCTTGAGATTAATGCCCATGGTACTTCGGTAAGCATTTCAGCATCAGGTTGCGGTGCGCACCCGGCAAGCAGTAATAGCGACGTCGCGAGGATGGCTGGCCAGGGGGAGATTGTGCTTTTCAGGGGTGGTGCGGGCATAATTGTTCTATCAGTCTATGCGTATCAGAATTTCATTTGAAAGATCACCGGCCTTTTTCCATCGCGACGGCCGACAATATAGCCACGTCCTTCATTATCGCGGGTATTCGAACCATACAGCAGCAGGGGGTGGTAGTCCGGAATAACAAGCTCAAGAGGCTGCGATTTGCGCTGTTCGATGTCATACCTGAACAGTTGATAACCCTTGCCGTGCCGTTTGGTAATGCCCGCAAGATATCGCTTGCCATCGAGCGGGAACAGGGCAGGGTTATAGGACTCACCCTCCGGATGAAGCCAGCCAAGTTCGCTTACAGCTGCCGGTCCCTGATCGGATGGCGTTATCCTGTACAGGTGTCCCACATGCGTTCCGAAGACGATCGTTCCATCGGCGAGATAACTGAAACTGGTGATGCCGTGGGAAGCTCCTGGTTTGCCTTTGGTGGCATAGTAAATCAGTGGTGTGCTCTGTAATTTCTGCAGGAACTGGTCATATTCAACCAGCATTACCACGAGCAGCCGGTCTGTAGCTGTAGCCTCGATGTCCTGCCGGGCGTCCAGGCCGTAGTATTTTACCCTGGGGACATAGACATGACCGTTTCCGTCAGCGACAAGATTGCGTGATATATGTCCGCCTTCCGATCCGACGCGAATGTGCGTGGTTTTTCCGGTCATGGTGTCATGCTGGTAGAGTACATGTCCCCAGTAACCAAGCGCATAGACCCAGCGGCCAACGCCGCTGACTGCGATCAGGCCTTCCGGGGCAGAAAACAGATGTTCCCAGCGGCCGGCTGAAGGCTTGTAACGCCAGAAGTGTGAACCCCACAGGGGTAACTGGCTCCCGTCCCCGCGTTCACCTGTTTCATCCATGCTGGCAAAATACAGCCAGCCATCATTCATCTGTATGATCTTCGAGTGGATTTTTATCTGTTCTTCGCCTTTACGGTAAATCCCGGCTGCCTTCAGGGCAGACACGGGATCGCCATGATCAACAAAACTGTTGAGTTCAGGATTATATTCCACCAGATGTGCTGATGTGTTCCCGCTTCCTGAAACACCGAGCCAGATGTGGCCCTTGTCATCCCTGCCGGTTGCACCCCATATGCCGCTGGCACCCTGAAACCATGGCTGGCTGATATCTGTGAATGCCGGTTCTGGTGTCGGCTTGTACGGCTGGTGGAGGGTGCCTGCCTGTTGCGCTGAAGACCGGGGTTTTGAAGTGTCTTGTTGCCGGCTATTTGTATCCGCTTGCAGGAGGTAGATGATTGCAGCGGATGCCAGGGCCAGAAGCAGAAGCAGAAGCAGAACAATTGAAATGGTTTTTCGCATTATTAAAGTTATGCCTTGACCACCAAGTCCGGTATTGTTGTTAGGGAAGCCCCGGGTTTTTGCGGGCTGAATTCCGTTACTGTGCTGGAAAAAAATGTAGCGCGAGCATCAGGACATTATCATGGCATACATTGGTGATCGAATAAAAATACAGTTTTATCTGCTGGTGGGGATATTATTCTTTATTGCCACCTGCTGGCCTGCGACTTCCTGTCTTGCTGATCTGCCGGCTACTATAGACCGCGTCAAGCCGAGCATTGTTGGTGTAGGTACAGTACAAAAAACCCGACGTCCACCGTATAAAATTGTTGGTACCGGTTTTGTCGTCGCCGATGGTAATTATGTCATCACCAATGCGCATGTCATTCCGAAAGAGATCAATACGGCCAAGCTGGAGTATCTTGCGATATTTACCGGCAAAGACAAACAAATGGACATTCGGCAGGCGGTGCAGGTGAAGGTAGATGAGGCGCATGATCTTGCGTTGCTCAAGTTTGAGGGTAAACCCTTGCCGGCATTATCCCTGGGGCAGTCTTCCCGCGTCAGGGAAGGTGAAGAATATGCATTTACCGGTTATCCGCTGGGTATCATCTTCGGCCTCTATCCAGTAACCCATCGAGGTGTCATCAGTTCCATTGTCCCCGTGGCCTTGCAGGCAAATGCGGCCAGTCAGCTGGACCCCGCGCAGATCAAGCGCTTGCGACGTCCGTATTCAGTCTTTCAGCTGGATGCAACGGCTTACCCGGGTAACAGTGGCAGCCCATTGTTTCATCCTGATACGGCTGAAGTCATTGGTGTTATCAACAAGGTTTTTGTAAAAGAGGGGCGGGAGAACGTTCTTGCCAAACCCAGTGGCATCAGTTATGCGATCCCGGGTGAGTATGTACGGCAGTTGTTGAAACGGGCGGGATTGAACTGAGGGTGCCTGTTCCGGCGCGTATGCAATTGACACTAACAGGCCGGTTTGAAAGTGGCGGCAGATCGGGTGGTTCGTTCTGTCTGACCGGATGGGTCAGCAGGAGAAAGTAGAAATATTATCAGCCGAGAATGTCGAAAGGTGTTATTCAGCGTCCCCGATGTAGATGCATCCGCTGCTGCAGGTCTCTTTGATTTGAACCTTTGACAGGCCCGGTAATGCAGGTTTTAATTTGCGCCAGATCCATTTTGCCAGTATCTCGCTGGTCGGGTTTTCCAGTCCTTCGATCTCGTTCAGATAATGATGGTCAAGTTGTTCATAGAGGGGTTTGAAGGCTTTAGAGATATCCGCAAAGTCCATAATCCATCCGCTGTCTCTGTCGATGTCTCCTTTTACATAGATGGTCCCCCTGAACGAATGGCCATGCAGACGACTGCACTTGTGCCCGGCTGGCACGTTCGGGAGTCGATGTGCTGCTTCGAAGACGAATTGTTTATAGATTTCCATCGTCATCTATTCCTTATAACTGTGGCAGATTAAATGATATGCAAACACATGGTCTGGATAGTTATTCATGATTTATGTGATCTGTTTTTGGAAAGTTACAGTGTATCCTGACTGTCAATTTTCAGAAAGAATCTGCTTAGTGAGGCGCTGTCATTACTTCGATCCAAGCCGGTTTGACGGTCTTGGTGCCTTCTCTATTGCCGAATGGGATGCCACGCTTCGTTTTTTGTTAAAGATACCCTGGGTTGGTTTGATTGATACGTAGCGGATTGTTCGTGGCCTGGGTCAATACAGCCAACATGTACTCCTGCCTGCATGAAAGGATTAACTATTGCTGATGTAGTGACATGAATGAAGGGTAAAGTTATCTGCCGTGGGTTCAATTTTAGGCGGCAGGTAGAAGATCGTAGCGGGGAAAATAGTTTCCAGTTAGTGTCTGTTTGCTATAGGAAAATTATTAATATAATTAAAACGGGGTATTTGGGTTGCTGCTGGTTGTGTTTTTATTTATTCGCGCTAAACTGGAAAAGTAGTGATAAGCGTCATAATTCTAACGCATAGGTTGTAAAGGTTGTTTTTTTCAGAGAGGAATGCCTGATTCGGGCAGGTTTTTTCTGATAATGTTTAATATATTCAAGAGGTTGGGAATTTAAATGCCTACCAGAGACAAGGATGAAGGGCCAGAGGTTGAGTATTCACAGACTGGCAGAGTAGCGGTAGATGGTGCTGTTTCCGAGCACCGCCGCAAGATTATCAAGGCATCTGCTGCAGCTATACCGGCCATTATGACCTTACGCAGTGGCGCTGCGGCGGCGATGGCAAGTACCTATAGTTGTACTGCCCGTGATAACAGAGCTGCGCTGAACGAGATTACTGCACCTGACTACGTTCTGGAAGGTAACCTGGCAGGCAACCATGATCAGTGGCTCCGCGTCAGGGGAAAGAAAGTGACTAAAACCGAGCGACCGGCGGGTACTGAAAAAGTTATCTACTGCGTCAGGACTGGAGACGGAGGATCTGGCAACCCGGTATTGGACTGGCAGTGCTTCAATGAGGATGGCACCGAATATACTGACATCACTCCGGGCGATCTTAATGGTGCTAACGCTGAAGATGTGTCGTTGCTAGTCTATCTGCACTTCGACGAATATGGAGATGACACGGGTGAACCAGCGCTCTACTATCCAATCATACAGACAGCACAACAGGCGCCACCGGGATATTCACCCCTTACCGGTTCCTGTTTGGCATCGATACATCCCAACCTCGACCTCTTCGGACCCAGAAACCTGGGGTAGTACAATCATCCAGGTTTCCGATTGTAATATCTCGGGCGTCTGACCATTACCGGGCTTCTACAGCTGGCTCATATCGTTTACCCTTGGCCCGGACACGGCAGTGGCAGGTGATGGAATCGTGGATGGTCCGGAATATATAGAAGCAGAGACAAGCTGGGTTGCGCCTGAAAAGCAGGAACTCCACTGGGTAAGCTGGGGTGAGCAACATGCGCTCTACGATGCACGTTCAGGGGAGACTCACCTGCTGACGGAGCAGACAGCACGGGTATTGCAACAGCTGGTTTTGCGTCCCGGTACTGCCAGAGAGGTCATGGAGGCCCTTTGCAGTGAATCCGGTGAGTGTTGTGATGAGCAATCACTGGAAAGCAGTGTATGGCTGTTGCGGCAACTGCATAGCGCAGGGCTGATCGAGAAATCCGGCACGTGAAACTCGCCGAACTACCGGGGGAGCTTGTTGCACAGCGCCTTGAAGGGAGGGGCATCCTCCTTCAGACGGGGCCATTCACCGTACGTATTCACTCCGTGGTCGAGGGTTTTACTCAATTGTTACGGCGATTCTATGCCAACTTCCCCGTCGTGCCGGAGCCCGCCATTGCCGATTTTCATGTGCGCCTGACAATACCCGGTGGTATCCGCAGGCGCTGGCGCCCGCAAGTCCTTCTTCTGCTGGATGGGCAAGAGGTTTTCTTGCCATATCCCCTCAGTCATGCTTTTCCCTTGTTCGAATGGGGGCTGAACTGGTGCATTGCCATGCAGGCACATCAGTACCTGATGCTGCATTCGGCCGCCGTGGAACGATCCGGTCGGGTGCTGTTGCTTCCGGCAGGGTCGGGGTCGGGCAAGAGCACGCTGTGTGCGGCGCTGGTCAATCGTGGCTGGCGGTTGTTTTCCGATGAGTTCAGCCTGGTTCGCGCCGCTGACGGGCACCTGATACCGCTGCCACGGCCCATGCCATTGAAGAATAGTTCCATTGATGTGATACGTGATTTTGCACCGGATGCAGAGCTGGGGCCCTCTTTTCACGGAACACGCAAGGGCACCGTCGCACATCTGGGCGTACCTGCTTCCTGTGTCGAGCAGTCCGCTGTCTCCGCCCCGCCTGGTTGGCTGGTGTTTCCCAGCTATCAGTCGCACGCCTCATTACGTCTGGAGCCGATCTCCAAAGCGCAGGCATTTATCAAGCTCGCGAATAATTCATTCAATTACCAGCTACTCGGCCTGCGTGGTTTCCGGGAGGCAAGCCGCCTGGTCGACAACTGTGATAGCTATATTCTCTCCTACAGCAATCTCGACGAGGCTATCGTTTCCATGAACCGACTGGCAGAATCATGAGAGCAGACAGTGACAATGGAAAACATGGCACGAATGTCTTGCTGACAGCGCTGAGTGATCCCGCCAAGGCAGTTTCCTTCACAGTGGAAGAGTGGGACCTGCTACTGCGTCTCGCACGGGCTACTCGCCTATTGGGGCGCATTGCCGTGTGTATGGAGGAACAGGGCTTGCTTACAGAGGTTCCTAACCGGGTCGTGGATCATTTTTCAGCAGCGAAGGTTTTCGTTTGCCACCGTCAGCTGACCGCTCGTTGGGAAATCAATCGGATACTGGCGGCGCTGGCGGGCACTGATATGCCATTGGTGCTGCTCAAGGGTGGTGCCTATATTCTCGCTGAATTGCCACCATCCCGGGGGAGATTGCTGTCGGACGTGGATTTGCTTGTCCCTCGGGAGCGCCTGGACAGCTTCGAGCAAACACTGCTCGGCCATGGATGGGAGTCTGTCAAGCTGGAAGAGTACGACCAACGTTATTATCGCACCTGGATGCATGAATTACCCCCCCTGAGTCACCCGGAACGTGGCCTCGAAGTGGATATTCATCACACCATTTCACCGCTTACCAGCCGTCTTAGTCCAGACTCTGCAAGACTGATTGCGGACAGTATTCCTCTTGCTGACAGCCGCTTGCGGATTTTACAGCCCGTAGACATGGTTCTTCATAGTGCCGTGCACCTGTTTCATGACGGTGAATTTATCAATGGCCTGCGTGATCTGGTTGACCTGGCTGATTTGTTCCAGCATTTTGGCGAGCAGGCGGATTTTTGGACGAAACTTGTGGATCGGGCACGTTCACAGGGATTGCTTAGGCCCCTGTTTTATACGCTGCGTTATACAAACCGTTTTCTTGCTACAGCTATACCTGATTCGGCTATGAGTGCAGCCGGTGACGGCGCGCCGCCTGGTCCGGTATTGCGTTTGATGGATTATTTGATTGAGGCAGTGATGATTCCCGGGCATCCGGATTTTCCCCGGCGCAGGCATACGGTTGCGCAATGGTTGCTGTATGTGCGGTCCCACTGGCTGCGTATGCCCCCCGGGATGTTGCTGCAGCATCTGGCGCGCAAGCAGATCATGCGCTGGAAGCACCATAAGGTAACTGCCGGGACATTGGCGCAAGGGAACCGGTAAACTTGGTCACGACTGGTGGGGCGATGAGCAAAAGAATTGCCTGTTTTGAAAAT